>Ga0307505_10001429_pt1 | contig 19302 bp, 16 predicted proteins | sample 23_S_MG_FD_202183 | JGI IMG/M metagenome (GOLD analysis project Ga0307505, IMG submission 202183) | Soil microbial communities from Populus trichocarpa stands in riparian zone in the Pacific Northwest, United States - 23_S | ecosystem: Environmental > Terrestrial > Soil > Riparian zone > Trees...
ATCAGTCCAAAGTGTAGGCCGAGGAAGGATAGACGCCCTTGATGTCCTGGTTCCCTTCAAGCCGGCTCGGAAGATCCTCGGGCCCTTCGACCTCGATGCTGGTTTCGGCTTCGGACAGCGGAACGGGTTCGCAGAACGGGGCGGCATAGGCGAAGGCCTTCTCCAGCGCGTTGCGAAGCGCCGACGGCAAAATATCACTATCGACGACAACCAGCCATCTCACCCAAGCGTACCTCCAGCATCGCCAATGTGGACATTTGGCGACGCTGCGACAACCCCGTCCTTGCCGCCGTCGCGGGGGATCAGGGCAGAATGGCGAAAGCGGCACCCATATCAAGGATCCCGACCCCGAAATCGCGGTTCCATGCGGACCCCTGCGCCGACGGCCTGGCGGCGGACATCAATGCATCCTTGAGGCGCTGGGGACTGACCCCGGGGAAAGCGCTCATCAACGCCGCGGCGGCACCGGCGGCGACCGGCGTTGCGGTCGATGTGCCGCTGTCGAAGGGCTGATGGGTGTTACCGGCCGGGCGGCCCGGCCCAAAGTTGGCGAAGATATGGGAATAACAGGCGAGGTCGGGTTTATTACCGAAAAACCTGCCGGGACCCTGCGAGGAATAGCCGATCCTGTCGTCGAAACGGTTGACCGCGGCGACGGTAATCACCTCCTCCAGGCTGTTTGAGGCGTGGATCGAGTCGCCGGGGCCGATGCCGGACGAATGGCAATTCCCGCTAGGGCAGTCGGCCCCGCAATTTCCCGCGGCGAAGAAACACGGCACCCCCGCAAGCACGACCTCCCGGACCTTGCGATGGACCGGGTGCTGCGGATCGTGAACTTCGTGCCGGGGGAACATTGCTGGATCGGGAATGCCGGTGAAGCCGTAGCTATTGTTGGTGATATGCGGCGTGCCGTCGATCCCCCGCTGGTTGAGGACGGCCTGGAACATTTGCAGTGCGCCGCCCGAATTGGGCACGCCGAGGAACGGATAATCGTAGAGCTGGGCATTCGGTGCGGCGATCAAAATGTCCGCGGCGCACATCGAACCATGGCTGGTAACCGGCGCCAGGCCCGGCTGCAGGCCGGCACCCGGCCGCGAAAATCCGCCGATGACCGGATAGGTCGTGCCATCAACGCCTTCGTCAATGATGCCGACGACGATATTCTCGCCGCGATAGCCTGCGCTCCAGACCGGCTGGACATTCAGCGCGTCCTGGATCTGCTGGATGGTTGCTGCGGGGCGGAACGGGCGGCAGTCCACCGCCGGCTGGAACAAGGTCAGCTCCGAATTCGGCCAGACAATCACGTCGTCCCTGGCCTGCAGCTGATCGAGCGCTTCGGGGGATACCTGGGCCGGGACGACGACGGTCGGGGCGACAACATGCGGCTCCCGCTCAAGATCCGCTGCGGCGGCATTCATTTCCATCGCAAACTCGGCGACCTGGGTCAGCATCAGCGGGCGCGGAGAGAGAAACATCGGAACCGGCGCGACCTCGTCGTCGATTTCGATACCCAGGCCAGGCAGGCCGTCCAGGTAGGATTTTGCGATCCCCTCCGCCGCATCGACGGACGACAAGGATTCGAGTTGCATCGAAAATGGGGTCGATTGGGGCTGATCGAACTCCAGCAAGACCTTGATGGCGGACATGATAATCTCCCTGTGACTCACGGCAAACCAAAGTCGCAAGACCATCCGAGCCACAGGCTAACGACAGTTACTGATCTTAATCGTTTAATCCGCGAAATGCGATTCCATTGTGGCGGCCGGTCAGAACGCCGGATCGGCGCCTGCAGCCCGCCGCGCTTCCGTCTTGCCTTTTGAGACCGGAACCCCGAACAAATCATGCTCGTCGCTATCCTCGACGCGCACGCGGACGATGTCGCCGGGGGCGAGGTGGCCGGCGTCGCGGAGGTGGACGTTGCCGTCGATTTCGGGGGCGTCGGCCTTGCTGCGGCCGGTGGCGCCGTCCTCGTCAACGACGTCGATGATCACGTCGAGGGTGCGGCCGACCTTGGCGGCGAGCTTTTCGGCCGAGATGCGGGCGGTGACGTCCATCAGCCGGGCGTAGCGTTCTTCCTTCACCTCCTCGGGGACCTGGTCGGGCAGCGCGTTGGCGGCGGCGCCCTCGACCGGTTCGAAGCGGAACGCGCCGACGCGGTCGAGCTTGGCCTCTTCCAGCCATTCCATCAAATAGGAGAAATCCTCCTCGGTCTCGCCGGGGAAGCCGACCACGAAGGTCGAGCGGATGGCGATGTCGGGGCAGATCGCGCGCCACGATGCCAGCCGCTCGAGCACCCGCGCCTCGTTGGCCGGGCGCTTCATCGAGCGGAGGATCTTGGGCGAAGCGTGCTGGAACGGAATGTCGAGATAGGGCAGCACCAGCCCCTCGGCCATCAGCGGGATGACCCGGTCGACGTGGGGATAAGGGTAGACGTAATGGAGGCGGACCCACGCGCCCAACTTGCCCATTTCGCGGGCGAGATCGGTCATGTGGGCGCGGACCGACTCCCCCTTCCAAGGCCAGGCGGCATGCTTGAGATCGAGGCCGTAGGCGCTGGTGTCCTGGCTGATCACCAATAGTTCTCTGGTCCCCGCGGCGACGAGCTTCTCGGCTTCGCGGAGGATGGCGTCGGGGCGGCGGCTGACGAGGTCGCCGCGGATGGCGGGGATGATGCAGAAGGCGCAGCGATGATTGCAGCCTTCCGAAATCTTGACGTAGCTGTAGTGGCGCGGGGTGAGCTTGAGGCCGGGTCCGACATCGGCCTGAGGGACCAGGTCGAGGTAGGCGTTGGGGATCGGCGGGGCGGCGGCGTGGACCGCGGCGACGACCTGGTCATATTGCTGCGGCCCGGTGATGGCGAGCACGCCCGGAAAACGGGCGCGGATGACTTCGGCCTCGCGGCCCATGCAGCCGGTGACCACCACCCGGCCATTCTCCGCAATCGCCTCGCCGATCGCCTCGAGGCTTTCCTCCTTGGCCGAATCGAGGAAGCCGCAGGTGTTGACCAGCACGACATCGGCGCCGGCATAATCGGGCGACATCTGATAGCCGTCGGCGCGCAGCTTGGTCAGGATGCGCTCGCTGTCGACCAATGCCTTGGGACAGCCGAGCGAAACCATGCCGACGCGCGGCGGGGAGGGGAGCAGAGTAGCCATGGGAAGCGCGAGCCCCTAGCGGCTTTTTGGGGCGAAATCGAGGCGAAAGAAGCGGCTAGCCTTCGTGAGCGACGGTCGGCACGATCTCGATGATCCGGTCACCGGCCTGCAGGGCGCCAGCGCCCACCTCCCAGAAACCGATCGGCTCTCCCCCGCGCAAGATTCGCACGCCGAGACCGCTGTCGATCGAGACCAGGGGCCGGCCGACTTCTTCCACGTCCACGGCGCGTTCCGACAATTGCACCCGGCCATCGACCGAGGCGAGGTCGGCGAGATAGTCGGCGGTGCCGGTATCGTGCGCCGACCCGGCGAGCAGCAAACCGGCGAAACTGACCGGATTGATGATCGTTGTCGCCCCCGCCGCCCGCGCCGGCGCTTCATTGTCCACGGTCCGAATGACGACACTGATCGGCAGGTCGGGGGCGAGGTGGCGCGCGGTGAGGCAAACCAGGATGGTGGTGTCGTCGCGGCCGGCCGAGACGATCAGAGCGGCGGCACGCTGGATATGAACGGCGATGAGCGTGGCGTCGCGGGTCGAATCGGCCTGCATGACGATACAGCCGAGCTCCTCGGCTTCCTCGATCGCCTCGGTGTCGGAATCGATCACGACGATGGTGCCGGGATCGGTCCCGCGGGCCGTCAATTCCCTGATCGCTTCCGACCCCGAGGTGCCGAAACCGGTGACGATGATATGATCGCACAGGGTGCGCTGGAGCTTCTGCATCCGCCACTTGTACCAAATTTGCTTGATCACAAAAGTATAAGCGGTGCCGGCGAGGATCAGGATCACGAATACACGGATCGGTGTAACCACCAGCGCATCGAACATCCGCGCCCCGTTCGAGACCGGCACGATGTCGCCATAGCCGGTGGTGGTCGCGCTGATCATTGTGAAATAGATGATGTCGGTGAAGCTGACATGGCCGTCGAGATTGTCCTTCAGCCCGTCGCGCTCGATCCAGTGGACCAGGATGACCACGCCGATCAGCGCAAACAATATGGCCAGTCTGACAAGAATCTGCATGCGCACGCTGAGCTGAGTCTTGCGGCGCAGGGTCATGTGATGCGGATCGAGCCTGCGGCGACGCAATAGCCGTGTTCGATCGTACCTGGTTTCGGACATGGATTCCCCGTGTTCTTGCGCGTCACTGATGGCGCGAGCCGACAGGCGATGCAATGATCGCTCGCTCTGGCGCTGCGCCGCACCGCTGGCTAAGGCCCACTCCACAGTTGGAGCATCTTATGCGTATCGCGATGATCGGGACCGGCTATGTCGGATTGGTGTCGGGCGCCTGCCTGTCCGATTTCGGGCATCATGTCACCTGCGTCGACCAGGATCCGGCCAAGATCGCTGCGCTGGAGGCGGGGATCATGCCGATCTGGGAGCCGGGGCTGGAGGCATTGGTCAAGGCCAATGTCGCTCACGGGCGGCTCGAGTTCACCACCGAGCTCGAAGCGGGAATTGCCGGAGCGGAAGCGGTTTTCATCGCCGTCGGGACCCCGTCCAGACGCGGCGACGGCCATGCTGACCTCACCTATGTCTATGCCGCGGTGCGCGAGCTGGCGGCGGCGCTGACCGGGCCGGTGGTGGTGGTGACCAAATCGACCGTGCCGGTGGGGACCGGCGACGAAATTGCGCGGATCCTGGCTGAGGAAGGCGCGCCCGTCGGCACCAGCGTGGCCTCCAACCCCGAATTCCTCCGCGAGGGTGCCGCGATCCGCGACTTCAAGATCCCCGACCGGATCATCGTCGGCACCGACGACGAACAGGCGCGCGAGGTGCTTCGTGAAATCTACCGGCCCCTCTTCCTCAACCAGGCGCCGATCGTGTTCACCGCGCGGCGCACGGCGGAACTGACCAAATATGCCGCCAACGCATTTCTGGCGATGAAGATCAGCTTCATCAACGAGATGGCCGATCTGTGCGAGGCGGTAGGGGCCGACGTGCAGGAAGTGGCGCGCGGGATCGGGCTCGACAATCGCATCGGCGGCAAATTCCTCCACGCCGGGCCAGGCTATGGCGGGAGCTGCTTTCCCAAGGACACGCTGGCGTTGCTCAGGACCGCGGAGGAAGCGGGGGTCGAGCAACGGATCATCTCGACCGTGGTGAAGGTCAACGACGACCGCAAGGCGGCGATGGCCGCGCGGGTGCGCGAGGCGGTCGGCGGCGATCTGGCGGGAAAGCGGATCGGAGTGCTCGGACTGACCTTCAAGCCCAACACCGACGACATGCGCGACGCGCCGTCGATCCCGCTGATCGCGGGGCTGATCGCGGGCGGGGCGTCGGTAATGGCGTTCGACCCGGTCGGACGCGAACAGGCCGAGCCGCTCCTGCCGGGGGTCGCGTTCGGAACTGACGCTTATTCGGTAGCCGATGGCACCGATGCGCTGGTGGTGGTGACCGAATGGGACGAATTTCGCGGCATCGACCTTGGCGAGATGGCGCGGCGGATGCGCGGCACGGCGCTGGTCGATCTGCGCAACGTCTATAATCCGGCCGACGCAGCGCGGGCCGGGCTGACCTATCGCGGGGTCGGGCGCGGAACTATTTCGCCGAGCGAGGGAACTTAGCACCTGCAGCATCCTTGGTGCACATCGGAGTAAATATGGATCGGAATGACAGCGACCACTTGAAGATCGCGGTGATCGGGCTCGGCTATGTCGGGCTGCCGCTGGCGGTTGCATTGGCCAAGAAATTTTCGGTGGTCGGGGTCGATGTCGACCAGGGGCGGATCGACGCGCTGCGGAGCGGCGTCGACCGCACCGGCGAAATCGAACCCGAGGCGCTGGCCGAGTCGCGCCTGGCGCTATCGGCCGACCCGGAAACAGGGCGGGGGGCGGACATGTACATCGTCACCGTGCCGACCCCGGTCGACGCCGCCAACCGGCCTGACCTCGGCGCGGTCGAGGCCGCAACGCGGACAGTGGCGAGGCTGGTCGACCCGGCCAAATGCCCGATCATCGTCTATGAGAGCACAGTCTACCCGGGTGTTACCGAGGATGTCTGCGGCGGGCTACTGGCCGAGGCCGGGCTGGTGCGGGGCCAGGACTTCAAGCTCGGCTACAGCCCCGAACGGATCAATCCGGGCGACAAGGTCCATACCGTCGACAAGATCATCAAGGTCATCGCCGGCGAGGATGAGGAAGTCGTCGAGACGCTGGCGCATGTCTATGGCGCGATCACCAGCGCCGGGGTGTTTCGCGCCGCGTCGATCCGGGCCGCCGAAGCGGCCAAAGTGATCGAGAATGCCCAGCGCGACATCAACGTCGCCTTCATGAACGAAATCACCCAGATCATGGCCGACATCGGGGTGTCGGCGTGGGACGTGCTCGATGCGGCGCGGACCAAGTGGAATTTCCTCGGCTTCGAGCCGGGGCTGGTCGGCGGCCACTGTATCGGGGTCGATCCGTTCTACCTCAGTCACCTCGCCCAGTCCCTTGGCCATCACCCACAGGTGATCCTGGCGGGACGCGAGACCAACGACGCGATGGGCCAATGGGTGGCGGACCGCCTCCACGCGCATCGCGGCGGGCGGACCGGAAAAGTGCTGCTGATGGGGCTGAGCTTCAAGGAGAATGTCCCCGACCTTCGCAACAGCCGCTCGATCGACCTGTTCCGGCGATTGTCCGAGCTTGGCCATGACGTCGCGATCGCCGATCCGGAGGTCGACGGGAAAGATGCCAAGGCCCATTATGGCCGCACCTTGTCCGACCCGGCCGACGGACCCTTCGATCTGGTCGTCGGCGCGGTGCGCCATGAGGCCTATCGCGACATGTCGCCGGCGGCGCTGGGGGCCATGCTCACCAAAGGCGGGACACTGGCGGATATCAAGGGCATGTGGCGAAGCCACGGGCTTGCAACATCGCTGGATTATTGGACACTCTGAATGATGTTCCAGAACGTCCCGGCCAACACGTCCAACAAGCTGGCCTTCGTGCTTCGCCGGCGGTTCGAGTTTGGCTGTGCGTTGCTACTGGCAGCGGTCCTGCCGTGGGCGGCGAGCCGGTGGTGGATCACCGACACGACCTTCGATTCCGCAGTATTCCATAACACGTTGATCGCCAACGGGCTGGCGATCTGCCTCGCGCTGTGGATCCGGATTTCGGTTAGCACCTATCCCGGTATCCGCGCCGGCCAGATCGTGCTTCCGGCGGTGTTCGTGGCCCATAGCACGATGTTGATCCTGCTGGTGCTGGCGAGGATACCCTATCACCGGCCATCGCTGGCGCTCGGCTTCGCGGTCCATCTTCTGTTCGCCTTCTCCATCTATTTTTTCGTTTCGCGCCGGATACGGCCGAGGATCGCCATCGTACCGGTAGGTGACACCGAGCAATTGCTGCAGGTGGACAGGGTCGACTGGCGGCCGTTAGGCGCGCCCGAACTTCAGAGGGTCCGCGACTGTCATGCCATCGTCGCCGATTTTTCCGACTTGCCGGATGAATGGGAGGCGTTCCTGGCCGATGCCGCGCTCGAGGGGCGGGTGGTGTACCAGGTCCAGCAACTGCTGGAATCGCTGACCGGGCGGGTCCAGGTGCGTCATTTGTCCGAGAATAGTTTCGGCAGCCTGGTCCCGGCCCGGGCTTATTCCGCGATCAAGCATCTTGGCGACTGGCTGGCGGCGGTGGCGGCTTTGCCGATCCTGATCCCGTTGCTTGCAGTGACCGCGCTGGCGATCAAGCTTGTCGATGGCGGGCCGGTGTTGTTCCGCCAGCGCCGCACCGGGCGGAAAGGTCGCCAATTCTGGGTCACCAAGTTCCGCACGATGAAGGTGGCGGGCGAGATCGAGGACCACCGCCGCGCGGCGATGACCGACGAGGGCGATGTACGGATCACCAGGCTGGGTGGTTTCCTGCGCCGCAGCCGGATCGACGAATTGCCTCAGGTGTGGAATATATTGAAGGGCGAGATGAGCTGGATCGGCCCGCGGCCCGAGGCCGAAGTGCTGTCGGTATGGTATACCGGCGACATCCCCTTCTACCGCTATCGCCACGTGGTGCGGCCGGGGATTTCGGGCTGGGCGCAGGTTAACCAGGGCCATGTGGCGGAGGTCGACGATATCCACCTCAAGCTGCAATATGACTTTTTCTACATCAAATATTTCTCGCCCTGGCTCGACATATTGATCGTGTTCCGGACGATCCGGACGATGCTGACCGGGTTTGGTTCGCGATAGAGGGCGGAGGGAATCACAGGAAGAACGTCTCTTCCACCGTGGCGCCCAACGCTTGCGCTATCCGCATTCCCAATCCCAGGCTGGGCTCGAACTTCGCGCCCTCGATCGAGTTGATCGTCTGGCGGGCAACGCCGACGCGATCGGCCAAGTCGGCCTGGGTCAGCCCGCGCTCGGCGCGGAGGACTTTCATTCGGGTTCGCACGCGTATCGCCTTCGAGCAATGACCAATCCACCGAGATAAAATATGACCAGGATGGGGAGGATATGGCCGTAACTGAAATCCTCATATTTGGCGAAGCCGGCTCGCTGCGCGAGCGCCAACGTAGCAACCAACAGCAAGGTGAGGCTGAAGCCCGCGGCCAACGCCTCGACCTGAACGCGCCTTTCCATCTCATCGGCTTCGCGTGACAGGTGAATTGCGCCGATCAGGAATCCGGCGAACGGCAGGGTCGGCCCGAAGGCCAGGAGCAACCGCACGCCGACACTCAAATCTGCCTGGTCCAGGAGCAGCCGAGCCGCAATGAACGAAGCGGCCCATATCAGGCCAGAGATGATGACCAGCCCGTTGACTGAAATTTTCATGATGAACCTCCATCTCAGAAGTCTCGTATATACGACATTTTGTCACGTGTAAAAGACTTTTTGTGGATCGGCTGGCGTGGACCTGCAATCGCTTGCGCCGGCTGACGCCAAGGCAGGCCGATGCTGACGGGGTTTGGATCGCGGTCGGGGGTCGAATGTCCGCTTTCGATCCATCCCGGCCATTAGCGTTGCTGCCAGTTGTCGATTATGGCTCGCGCAAAATATGGGTTTTCCCTAAATGGAAGGTGGGCATGCTACGCATCACACTAGTCTTGATTGCGTCTTTGGTCGCGCTTCTCGGATGCGCGACAACCGAGTACGCAACGACCGCACCTACGATCTTCGTTATGCGGCATCTCAACACGCCGGCCGGGGTAGCCAACCCTGACCTAACGAGTGACGGTGATCGCGCAGCTATCGCGCTCGTCGCCTGGTTCCAGAAGCGTAACAAGCCGACCGTGATTTATGTCAGCAGTACGAAACGGGCGCAGCAGACCGCGGCACCCTTAGCGCGCAGCCTGGGCATCACCCCAAGAATCTACGACCCAGCCGATACGCCTAAGCTTATCGCCGATGTCACGCGCGACTCCCAAGTCGTGTTGGTGGTCGGACACAGCAATACCGTTCCTGAACTCATCGAGCGGCTAGGGGGACAGAGACCTGCGCCACTTGTTCATGAAGACTTTGGCGACATCTGGCAGCTGAGAGGTTGGCCACGCGAAACGCGCAAATTCCGGATACAAACGTAGACCTGGACGGCAGTGCGCCGGATGGTCGCCCGCCGCATAACGTCCCGTTATCCACCATTCTTGCCACTAGCTGCCAATGTCCGCTTTCGACATTGCGGACGTTCCGTGCCTCGCGCCATAAGCCCGCATGGACATAGCCATTATCGCCATCGTCGCGGCGTTCGCTTCGGCGCTCACCCTGTATTCCGGCTTCGGCCTCGGCACGCTTCTTCTACCGGCTTTCGCGCTATTCCTCCCGGCCCCGTTGGCCGTCGCTGCGACCGGCGTCGTGCACCTTCTCAATAATTTGTTCAAAGGCGCCTTGCTGTGGAAGCGAGCCGACTGGACCACGGTTTGGAAGTTCGGGCTTCCGGCCGTTCCTGCGGCCGTAGCGGGCGCGTGGCTGCTGGCCGTTCTTGGAGACACTCCGCGTCTATTTGAGTGGACCGCTCTCAATCGAAACTTCGGACCAACGGGGGCCGGACTGACGATTGGCTTACTTATGATCCTTTTTGCCGCGCTCGAGCTTCAACGCTGGTTCAATGAACTGAAGGCACCGCCCCGGCTGATGCCGCTCGGGGGAGTGGTCACCGGCTTTTTCGGCGGGCTCACGGGACAACAGGGAGCTTTCCGGTCTATCTTCCTGCTTAGGTCAGGACTGACTGCCGAGCGGTTCATTGCGACGGGCGTGATGATCGCTATCCTTGTCGATGTGTCACGCCTCGCAACCTACGCGGCGTCGTTCGCCTCGGCAGGGTTGAAGCCGGTAGGAAAAGAGGGGCTGCTGGTCCTGGTCGGCACAGTCTCGGCCTTTGCCGGTGCCTACGTCGCCACTCGTCACCTCGACAAAATCACCATCGGAACCGTTCGCTACAGCGTCGCCGCGTTGATGCTTGTGATAGGCGCCGCGTTGGCAGTGGGTCTGCTTGGCTGAACCTAGCGTCCGTTTTCCACCCAAAACGGACATTAGGGTCAATGGCTTCGGCGTGGTGAGCCGGTCGTCAGGCCGCCAGCAGTTCCAGCCGTTCGCTGACCTCGAGCCAGTGCGCTTCGGCCTGGGCCAATTGCTCGGCGACCTGGGCGCGGCGGCGGCTCAGGTCGGTGATCGTCTTGGCGCACTCCACTTGGGCGAGTTCGCGGTCGAGGGCTTCGCATTCGGCGGCGAGTTTGGCGCTGGCGGCTTCGGCCTCAGCGGCGGCCTTTTTTAACGCCTTGGCGTCGTCTTTGGCCTTTCCCGCCGTCTTGGGCTGGTTCCGGCCGAGGATGAAGTCGATATAATCGTCGATGCTGCCGGGATAATCGACCGCTTCGCCATGATCGACCAGCACCAGCCGGTCGGCGGTCAGCTCGACCATGTGGCGGTCATGGCTGATCAGGATCACCGCGCCGTCATAGCCGTTCAAGGCCTGGACCAGGGCCTCGCGGGCGTCGACGTCCAAGTGATTGGTCGGCTCGTCGAGAATCAGCAAATGCGGAGCGTCGCGGGTGATCAGCGCCAAGGCCAGCCTGGCGCGCTCACCGCCCGATAGCTTGCCGACCAAGGTAGTGGCTTTTTCGCCCGAGAAGCCGAAGCGGCCGAGCTGGGCCCGGACCGCGCCGGGTGTCTTGCCCTTCATGGCGCGGGTCATATGCTCGAGCGGGCTGTCGTCGCCCGACAATTCCTCGACCTGATATTGGGTGAAATAGCCGACCTTCATCTTCCCCGAGGCGTGGATTTCGCCGGCCATGGCGGGAAGCTGGGCGGCGAGCAGGCGGGCCAGCGTGGTCTTGCCGTTGCCGTTGCGGCCCAGGAGCGCGATGCGATCATCGGGGTCGATCCGCAAATTGAGGCGGCTCAGCACCGGCGTGTCGGCAGCGTAACCGACCGCGGCCATGTCGAGCGTGATCAATGGCGGGCGAAGTTCCGTCGGGCTGGGGAAATCGAAGGCGAGGCTGGGATCGTCGGCGAGCGCCGCGATCGGCTGCATCTTGGCGAGCATCTTGGCGCGGGACTGGGCCTGCTTGGCGGTCGCGGCGCGGGCGCTGTTGCGCGCGACATAATCCTGCAGTCGCGCGCGCTGGGCGTTCTGCGACGCCTGCGCCGCGGCGATCTGCGCCACCCGCTCGGCGCGCTGCTTTTCGAACCCGTCGTAATTGCCCGAATAAAGCGCGATCTTGCCGCCCGAGAGGTGGAGGATGACGTCGACCACGTTGTTGAGCAGGTCGCGCTCGTGGCTGATGACGATCAAGGTGCCGGTGTAATTCTTGAGGAAATTCTCCAGCCACAAAGTCGCTTCGAGGTCGAGATGGTTCGAGGGTTCGTCGAGCAGCAGCACGTCGGGCGAGGAGAAGAGCAAGGCGGCGAGGGCGACGCGCATCTTCCACCCGCCCGAGAATGAATCCAGCGGCTGGGCCTGCATGTCCTCGTCGAAGCCAAGGCCGAGCAGGATCCGCGCGGCGCGGGCGTCGGCGGCGTAGGCGTCGATGGCCAGCAGCCGGTCATAGACATGGCCGAGGCGGTCGTGATCCGTGCAGGTTTCGGCCTCGACCAACAGCGCGGCGCGCTCGGTGTCGGCGGCGAGCACGGTGTCGAACGGAGTGGCGGTGCCCGAGGGGGCGTCTTGCGCGATATAGCCGAGGCGAGTCTTGCGCGGCATGTCGATGGTGCCGTCACAGGCTTCGATCTGACCGATGATGACTTTCATCAGGGTCGACTTGCCGGCGCCGTTGCGCCCGATCAGCCCGACGCGCGCGCCGGGCGGTATCGCGGCGGTGGCGCGGTCGAGGATCAAACGCCCGCCAAGGCGCACCGTGATTCCGTTGATGTTGAGCATTGGCGGCGCCTAGCAGGCAATTGCGGCGAACGCGAGACGCGCGACGGCTCTTCGGCCGACTTTCGTCCTCGCCATGCCCCCGGCATGGCTTCGGGCGAAAGTTCCGAATGTTCGCACTGACCGTGGCGATTCAGGCCGGCGTGTCGGTGATGGTGTCGAGCATGGCGGGGAAGGCGGCGAGGGCCTCGGCCTGGGGGTCGGCCTCCCCGCGCTGCTCCCACGGCATGGCGAAGCGCTTGGGGTCGAGCCGGGCGAGCAGCCACATCAGCATCTTGTCGTTGGGCACGCGGCGCTCGGCGACCAGCTCGCCGCCTTGATAGACCTGCTCGAGCCGGCCGTTGAGCGCTCGATCGAAGGCGACCGCCGACAGCCGCCCGACCGACAACCGCTGCGCCATGTCCCAGCCGCGGGCGAAGGCCGGCGAACGCGCCCGCAGGCGATAGGCGCCGCGCGCCGACAGGCGGGCCGCGCTGCAGGCGAGATGGACCGAGCCGGTCTCGGCCAGATGGGTGAGGAACAGCCGCTGACGATCGGCGCTCCAGCCGGCGAGACGGTTGCGGCTGTCCTCGAGCGGCACGCCGTCGAACGGGGTGGCGGGCATTGGCGGCACCGCCGGCTCGCCGGGCGCGCCTTCATGCGATGGGGCGGCGGCCGGGGCGAGCAGATCGGTCGGCCAGGCGTCCTGCTGCTCGGGCACGGGCACCAGCGACAGGCGCGGCCCGCCATTCTCGTCGGCGCTCTCGGCGACGGCGGCGGCGCGCGCGTGCGCGGCCGACCAGGCCTCGAACTCCTCGACCGTCATTTCCCCAGCGACCCTGCGCGCCATGAACCCCTCCTTGCCGATATGAGTCGCGCATCATGAACCAAATGGGTGCGTGTAGGAAAGCGGAATCTAACCGGACGCTGTTTGGTCGCTCCCACCGTAATCTCGGCTACGCAAATTTCATGCGCCGTCACCGGATTGTCCTGAATCGTCTCACTGGGTTGGGCTGAACCGTGCCGGACTGAAGGCGCGATGGCGACGGTGCGTCCCTAATGTCCGTTTTCGACCCATTGCGGCCATTGCGACATTGTCTAATGTAGCGGGATGGTAAGGGTCGCCGGAGAACAGTTTGCCGATGACATGGCTTGCCTAACCTGCGTCCATGTTTTGGAGGGCGCCACCGTCAAACTCGTCTGCCGAGATGAGCAGTCAGAGTGGCAGTTTCTATGCGAGCAAGTGGTCCACGAGCCGTTCGAAGCTCGTGTCATCTCGCTCGCCGAAGCAGTCACATTGGACGGCCATCTGGCCGACTTATCAACAGTGGAGGTCGGCGAGACGCGCTCAATCTAATGTCCGCTTTCCACCCATAACGGACATTAGGAATTCGCGTCAGGCGTCGATCATTCGATCTTGGGCTTAGCCCCCCGGGCTAAGCGTCGATCTCATCCTCGCGGTCATTCGACGGGTTTGCGTCGATGGAGTGCAAGAGGTCCTTGACCGGCTGGCGGTGTTGAAAGCCCGGGCGTGGCCCCGCAACATATCTCCAACGCCAGGAGGGGTTTATCTTGGCCCGGTTATCGGCAAGGGAAACTTTGCGGCGTGTCGACTGGTTGTCATGCTCGACCGGCGTTGGAGAAAAAAGCACCGAACATGGCCGACACCGCCGATACATTGACCCTAGCCGGGGTCGAGCTGCCCAAGCCGCTGGCGGAGGCGGTTCGCGCTTGCTGGCCGCATTTCGCCGCGGCGGCAATCTTCAGTTTCCTGCTCAACCTGCTGTTCCTCGCGCCCGCATTGTACATGCTGCAGGTCTACGACCGGGTCGTCTCCACCGGCGGCAAGACCACCTTGCTGTTCATCACCATCGCTTTGGTCGTCGCCTTGATGACGCTGAGCGCGCTGGACGCGGTCCGGTCGCGGCTGATGGTCCGCGCCAGCATCCGCCTCGAAACCCGGATCGCGCCGCTGGTCCTGCACCGGATGATGACCGTCGGCGGAGCCGCCAACGGCCAGGCCATGCGCGACCTCGATACGCTGCGGCAGACGATCGCCAGCCCGGTTGCGGCGGCGATGTTCGACGCGCCGTTCGCGCCGATCTTCATTGTCGTCGGCTTCCTGCTGCATTTCTGGATCGGCATGCTGGCGATCGCGTCGATTGCGCTGCTGCTGGTGGTGGCGTGGCGCAACCAGCGGGCGACCCGCAAGAGCGTCGAAGACGCGACCGGAATGCTCGCCCAATCGCATGCGTCGCAGCAAGCGGCGGCGGTGCAGGCGCAGACCGTGCGCGCGCTGGGCATGTCAGGGGCGATGGTGACTCGGCAAATCGCGCTTCGCTCGACCGGCCTCAGCAAATTGGTGCAATCGCAGTTCGACGGCAGCCGCTACGCCGCCGCCAGCCGTTTCATTCGCATGTTCGTGCAATCGGCCGCGCTGGGGCTGGGCGCGCTGCTGGCCATCGCCGGTTACATTTCGGCGGGCGCGATCATCGCCGCGTCGATCCTGCTCGGGCGTGCGCTGCAGCCGGTCGAGGCGATGATCGGCGGCTGGTCGTCGCTGAGCGCGAGCAGGGTGGCGTTGGCGCGGCTGGCCGAAGTGCTGGCGAGGCCCGACGACGCGGACCGGATCCGGACCACATTGCCGGCCCCCGAAGGCCAGTTGCGGGTCGAGGGCGTCGGGGTGCGCCGTCCCGACGGGCTGCCGATCCTGGCCGGGATCAGCTTCGTGGCGGCGCCGGGCCAGATCACCGGGGTGATCGGGCCGAGCGGATCGGGCAAGTCGACGCTGGCCAAGGTCATTGCGGGAGCGATCGTCCCCGACCTCGGCACGGTGCGGATCGACGGCGCCCAGCGGTCGGACTGGCAGCAGGACGAACTGGGCCGCCATTTCGGCTATCTGCCGCAGGAATCGAGCCTGTTCGAGGGCAGCATCAAGGACAATATCTCGCGCTTTTCGCGATGGTCTGAAGGCGGCACCGATGACATTGACGAGAAGGCGATCCAGGCGGCCAAGCTGGCCGGGGTGCACGAGCTAATCCTGCAGCTTCCGCAGGGCTATGACACCAGCCTCGGGCCGCTCGGCGCCGGCCTGTCGTCGGGCCAGTCGCAGCGGATCGCGCTGGCGCGGGCGTTTTACGGCGATCCGGCCATCCTCGTGCTCGACGAGCCCAACGCCTTTCTCGACGCCGAGGGCGAGGCGGCGCTGGTCAAGGCCATGCAGGCGGCGAAGCAGCGCGGCGCGACGATCCTGATCATCGCCCATCGCCGATCGGTGCTCGAGGCGGCCGATCATCTGCTGGTGCTCGAAGCCGGACGACCGACGATGTTCGGCCCCGCGAAGGAGGTCGTCGCGCGGCTGTCGGCGCCGCCTCCGCCTTCGCCGCCGCAGAAGGAGCGCGCATCGTGAACCTGCCCAGCCTGATCTGGCGCGAGGCGCCAAGCGACGAATTGCAAGAGGCGGACGACCCCCGGCGCGACATCCGGACCGGCGCGGTGATCGGCTTCCTGTTTTTCGTCGTGCTGCTCGGCTGGGCGGCGCTGGCCCCGCTTGATGCCGGGGTCTATGCCCAGGGTTCGATCGCGGTGTCGGGCAATCGCCAGGCGGTCCAGCATCGGCAGGGCGGGACGATCGGCACGATCCACATCCGCGAAGGCCAGAAGGTCCGGGCCGGCGAGACATTGATCGAGCTTGCGGCGCCCGACCTGCGCGCGACCGAGCGGGCACTGACCACCGAATATTTCAGCCTGGTCGCGCAACGCGCGCGGCTGCTGGCCGAACGCACCGGACGCGGTAATTTCCCTCCGCCGGTCGAATTCGCCAATCTCTCGGCGGATGACCGGCCGATCGCCGAACAGGCGCTGCAACTCCAGCGGGCCCAGCTCCAGGCGCGGTCGGGCTCTCTGTCGGCCCAGTCGTCGGTGCTCGGCCAGCGCTCGCGGCAATTGTCGGAACAGCAGACCGGCTATGCCCAGCAGCGGGTGTCGGTGCGCGAGCAGCAGCGGATCATCAACGACGAACTGGCCGGCCTGCGCGAGCTTGAGAAAAAGGGCTTCGCCTCGATGAACCGGGTGCGTGCGCTCGAACGGGCCCATGAGGAGCTGCGCGGGCGGGAGGCGGCGCTGACCTCGGAAATCGCGCGGGCCGGCGAGGGCAAGGGAGAGACCAGCATGCAGTCGCTCAGCCTGCGCAAGACCAGCCTCGAGGAGGTCGCGGCAGAGCTTCGCGATACCCAGACCCGGCTATCCGACATCTTGCCGAAACTGGTCGGCGCGCGCGAGCAGATGCAGAATTTGACGCTTCGGGCGCCGACCTCGGGCCAGGTCGTCGGTCTGACCGTGTTTACCGTGGGCGGGGTGGTCGCGCCGGGCCAGACGCTGATGGAGATCGTTCCCGACACGCGCAAGCTGGTGATCCAGGCGCAGGTCAATCCGACCGACGCCGACGACGTCTACCAGGGGCAGAGAGCCCAGGTGCGTTTCCTCAGCGTGCAGGACCGGACGCTGCCGATGCTCGAAGGCACGGTGCGCACCATCTCCGCCGATCGGCTCAAGGATGAGAAGAGCGGGCTGACCTTCTTCGAGGCCGAGATCGAGGTTGCGCCGGCCGAGCTTGCCAAGGTGCGTGAGGTGCTCGGCCAGGGCCAGCTCAGGCCGGGGCTGCCGGTCGAAGCAGTGCTCGCCAAGCGCAAGCGCACCGCGCTCGATTATCTGCTCGAGCCGCTCACCGTCCACTTCTGGCGCGCACTCCGCGAGGAATGATCGCCCGCTAAATGCCCGTCAGCCGCGCTCGGGCTCGGGCGGAGGCGGCGGGGGCGGCGGCGGGGGCGGGCAGGCGTCGGTCGCCAGGATCACCGAACCGTCGGCACAGGTCTGCGTCGCCGGGGGAGGCGGCGGCGGAGCCGGGGGCGGGGGCGGTGGCAGGGGCGCCGGCTCGCGAGCGCCGAAGTTATAGACCAGGCTGGCGAGCAAGCTGTGCGAGCGAATGTCGGTGCGGCCATCAAACCCGACATCGTAGAGGTCGCCGGTGACATTGCTGACATTGAGGTAGCGATACTTCAGGCCCGCATCGAGCGAATCGCTGACCGGGACCCGAAATCCGGCGATCAATTGCCACGCGAACCTGGTATCCTTGAGGTGATATTTGTGGGTTCCAAGCTTATCGATGGTCATGCTGACGCGGGCGATGCCCGCGCCGCCGCCGGCATAGAATCCGACGCCGTCGTTGCCACCAAAGTCGAATAAGGCGTTGATCATCCCGGTGGTGATGCTGGTCCGGCCGTCGGCGTCAATCTCCGCGCCCGGGAAGACCGGCTCGTCGCCGCCGCCGGGGAAGGGTCCGGGCGCACTGCTGTCGATCTCATATTCATCGTGGCGCGCGCGCTTGTAGCCGAGCTCGGCTTCAAGCCGGATCAGCCCGAAATCATAGCCGAGGATCAGGTCGCCATCGAAGCCAAGGTTGTGATCGACATCGAGCCACGGAACCCAGTCGCCGGCCGGGAAACGGCGGTCGACATCCGAATCCTTGACCGTGGTCACGCCGGCTTCGGCGCCCACGTACCAGTTGCCATCGCGGGCGGAAGCGGGGGCAGCGATCGCGGCGACAGCTGCGGCTGCGAGCAAATATTTGGACATGACGACCCCTTTGTACGTTTGCCTGGCAGCCGACGGTCACGTTTGCCGACCTGACACCCTCAAAGCGCCATCCGCGCTCGCGGTTCCGTCTTATGGAGTCGATTGACCGGTGATCGTCACGCAATTGGCACAGTATTGCACCGGTTTGCACCAAGACTGGACGGCTTCGGTCGATGCAAATTCAGCGTTCGAGCAAGTCGTCCTGAAGGGCATAGAGCACGACCCCGAAGCTGTTATGCTCGTGAACCCGTAAATGGAACCGGTAGCCGAGGTGCCAGTCGTCGATCAGCGCGGCGATCTCGTGCAGGTGGCCCGGCGTGTGGTAAGCGGAAACCAGCAGGTTGGGCCGCTGATCGCCGATGATCCGCTTCATTCCCTTGAGCGTTTCGATCTCGGCGCCTTCGACGTCGAGTTTGATAAGATTGACCGTCTCGCCCCGCAGCACCTCGTCGACCGCGACGCACTGGATCGTCGCGTCGCCATCGTCGCTCAAATGACTGGCCATCGCGCCGCCGCTGGAAAATTTGAGCTGGGTCGTCGTCGACCAGGTCCCGAGCGGGAGGCAAATCCCGCGCCGCACCGGGAAATTGCGTCCGGCGAGGATCGCGAAATTGGCCGCATCAGGCTCGAACGCGGCGAAGCTGTCGATGGCATAGCCGGCCTTGAGGAATTTATGGATGGCGACCCCGGTAAAAGCGCCGCAGTCGATCAGCCGCAACGGCCCCGCGAAGCGCGGCAGGTCCGAGGGCGTATATTCGTCGTCGAGGCTGGGGGACGGGCATTGGGTGAGGTCGCCTTGGCGGCGATAGCGGAGGATTGAATCGAACAAGTCGCGGCTGAGGTCGTCAGCGAGCAGGGCCCGGGCCCGGGCGAATCCCGCCTCGTGCGCAGCATAATCGAAGTCGGGATCGAGCCAATATCCGGGCCTCGTCCGGGGCCGGTCGATCAGCTCGGGCAGGTGAATCGGAGTCAGGATCCGCGCGGCGCCGGCATCGGTGAGCTCGGCATGGAGCTTCTTGATGTCGACATAGTGATTGTGAAGCGCGATCAGCGCGGTGCTGCCGGCGAGGCGGCCTTCGGGAAGCGCATCGAGCGAGAGGATCGGGATCCCGCGATACTCCTGGCCGCTCTTGCCCCGATCGAGGATCAATTCGATGCCGACATTGGCCTCGATCAATTCATCGACGATCAGCTGGCCGGTCGAACCGAGGCCATAGACGACGATGGGGTCCTTCGAATC
>Ga0307505_10001430_pt1 | contig 19296 bp, 13 predicted proteins | sample 23_S_MG_FD_202183 | JGI IMG/M metagenome (GOLD analysis project Ga0307505, IMG submission 202183) | Soil microbial communities from Populus trichocarpa stands in riparian zone in the Pacific Northwest, United States - 23_S | ecosystem: Environmental > Terrestrial > Soil > Riparian zone > Trees...
CCACGCAAAACCGAGACGCGGTGCAATATTTCCAAAGCTGTTCTCTCTTAGCGACCGGTTCCCGAATTCCAGTGGAGTGCTCGCTCCAGCGATGCCTGCACACGGATTCGTTCCCTTCGGTACAACTAGTCCATTACACGAGTCGCTAGCCGGCCTTGCCGGATTGTAGTGCTCGGGTGAGAAGGAACTGATCAGGTCGCGAGCGTCAGTCGGTTCATAGAAGATCGAATAGCGAGCGCCAAGTTCCAGCGTGATATTCGGGCGAACCTTCCAGGTATCACCGAAATAGAATTCCAGATTCTTGTATCGGTTCTGGCCGACTGCCATGGTGTTCGTTTCGTTGAAGCCCAAATATGTCTCAGTAGGATTTACAAAATTGAGAGAGGTGGGATGCTGGGCAGTCAAATAATCGGCCAAGTTGTTTCCGGAACTGTTATACAGCCATGGGGCGGTACCCCAGAACTGAACAGCTTCGTTGTTCGGACCCGAGTCCTCATCTTTTGCAGCCTGATCATACAGGAAACCCATCTTCATGGTATGGTTTCCAGAAACGGTCGAAAAGTCGTCGCGGATCGAGTAGATATCAAGAGCATTCCTGAATGGGATCTGAGCCCAAAGGTCAGCACCGCTCGACGAGTAGTACGGCCCTATACCGCCCCAGAAGACCGGGTGCGGTCGATCGACGCCGTTCACCTTGCCGCTAGTCGGGAAGTAGCCCTGGATCTGATTGTTAATATCCGCGTTTATATCGCCGCCAGAGCCCGGGTCGACAATGATCCGGTTACCCGAATACGAGAACTGAACCTCGTTGATCGAATTCGAAGTGAGCTGCGATGTGAGTTTGAAGGCTGCCTGCTTTGAGGGCTGCGTCCAATTACTTTCAACAGTCGGGAAAGCGTCATCGCCCCAGAGGCTTCCTACCTGGATCGGGTACGGATTCGCCCAATCATCCTGAGTGTAACGGCCGAATACCTTGTGCTTGCTAGTGACCTGATAATCGATACGAATATTCGACTCGCGAAAATCGATCGGAGAACTTAGCGATGCGATCCAGTTGTCGCAACTTCCGCTCGCGGGATTCCAAGCAATATTGGGCTCCGGATACAGCTGCATTAGGGCAAGGCCAGCTTGACTGAGCCTCCCCGCGGGGATAATTCCAATCGCGGGCCCCACTTCAATCACATTGCCGTCGCCGTCGAGGATGTCAGGATATTTCCTTACGCCGTTACAGGTTGCACCGTTAGGCAGGACGCGTCTCGCTTCTGTAAAGTTGCCCTGGCGTTCAAGCAGCGACGGGACATTCCCGAATCGGGCCTGGCCGCGAAGTTCCTTATTCCATTCCTGAGAGAAGAAGAAAAACAAACGATTTTTGACTATCGGTCCGCCGAGCGAAAATCCGTAGTCATGGCGGCGGAGAGCATCCTTAACGCCGCCGCGTGATTTTGAGAAGTACTCCGCCGCATTCAACGCATCGTTGCGGCCGAAATAGAAGAGGCTTCCGTGAAAATCGTTGGTGCCGCCGCGAGTCACGATCGAGATAACCGCTCCGGCAGCCTGTCCGTATTCCGGACCATAGGCATTACGAAGCGAGCGAAACTCGGCAATGGCTTCGATCGACGGGAAAAGAAGTATGGTTCGGTTCGAACCGGTATCATTGTTATTCGCACCGTCGGTCAGGAACAAATTACTCTGTGCAGAGTTTCCGTTCACCGAGAAATCGACGCCGCCGAACAGCCCCTTGGCCTTGCTGTCCAGACTATCAGCCGCGGCAACACCGGGCTGGAGCTGCGTCAACTGAACAAAGCTGCGTCCGTTGAGCGGCAGTTCGCGGACCTGTTCGCCCGAGATGATCTCACCGATGGTGCCGCTCTGCGTTTCAACCTGAATCGAATCCGCCGTGATCTCGACTACCTCGGAAACCTGGCCGATGGTCAGGGCAAAATCCTGACGGGTCACCGCAGCAACGTTAACAACAACGTTATTGGCGGCCGTTTCCTTGAAGCCATCCCTGGTAACGGAGATCCTGTACGTTCCGACCGCGAGATTTGTAAACGAGTAGTTGCCGTCAGTCGACGTTGACGTCGTTCTTTTCTCGCCGGTCTCAACGCGAGTTATCGTAACCGTCGCGCTGGGAACAGAGGCTCCCTTCTCATCAGTGACATTACCCGTGACCTGCCCCGTGTTTGTTTGCGCCGGGATCACCGACACGAATAGCAAAAAGAGAAATGCAAAACCCGACACAAGGCCAAGTAGGTGGCGTCTGAACGACGTGGTGCTCATAGAATCCTCCAACGATTTAAGGGGTCGACGGCAAGTGATCGATGCGTTAGATCGCTTGTCGCAAATTGGTCAAACCAATTACGGATTCAAAAACTGCAGAATCACGAAATTATAAGACTGCCCGAAGGCGGCCTAACGATCCGCATTCCAGCCACTTGCCGAAACTCTTACGGATCTCACTACACCAAGACTGAATTAACTGCTTTTAGACAAGCAGGCAAAAAAAACAGGGACTTTTGTTGCCTGACCGAACAAAAGTACTACTAACTTCATCCGCTGTCAAGAGGTTTCATAACAAAATGAAATTTAAATTTATATCGATACGGACGCGAACTTGTCAGCGAGGATCAGACTGAACGCTCCCATTAACGCGCTGTTGTTTCCAAGGCTCGAAGGCAGAATTCGCGCACCCGTCATGCCCTGACAAACGACCGAATCGGTCGCCGCTGTAATGTCTTCGCCGACGAGGCTCCACGCCTGTGATATCGTACCGCCGACCAGGATCGCCTCCGGCGAAAGCCCCTGGATCAGGTTGCCTAACCCGAGGCCGATGTAATATGCGGTCTCGCGAAGGGCCTTCAAAGCCTGTGGATCTTTATCGAATCCTAGCCTCACCAAGTCAGAAAAAGTTATCGAGCCCGCTGAGCCGCCCGAAAGCGAAGCATAACGAGCGAGCGCCGCCTTCTCCGATGCGAACGCCTCCCAGCACTCATTGCTTCCGTTCGCGCAGGCGATCGGAGCGTCGGTACCGATCCGCATGTGGCCAAATTCTCCGGCGACGCCGCCCTTCCCTCGATAGATCTGCCCATCGAATACGATCCCGGTGCCGATACCGTTCTCGATGAAGACCATAATGAAGTCGCGCACATCTGGGATCGCAAGCCGCCCGAACCAGAGTTCGGCGAGCGCAGCGGCGTTTGCATCGTTCTCAGCAATGACAGGTAGGCCCGTCGCCTCCTGCAGCCGCTCGATGATCTGCGGATCTTCCCAGGTGAAATGGGGGCTGAACAGAACGTGCTGCTTTGTCGAATCAACGAGCGCCGGCATGCTGACGCCGAGGCTTTCGATCTGACCAACGTACCGGCGCATCATTGTTTGAACCGACTCGATTATCTTAGTGGTCGACCGCTCTTCATCCGGGTCGGTCGCAAACTCGTCTTTGTCGATGATCCTTCCGGTCAGGTCGCAGCAGCCGACGATCGTACGAACTGTTCCAAGATCGATGCCTATCGCCACCGGACGCGCCGTCGAAAGAGTAAGCAGGGCCGGCGGGCGGCCCCCGGACGATTCGCCATAGACCTCGCGGATCAGGTCAAAGTCAGTGAGTTCTTTGATGATGTGAGAGATCGTCGAACGTTGAAGGTCGGTCTCTTTAGCGATCTCGGCCCGCGAGATGGGACCCTTTTCGCGGACGTAATTCAGGACGATCTGGCGGTTTATGTCGCGGATCGTATTGGACCGCGCAACGCTCGCCGTTTTTAGATCGATCCTTCTCATATCATTGTTAGTTATACAACATCGAAAAATATGTTCAACCGCTAATACGCCGACACCGTAACACATTTGTTCCGGTCGCGTATCTCAAGAGCCGCTAAATTTTTGGTTTTGTCGAAATCAGATTTTTGTTGTAACGTAGCTGACGCCTTTAGTATGTTTCCACAACTAATTATTTCGAGCGTGATTGCGAGCTTGCGTTTCGCAACGGCCTCATTAGTTTCTGCCGCCCTCGCGGTAGCTGTTTGCGGACAGTCCGATAAAGCCATTTTTGCTGACGAATTTGCAGGACCTGCGAATTCGTCCTTCAACACGATCCACTGGACAGCGGAGACGGGCGGCAACGGTTGGGGAAACAAAGAGCTGCAATATTACACCGCTGAAAAAGAGAACGTTCGGCTCAACGGGAAAGGCCAACTCGAGATCCGGGCCCTCGAGGTTCCGAAAACAACTGACCTGAAATGTTGGTATGGCACTTGTGGATACACGTCCGCGAGGCTCGTCACGAAGGGCAAGTTTCAGTTCACGTATGGCCGAGCGGTGGCACGGATCAAGCTACCGGAAGGTGTTGGGGTCTGGCCCGCATTTTGGATGCTCGGCGGCGACATCGATCAGATCGGATGGCCGTCGTGCGGCGAGATCGACATCATGGAATTCATCGGACGCGAGCCATCGACGATCTACGGCACGCTCCACGGCCCCGGTTATTCGGGTGACGCGGCGATCGGAAAACCGGTCGCGGTTCCCGGCAACAAGAAAGCGGGGGCACACTTTCAAATCTTCGCGGTCGAGTGGGAACCGGCCGAAATCCGCTGGTACTTCGACGAAAAGCTCTATCACAAAATGACCCCGAAAGATCTTCCGGCCGGGACCAAGTGGGTTTTCGATAAGCCGTTCTTTTTGATACTCAACTTTGCGGTCGGCGGAAAATGGCCGGGTTCGCCCGACGCGTCGACCAAGTTTCCGCAGGCAATGGTTGTCGACTACGTTCGCGTCACTTCCGCACAGCCCAAGAAATAAAACAACTATGAACTCACAAATCCGAACCGCCGCTTCTCGCTTCCTGTGTCTCGGGATCACATTCGTGACGCTTTTCTCGCAAGTTCCGATCGCTTCCGGTCAAACACTTCCGTACCGCAATCGGAATCTGAGCATCGACGAGCGCGTGGCCGATCTGCTCGGGCGGATGACGCTCGAAGAGAAGGCGGCGCAGTTGATGTGTCTATGGATGGAGAAGCCGAATGACAACACTCGCGTTCCAAAAGCACAGGCCCCGCTCGGCGGAGAGTTCTCGGCGGAACTTGCGAAGCAAAAGATGCCGCACGGGATGGGCCAATTCGCACGTCAGCGCGAATATCGCAACGCTCGCAGATCTGCTGAGTACGCGAATCAGGTCCAGCGATGGCTGCTCGACAACACACGGCTTGGTATTCCAACGGTGTTTCACGATGAGATCCTGCACGGTCTGATGGGCGAGGGCGCGACGGTCTTTCCCGTGCCACTTGCACTCGCTTCGACGTGGGACCTGGATCTGATTCGTCAGGTCTTCACGACGGGCGCTCGGCAGGCGCGGCTTCGCGGCAGTCATCACATGCTCGGGCCGAACATGGACCTCGCACGCGATCCGCGTTGGGGCCGAATGGAAGAAACGTACGGCGAGGATGCGTACCTGACATCCGAGATGGTGGTCGAGGTCGTCAAAGCACTTCAGGGCAATGTCGCTTCGCCGCGTTCGGATATCGGCGCGATGAACGTCATCGCGACCGGAAAGCACTTCGCCGGACACGGCCAGCCCGAGAGCGGAACAAACATCGGGCCGGTCAACATCTCTGAACGGACTCTGCGTGAAACTCATCTGGCACCGTTTGAGGCTGCGGTAAAACGAGCGAACCTAATGAGCATCATGCCGGCCTATCACGAGATCGACGGCGTTCCAGCCCACGCGAATAAATGGCTGCTGCAGGATCTCTTGCGGAAAGAATGGGGATTCGACGGCGTCATCGTTTCCGACTACTACGCCAATGGCGAATTGATAAAGCGACATAGTGTTGCCGCTGACGATGCAGACGCCGCAAAGCAGGCTCTGGAAACAGGCGTGGATATCGAGTTGCCCGATCCGGCGGTGAACAAAATGCTCGTTGAGCAGGTTCGTTCTGGACGGATCTCACAAGCGACCGTCGACACTGCGGTCGCACGTCTACTTCGCCACAAATTCCAGCTCGGCCTGTTTGAGAATCCGTTCGTCGATCCGGCAAAGGCCGAACAGATGACGGATACCGCTGAGGACCGCGCTCTTGCCGCCGAAGCCGCTCGGCGTGCGATCGTGCTTTTAAAGAATGATAAGAACACGCTTCCGCTTGATCGGACCAAACTCAAGATCATTGCCGTGATCGGTCCGAACGCCAATCGGGCCCACCTCGGCGGTTATACCGATCCCAATCCGGCGAGAACGGTTAGCATCCTCGACGGGATCAAAGCGAAAGTGGGAGCGGGAGTGAAGGTCAACTATGCCGAGGGCGTGAAGATCACCAAGGAAGGCGGCAACTGGTTTGGGGATACGGCTACGCTCAATGACGAAGCGAGCGATCGCGCATTGATCAGCCAGGCAGTCACTGCGGCGAAAAGTTCGGATGTCGTAATCCTAGCGATCGGCGGCAACGAAGATACGAACAAAGAAGGCTGGGCGGAGAACCATCTCGGCGACCGTGATTCGGTCGATCTCGTCGGCAGGCAGAACGACCTTGTGAAGGCCGTGCTCGCGACCGGAAAGCCGACGATCGTTTTCCTGACCAACTCCGGCCCGCTCGCGATCAACTATGTCGCTGAGAATGCTCCTGCGATCCTCGAAGGATTTTATCTCGGCCAGGAAACCGGAACCGCCGCTGCCGACGTGATCTTTGGCGACTACAATCCCGGCGGAAAGCTTCCAGTCACATTCCCGCGAACCGTCGGACAACTGCCGATCTTCTACAACAAGAAACCATCGGCCCGGCGCGGTTATCTTTTCGCGACGACCGATCCGCTCTACCCGTTCGGGTTCGGGCTGAGCTACACGACATTCAAATACGATGGCATGACGATCACGAAGCCGAGAATCCGCGCTAATGAAGAGGTTGACGTGTCGGTCCAGCTGACGAATACGGGGAAGCGGGCCGGTGACGAGGTCGTGCAACTCTATATTCGCGACGAGGTGAGTTCAGTCACCAGGCCGGTGAGGGAGTTGAAGGGTTTCCAACGCGTCAGTCTCGCCGCCGGCGAATCGAAACGCGTCACGTTTCGGATCACACCGGACAAGCTGCAGTTCTACAATCGAGAGATGAAGCGAGTCGTCGAGCCCGGCAAGTTTTCGGTAATGGTTGGAGGAGATTCGAAGACGTGGGTGACGCAATCGTTCGAGGTCTATTGATCGGCGAGGTTACCGGATTCTTTTTCAAGGATCGCGGCGAGGCTGATAAGCAGGTCCAGAGTCTCGCTGGCTTCCTTGGCGTTGTTCACCGTGATGACCCCCTTGGTCTTGAACATCGGGTTTCCGGTAAACCGGCTTATCTCGAGACAAAGTTGATGGGCACGCGCATTTAGCGAGTCGACCGACAGGGGAATGGCCCGAGGCACTTCGACATCTTTGTGGTCTTCCGACAGTGCGAGCAGCGATCTCAATCGAGTAGCCCGCCGGCGAATATCTCGGCCACCGGTTCGAAGTTGTTCGGGTGCTAGCTTTGCACCATTGGCAAACACTTTTACCATATCGGCCCTGATGGCTTGAATGCGAAGAAAGTCTTCGTTCATTTGCTGTACCAAGCGCGGATCGGAAAAGTTCCGAATCATCCGCTCGCGAAGTTTGAGCGGCACCATGCGGAGGTCCATCTCAGCCCGGCGGCGCTCGATCGCATCCGCGAACGGCCCTTGCGAATCACGCGATACACTTTGGCCGAGGGCGCTCGTCGACAGCATGACGATTGCGGCCACGAAGAATAGTAAGGATCTCAGGTTGCGGTCGATCACTTGAGAAAGTCTAGCCCGGTCAAAAACTAGATAAATGGGCTTGAATCCAAAGCCTATATTCACATAGAATGTGCCAACTATTCGGTTTTTACAATCCTAGCTCAATTTTCGATCTTTGTTCTAATAAATTGAATGACCCTTATGCTGGGCGCTTTTGTAGGGTGATACAACAAAAGTAATACGTCCGAAACCAACGCTCGTAAGTTTCAGATCTTGGAGGTTCCTTCGATGGTTAAGATTTCTCGGCTCGGTCTGGTATTCCCGATCCTGCTTCTCTTTGCGACCTTTCTTCATTCACAAGCCCTCAACTCGGGCTTGACCGGCACGGTGACGGACCCGAACGGAGCCGTCATCCCGGGAGCAACCGTTACGGTCAAAAGCCTCGCGACCGGCAATGTTCGAACCGTAACAACGAATGACGAGGGATACTACACGGTTCCGCAACTTCCGGTTGGACGATACGAGGTCAAGGTTACATCGGCTAACTTCAAGGAACAGCTGTTTCCGAATGTTGAGGTTAACGTAGGACAGACGGTGACGATCGACGCCGCGATGGTTGTCTCAGGCGGAACGTACCAGATCGATGAATACTTCGGGATCGCTCCGCTCGTCGACGAAATAAACTCGGATGTTGATGGAGTGATTGTCGCACGCGAGATCGAGAACCTTCCGCTGAACGGAAGAAATTATCTCGAACTCGCGTTGCTCACACCTGGCAACGCACCCGCGCCGAATTTCGATCCGACGAAGGCGAACACAGTACTGATCTCATCCGCCGGGCAAATGGGCCGCGGCAGCAACGTGATGCTCGATGGCACCGACAATAACGACGATATGGTCGGCGGCTCACTGATCAACATTTCGCAGGATGCGGTCCAGGAATTTCAGGTCACGACGAATCGGTTCTCGGCCGAGTTCGGAAGGTCCGGCTCCTCGATCATCAACGTCGTCACCAAGGGCGGGACAAACGCCGTTCGAGGAAGCTTTTCGATCTTTGCACGCGACGACAGTCTTCAAGGCTTGCCGGCAACCTACGACCGCTCGCAACCCGCACCGCCTTTCGACCGCCAGCAGTATTCGTTCACGCTTGGCGGCCCGATAGTCAAAGACAAGCTGTTCGCATTCGGTTCAGTTGAGTATCGCGATCAGGATGGAGCGGTGCTCGTCGGCCGCCGCAATGTCGCGACTCGATCGATCAGTCGCGAGTTTTTCGAGGCCCCGAGTCAAACGGCCTTGATCAGCACCCGGCTGGATTATCTTCCGACCGATGTCGACAGGGTCAGTTTTCGCTACAGCTTCGAAGATCTCGAAGATCAGAATTCCAGCCGGCTGGATCGGGCGCTCGGCTCGGCCACATACACGCAGTTATTGAAGAATAAGTTTCACGCTTTCGCCGGAACATGGAACCACGTTTTTTCGCCGACTGTCGTCAATGACATGACGTTCAGCATCAACGATTTCTTTAACGATACCAACCCGCTGTCGGACGCGATCCAGCTCACGTTCCCGTCGATCCTCGACGGCGCGTCGTTCCGCGTTCCGCAGGCGACAAAGCACACGCGTTATCAGTTCTCCGATGCTGCGGTCGTCGTTGCTGGCGGACACACTCTCAAGTTCGGCGGCGATATTCAGATCGTAAATTCGCAGATCGACCTCGGTGTTTTCCGCCAGGGTCGCATCGAGTTCGTTCAGGACTTCGCGACCTTTGACCACAACGGTGACGGCCAGGTGAACGACGGCGACCTGCTCTTCGCCGTGACGCTTCGCAGCCAGTTCCCGGACCGCGATCTTGTACTGCCGAATGTCGACAACACCCATTTCGCGTTTTTTGCACAAGACAGCTGGCGGATCAAACCGAACTTCACGCTGAACTTCGGCGTGCGATATCAGGTCGACACCGATGAGAAAAACATTTCCGGTTACAGCGACATAAACCCGCTGGTGCAGCCGTTTCTGCAGGGCGAGCGAAAGCGCGACCTGAACAACTTTGCACCGCGTGTCGGCTTTAATTATTCGGCGTTCGACGGAAAGTTCAGCCTTCACGGCGGCTACGGCATCTATTACGACCGCATCGTCCTTCAGTTGATCACCCTTGAACGCGGCCTCGATGGGCGTGCACTTCCTGTCGCGGTGAGAGCGGGAAATGTATTCTTCCTTGACCCTGACACTGGACAGTTTCCGCCCTTCGCTCCGAATATTCAGGATCCGTTTACCGGCTTCATCCTTCCCGGTGAAGGAGCCTCGGGCATCAACATCATCGACAACGATATGCAGAACCCGATGGTTCAGCAGTGGAACCTAGGGCTGCAATACGAATTCGCCCGCGACTACGTGGTCAAGGCCGACTATCTGCACAATCTTGGGACTCATTTCATCATCGGCAGGAACATAGGCGTTGTGGATAATCCCGTCGTTGGAGGGCCCGACCGCGTCGTCAATCTCGAATCGAGCGTGAAGACGTTTTACGACGGCTTGCTCCTAAGTGTTGAAAAGCGATTTGGAAGCCGGTTCGGATTCCGTGCGGCGTACACTCTGTCGAAGTCGTTCAACTACGCCAACGACGACCAGATCCCGTTTTCGAACGGGCCGATCAACTCGAACAACCTAGCGCTCGAGTTCGGACCGACGCCGAACGACCAGCGACATCGGTTCTCTGCCGCCGGAACGTTTCAGCTTCCGTACGGATTCATGCTTTCGCCGATGCTGACGCTTGCCTCGGGCGTGCCGATGGACATCCTTCTGCCCGACGCCTCATCGCGGATCCCGATGCTTCAGCGAAATGCCGGCGGAAGATTGTTCAAGAACGCGGCGGAGTTGAATGCGTTCATCGCGACGATCAATGCGGCGGGCGGTGTCAACGGAGATCCGCTTCCGCTCGCGCCGTCGAACGCCCGCTTCAATGATTCGTTCGCGTCCCTAGACTTCCGCCTTGCAAAGGCCTTCAAGTTCGGCGAGCGGTTCAAACTCGAACCCATCATCGAGGTCTTCAATGTGTTCAACACGACGAACATCCTAGGCGTTTCGAACACAAACTACTCCGGCTTTGGCAACGTGCTCGGCACACCGTCGTTTGGACAAGCCGTAACGACAGCCGGCGGCGTGTTTGGATCGGGCGGGCCGAGGGCTTTCCAGATCGGAGGTAAGTTCTCCTTCTAATGTCGGAAGGTTCGGCAACTCTCGTCCGCCGTTACGGGCTTGCAACCGCGGTCGCGATAATCGTCGGCCAGGTCATTGCGGTCGGGATCTTTCTGGTCCCGGCCGGCATGGCAAGATCGGTCGGATCACCCGCGTGGCTGCTTGCGATCTGGGTCATCATGGGCGTGATGACACTCTGCGGGGCTTTCTGTTATTCCGAGCTTGCTTCCCGATTTCCCGAGGCGGGCGGTACTTACGTCTATCTTCGCGAGGCGTACGGCGATCTCTTCGCGTTTCTCTTCGGTTGGATCGTTCTGCTCGTGCTAGATCCGGGGCTGACCGCGATCTTCGCCATCGGCCTGACAAGCTATCTCGACCGGATCATTGCGATTCCGACCCCATATCAACCGTTCGTCGCTGCATTTGTCGTCGTGGCAGTCGCTGCGCTAAACATCGTCGGAGCCCGTCTTGGTTCTGAGATCATCAAGGTCTTGACTGTCACGAAGGTCGCGTTCCTTCTCTTCATAGTCGTTTTCGGCTTTCTTTCCGATAAAGGCAATTCAGCGAATCTGGCGCCGTTTTTTGTGACTCCGCCCGACGTTGTCGGAGCGATGGCAGGCGGACTCGTCGGGGCCTTCTTCTCGTTCGCCGGTTGGTGGGAACTAACTCGAATAGCGGGTGAGATACGCGACCCCGAACGCAACCTTCCGCGGGCGCTGATACTCGGTGTTCTGATCCTGACCGTCATATACATTTCGGTAAGCGGCGTGTTTCTGTATCTCGTTCCGACTGCCGGGATCACGAGCGACGAGACGTTCGCGGCGCAAGTAGGCGAAGTTCTATTCGGGACCGCCGGGGCCGCGGTGTTTTCGGCGGTCGTGATCGCGTCGGTACTTGGGTCGTTGGTCGCATATATGATGGTGTCGCCTCGGCTCTACTATGCGATGGCGAGAGACGGCCTGTTCTTCCGAAGCGTTGCGGCGGTTCACCCTAAGTTTGAAACGCCGTACGTTGCTATCGTAATCCAGGCGATCCTTGCGTTGGTATTGATCTTCTCGGGGAGCTTCCAGGAGATCCTCTCGTTGTTCTTTTTTGTGGTAGTCGTCTTTATTGCGGCGACCGTCGCGTCCATCTTTGTATTTCGTCGAAGGCCAGATCACGGCGGTTTCAAAGCTCCCGGCTATCCGCTTTCGCCGCTCATCTTCCTTGTGATCACAGCTGTCGTCCTTTTCTTCATAGCTTATGAGCATCCGGAACGCAGCTTTATCGGCGTCGGCTTGGTCATCCTCGGCGTACCCGTTTACTATCTTTTTCGAAGGAGACGAACTGTCTAGATGGCTTGGATAAAAACGGTTCCGTTACAAGAGGCCGACGGTGAACTGCTCGAACTCCTAGTAAAACAGCGCTCGCTCTATCCGAAAGAGTATGAGGAATCGACGGCGGGGGTAACCGGCACCGAAGAGTCGATCGTCGAATCGCACACTCTGATACCGCACGCGATGTACCACGCGTTCGCGACCTTCGGCGCACTGATGTCACCCGATCTTCCGCTTAGCCGACGACACCACGAAATGATCGCGACGATGGTCTCAGATACGAACGACTGCTTTTACTGACTGGAATCGCACGCAGAGTTTCTGCGTAGAGCAACCCTGGATGAAGAACTCGTCGCGGCCATTCGCGAAGATTACCGGACCGCGCCTATTACGGATGCCGAGAAAGTGATGATCGAATATGTGGTGCAGTTGACGAAGGACGCGGTGAAGATCACACCCGAACATCACGCACGTCTCAGAGGAGCGGGCTTCGACGATCAGGCGATCCTCCAGATCACGCTGATCGCGTCGTGGTTCAACTACATCAACCGAGTCGCGGACGCGCTCGGCGTCGGCCGGTATCCCGCCCCTTGACCTACTTACTCCCGATCGCTCTCGCCGTCGAACTCAACACCTGCCACGTACTATTGTCGCTGTCGAAGATCGTATTCAATCCTTGCTCCTCCATCGGCGGATCGCCCATATATTCGTCGCCGATCTTCCAAAATATTTGGCCCTTGATCGGCCTCGCGGTTCCGCCGAATGCCCAAAAATTCGCACCCGCGACCGCCGGGTCGCCGCCCGGTTGATTGCCGATGAACGAGAGCATCTTCTGGAAATACTTGTCGCGATACTCAGTAGTTGATGATGGGTCGAAACTGTGATGATCGCGCGGTAAGCCAAACTCTTCGAGAACAAGCGGCTTATTCAGCTTCTTTGCAATCGGTATGTGACGAACGACGTATTCTGTCGCCTTCTGCATTACATTGGGAAAGCCTTCGGCAAGTTTATCACCCGAAAACCAACCCCAATTCTTTGCCCAAATGTGGATCGCCAGGTAATCGATATTCTTGTCGGCGTGGATCTCTTCGAAGAGTTCATAGCTCTCAGTACCCATGAATCCTTCGTGCCCGATCGTGACCAGATGGTTCTTATCCTTTGACTTTATCAAGGCCGCGACATCGCTGATCCACTTCTTATAGTCCGCGTGCGCGTACGGCCGCATCGGCCTCGGCTCATTCCCGAGTTCCCACGTCATGATCGCGGTATCGTCAACATAACGCTTACCGGTAACCGTGTTCTTGCGATCGACCAACCGCGCCAGATGTGCGTTGTAACTCTCCTTGCACTTTGCACAGCCGTAGAACTTCGAAACGATGTCGCGTTGCTCGTCCCACGTCAACTTTCGCGTCTCCTGATCTTTCGGCACCAAACCATTCCAGATCAGGTACTGCTGAAATCCGCCGCTCCATTCCCAGTTGTTGCTGATGAAGATGACGGCCTTCATATCGCGCTTGCCCATCTCCGCAAGCACGATGTCTAGTCCCTTCAGCACGTCGTCGTTAAACTGTCCCTGCGTAGGCTGCAGCGGCGGCCCAACGCGGATCACACCGTTTATCAGCCCCGACCCCTCAGCTCCGCCGAGCAGCCGAAGATTCGTCACGCCATTCGCCTTGAGAAAATCAAGCTCCTTCCGCAGCCTTTTGAGCCCGCGCTTCTCATCCTTCTCCAGCCCGAGCAGACTGCCGTACCAATAGTTCGTTCCGACGAAATAATACGGCTTTCCCTTGATCTCAAACTTATGTCCGTTTGTTTTGACGAATGATGAGGTTTGGCCGATCCCGAGACTTACGGATACGGCGACGAGAACAGCGGCAACGAACAGAGTGCGGATTCGCATAGTCCAAATATATTAGCGAGGATCGGCTAGCCAAGCTAGTGATCCTCGCTAACATTTTTTCACCTACGAACTAGAGATAGCGACTAGAGCTTCACGATCTCGGATCCGGCGAGCAAATACGCACCGGCTCCGTAGACTTCCCAACTGTCCGCGGTAAAGTTTCGCCGCGGATCAGCGCCGATCGGTTGGGTCCAGCCGACCTTACCATCGGGGTGGATGAGAGTGTTCAGGCCCGTCCAGGCTTTTCGCACAACGGGCTCAAACTTTTTACGATCAAGGAGTTTGTTGTTGATGCCCCACGTCAGGGCGTAGGTGTAGAATCCGGTACCGCTGCTTTCGCCGCCGGGATATGCGGGCGGATCGAGCAGACTCGACCGCCACAGGCCGTCGGTTTGTTGAAGTTCGACGATCCGGTTGGCCATGTCGCGATACTGCTTTAGATAAAACTCGCGGCTCGGATGGTTCTTCGGCAGCTCTTTGAGAAGCCGCACGAGTCCACCCATCACCCAGCCATTGCCGCGGCTCCAGAAGATCTTCTTGCCGTTGGCTTCGCGCTTCCCTTCGCCGGCCGCGTTGATGAGAAACGAAGCATCGCGTGCGTAGAGACGCTCTTCCTTGTCGTAGAGCCGGTCGTAGGTCTCGCGGAAGGCCTTGTCGTTCAGATCGAGATAGGACTTGTCGCCAGTGATAGCAGCTAGCTTCGCAAGCGTCGGCGGCGCCATAAAAAGAGCGTCGCACCACCACCAGATGATGCCGTGGCGCTCGACCTCGCGGCCTTTCGCTCCCTCAGCCTTGATCTTCTCGACCACGTCGATCGTCGGCTGCAGCATCTTTTTGTCCTTCGTGATCCGGTACATATCGAGATACGTCTGGTTGATCACAATGTCGTCGGCGTGGTCGAAACGTTTTCCCGGACCCCAACTATTCTTCTCTCCCATCGAGACCATCGCGTCCCAGATCTCTTTCGACTTGGTCGTCTCGTATGCCGCGAAAACGCCGGCGTAGAATGCGCCGTTGGTCCAATCGAATAGTTCGTGCTTCGGATTCGCAAGCTGCCACTTGGCGACCGAGACCATCCGCCGCTCGATCTCTTTTCGTTTGAAGAGATCGGCCGACTGCGCGAATACGGTTGACGAAACTACGAGAGCGAGCAAGAGGGCTGAAAGGATTCGTTTCATGATTATTTAAGTTGGCAAATGTCGAGGACGTTCATGTCCTTGTAGTCGAGGTTCTCGCCGCCCATCGCCCAGATGAACGTGTAGTTAGTCGTGCCGACGCCCATGTGGATCGACCACGGCGGCGATGCGACCGCCATCTCGTTGTCGATGGCGATGTGTCGGATCGCATCGGGCTCGCCCATGAAGTGCATTATCCGCTGATTATCTTTCAGATCGAAATAGAAGTAGATCTCTGAGCGCCGATCGTGCAGATGCGGCGGGCAGGTGTTCCAAACACTGCCGTGTTTCATCGCGGTCAGCCCGAGCAAAAGCTGCGAAGATTTGCACACAGCGGGCACTACATATTGATACACCGTTCGCTCATTCGCATTCTCGGTCCCGCCGAGTTCGAGTGAGACCGCTTCGTCGATCGAGATATGCTTTAGCTCGAAGCGTGCATGAGCGGGCGTCGATGCGAGATAGAAATGCGTCGGATCTCCGACCGACTCGAACGAAACTTCCTCGCTGCCCATCGGAACGTAAAGGCCGTCTTTCGGCTTGAGAATAAACTCTTCGCCATCCACCGAAACGCTGCCGTCAGCCGAACCGACGTTCACAACGCCAAGCTCACGACGCTCGAGAAACGGATTCCCTTTCGCCGACTCGGGCTCGGTCTGCCGCGGGAGCGAGAGCGGAACGTCGGTCGGCGCCGCACCGCCGATAACGAACCGCTCATAGTGAAGGTAGTTCAACCTGATCTCGCCGTCTGCGAAGAGATCTGCTATCAAGTAATCTTCGCGAAGATCGTCATTCGACGCTCCGATAAGGTTCTTCGGACTGGTTGCGTAATAGGTCTTTCTAAACATAGATCAATATAGTCCTAGAGATCGGAATGCATTCTTGTCTTGCTGATTCGCAAGTCGAGCGGCGATCATCGAATATTCCTGCTTTTTGTATTTTCTTGCGCCGATCTCAAATAGCGTAACCGTCAGATCGAATGTTCGCGGTTTGATCTGCTTGAAGTTCCATTCCTTCTCGCCCGACGCGTACGGAACGATCCAGTCGAGAACCTCGCGAACCCCTCGTCCGTCCTTAGTTCGATAATTCCAAAGATCGACCCCCGCAGATTCACCGAGTCTGGCAAGCGTGAGGAAGCCGTACGCGTTCATGTTCACGTATCCCCAACTCAGTGTGCGTGCAAGTTCGTGCGGCTGGCTTCCGTCAGGTTCGATCTGTGACGCGATGCGGGTCTTCGTAACCGCAAGTTGCTTTCGCGCAACGTCGTGCTGATCGGTAAAGATCGCATACGCGACCACCTGAACGTCGTAATAGGTGCCGTGATTGTTCCGCTCATCCGCCTCATCCTTGCCCAGCGGACTCTCAAGCGACCATTTCAGGAACTCTCGGAACCAATTTTTGAACGTCTGCTGATCGCTCGCTGGCCACAACGAACTCGCCTGCAAAATTATCGCCGCGTCGATCGCACGGTACATCGCTCGCGTCTCGATCATCCCGATCCCGCGGCCGGTTGAACGTCCGGGAATCCCTTGCCCGAAATTCAGGTTAGGATTCATCCGGGTTTTCGGATCGAGAAACCAGGTTCGCAGCACTATCGTGGCATGCTTTGCGTACTTTTCGTCACTCGTGAAAAAGTAAGCAAGAGCAAGAGCCTCGGAATCGTTGAGCATCCCGTTGTACTCGATATCGTCCGGAATATTCCTGATCTCAGAGTTACGTTCGCCGTCGCGGCGGATGTACGGCAGGCCGTTCGGCTTGGTCGGATCGGGCCACCAATATGGCCCGAGGCTCATGTAATCGTTCTTGCTGCCGCTCGGCGGCGTTTGAGTTTTCTTTGTGACCGAATAGGTTCGGCCCGTTTTCAATATCTTGTCCGCCGTCTTGATCAATTGGGTGATCTCACCGCTTCGCGCGTTCTTGCCGGCAATATGTTCGTTCCGGTGTCTCTCAAGCAATGCTCCATTTAGCACCAGCGTCTTCGGCACGGACTGAGACGTCGCGACAAAGGCGAACAACAGCGTCGCACAAACTACGGCAAACGCATTCTTCATTTGCCCGACTTGTTTCCGTTTGTCGTTGGAGCAAGAAAATCCTCGCGGATCGGGGAGAAGATATCGATCAGCACCACCTCTTCATCGAGCATTGTCGCGCCGTGCCGATTGTGCGGGGGAAAGTGGAGCACGTCGCCGGCCGAGACGATCTTAACCTCGCCATCGATAAAGAACTTGACCTTGCCCTTCACGACCAGCGTCATCTGTTCGTGCGGATGCGTGTGTTCCGGCGTGACGAGAAACGGTTCGAACGTAAAACGCACTACCATCACGTTTTCGCCGACGACCATCTGCCGTTGAATACCCGGCGCCGGATTGTCCTTTTTGATCCGGCTCCAATCGGTCACGAGAGCTGCGGTTGCCGTTTTCTCACTGATCATAAAGTTCTATTCAACAATTCCAATGTTAATTCCCACGAAACGCTCTCGCCTTTCTTCAATGTAAAGGCTCCCCGTTCCGCGACGATGTGGATCGGGATCGCACCGAGCACGCCTTTTGAGAGAGGTCCGTTTCCGGCGGCGTCGATGCGTACCCGGGTTTCGGCCATCGGCTTGATGCTCGCACGCAAAGTCCATTTCGGTCCGACAAGATCCAGCACCTCGGCTCCGCTTTCATTCCGCCGCACGACCGAGGTTGCCTTCGAGGGCACCACGAATTTCCACGCCTTCGCCGAGACGTTCGTCGTCGCCGTCACCGTCTCGCGGCGGATCAACTTTCGTCCTTCCAAACGCCACGCGACCTCGCTTCGCAGGCCCATTGCGAACGTGGTCCCCGACGCACTTCCGACCTTTGCCCATTTCGTATTTACCGTAGCGATCGACGCGCCGTCCGAACTCGGCCGTATCTCGTCGGCGCCGTCGGACGCCGAATACAGGCTGCCATCCGCGAGAGTCCAAAACGGTGTGAGAGACGGATATATCTGCTCGACCGGTGCCGAGAATCCGGTCAATCCATATGGCGTCGGCAGATAATCGGCGACGCCGGGTTTTGTGCCGACAGTGATCGGGAGGGCGAATTGAAGATCTCCGCGACGTACGAGCCAGACGCCGTATTGCCGATCCTTACCCTTCAGAAAAAACTCGAACCGTGCAACATCCGGCAGCGTCGGAGAAGACGGAAACTCGGCGATGTTCTCCCGCTCAAGCGAGCGAATAAACGAATGATTGGCAAGTATGATCTTCCCGAATCCTGTTCCGGTCTGCTGCCATTCGCGACGTGGGTTGATGTACGAATAGTTCCCGCGGCCGTAATCGAAAACGCGAAACATATGCGTCTCGTCGTTGTAATCAGCGCGGATCCACCGCCACGCCTGGTTATACAACGCAGCGAGTTCCGTCAACGGAGCGGGCCGAAATTCAGGATGCTCGCCAAGGAACGCGACGATCTCGAGCGTATCGAGATAGCTGACGAGTCCCTGACTGCGTCCCCAGTTGTGGCCGTAGCCTTCGGGCGAGACGAGGTCCCACCAGAGTTTCATTTGAACCTTGAGCGACTGTTTCAGCTTCGCCTTGATGTCCTCGCGGCCCGCGACATCGGCAGCGTCCCAGCAGAACCGCGCATACTCGTTCGAGTATCGGTCGTAGCGGCCGGTCGGAAGATTGTCGTCGGCATAGATCGCCCCGTCGAGGAATTGCTTCGCAGCACGTTCGACGACGGAATCGACAAGAGCCCGATCTTTCAGTGCACCCATCTGCCAGCTCATCGCCGCGATCCGGGCCGCCACGCCGAGATAGTTCTCCGGCAGGTTGATGACCTCTCGCTTTTCCTTGTCGTAAAAACGTGCAGGATCAAGAAGGGCTTCCCATTCCTTCCGCTCGGCGTCGTTCATGCTCTGCCAAACCGCATTCTTGGAAAGATCAGTACCGTAGTGTCGAAGCGCAAGCGTTGAGTAAAGCTGAGAGAACGCCTTGCCGCCTGCTCGCGATTCGTACAAGCCCATCTCG
>Ga0307505_10001431_pt1 | contig 19293 bp, 24 predicted proteins | sample 23_S_MG_FD_202183 | JGI IMG/M metagenome (GOLD analysis project Ga0307505, IMG submission 202183) | Soil microbial communities from Populus trichocarpa stands in riparian zone in the Pacific Northwest, United States - 23_S | ecosystem: Environmental > Terrestrial > Soil > Riparian zone > Trees...
TGTGGTCGAAGGTCCACAGCGGCGTGATGGCCGCGATCGGGCCGGCGGCGGCGGCCGGCAACGCGCTGGCGGCCAGCGCGCCGGCAAGCAGTGTCAGCAGGGTCTTGTTCATCGGTGTGCGCCTCGTTGGTTGATGTGCAACCAGCGAGGCTAGGCAGCGCCGATGACAGCGCCGTGACACCGCGATGCGGCGGACTCAGGCCACGCTGAGCGCGACGTCGATGTTGCCGCGCGTGGCGTTGGAGTAGGGGCAGACCTCGTGCGCGGCAGCCACCAGCGCCTCGGCCGCGGCCTTGTCCATGCCGGGGACCGAGACCGCCAACGCCACGGCGATGCCGAAGGCGCCGGCCTTGCCGGTCATCGGGCCGATGGACACGTCGGCCTTGATCGACACCTCGGCCGGCAGCGCGATCTTCTGCCGTGCCGCCACGGCCTTCATCGCGCCGATGAAGCAGGCCGAATAGCCGGCCGCGAACAGCTGCTCGGGGTTGGTGCCCGGGCCGCTGTCGCCGCCCAGTTCCTTGGGCGTGGACAGCTGCAGCTTGATCTTGCCGTCGGACGACTCGGTCGTGCCGGTGCGCCCGCCGGTGGAGGTGGCTTGGGCGGTGTAGAGGGCTTTGTCGATGGCCATGGTGGGTTCCTTTGCGGTGCGGGGTGGAAGCGCGGCGTTCAGGCCGCGCCGGGGAGGGAAGCGGAAAGCCGCTGGCGCAACGCCTGCAGCCTGGATGTCAGCTCGGACAGTTCGGACAGCTCGCAGCCCGAAGCCGCGGCGATGGCCTGCGGCACGCGCACGGCGCGCGACTTCAGCGCGCGGCCGGCGGGGGTGAGCTGCAGCAGCACGCGGCGCTCGTCGGCCGCATCGCGCAGGCGCTGCACCAGGCCGGAGGATTCCAGGCGCTTGAGCAGCGGCGTCAGCGTGCCCGAATCCAGCGCCAGGCGCTCGCCCAGCTGCGACACCGTGAGGCCGTCGCCCTGCCACAGCACCAGCATCGCCAGGTACTGCGGATAGGTCAGCCCCAGCGGGTCGAGCAGCGGCTTGTACAGCTTGGTCATCGCCAGCGACGCGGCATAAAGCGCGAAGCACAGCTGGTGGTCCAGCGCCAGCCAGTCGGGCGGGCGGCGGCCTGAAGCGGCGGTGGGGCGGGTTGCCATGGTCGTATTATTTCGAACAATTAAATTGTGTGCAATATAAAACCCTGTCGAGAGCAGGGCAGTTGCTGTCGCCTTGGGATCTCTGGCTTTGTACCTTAAAGCATTATAACAAGGTACAATTCATCATCCATGCCGTTCCGCGCCCACGCTGCCGTCGCTCCGCTCTACGTGCCCGTCGAGGGGCCGGTCAGCACGCTGTACGCGGAACTGGTCGAACGCACCCGGGCCGAAGGCGAGTTGCTGCCCGGCACGCCCGGTTCGCTGGCGCTGCGCGAGCGGCCCGGCTCCGGCGCGTACTGGTACAGGCGCCACTACGGCTCGCCCGGTACGCCGCAGGTCGAGGACTTCGTCTGCAGGCAGGACGACCTGGAAGGCTACGAGGCCATGCGCCGGCGCATCGAAGCGGCTGAATGGCGCCAGGAGCAGGTGCGCAACCTGCGGCATCTGGGCATGCAGGTGGCGGACAAGGACGTGGCCCGCGTCCTGGTCGAGATGCACAACCGCGGGCTGTTCAGCGCCGGCCTCGTGATGGTCGGAGCACTGGCCTTCATGACCTGGCTCAACGAGCTCGGCGTGCGTGCGGTCGCTTCCCGTACGCAGGACATCGACCTGGCCCGGCGGCAGAAGCTCGGGCTGGCGGCACCCATCTCCTTTCTGCAGGCCGTGAATGCCACCCGGCTGGGTTTTTCTGCCATCCCGGGAATCTCCCAGGCAGCGCCGCCCACGTCGGTCAAGCGGCCGGGCGGGGAAGGGCTGCGCGTGGACATGCTCGCCTCGGGGCCGCAGTCGGGCCGGTTGGTGCCAGTGCCCGAACTGGACTGGCATGCGCAGGCCATTCCGCATTTCGACTATCTGCTGGCCTCACCCCGGCGCGTGGCGGTGCTGGCGGGCGGGCACTGCGTGCCGGTCAACGTGCCGGCGCCGGAGCGCATGGCGTTGCACAAGCTGTACTCGAGCACTCGCCGCCCGAACGAAGGCGCCAAGGCCGAGAAGGACCTGCGGCAGGCCGCCACACTGTTGGCCGTTCTGGTGGAGCGCGACAACCTGGAGCTCGTGGCCACGGCAAGAGCGGCGCCTAAGGAACTGCTCAGCGCGGCTCGCCGGCGGTTGCCGGCGCTGCGCAGCTTGCTCGCCGCGCATCCCCAGGTGCTCGATCAGGTGCAGCAGGCATTGGCCGGCAGCGGCTTGTCGCCAATGGCGCGCAACGACTGACGCGTGACCCCTACGACAGCCCGGCTTCTGCGACTTCAGCGCGGCGGCCGATCAGCACAGGCTCATTTCGAGCTGCACATCGCGATAGGCCACTTCGGGCCGCACCATGCCCCGCGCGCCGCGGTGCAGCCGGACAAGGCCATAGCGTTCCATGGTGCGCAGGGTGCGCGATAGGTTGCCCGGCGTGCGGCCGGTCGCCGCCGCCAACTCGTGCAGCGACGCGGGCTGCGTTTCGGCGATCACCGCCAGCAGCGCGCGGTTGCGGTTGGACAGCAGCTTGGCAAAGCTTTCCGGCGACGTGAACCACACCTTGGGGTCGGCGGCCTTGGGCTTGAGTTCACCCCGGGCGATGGCCAGCGTGCGCGCCTTCATGGCGTCATACGAAGCGATACCCACCTTCAACGTCTTCATGGCCAGATTCCTTTCTCGCGCATCAGCGCTTCGACTTCAGCCCAGAAATCCGCAACCAGCGCCGCTGCATTCCTGTAGTCGTAGGGACGCACGGCGCGCAGCCGGTGCCTGTGATCCTGCGTGGCCTGGCGCCTGCCTTCGACCGGGTGGGCATTGTCGAAACCCACCAGCCGCTCGCCGTCCGGCCCGTGCAGGGTCAGCGAGTAGTCGAGGCCGTGCGGCTTTTCCGCCGTCACCGGCACCTGATGCACCACGAACTTGACCCAGAAACCGGCCTCGTCGATGACCAGCACCTGACCGTGGAGGTCAAGCAGCGTGTCGAGCGACGGGTCACGGGTCGGCATGTATGATCATTATCTTATACTGATAATGAATACAAGGCCTGACACCGCTGCTCCCAGGAGGCAGGGGACGCTTCGGCCGAAGGCGAGCAACCACGAAGCGCTGCGCCGGCCGCCGCTGATCGCGCTCGACATGTGTCAGGAAGCGCTCCGCCGTTTCGAGGCCGGCGGTCTCGGCCAGGTAGACGAAGTGCTCGACCAGGTCGCGCCGGGCCGCGGCGCGCTGGCGGACGACCGGCATCAGCGCTTGGCTTTGCCGCGCACCTGGACGCGTGCCAGGGCCTCGCTGCGGATGGCCTTCCAGTCGGCCCTGGTCAGCACGCTCTCGGGGCTGTTCAGGCCTTCGAGCAGCTTGGCTTCGAGTTCCTCCTCGGCCTTGCGCTTCTCGTCCGCACGGATCAACTCGCGGACGTATTCGCTGGCGCTGCTGTAGCGCCCGGTCGAAATCTGCCCGTCGACGAACTGCTTCAGCGATTCGGGCAGGGAGATGTTCATGCTCTCCATTGGGCACCTCCGGTCGCTGTCACCGTAGCGCAGATGGCATGGATTGACAATGAATGCCTCAGGTCATCCAGTTCTCGACCTTCAGCCCCTTCACGCGGCCGAAGTCCTTGACGTTGTGCGTGACGACCACCGCGCCAGGCTGCGGGCATGGGCCGCGATCCGCAGATCGTTCGAGCCGATGGGCGCGAATTTCCGCGTGATGCTCCGCGGCGTCGCGCGAAGGCACAGGTGTCGGTGTCGAGCATGTACGGGCTGCTCATGCAGCGCCGCGCTCCTGCACCGGCAAGTCGTCGGCGACGACAAAATCGCCGCCGACCTGCAGGCCCGAGGCCAGGAAACCGCCCCAGTCCACCGGGCGCGGCGACAGCAGCAGATCCTCACCGACCTTGCGGATGAAGACTTCCTTCATGCCTTCGGGGAAGCGGTATTCGAGCGGGATCGTCACCACCTGCGCGCGGTTGTTCTTGCCGACGCGGGCGGTGCGCTGCTCCGTTGTGCGTTCCTTTGCCATGTATCGAAGTATGTGGCGGCAGTGGCATATCAAGGAGGCCGTCTCAGAGACCGAGAGTTTTTCGGTTGCCGGGGTAGCCGCCGTGCCAGCTGATTTCCGAGCTGACTTGGTCGTTGCGCGGACGTTTTTCCGCGCGGGCGCACGTGATCGATGCGCAGGCCCACCGGGCGTAGCCGGTTTTGGTGTCTTGGATCACTTTCTGCCCCTTATGCTGCACTCGCGGCCATGACGGACGGACCTGTGCCCCGACCGATAAGCTGCGGCGCGAGAACGGCCATGCGCATCAGGTTGTGCGCCAGCACGAACAGCCCCACCACAGATCGGACCTTGGCCAAGCCGCGCACGGGCATTCGCAGCAGGCCTCGGTTGCGCGCCTGTGCGTTGACGCATTCGGCCGTGGCCGCACGCTGCTTGTAGATTTCTTTGGCCTCCTCGCTGGCCATGCGCGCTCGCCACTTGGCCACCTCCTCAGAGTCACCGGGCTTGGGTGCATGCTTGTCCTGCTGCACCTGGTTGGCTGCTTCGTCCTTCTTGGCGTCTTTCTTGGCTCTTGGCTCGGGTACCGGCGCATACACATCGGTCTTGCCGGCCACCGCGTCGATCTGTTCGTGCGCGGGAAAGCCGCCATCGACCAGCCACTCATCCGGGGTCTGACCCAGACGCTGCTCGACCTGCTCGACCATCGGCGCAAGCTGGGCCATGTCGCTGCCGGCGTTGACCACCTCCATGCCGACGATGACTTGGTCTTCGCACGTGGTGGCGAACTGCACGTTGAAGGCGGGTCTGAAGCCGCCGTCGCCCATCTTCATCACGCGCGCATCGGCATCGGTGGTGCTCGCCCTGGCGTCTTCAGCCTTGCCGCCGTTGCGCTTCTTGGCCGCGGCCACTTCGCTCAGTTGCTCCAGCGCCGCTCGAATGCGCTGTTCGCGCTCCTGGGCCGCGCGCAGCTTGGCCGCCTGCGCCTGCCGCTTGGCCTGGCCCGGGTCCGCCTGGGCCTGCGTCTTGATCGTCTGCACCAGCTCGCGCGCTTGGCTCAGGTGTTCGTCCAGGCTGGCCTGGCGGCGAAACGACGCCGCACCGGCATCGGCGCGCACGCGCATGCCGTCTTGGGCCACGCGCTGCAGGCTGATCGCACCTGAGCCCGCCAATGCGGCCACGTTGTCGGTGAGCAACTCGTCCATCAGCGCTTCGTTGACCGCGCGGAAGTCGTTGATCGCGTGGTAGTTCACCGACACGCCGCCGCAGATCCACCGATACGCGTCGTGCTCTAGGCTCAGCCGCGCCACTTCGCGGCCACTGCCCACGCCGTCCAGCGTGGCGTACAGCCACAGTGCGAACAGGATGCGCGGGTCGATCGCCGCACGACCGGCGTTGCTGCCGCGGGCCTTGATCGCCTCGATCAACTTGCTCAGGTCCTGGTGCACAACGTAGCCCCACACCAGCCGGGCCCGATGGTCTTCAGCCAGCAACGATTCGAGGTCCGAGGCTCGCAGCTCGACTTGCGAGCGGTTGGGTTGCAGCAGCCGCGGCGATCCTTGGCCTCGCTTGCTGGCCGCCTTCGCTCGAGCCTGCTGCACCTGCTCTTGGCTCGGCGGCGCCAAATCCTCGAACAAGCCAGTCTTCGCCGCCTCTGCGTCGCCATCAGTGCATTTGCTCATGCCAACGGACAAGCCAGTCCCGTGCCAGTTTGAGCGGCCTGGAGAAAAACTCTCACGCTCTCAGACCTTGCGCGACATTCGTCGGTCGACGGGTCCGGGACTGCCGCATACCCGACCGGCCTATCGGCTCTAGAACCTTCGCCCGCCATGAAGAACGAAGCCGGCCTCTCGGACCGGCTTCGCATTGCAGCGCACAGAGCACTATGGCGCCGTTCAAGCCCTCCGCAGGCGCCTGGCCAGCGCCAAGCCGGCCAGTCCGGCGAGCATCAAGGCGTAGGTCTCGGGCTCAGGAACCGGAGTTACATCGCCATCGCGGACGGCCATTGCATAGAACAGCCCCTGAATGTCCTTGCCGGCGACGTTTTGCAGGCCAACGATCATGCTGAAATAATATGCCAGGCTTGGTTGCGGAGCGTGATCCGTGCCGGACCAGTAGGCGACGGACCTCATGTTCAGGAAGCCTCCTGTGTTCGTCAGCGGCCCCCCCGCCAGGTTGCCCAACTCGACGTAGTACAAATGACCCATTTCGCTGCCGGTGCAGTTGAATTGGTCGCAGGCGTCGCTGGTCGGCAGCCGCCAGTCAGCGTAGCCGCCAAAACTGAAGCCGTCGGCCCAACTGACGGCAGCGTCCCAGTCCATCTGCCCGTTGACATTGGCATCCCGCAGCCAGGTAATGTCGAGATCGGTGTCGTAGAACGCATCGGTCACGCCGTTGCCGTCTAGGGTGTGTTGACATTCAGCTCATGCACACGATTGCACCGACGAGGCTGATGAACGATGCAAATCGTTCCGCCAGCTTTTCGTAGCGCGTGGCGATGCGACGGTAGTGTTTGATGCGGCAGAAGAAGCGCTCGACGAGGTTGCGGTGACGATAGATCGGCTTGCTCCAGCGGATACGCTCGCGTCGATTGGAACGCGGCGGGATCACCGCTTTGGCGCCCATGGCGGCAATTCGCTGTCGCAACTCGATAGCGTCGTAGGCCTTGTCGGCCACCACGCATTTGGCCGGTACCGTGCCCAGCAGCGCCGCCGCCTGAGTGACATCGTGAACCTGTCCCTCGGTCAGTCGGCCTTGGATGAGATGGCCGACGGCATCGACCACGACATGGATCTTGGTGGTCAGCCCGCCTCGGGAGCGTCCGAGCGCTTGGGCGCCGTTTTTTTGGGGGCACCAGCGGCATGCTGGTGGGCTCGGATGATGGTGGAGTCGATGAAGACCTCGCGAAAGCGCCGCTCATGGGCCAACGCTTCGAATACTCGGTGCCACACACCGTCGCGCGACCAGCGCGCGAAGCGCTTGTACGCGCTGTTCCAGCGCCCAAGTTCGGCCGGCAAATCGCGCCAGGGGCTGCCTGTGCGCGCAATCCACAGCACCGCCTCGACGAACAGGCGATTGTCCGACCCGCTTCGCCCAGGGTCTCCGGCCTTACCCGGCAACAGCCCTTCGATTCGCCTCCACTGTTCATCGCTTAGCTGCTTTCGCATCCACCCTCCAACCAGATCAATAGGTTAGAGCAGTATTCTCGCCTTGAATGTCAACAGACCCTAGAAAGACATCCAGCTTGGCCATGCCGACCGCGCAGCCACCGCGCGGTCGCTGGCGCCTTCAAGACGCGAAAGCGCGATTCAGCGAACTGGTGCGCATGGCGCACAGTGATGGGCCCCAGCACGTCACCTTGCACGGCCGCGATGCAGTGGTGGTGGTCGACGCCGACGAATTCAATCGCCTGAAAGGCGCGCGAACCGGCGAGTTGCTGATCGAGGCTCTGCAAGCTTCGCCGCATCGCCAGACCGATATCGAAGCACGCCGTTCCGCGATGCCGGTGCGGCCGCTCAAGTTGTGAGCGGCTGGCTGCTCGATACCAACGTCATCTCGGAGTTGCGTCGACCGCGCCCGAGTCCGCGGGTACGCAGCTTCATCGCGAGCCAACGGCTCGAGGACTTGTTCGTCAGCACCGTCACTTTCGCCGAGATCCGCTTCGGCATCGAGGCCGTCGGCGATCCGATCCGCCGCGCCGAACTGAACGACTGGCTGCTGCACAGAGTACGGCCCATGTTCAGTCAGCGCGTCCTGGAGGTCTGCGAGGAAGTGATGTTCAAGTGGCGGCTCCTCGTTGAAGAGGGCCACAAAGGCGGCCACATGTTTTCACAGCCCGACCTGATCATCGCGGCAACCGCCATGCAACACGGGCTCACGGTCGTGACCCGCGACACCGGCGACTACCAGCTCGCGCGAGTCCCGTTGTTGAATCCGTGGATCGACGAGTCGTTGTGACTTGTGACTGACGACCTAAACCAGAGTGCAATGAAGTCTCGTTCGCTTGGTTCGAGAACCGACATGCCGACGCTCCTGGTCTCCTCTAAAGGCCAGATCGTGTTGCCGGCCGCCTTGCGGCGCCGGCTCGGCATGGGTGCAGGCGCCAGGATCGAGGTGCTCGAAGAACCGGACGGGCTGAAGCTGCGCGTCGTCCGTTCGGTAGTGACGGCCGACTTGATTGGCATGGCGGGCATGGTCAAGGCACCAGCGCGCGGTGTTCCGCGCCGGCTGGAGGATTTCGACCCTGCCTCGCTGCTGACCCGTTCGCGGTGTGGCAAGCCATGAGGGCCCTGGATACGAAGGTCCTGGCGCGGTTCTTCGTCGACGACGCAGACGATGCACAGGCCGCAAAGCAGTGGCCCGCGGCCGTCGCAGCGTTCGCCGAACGAGCGTTCGTCTCGGTGACCGTGCTGCTGGAACTGGAATGGGTGCTGCGCGGGTTCTATGAACTGCCGACGAGAGACATCTCCCGCGTGTTGCGGGCGCTGGCGAGCATCGAGCACATCACGCTGGAAGATCGCGACGCGGTCCTGGTGGCTGTCGATGCGTTCGACCAGGGGCTCGATTTCGGCGATGCGCTGCACCTGGCGCGCAGTTCGCGTGCTTCCGGGTTCGCGACCTTCGACCAACGAGTGGCTAAGCGGGCAAGGAGTCTCGCGCTGGCGCCGCCGGTGGAGTTGCTGGTCTGAGCGATCGCCGCGGCGCCGCTCGTCGGGAGTCGAAGTTGCTTGGCCAGGGTCGAGAGCCCATATCGACTGCACGACTGCTCCCGAGCGGCGAAGCCATGGGTCCAGCCGGCGGGCCTCGACCGTCAACAGCCGTTCAGCGGCGGATCGCCGCGCGACGGCTTGGCAGCGGCGGCTGCCATTCCCGTTCGTTGGCCTACTCTCGCTGACGGCCATCAAGAGTCATACGCGGTGGGCAGCAATGTGGAAGGCCACGTCGACGCAATTGGCCCCTTGTGCGCGTCAGTTCCCAACGACAGAGCGCTGCGCGGATACGACTCGCGTGCATGGGAGCTTCGACCACCTGAAAGGCTCGGCATGAACACCACTTTGCGGAGCCTGCCCCGGATACACGGTCGGTGCTCGCCGGCAAGGCGAAGTTCTGCTGACCTCGTGCGCCGGCCCCTCAGCGCAGAAAGCGCAAGACCTCCTCGGCGAAGTCTTCTGGAAACTGAAACAGGAAGCCGTGCCCCGAGTCGGGGTAAATCAGCAGCCGGGCGTTCGGCAGCGCCTGCGCCATGGCGAACGACGCATAGGTCGGCACCATGATGTCGCGCCTGCCGTTGGCAACAAGCACGGGCTGCGAGACCGCCCCGAGCCTGGGCAGCAGCGACGTGGGCGCGGTGCCCACCGCCATGGCCGAGCGCAGCTGCGCCTGCCAGGCTGCCGCATCGACCGCCTTGGCGAAGGCATCCGGTCGCTCGCGCAAGCGCTTCAGGTAGGCGCGGCCCGCGGCCTGGCTGCCTGGCGTGTTCTCGAAGAACAGGAACAGGAAGTCCGCGTCGTCGTTCACAGGCTTGGTGGCCACCGGCCACACCTTTTCGGACTCAGGTACCTGCAATGTGACCGGCACTTCGGGCACATGTCCAGGTCCGGAGCCTGCAATAACGAGGCGTCGCAGCAACTGGGGATGGTCGATCGCGAATTGCAGCGCGACCGTGCCCCCCATCGAGAAACCGAACACGTCGACCTGGTCGTGCCCGAGCGCTCGCACAACGCGGGCCGTGTACGCAGCAAACTTGGGCAGCGAGTCCTGTGGCGTGCCAGCGGAGCGGGCGAAGCCGGGCTGATCGAACATCAGCACCTGGCGCTCCACAGCAATGCGATCGATCAACGCCGGATCCCAGTCGTCCATCGTGCCGCGGAAGCGGTTCAGCAGCAGCAGCGGAACGCCGCCGCGAGGGCCAATGGAGCGATAGGCCGTTCGTACACCTTCGACCTCGACGGACAGCGTGGGTGCCGCGGCGGTGGCGCTCTGTGCCCTGGCCTCGAAGCTCGAAGCGCATGCGCACGCAAACAGGCAGAACAGCAGGCTGGCCAGGGTGCGTTGCTGGGTCACGATCGTCTCCGTCGCAGTCAGGGATGGGCATCGAGCATGGGCGCGCCAACGCGCGCGCACATCGGGCCTTGGACGAGGTCGCGGCTCGGTCTTTTGGCCGATGCGCGGCGGCAGGCGCCGCGGCAGACTGAAGCGCATGCCGTCAGACCTACCCGTCGGATTCACGAAAGGACGACCATGCCCCGCACCGCCACACCCACCCCAGCCAGGAGCCTGCTGAGCCCAGGCGACCACACGCTGATCCTGATCGACTACCAGTCGCAGATGGCCTTCGCAGTGCGCTCGATCGATGCCGTCGAGCTGCGCAACAACACCGCGCTGGTGGCGTTGGGCGCGGCCGGCTTCGGCGTGTCGACGATCCTGACCACGGTGGCCGAGAAGAGCTTCTCCGGCCCGATGTTCGACGAGGTGATGGCCGCCTTCCCGGGCCAGGAACTGATCGACCGCACCACGATGAACTGCTGGGAGGACGCCAACGTCATCCGCACCGTCAACGCCATCGGCAAGGAGCGCGTGGTGTTCGGCGGGCTGTGGACATCGGTGTGCATCGTCGGTCCGGTGCTGTCGGCGCTGGAGCAGGATTACCAGGCCTACGTGCTCACCGATGCCTGCGGCGATGTCTCGGCCGAGGCGCACGAGCGCGCGGTGCAGCGCATGGTGCAAGCAGGTGCGCAGCCGATGACCTCGCTGCAGTACCTGCTGGAGCTGCAACGCGACTGGGGCCGCGCCGCCACCTACGACCTGACCACCGGGATCGCGCGGCGGCACGGCGGCGCCTACGGGCTGGGCATCATCTACGCCAAGACGATGTTCGGCGGCCACGAAGGTTGAGACCGCGATGAAAGCCTATCTGGCGGCCGCGAGCGTGGGCCTGCTCGTCGGCATCGTCTATGCCCTCTTCAACGTGCGCTCGCCGGCGCCGCCGGTGGTGGCGCTGGTCGGCCTGCTGGCGATCCTGGTCGGCGAGCAGATCCCACCGCTGGTGCGGCAGGTGCTGAAGGTCGGCGTCACGCATCCGTCGTGGCTGCAGGACCAGGTCAAGCCGCATGTGTTCGGCGACCTGCCGCGCTGCAAGCCGCTGCCAGTCACCGCGCAGCGCCGCCCCGCGACCCCACCGGCGGAACGCCGCCATGGCTGAAGACGCCACACCCGAGCTGATCCTGCACGGCGGGCGCCTGCATACGCTGGACCGCAGCCAGCCGCTGGCCAGTGCGGTGGCCGTCCGCGACGGCCGCTTCCAGCGCGTGGGCAGCGACGCCGAGGTGCTGACGCTGGCCGGCCCGGCCACCCAGCGCATCGACCTGCGCGGCCACCCGGTGCTGCCGGGGCTGTGCGACAACCATATCCACATCATCCGCGGCGGGCTGAACTTCAACCTCGAGCTGCGCTGGGACGGCGTCAAGAGCCTGTCCGACGCGATGGCGATGTTGCGCAAGCAGGTGGCGATCACGCCGCCGCCGCAATGGGTGCGCGTGGTCGGCGGCTTCTCGGAACATCAGTTTGCCGAACGCCGCCTGCCCACGCTGAACGAGCTGAACGCCGCTGCCCCGGACACACCGGTGTTCATCCTGCGGCTCTACGACCGCGCGCTGCTCAACGGCGCGGCGCTGCGTGCGGTGGGCTACGACCGCGACACGCCCGACCCGCCCGGCGGCCACATCGAGCGCGATGCCCGAGGCGAGCCCACCGGGCTGCTGCTGGCGCAGCCGAACGCCGCGATCCTGTATTCCACGCTGGCGCGCGGGCCGAAGCTGCCGCCCGAGGTGCAGCTCAATTCGACGCGGCACTTCATGCGCGAGCTGAACCGCCTGGGCGTCACCAGCTGCATCGATGCCGGCGGCGGCTTCCAGAACTATCCCGACGACTACGCGGTGATCCAAAAGCTGGCCGACAACGGCGAACTGACCTTGCGCATCGCCTACAACCTGTTCACGCAGAAGCCCAAGGCGGAGAAGGAAGACTGTCTGCGCTGGACTGCATCCAGCCGCTACCAGCAAGGCGACCACTACTTCCGCCACAACGGCGCCGGCGAGATGCTGGTGTTCTCGGCCGCCGACTTCGAGGACTTCCGCCAGCCGCGCCCGGAGATGCCGGCGCAGATGGAGGACGAGCTCGAGGCCGTGGTGCGCATCCTGGTGAGCAACCGCTGGCCGTGGCGGCTGCACGCCACCTACGACGAGACCATCCGCCGCGCGCTCGATGTCTTCGAGCGCGTGCACCGCGACCTGCCGCTGACCGGGCTGCACTGGTTCTTCGACCATGCGGAGACCATCTCGGACGAATCGATCGACCGCATCGCCGCGCTCGGCGGCGGCATTGCGGTGCAGCACCGCATGGCCTACCAGGGCGAGGACTTCGTCGAACGCTACGGCACCATGGCGGCCGAGGCCACGCCACCGGTGGCGCGCATGCTGGCGCGCGGAGTCAAAGTCTCGGCCGGCACCGATGCCACGCGCGTCGCGTCCTACAACCCCTGGGTGGCGCTGGCCTGGCTGGTCACCGGCCGCAGTGTCGGCGGCCTGCAGCTCACGGCGCAGCGTCACTGCCTGGATCGCGAGACCGCGCTGCGCCTGTGGACCGAGAAGGTCGGCTGGTTCTCCAACGAAGAAGGGCTGAAGGGACAGATTGCCGAGGGCCGGCTCGCCGACCTGATGGTGCCGGACCGCGACTACTTCGGCTGCCCGGAAAGCGAGATCGCCGACACCACGTCGCTGCTGACGCTGCTGGGCGGGCGCGTGGTGTATGCCGCTGGCGACTTCGCGCTTCACGACCGGCCACCGCCGCCGGCGCTGCCGGACTGGTCGCCGGTGCGGCGCTTCGGTGGCTATGGCGCTTGGGCTGAAGACGGTGGCGCGCCGCTGCAGGCGCGCCTGCAGCGCGCGGCCGCAGCCTGCGCCTGTGCCACCCCCTGCGTGGTGCACGGCCATCGCCATGGCGCTGGTCTGCGGGCCCCGCCGGTGCAGGACGCGCGCAGCTTCTGGGGAGCCCTGGGCTGTGCCTGCTGGGCCGTCTGAAGCCGCGCCCACCGTCTCGCCCTGGGCGCCGCTGCGCGGCAGCACCTTCCGCGTGCTGTGGGCGGCCACGCTGCTGGCCAACATCGGCACCTGGGTACGTGACGTCGGCTCCGGCTGGCTGATGACCTCGCTGTCGCCATCGGCCTTTGCCGTGGCGCTGGTGCAGGTGGCAACCACGCTGCCGATCTTCCTGCTGTCGCTGCCGGCGGGGGTGCTGGCCGACCTGGTGAACCGGCGCCGCCTGCTGATCGGCCTGAACATCGTGCTGGCAACCGTCTCGCTGACCATGGCCTGGACCACGCACGCCGGCCACATGACGGCCACCGCTCTGGTGGCCTCGCTGCTCATCGCCGGCATCGCCACCGCGCTGGCCCAGCCGGTGCAGCAGTCGCTGACGCCACTGATGGTGGGCCAGCCGTCGCTGCTGCGCCCGGCGATCGCACTCAACAGCCTGGGCTTCAACGTCTCGCGCGCCATCGGTCCGGCGCTGGGCGGGCTGCTGATCGGCAGCGTCGGCGTCGCGGCCGCTTTCGCTGTCGACGCATTGAGCTACCTGGGCCTGATCGCCGCGCTCTGGTGGTTGAGGTCAGCATCCACGCCGGCCAGCAGCGGCCCGCCGGAACGTTTTGCATCCGCACTGCGCGGCGGCCTGCGCTTCGCGTTGCATGCGCCGGCGCTGCGCCGCATCCTGCTGCGTGCACTGCTGTTCTTCGGCTTCGCCAGCGCCTACTGGGCGCTGCTGCCGCTGATCGCGCGGCGCGAGTTGGGCGGCGATGCCGGCTACTACGGCATCGTGCTGGCCAGCATCGGCGCCGGCGCGGTGGCCGGCGCGGTGGCGCTGCCGACGCTGCGCAAGCACCTGTCGGCCGAGGCCACGCTGCGGCTGGGCACCAGCATCACCATCGCCTGCCTGCTGGGCCTGGCGGCCAGCCGCGACAAGGCGCTGGCGGCGGGGGTGCTGGCACTGGCCGGCGCGGCCTGGATCGCAGTGCTGACCACCGCCAACGTGGCCGCGCAGACCAGCCTGCCGAACTGGGTGCGCGGCCGCGGCCTGGCGCTGTACCTGACGCTGTTCTACGGCGCGATGGCGGTCGGCAGCCTGGTCTGGGGCGCGTTGGCCGACGCGCTGGGCGTGCGGCCAGCGCTGGCCTGCGCAGCACTGGCCGGTGCCTTGGGGCTGGTGGTCGCGTGGCGCCGGCCGGTCAGCGAACTGGAGCCTGACCTTCGGCCCGCGATGCACTGGCCCGAACCCGTGCTGAGCGACGAACGCTCAGCGAACGGGCACGGGCACGGGCCGGTGATGGTGACGGTGGAATACCTCATCGAGCCCGCACAACGCGACGGCTTCCTGGTCGCGCTGCACGCCTTCGCGCCCGAGCGGCAGCGCGACGGCGCGCTGCAGTGGGATGTGTTCGAGGACGCGGCGCAACCCGGCCGCTTCGTCGAGGTGTTCATGCTGCCGAGCTGGGACGACCACCTGCGCCAGCATGCACGGGTGTCGCATGCGGATGCGGCGTTGCAGCGGGTGGTGCGGAGTTTCCATCGTGGGCCGCAGGTGCCGAAGGTCGAGCATTGGCTTGGGCATCGGAGCATGACGGGGTAAAGGCACACCCTGGAACGGCGCCATCCAAGCCTGCCTCGGGTCAGGGTGTCTGCGACGCCGCCGACAGCAGCGCGTGAATCTGCGCGACCACGGCCGCGCCTTCGCCAATGGCTGCGCCGACCCGCTTGACCGACCCGCAGCGCACGTCGCCGACCGCAAACACACCGGGCACGCTGGATTCGAGCGCTGCGGGTACGCGGCCATCCGCATGGCGGCCCGCGGCAGCGCCGGTTTGCACGAAGCCGTGGCCGTCGACGGCCACACCGGAGCCCTGCAACCACGCGGTTTCCGGGTCGGCGCCGACGAAGAGGAACAGATGGCCCAGGTCACGCCGTTCCTCGGTACCGTCGCGGCGGTCGATCCATGTGGCCGCGGCCAGCCCGCCGGTAGCGCCCGCGTGCAACTGCGTCAGCTCGGTGTGGGTCTTGAGCTCGATAGTCGGCGTGGCCTCGATGCGGTCGATCAGGTAGCGCGACATGCTGGCCGCCAGACCGGCGCCGCGCACCAGCATGCTGACGCGCGTCGCATGCTGCGCCAGGAACACCGCCGCCTGCCCGGCGGAGTTGCCGCCGCCGACCAGCGCCACCTCGGCCTGCGCACACATGCGCGCTTCGATGGCCGAGGCCCAGTACCACACGCCGCGACCCTCGAAATCGCCGATGCGATGCACGGCCGGGCGGCGGTAGCGAGCGCCGCTGGCTACGACGATGCATCGCGCCTGCAGCTTTCGGCCATCGGTCAGGCCGATGGCGAGCACGCCCTCGCCACGCTTGCACGAGCAGTCGAGCGACACCGCCTGCACCGGGATCAGCATCTCGGCGCCGAACTTCTGCGCCTGCACATAGGCGCGGCCGGCCAGCGCCTGGCCGGAGATACCGGTGGGAAAACCCAGGTAGTTCTCGATGCGCGCGCTGGCCCCCGCCTGGCCGCCATAGGCCTTGGCATCCAGCACCACCACCTTCAGGCCTTCCGACGCCGCGTACACCGCGGTGGCCAGGCCTGCCGGCCCGGCACCGACCACGGCCACATCGAACACCTCGTCGCGCGGGCCGGCGTCGACCATGCCGATGCAGCGCGCCAGCGTCTGCACCGACGGGTCGAGCAGCACCGAGCCATCGGGGCAGACCACCAGCACCTCGCTCACTGACGCGCCGTACTGCTCCATCAGGGCCGCGGCATCGACGTCCTCGTGCACGTCGACGACATGGTGCGGCTGGCCGTTGCGCGCCAGGAAGTTGCGCAAGTGCAGCACCGCCGGCGACTGCGGCTGGCCGATCAGCACCGGTCCACTGTGGCCGGCCTCGATCAGGCCGACGCGGCGCAGGATGAGGGCCCGCACCAGCCGTTCACCCAGATCGGCTTCGGCGATGATCAGTGCGCGCAGCTGCCCTGGCCGCAGCAGCAGCGTGCGCGTGTCCTGCAGCGCCTGCACGTCGACCAGCGCCGGGCGGCCCGACAATGTGCCGACCTCGGCCGTGAACTGGCCGGGGCCCTGGCGCAGGATCGGCACCACATGCCCCAGGCCGTCGCGCTGGCTGATCGACAGCGCACCATCCAGCACCACGAACATGCCATGGCTCGGCCCGCCGGCGGCGCACACGGTGTCGCCGCGCTGGAAGTCCTGCGGCACGCCGAAGCGGCGCATGCGCGCAATGTCAGCATCGCCGAGCACCGGGAACATCTGGTGGCGCCGGCTCAACAACTCGAGTGGTGCGTTCCCGCCCGGCGAATCTGCGGTTTTCGGAAGACCTTCCATCGGACCCCTTCCGGCTGGTTCGGACTGAACTGCCTGCGCCGTTCGCGGTGGCCCACTGGCTCAGAGCAAGTCTTCAGGCACGAACGGGCCGACCAGCTCCAGCAGCATGCGCCGCGACCAGCCGACCTCCGGTTCGCCCATCACTACGGCACCGCCATTGGCTGCGATGCCATGCCACTCGATGCTGCGCCCATCCGCTGCCAGCCGCAAGCGATAGGCCGCCTCGCGCTTGACCGCATCCAGCAGCACCACCGCCTGTTCGGCCAGCTGCGGGCTGAAGACGATCAGGCCGAGTTCGGTGTTGTGCGTGGCCGAGCGATGGTCGAAGTTGAACGAGCCGATGTAGAAGATCTCGCGGTCGATGACCACCGTCTTGGCATGCAGCCGCCCCAGCGCTTCGCCCTGCGCGCCGCCGCCCAGCGCCAGCGGCAGGCGCAGCGGCGCCAGTTCGTAGAGTTCGATGCCCTGGCGCAGCATCTGTTGGCGGTAGCGCCGGTAGGCCGAATGCACCAGCGGTTCGTCGGTGGCCGACAGCGAATTGGTCAGCACCGTCATGCGCACGCCACGCTGCTGAAGCAGCGCGATGGTGTCCAGGCTGCGCCGCGTGGGCACCACGTACGGCGAGGACACCTGCACCTCGATCTGCGCCGCGCGGATGCGCTCGACCAGGCGGTGGCGAATGCCGTATTGATCGAGCGGCGGCGCCGCGTCCTGCGGTGTCTCGGTGCCGAGGATCTTGTCCGGGTTGTCGGCAAAGGCCTCGGCCCGCGCCCAGACCCAGGGCAGGCGGCCGGCATCGAGCGCGTCGAAAGGCAGCCCTTGACCATAGCGGTCCGCCCCGCCGGGTGGCGGAGGTGGCAGCGTGGTCTCGGGGCCGGTCAGCGTATCGAAGCGCTGACGCAGTTCGACGGTGGACAAGGACGTCGTGACAATGGCTTCGATGGGCAGCGCATGCCGGCTGTTCCAGTAGGCATCGAAGAGCTCGCCCAGCGTCGGCAGTACGGCGCCGACCACCAGCGCGTCGAGGTCGAGGAAGTTGTCGCCGGCGCGCTGCATGAAGTAGTCGTTGGCGATGTTGCGTCCACCGACGATGGCCATGGCGCCGTCGGTCAGCAGCATCTTGTTGTGCATGCGCCGATGCACGCGGCCGAAGTCGAACAGCGAAGCCGAAAAGCGCTGCACCAGGCTGCCGCGACCTGCCGGGAAGGGATTGAACAGCCGCAACTCGACGTTGGCGTGCGCGGCCAGGCCCAGCAACAGTTCGTCGTGGCCCGAGGTGTACAGGTCGTCCAGCAGCAGACGAACGCGAACGCCGCGCTCGGCCGCGTCGCGCAGCAGGCGCAGCAGGGTGCGCCCGGTCTCGTCGTCCGCGATGTGGTACGCCTGCACGTCCAGCGTGTGGCTTGCACGACGCAACAGCTCCAGTCGTGTATGCAACGCCATCTGGCCGGTGGCCATCAGGTACACGCCGCTCAGCTGCGGGTCCGCGGCGGCCACGGTCGCCAGTTGCACCAGCGACGATGCCGGGCTGGATGGCAGTGACTGTGACGTGTGGCGCGGCTCCTGCTCGGGCAGGCTGGCGCAGCCGGAGCAGGCTAGCGCGGCGCAAGCGAGCAGCCAGGCCAGCGCTGCGCGCCACGGTCCAGTCAAGGCCATGGCGCAGCACTGGTGTGGCGGCTCAAGCGAGGCTGGGGAGCGACGCATTGCGCCCGTGCGACCGTAGCCGCCGCACCTGCAGGGTCGCGCCGACCAGGAAAATCAGGAACAGCGCACCCACCGTCTTCGCCAGCGCTGGGTCCTCCGGCCCGCTGAACAGCGGCGCGCCCACCGGCACGCGGGTGAAGGTTTCGGTGGTGCCGGGGATGAAGTGCAGGAAGAAGCTGAACGAATAGGCCAGTGTCTCCACGTAGGGCCCGGCGCGTCCGAGCCAGCGCCGCGCCACCGCGGCCACGCCCAGCACCACCAGCGTCAGGATGCCCAGGATGTGCGGCGGCCCGAAGCCGCCGCGCTGGAAGATGAAGAAGCCGCTCAGGCAGGTCAGTACCGTGGTCCAGATGTAGATTCGGCCCAGCGTGTTGCCGGGCCCGATGGCCTTGTCGCGCAGCAGCGCCCAGGCACCGGCGATCAGTGCGACCAGGCCGATGGCGGTGTGGATCATTCCCAGAGAGGTCAGTCCGAACATGGTGTGCTCCTCGTCAGTTCTTCAGGAAGGCCAGCAGGTCGGCGTTGAGTTGCTCCTTGCTGGTGTCGCCCAGGCTGTGTGAGCCGCCCTTGTAGATCTTCAGCACCGCGCCCTTCACCAGCTTGGACGACAACATCGCCGACGCACCGATCGGCACGATCTGGTCGTCGTCGCCGTGGATGATCAGCGTGGGGATGTCGAACTTCTTCAGGTCTTCGGTGAAGTCGGTTTCCGAGAAGGCCTTGATGCAGTCGTAGGCGTTCTTGTGGCCGGTTAACATGCCCTGCATCCACCACGACTGGATCAGCCCCTGAGAAACCTTCACGCCGGGCCGGTTGAAGCCGAAGAAGGGGCCGCTGGCCACGTCCAGGAAGAACTGCGCGCGGTCGGCCAGATAGGCCTGGCGGAAGCCGTCGAAGACTTCCATCGGCAGCCCGCCGGGGTTGGCCGCGGTCTGGAGCATGATCGGCGGCACCGCGCCCATCAGCACCGCGCGCGCCACACGCTTGCTGCCGTGGCGGCCGATGTAGCGCGCGACCTCGCCGCCGCCGGTGGAGTGGCCGATCAT
>Ga0307505_10001432_pt1 | contig 19292 bp, 18 predicted proteins | sample 23_S_MG_FD_202183 | JGI IMG/M metagenome (GOLD analysis project Ga0307505, IMG submission 202183) | Soil microbial communities from Populus trichocarpa stands in riparian zone in the Pacific Northwest, United States - 23_S | ecosystem: Environmental > Terrestrial > Soil > Riparian zone > Trees...
GAAGACCTCGCTGCCGGCGGCCAGCGCCACGGCGCTGTCCACCAGGTAGGTGCGGCGCTTGATCGTGCCGCGGTACTGGCTGCGCGCCACCACTTCCTGGCCGGGATAGCAGCCCTTCTTGAAATCGACACCGCCCAGCAGTTCCAGGTTCAGCATCTGCGGCACGAACTGGTCGGCCGTGGCGGCGACGATGCGTGGCACGCCGCTTTGCACTTCCAGCCAGCGCCAGGCATCGGCCCGCAGCGGCGGCAGCGGCGGCGCTTCGGGTCCGGCCCACAGGACGCGCGACACGCCCTGCGCCGCGGGCAGGCGGATCAGCTGCGCCTGGCCGAGGCGGCCGCGGGCCCAGTCGCCGGCCGGCAGCGCGCCTTGCAGCACTGCGTCGGCCGAAGGCCCGGCCAGCCCGTACAGCGGCCAGGCGGCCGAGCCGTCGCTGAGCTTGCACTTGGCGCGCAGCACGTACATAGCCAGCCGCTTCAGCGTGGCCGGCAGCAGGTCGGCGCTGCAGGCCAGTGCGATGACCTCCGGCGCCATCTGCCAGACCACGAAGGTGGCCAGCAGCCGGCCCTTGGGCGAGCAGTAGCCGGCCAGGCGGGCGTGGGTATCACCCAGATGCAGCATCTCCTGCGTCAGCTGGCTGTTGAGAAAGGCCGCGGCCTCGGGGCCCTGGGCGAGGATCAGGCCCCAATCGGCCAGTTGCAACGCCCCATCGGCGTCGGGGGAAGGCAGTCGTTGTTCGGACATGCGGCAATTATCATCGCCGCCCATGTCTTCGAGCTCCAAGGGGTTGCGCCGCCTGTTCACCACCATCGGCCTGTTGCTGCTGCTGGCAGTGACGCTGGTGGCGGGCACCTGGATGTGGCTCAACCGGCCACTGGCGCTGGCCACGCCGGCGGTCGAGCTGTCGATCGAACCCGGCACCACGCCGCGCGAGGTGGCCAACGGCTGGGTCGCCGCCGGCGTGCAGGCCTCGCCCGAGCTTCTGTACCAGTGGTTCCGTTGGTCCGGGCAGGCACGCCGCATCCGTGCCGGCAGCTACGAGGTCGAATCCGGCGTCACGCCGCGCCAGCTGCTGGCCAAGATGGTGCAGGGCGACGAGACGCTGGAAAAGTTGCGCCTGGGCGACGGCTGGACCTGGCGCCAGGTGCGCGCCGCGCTGGCCGACGCGCCGCACCTGAAGCCGGCGAGCCAGGCCATGAGCGAGGCCGAGTTGATGCAGGCGCTGGGCAGCAACGCCAGCAGCGCCGAGGGCCGCTTCTTCCCCGACACCTACGCCTACAGCCGCGGCGTCAGCGACCTCACCGTGCTGAAGCGCGCGCATGCCGCGATGCAGCGCCGGCTCGATGCCACCTGGGCGCAGCGCAGCGCGGACACGCCGCTGCGAAGCGCCGACCAGGCGCTGATCCTGGCCTCGATCATCGAGAAGGAAACCGGCCCCAAGGACGACCCGGGCCTGGTGGCGGCGGTCTTCCTGAACCGGCTGCGCATCGGCATGCCCATGCAGTCCGATCCGACGGTGATCTACGGCTTGGGCGATGCCTTCGACGGCAACCTGCGCAAGCGCGATCTGCAGACCGACGGCGCCTACAACACCTACACGCGCGCCGGCTTGCCGCCCACACCGATCGCGCTGCCGGGCACGGCGTCGCTGCAGGCCGTGGTCAGCCCCACGCCCAGCAAGGCGCTGTACTTCGTGTCGCGCGGCGACGGCAGCAGCGTCTTCAGCGACAACCTCGCCGACCATAATCGGGCGGTGAACAGATACCAGAGAAAGTCCGGGCCTTGAGCGGGCGCTTCATCAGCTTCGAGGGCATCGACGGCGCCGGCAAGTCCACGCACATCACGGCATTGCAAGGCTGGCTGCGCGCACGTGGCCGCGAGGTCGTGCTGACGCGCGAACCCGGCGGCAGCCCGCTGGCCGAACAGCTGCGTGAGCTGGTGCTGCACCGGAGCATGGATGCGCTGAGCGAGACGCTGCTGATATTCGCCGCACGGCGCGACCATCTGCAGGCCTGCATCGAGCCGGCGCTGGCGCGCGGCGCCATCGTGCTGTGCGACCGTTTCACCGATGCCACCTTCGCCTATCAGGGGGCCGGGCGCGGCTTCGACCTGCAGGTGCTGCAGCAGCTGGAAGCCTGGGTGCAGCAGGGCCGTCAGCCCGATCTGACGCTGTGGTTCGACCTGCCGCCCGAGCAGGCGGCCGAACGCCGCGCCGCGGTGCGTGCGCCGGACCGCTTCGAGCGCCAGGACACCGCCTTCTTCGCCCGCGTGCGAGAGGGTTATGCGCAGCGCATGAAGCAGGCGCCGCAGCGCTTCGTGCGCCTGGACGCGTCGGCCGACCGCGACGGCGTCTGGGCGCAGATCGAACAGGCGCTGGAGCAGCGGCCGTGGTGGTAGGGCCCGACGGCCGGCTGCCGCTGCCCTGGCTGGAAACCCCGCTGCGCCAGGCGCTGCAGCAGCAGCGGGCGCATGCGCTGCTGCTGCAGGCCGCGCCCGGCGTGGGCGCGCTCGAATTCATGATGAGCCTGGCGCAAGCCTGGCTGTGCGAAGCGGCCGACGCCGCGCCGCCCTGCGGACGTTGCGGCAGCTGCAGATTGCTGCAATCGGGCACGCACCCGGACCTGCACCTGCTGCTGCCCGAAGCGCAGCGCGCCGCGCTCGGCTGGGCCGGGGCCGACGAGGACACGGGCGAATCGGGCAAGAACCGCAAGAAACCAAGCCGGCAGATCAGGATCGACGAGGTGCGCGCCGCCATCGACTGGGTGGTGCAGAGCTCGTCGCGCGGCCGCGCCAAGGTGCTGCTGCTGCATCCGGCCGAGGCCATGAACCTGCAGGCGGCCAGCGCGCTGCTGAAGACGCTGGAAGAACCGCCCGGCCAGGCGCGGCTGCTGCTGAGCACGGGCGACGAGGCCAGGCTGCTGCCCACCGTGCGCAGCCGCTGCCAGCGCATCCGCCTGGCTGGCCCGACGCCCGAACAGGCCAGCGCCTGGCTGGCAGAGCAGGGCGTGCGCGACGCGCCGGTGCTGTTGGCAGCGGCCGGTGGCGCACCGTTGGCGGCACGGGACCTGGCGGCAGCAGGCATCGATGCCGCCGTCTGGCTGGCGCTGCCGAAGGCCGTGGCCCGCGGGCAGGCGGTGGCGCTGGCCGGCTGGCCGGTGCCGCGCGCGGTGGATGCGTTGCAGAAGCTGTGCCACGACGCCATGGCCCAGGCCGTGGGCGGCGCGCCGCGCTACTTTGCGGCCCAGGCGTTGCCGGCAGGCGCGCGCATGGTGCCGCTGTGCGCCTGGGCGCGCTCGCTGTCGCGCGTGGCCCGGTACGACGAACACCCCTGGAACGACGGTCTGCTGCTTGAGGCGCTAGTGAGCGAAGGGCGCGCCTGCTGGCAAGAAGCCACGACTCGCGGCCCCCGCAGCGGCAGGGCCTTGGATACACTGGCCCGATGAACGATCGCGCCTCGCCCCGCATTGCCACACCGGCCGGCGCCGCGGCGGCTGCCGTCGTGCCGGCTGCGGCGGCCACGGCCCCGGCGGCAGCGGGCGCCGCGCGGCCCAGCGTCATCCAGTTGGTGTTCCGCGAGAAGGGGGCGCTGTACGCGGCCTACATCCCGCTGCTCACCGACGGCGGGCTGTTCGTGCCCACGGCGCGGGACTACAAGCTGGGCGAGGACATCTACCTGCTGCTGTCGCTGCCCGACGACCCGCAGCGCTACCCGGTGGCCGGCAAGGTGGCCTGGATCACGCCGAGCAACGCCTCCGGCGGCCGCACCCAGGGCGTGGGCGTGCGTTTCCCCGCCGACGAGAAGACGCGCGGGCTGAAGCTCAAGATCGAAGAGCTGCTGGGCACGTCGATCTCCTCGTCCAAGCCGACGCAGACGCTGTAGACCGCTTCGGCCCGAGAATGGCGGCTTTGCGCCGCCCGCCATGTTCGTCGATTCGCACTGCCATCTGACCTTCCCCGAACTGCAGGGGCGCATGGCCGAGTTGCGCAGCGCCATGCAGGCCGCCCAGGTGGACCGCGCGCTGTGCATCTGCACCACGATCGAGGAATTCCCCCAGGTACATGCGCTGGCGCAGAGCTACGACAACTTCTGGGCCAGCGCCGGCGTGCACCCCGACAGCGAGGGCGTGCACGAACCCGATCTGGATGAACTGCTGCAGCTGGCGGCTCTGCCGCGCGTGGTGGCCATCGGCGAGACCGGGCTGGACTACTACCGGCTCAACGGCCGCAGCGTGGCGCAGATGGAATGGCAGCGCGAGCGCTTTCGCGTGCACATCCGCGCGGCGCGGGCCAGCGGCTTGCCGCTGGTGGTGCACACGCGCAGTGCCAGCCAGGACACGATCGAGCTGCTGCGCAGCGAAGGCGAGGGCGCGGTACAGGGCGTGTTCCACTGTTTCACCGAAACCCAAGCGGTGGCCGACGCGGCGCTGGACCTGGGCTTTTACATCTCATTCTCGGGCATCCTGAGCTTCAAGAATGCCGAAGCGCTGCGCGACGTGGCGCGCCGAGTGCCGCTGGACCGCTGCCTGATCGAGACCGACAGCCCCTACCTGGCGCCGGTGCCGCACCGTGGCAAGACCAACCAGCCGGCCTATGTGGCCCACGTGGCGAGGCAGCTGGCCGAGCTGAAAGGCTGCAGCCTGCAGAAGGTGGCCGAAGCCACCAGCGCCAACTTCGAAAGGCTGTTTGCGCGCACCCTGCAGGCTGAAGCGGAGGCGATCCGATGATGAGAAATTACATCAAATTCATCGTATACCTATTTGTAATTACTGGATTTTCTACATCCAATGCTGATGCTTATGTGGACTTCTTCCGCGCCGTCAACGTCGACAATGCCAGCACCGTGTCCCAACTGCTGGCCAGGGGTTTCGACCCGAATACGCTGAGCGAAACCGGCCAGGTGGCGCTGTACATCGCCATGCGCGAGGATTCGCCGAAGGTGGCTGCACTGCTGCTGGCCAGCCCGAAGCTGAACGTCGACGCCACCAACGCCGTGGGCGAGACGCCACTGATGATGGCGGCGCTGAAGGGCCGGCTGGATTGGGCGCGCAAGCTGATCGAACGGGGCGCCAAGGTGCAGAAGCCCGGCTGGTCGCCGGTGCACTACGCGGCCACCGGCCCGAACACCGAACTGCTCGAGATGCTGCTGGACCGCGGCGCAGACATCAACGCGCGCGCCCCCGACATGAGCACGCCGCTGATGGTGGCGGTGCGCTTCGGCCCCGAGGACAGCGTCAAGCTGCTCGTGCGGCGCGGCGCAGAAAAGAGCTATATCAACGAGCGCAACCTGACCGCGGCCGAACTGGCGCGCCATGCCGACAAGCGCTGGCTGCTGCCGCTGCTGGAATAGTGGCGACGACAGCAAGCTTGTCAGTGCGATTCCGACAGACGGCTTGGCGATGGGCCGACTAGGTCGGCGTGGAAGCGCTCTATAGAGTGGGTTTCACGCCAACTTTCCAGGTGAACCCGATGACCCAAGCCCAGCATCCCGCCGCCAACCCCTTTGCGTTGCTGATGGACCCGCAGTCCATCTTCAGGGCCATCGAGAACTCCGAGCGCCTGGAGCGACTGCACAGCCGCGTCTGCCGTCCGCTGGACAAGCCCTTGCTGCCGGTGGTGGCAGCCGAAGAGGAAGGCGGATCGGCCATCGACGAGCTCGATCTTCCGGGTGAAGAGATCTGACTGAATGCGCGACGATGTATATTATGTTAACTATGTATCTGCGTTGCGCACTGGGCGTGGCTGTGTCGATGCCGGCGTGCGGCTCGATCGCCTGATCGAACGCATGGAACGGCTGGAAAAGTGCCTCGAACTGGCCTGATGCAATACCCCAGGGGGTTATGCATCACCAGATGTTTTGTGCCGACGCACCCAGTCCAGACAACCCGAAACGACAACTCCTTCACATCGACTAGACTCGGCCCATGGTGCGTCACGAAGCAAAGGCTCAACTGAACCCGCAAGGGGAAGGCGGTGCTGCTGCATGCTGCGCCAGTCCAACGGGTGAGAGTCCCGTCCCGGTAGGCGTCGGAGCGCCGGGTAGCAGGCCCCAGGCAGCCGAGGGAGACCTTGGTGCCCGAGCGGGGCGTCACAAGCCCGTGAGGCGGCGCAAGCCGCGCAGCGGGGAGCAAGCACGCGGGCCGCAACATGAAGTGAAGCCTGCAGCCTCGACAGAGTTACAACCCGCAGGCCGAGCCGCTCATGTCACGGCGAAGGCAACACCGCTGGCGCAAGAACCGAAGCGTGCTGGTGGCTGCGGCGGGGTATGGGGCGCAGCACGCGTGCAAGGACAGGTGTGGAACGTGAGAGGCCCGTCTGCGCGGCCCGAGTCGGGGCAAGCGAGCTCGTATAAGCCCAAGGCGAAGTCGAGCCGTGCGCAGCGGGAGTCCGAGGGGATCGTAGTACTGGACGGTGAGGTGCAAGCCGAGCCGACGAAGGCCGTGCGGCATAACGCGGCTGGAGGGAAGGGTCCCTGCGGTGGTCATGCTGATGGAGCGGGTAAGCGCGAGGGAATGGCCGGCCAGACCGTGCCTAACGACCCCGTCGACCTTGAGTCGAGCGACAAAGTGCGACAACTGCAAAGGCAGCTCTGGGCCGCAGCCAAGCGGGCACCGGGTAGCAGACATTTCCACGCGTCGTGCGTGCACCGTCGGGGGCTGACGACCTCCGGCAGACGTGGAGATCGGCTATCCGGCGCAGCCCTGCTCGAAAGAGTGGGCCGCACAATGCTGCGTGCCGACGGGCCACTGGTAAGCCGTGTGCGGGAAATCCGCATGCACGGTTTGAACGGGGGCGTTGGCTCCCATACCGGCCTTCGGGTCATGTGAGAGCCAACGTCTACCAATGACCCCATCCTCTGAGGCGCCGGCCGCGCCGACCATCGGCTTTGTCTCGCTGGGCTGCCCCAAGGCGCTGACCGACTCCGAGCTGATCCTGACGCAGCTGCAGGCCGAAGGTTATGCCACCAGCAAGACCTACGACGGCGCCGACCTGGTGATCGTCAACACCTGCGGCTTCATCGACGAGGCAGTCAAGGAAAGCCTGGACGCCATCGGCGAGGCGCTGGCCAGCAACGGCAAGGTCATCGTCACCGGCTGCCTGGGCGCGCGCGCGGGCGAGGGCGGCGGCAACCTGGTGCAGCAGCTGCATCCCAAGGTGCTGGCCGTCACCGGCCCGCATGCCACGCAGGAAGTCATGGACGCGGTGCACAAGCACACGCCGAAGCCGCACGATCCTTTCGTCGACCTGGTGCCGCCCCATTTCGACAAGATCGGCATCAAGCTCACGCCGCGCCACTATGCCTACCTGAAGATCAGCGAAGGCTGCAACCACCGCTGCACCTTCTGCATCATCCCCGGCATGCGCGGCGACCTGGTGTCGCGCCCGATCGGCGACGTGCTCGGCGAAGCGCAGCGCCTGTTCGAGGCCGGCGTCAAGGAGCTGCTGGTCGTCAGCCAGGACACCAGCGCCTACGGCGTCGATGTCAAGTACCGCATCGGCTTCTGGGACGGCAAGCCGGTGAAGGCGCAGCTGTTCGATCTGTGCGAGCAGTTGGGCCGGCTGGCCGAGGGCTTCGGTGCCTGGGTGCGGCTGCACTATGTCTACCCGTACCCGCATGTCGACGACATCATCCCGCTGATGGCTTCAGGCCAGGTGCTGCCCTACCTGGACGTGCCTTTCCAGCATGCGCACCCCGAGGTGCTCAAGCGCATGAAGCGCCCGGCCAGCGGCGAGCGCAACCTGGAGCGGCTGGCGCGCTGGCGCGAGATCTGTCCGCAGATCGTGGTGCGATCGACCTTCATCGCCGGTTTCCCGGGCGAGACCGAAAGCGAGTTCGAGACGCTGCTGGACTTCGTGCGCGAGGCGCGCATCGACCGCGCCGGCTGCTTCGCCTATTCGCCGGTGGACGGTGCCGCGGCCAACGCACTGGCCGGCCAGCTGCCGACCGAGATCCGTGAAGAGCGCCGCGCTCGCTTCATGGCGGTGGCCGAGGAGGTATCGGCCGCCAAGCTGCGTGAACGCATCGGCGCGACCATGCAGGTGCTGGTCGATTCGGCGCCGGCGCTGGGCCGCAAGGGGGGAGTGGGCCGCTCCTACGCCGACGCGCCCGAGATCGACGGCAACGTGCAGTTGCTGCCGCCCGAGAAGGCATCGAAGACGCTGAAGGTCGGCGAGTTCACGCGCGCGCGCATCGTCGGCACCCAGGGGCACGACCTGGTCGGCCTGCCACTTTGAGAGACCCATCGATGTCCGAAGACAAGGCCGCCAGCACCCAGCTGATCCATCATCCGTACCAGCCGCCGGCCGGCTTCATGGCGCCGCAGCCGGGCGTGTTCAAGGCCTCGACGGTGATCTTCCCCAACGTCGCGGCGCTGCAGGCGCGCAACTGGAAGGACAAGACCGGCTACACCTACGGCCTGCACGGCACGCCGACGACCTTCCTGCTCGAAGAGCGCATCGCCACGCTCGAAGGCGGTGCGCACGCGCTGCTGGTGCCCAGCGGACTGGCGGCGATCACGCTGGTGGACATGGCGTTGCTGAAGAGCGGCGACGAGTTGCTGATCCCCGACAACGCCTACGGGCCGGGCAAGGAGCTGGCACGCCGGGAGCTGTCGCGCTGGGGCATCGCGCACCGCTTCTACGACCCGGCCGATGCCGCGGCGCTGGCGGCGATGATCACGCCGGCGACGAAGCTGCTGTGGCTGGAGGCGCCGGGCTCGATCACGATGGAGTTCCCGGACCTGCGCGCGCTGGTGCGCGTGGCGCGCGACAAGGGCGTGCTGACGGCGCTGGACAACACCTGGGGTTCGGGCCTGGCCTTCGATGCCTTCGATCTGGGCGAGTCCTTGAGCGTGGACATCAGTGCGCATGCGCTGACCAAGTTCCCTTCGGGTGGCGGCGATGTGCTGATGGGCTCGGTGACCACGCGCGATCACGAACTGCATCTGCGCTTGAAGGCCGCGCACATGCACATGGGCTGGGGCGTGGGCCTCAACGATGTCGAGGCCGTGCTGCGCGCCTTGCCTTCGCTGCCGCTGCGCTATGCAGCACAGGATGCCGCCGGCAGAGCGCTGGCGCAGTGGTGGCTGCGCCAGCCGCAGGTCAGCCAGGTGCTGCACCCGGCGCTGCCCGGGACGCCAGGCCATGAACATTGGCAGCAGCTGTGCACGCAGGCGGCCGGGCTGTTTTCGGTGGTCTTCGATGCGCGCCATTCGCCGACCCAGGTGCATGCCTTCGTCGATGCGCTCAAGCTGTTCAAGCTGGGCTATTCGTGGGCCGGGCCGGTGAGCCTGGCGGTGCCCTACGACCTGGCCGTCATCCGCCCCGGATCGGCCTGGCACGGCACGCTGGTGCGCTTTTCGCTCGGGCTGGAAGACGTGCGCGACCTGCAGGCCGACCTGGCGCAGGCGCTGCAGTCGGTGGACTGGGCGCGCTGAGCCCGGCAGGGTCAGGCACTCTTCGGCGAGTGCTTCACGTGACGGTAGATCAGGCCGCGCGACACGCCCAGCTCGCGCGCGGCGCGTGACACGTTGCCGCCGCAGGCGGCCAGCGTCTTCTCGATCAGCTGCTGGCTGGCCTCGCGCAGCTTGGCGCCATCGTCGCAGCGGGCCGCCGCGCGCAGGGGCGGCGGATCATCCGCAGTCTCGGCAGGCGGCACGACCGCCGGTGACGGCAGCGACATCGCCGGGTGCGTGCGGCGCTGCCCGGTCTGCGCCTGCAGGCACAGCTGCAACCCATTGGGCAGACGGTGCACCAGCAGCTTGTCGGCGCGCGCGGCCGCCATCAGCTGCGCCAGCGCCAGACCGAAGGACTGCTCGACGGTGCCGGCTTCGCGGCCCGACTGGGGCGCTTGCAGCAGGCTGCGTCCGGCAGCATTCATCCACAGCAGCTGGCCGCTCTCATCCACGGCGGCCAGGCCTTCCAGCGGCGTGTGCAGCAGTTGCGCACTGGCCTGGAAGCGCAGCAGCACCTGCGGCTTCGATTGGCGCGTGAGCAGGCGGTTTTCGATGGAGGTGGCAAACAGGTGGGCCAGCGCGGCCGCATCGAACTGGAAGCCGCGCGCCTCGCAGGACAGGTCGAGCACCGCCACCAGCTCGCCATGCCGGTCGCGGATCGGCGCTGCCGCACACTGCAGACCATGGTTCACCTGGAAGTAGTGTTCGGCGCCTTGCACGGTGCAACTGCGACCGGACAGCGCCACCATGCCCGGTGCGGTGGTACCCACGCAGTCTTCCGACAGGTCGACGCCCACGCGCCCGGCCAGCCACATCAATGCACCATCTTCGCGTTCGGTGTGCGTGGAATGCACCACGACGCAATTCGCGTCGGTCAGGATGGCCTTGCAGCCGGTGCCGGCCAGCAGCGCCTGCAGCTGTTGCAGGTCTTCGTGCCCGGCCTCGAGCAGCAGTCGGTTGCGTGCCACCGCGCTGTCGATGCGGCTGCGTGTGACAGGCGTGAAGCTGATCGACTCGGCCACTGCGCGGTCGGCCTGTGCGCAGCGTGTCCACGACTGGATCACCGCGTCCGACACCAGGCCGGTGGGTCGGACGCCTTCGTCGAAGAAACGTTGCCGCGCCAGGCCGACGCGTTGTGGCAGGGTGCTGAAGAACACGTTCGGCGCCACGGCGTTGGCAGCGATCGTCGACGCGTGGTATCGGGAGGGGTGCAAGGCCATGGTTCAGCGTCCGCGAAGCCCCCGGATTGTGCTGAAGCGCGACAGTTCTGCTCTAGGGAAAGTACCAGATTGGGGTGTGCCTTGCGCTGGCGTTAAGGTTTGCATGCGCCGGTTTGCCTGTGCGGACGCCGTGACGCGCATACGCCAAAGGAGACAAGATGTCTGTAACGATCAAGCATGCCGGCTGGCGCGCCGGCCTGTCGGCACTGGGGCTGGTGCTGGCCATGGCGCCGGCGTTGGCACAGACCGCCAGCAAGACGACGCCTGAGTTCATTCGCACCGCCACCGCCAAGGTCGACGGTGCCTCCATCGTCGCCAACGAGCGCAGCACCCGCGACTGGCCGAGCTACGGCCTGGACTATGCCGAGACACGCTACTCGAAACTGAAGCAGATCGACACCGCCAACGTCGGCAAGCTCGGCCTGGTGTGGAGCTACAACCTCGAATCGAACCGCGGTGTCCAGGCCACGCCGGTGGTCATCGACGGTGTCATGTACGTCACTGCGTCGTGGAGCGTCGTGCACGCCATCGACGTGCGCACCGGCAAGAGCCTGTGGGTCTTCGACCCCAAGGTGGATCGCGCCCTCGGCTACAAGGGCTGCTGCGACGTCGTCAACCGTGGTGTCGCGGTATGGAAGGGCCATGTCTTCGTGGCCTCCTACGACGGGCGGCTGTTCGCTCTGGACGCCGCCACCGGCAACAAGCTGTGGGAGAAGGACACGATCATCGATCGCAAGTTCTCCTACACCATCACCGGCGCGCCGCGCGTCTACAAGGGCAAGGTGATCATCGGCAACGGCGGCGCCGAGTACGGCGTGCGCGGCTACATCACCGCCTACGACGCCACCACCGGCGAGCAGAAGTGGCGCTGGTTCACCGTGCCCGGCGACCCGAGCAAACCCTTCGAGGACATCTCGATGGCGCGCGCCGCGCAAACCTGGGATCCGTCCGCCAAGTACTGGGAGTTCGGCGGCGGCGGCACCGCCTGGGATGCGATGGCCTTCGACCCCGAGCTGAACCTGATGTACGTGGGCACCGGCAACGGCAGCCCGTGGGCGCGCAGCAAGCGCAGCCCGGGTGGTGGCGACAACCTGTACCTGGCGTCGATCGTCGCTCTGAATCCGGACACCGGCCAGTACGTCTGGCACTACCAGGAAACACCGGGCGACAACTGGGATTTCACCAGCACGCAGCCGATGATCCTGGCCGACATCAGGATCGACGGCAAGCCGCGCAAGGTGATCCTGCACGCGCCGAAGAACGGCTTCTTCTTCGTCATCGACCGCACCGACGGCAAGTTCATCTCGGCGAAGAACTTCGTCGAGGTCAACTGGGCCAGCGGCTACGACGCCAGCGGCCGGCCGATCGAGACGCCGATCGCCCGCGTGGCCGACCGGCCGCGCGAGATCATCCCCAGCGCCTTTGGCGCGCGCAATTGGCATCCGATGTCCTACAGCCCGGCTACCGGCTACGCCTACATGCCGGTGCAGGGCATACCGCTGAACCTGATGGACAACAAGGACTGGACCTTCAATACCCACCGCCCGGGCGAGCCACACAGCAACCTGGGCTGGAACGTCGCCATGTTTGCCAACCTCGAGCCGCCGACGAGCAAGCTCTTCGGGCAACTGGTGGCCTGGGACCCGGTGGCGCAGAAGGCTGCCTGGACCGTCGAGCACGTCGGCCCGTGGAACGGCGGCACGCTGGCCACCGCCGGCAACCTGGTGTTCCAGGGCACGGCCGACGCCCGCTTCATCGCCTATGACGCGCGCAACGGCAAGAAGCTGTGGGAAGTGCCCACCGGCACCGGCGTGGTGGCCGCACCCTCGACCTACGAGGTCGACGGCAAGCAGTACGTGTCCGTCGCGGTTGGCTGGGGCGGCGTCTATGGTCTGGCAGCCCGCCACTCCGACCGCGCTGGCCCGGGCACGGTCTACACCTTCGCGCTCGGCGGCACGGCCAAGCCGCCGGCCTTCGTCGAATACAAGCTGAATGCATTGCTGCAGGGCGTGCCCTATGACAAGTCGCACTACGAAGTGGGCACCGCGCTGTATGTCAGCAACTGCGCCTTCTGCCATGGTGTGCCCGGTGTGGACCGCGGCGGCAACATTCCGAATCTCGGCTACTCGACGCAGGCCACCATCGCCAACCTGGACAAGTTCGTGCTGTCGCCCGCACTCGGGCCTAAAGGCATGCCCGACTTCACCGGCAGGCTGACGCCGGACGACGTGGAGAAGATCAAGGCCTTCATCCAGGGCACGGCCGACGCGGTCCGGCCGAAGGGCAGCGACTAGAACGGTGCTTGCCAGCGCACGGCCAGCAGCGCCGTGCGCCCGGCTGCGGTCTCGAAGTAGCGGGCATTGCCCTCGTTGACGATGACCGCGCCGGCGTAGACCTTGTCGGTCAGGTTGTCCAGCCGCGCCAGCAGCGACAGCGTGCCTGGGCCCAAGGGCATGCTGTGGCTCAGCCGCAGCGCGCCGACGGTGGCCGAGGGCGAGAAGTCGGTGTTGCGGTCGTTCACCGGCATCTGGCCCTGGTAGCGCAGTTCCAGCGCCAGTTCGGTCTGCGGCATCAAACGCCAGGCCAGGCTGGCAAAGGCGCTTTTTTCCATCGTGCCGGCGATGCGGTTGCCGGCCGGCACGGTGATCCGGTCCGCGGGCTGCGTGCAGGGCACGGCGGCGCAGGTCTGGAAGCTGTCTTCGTAGACGGCGTCCAGATAGGTCAGGGCCAGCAGCGCACGCCAGTCGGGGTGCGGTTGCCAGCGCGCGCCCAGTTCGGCGCCGCTGCGCCGCGTGCTGCCGACGTTCTGGAAGGTCGAGCGGCCGCCGGCATTGGTGAGCACGCCGATCTCGTCGTCGGTGTGGGCGCGGAACAGCGCCGCGTCGATGGCCAGGCCCAGCGCTTCGTCGCGCCACTTGGCGCCGACCTCGATCTGTTGGCTGGTCTGCGGCTGCAGCGTGGTGTTGAAGCCGGTGCCGCCGTCGGGCCGATAGGCCAGCTCGTTCAAGGTCGGCGACTCGAAGCCCTGGCCGGCGCTGACATACAGGTTCCAGGCCGGCGAGGGTAGCCACTGCAGCGCCACCACCGGCGTGGTGTAGCCGTAGCTCAGCGTGCCGGAGTCGTCGCCGTTGGCCAGGTAGTGGTCGTTGGTGCGCACGCGCAGCCGGCCGCTGCGCACGCCCGCGGTGGCCATCCAGTCGGGCGCGAGGGCAATCTCGCCCTGCACGTACAGGTCGGCGCTGCGCGCGCGGTTCGATTCGTCGCGACGCAGCGCGCCGGTGACACCGAGGACCCGGTCGGGTTCGTCGCCGATGAAGTTCTCGTAGCCGCGGCGCGCCTCGCGCTGCTGCTCGGCGGCCACACCGGCGATCAGCGAGGCGTGCTCCCAACGCCAGATCAGCCGTGCGTCCAGGCCGGCGTAGTCGCGGTCCAGGTCGATAACGCCGCCGGGGTGCCGCGGCGCCGCCTGCGTGGCTGCCGGAATGGCTTGCCACTGCGTCACGTCGCGCTGGCCGGCGTACGCGGTCAGCACGCTCTCGCTCAAGGCGCCCGTGTCGATGAAACGGTGGCGCCAGCTGCCGCCGCCCTGCGTCTGGCTGCTGGTCTTGCGCGTGTCGAACAGGATCGCCTGCGGCGTGGTCTGGAACGGGTCGGCGTCGAACTGCTCGCGTGTCAGGCCCAGCGGGTCCTGCGCCGGCTGATCGACGCTGTTCAGCAGCAGCGTGACGGTGTCCTGATCGCCGACCCAGCCCAGGCGCAGGTTGCCCAGCGTGCGTTCGGCCGCGCTGTGCGGGCGCACGCCGTCGGTGTTGAACTGGCTGGCCTGCACGCGGATGTTCCAGCCGCCGGACAACAGCGCTTCGGCGCCCAGCCGCGCCTGCCACAGGCCGTTGCTGCCGACGTCGCCGTCGATGGCATAGGCATTGCCGGTGGGCGCGGCGCTGACCAGCGAGATCACACCACCGGAGTTGGCGCCATACAGCGCTGAAAACGGGCCGCGCAGCACCTCGATGCGCTGCGCACCGGCAATGTCGAAATGCGACACCTGGCCCTGGCCGTCGGGCATGGTCGCCGGTATGCCGTCGGTGTACAGGCGCAGGCCGCGGATGCCGAAGGTGGAGCGCGCGCCGAAGCCGCGCGAACTGAGCTGCAGGTCCTGTGCGTAGTTGTTGCGCAGGTTGGCGACGATGCCGGGCACGCGGCTCAGCGACTCCGACAGGTTGACCATCGGCCCGGCCGAGCGCAGCTCCTTTTCGTCGACCACGCTGATGGCATAGGGCGTCTCGAAGGCACGGCGCTGCACGCCACCGCCGCTGATGACGACGCTGTCGGTCTGCGTCGGTTCCGGCTGCGGCCACGCGGCGGGCGACGCGGCCAGCAGACAGGCAGCCGCCACATGGCATCGGCGGGGCTTGGGGCAAGGGGTGTGGCGCATCGCACCGCATTGAAGTGGAACAGCCCGCTCTGTTCCAGCCCAGGCAAACCCTGCTACGTTTCAGGCCTTCGACGACACCTTGTGGCGCATCAGGCGCCCCTTCTCGCGTTCCCAGTCGCGCTTCTTCTCGGTGTCGCGCTTGTCGTGTTCGGCCTTGCCCTTGGCCAGCGCGATCTCCACCTTGGCGCGCCCGCCCTTGAAATGCAGGTTCAGCGGCACCAGCGTGAAGCCCTTCTGCTCGACCTTGCCGACCAGGCGCTTGATCTCTTCCTTGTGCATCAGCAGCTTCTTGGTGCGGTCGGCCTCGGGCTGCACATGGGTCGAGGCACTGCGCAGCGCGTTGATGCGGCAGCCGATCAGGTACAGCTCGCCATCGCGGATGACCACGTAGCCGTCGGTCAGCTGCACCTGTCCGGCGCGGATGGCCTTGATCTCCCAGCCCTGCAGCACGATGCCGGCTTCGTATCGCTCCTCGATGTGGTATTCGAATCGTGCGCGGCGGTTTTCGGCGATCTGGGACATGGGCTCTTTAGAATTCGCGTCATTGTATGAAGCACGTGCACAAGTCGGTCCTGCTGTGGTACTCGCCGGCCGAGATGTACCAGCTGGTGACGGGGATCGAGGACTATCCGCGCTTCCTGCCCTGGTGCGACCGCGCCGAAGTCATCGAGCGCCACGAGGACGGCGTCACCGCGCGCATCGGGCTGGCCTATGCGGGCGTGCGCCACGCCTTCACCACGCGCAACGAACACGTGCCCGGCGAGACGGTCATCGTCAAGCTGGTCGATGGCCCGTTCTCGCTGCTCGACGGCACCTGGGCCTTCCTGCCGCTGGGCCGCAGCGGCGGCGAAGCACAGGCCTGCAAGATCGAGTTCGACCTGCGCTACGCCTTTGCCAGCAAGGCGCTGGAGACGGTGCTCAGCCCGGTCTTCGACCGCGTGGCCAACACCTTCGTCGAATCCTTCGTCGCACGCGCCGAAACGGTGTATGGACCCCGCTGAGGCCGCCGTGCTGCGCGTCGAGGTGCTGTACTGCCCGGCGCCCGGCGTGGCCGACCGCGTCTTGCTGCAGCTGCCCCAGGGTTCCTGCCTGCAGGATGCGGTCGATGCCAGCGGCCTGTGCCTGCGCCATACGCTGGAGGCCTCCACGCTGAAGGTCGGCATCTGGGGCCGCGTGCAGCCGCCGCAGACGCTGCTTCGCGACCAGGACCGCGTCGAGCTGTACCGGCCGCTGCGCGTCGACCCGAAGGAAGCCAGGCGCCTGCGCTACAAGCGCGCGAAGCAGGGCCGCGGCTAGCGGCACTCGGTGGCGATGACCTCGCGCGCGCGCTTGGCCTCGCGGGCGCGCGCATCGTCGTCGAGGATCTCGCGCTCGCCATCGGCCTTGATGCGGGCCATGCGCTGGCCGCTGTCCAGCGTGGTGAGCTGGTCGCGCGCACGTTGGCAGTTGTCCTTGCGTACGGCCGCGGCTTTCTGCTTGTCGGCATCGGCGCGTGCGGCCTGCTCCTGCTCGGCGCGCTTGCGGCGCTCTTCCAGTTCGGGGTCGACCGCGGCCTTGGCCGGTGCCGATGCCGCAGCCACCGCGGAGGCGGCGGGAGCAGCGGGAGCGGGCTGGCGCGCCGTCAGCTCGGGCCGCTGCAGCACGTCTTTTTCCGGCACATCGCGTGGCGGTGGGATGTCGCTGATGTGGATCTGGCCGCGGCTGTCGCGCCATTTCCATTGCGCCTCGGCGGGGCTGGCGATGAGCAGACAGGCCAGCACGGCCAGGCCCAGACCGGCCAGGCGACGGGGCAGCGGGAAGTGGGAAAGCATGCATCAAGTGTAGTGTCACGCCCCCCGGCGACGGGTGTGCAAAGCGTCACGTCGCCGGCCCCGGCGTGGCCGCATCCGTATAATTCGCTTTTGCGTCCGGAGCCGATTCCCATGCGCCTTCTCGGCAAAGCGCTCACCTTCGACGACGTGTTGTTGGTGCCCGCCTATTCGAAGGTATTGCCGCGCGATACCAGCCTGGCCACCCGCCTGTCCCGCAACATCACCCTGAACCTGCCGCTGGTGTCCGCGGCGATGGACACCGTCACCGAGGCCCGCCTGGCGATCGCCATCGCCCAGGAAGGCGGCATCGGCATCGTGCACAAGAACATGACGCCGCAGCAGCAGGCGGCCGAGGTGGCACGCGTCAAGCGCTACGAATCCGGCGTGCTGCGCGACCCGATCACCATCACGCCGGACGTGACGGTGCGCCAGGTGATGGCGCTGTCGAAGCAGCACGGCATCTCCGGCTTTCCGGTGCTGCAGGGCAAGGCGGTGGTGGGCATCGTCAGCGGACGTGACTTGCGTTTCGAAACGCGCATGGACGCGCCGGTCAGCGAGATCATGACGCCGCGCGAGCGCCTGATCACGGTGGGCGAACACGCCACCATCGAGGACGGCAAGGCGCTGATGCACAAGCACAAGCTGGAGCGCGTGCTGGTGGTCAACGACGCCTTCGAGCTGTGCGGCCTGATGACGGTGAAGGACATCACCAAGCAGACCAACTTCCCCGATGCCGCGCGCGACCGCTTCGGCAAGCTGCGCGTCGGCGCTGCGGTGGGCGTGGGCGAGGGCACCGAAGAACGCGTCGAACTGCTGGTCAAGGCCGGCGTCGATGCCATCGTCGTCGACACCGCGCACGGCCACAGCGAAGGCGTGATCGAGCGCGTGCGCTGGGTCAAGCGCCACTATCCGCAGGTGGACGTGATCGGCGGCAATATCGCCACCGGCGCGGCGGCGCTGGCGCTGGTCGAGGCCGGCGCCGACGCCGTCAAGGTGGGCATCGGCCCGGGCTCGATCTGCACCACGCGCATCGTCACCGGCGTGGGCGTGCCGCAGATCATGGCCATCGAATCGGTGGCCAAGGCCATCCAGGGCAGCGGCGTGCCGCTGATCGCCGACGGCGGCATCCGCTATTCGGGCGACCTGGCCAAGGCCATTGCCGCCGGCGCGCACAGCGCGATGATGGGCGGCGCCTTCGCCGGCACCGAAGAGGCGCCGGGCGAGGTGGTGCTGTACCAGGGCCGCAGCTACAAGAGCTACCGCGGCATGGGCTCGCTGGGCGCGATGGCGCAGGGCTCGGCCGACCGCTACTTCCAGGAAGGCGGCTCCGACGGTGCCAGTTCGGCCAAGCTGGTGCCCGAAGGCATCGAAGGCCAGGTGCCGTACAAGGGCTCGCTGGTGGCCATCATCTACCAGATGGCCGGCGGCCTGCGCGCGGCCATGCACTACTGCGGCTGCGAGTCCATCGCCGACATGCACGAGCGCTGCGAATTCGTCGAGATCAGCTCCGCCGGCATCCGCGAGAGCCATGTGCACGATGTGCAGATCACCAAGGAAGCGCCGAACTACCGCATGGAGTAGCCGAGCCAAGCCTCATGCACGACAAGATCCTGATTCTCGATTTCGGCTCGCAGGTCACGCAGCTGATCGCGCGCCGCGTGCGCGAGGCGCATGTCTACTGCGAGATCCACCCGAACGACGTCTCCGACGCCTTCATCCGCGAGTTCGCGCCCAAGGCCATCATTCTGTCGGGCAGCCATGCCAGCACCTACGAGGAGCACGAGTTGCGCGCGCCGCAGGCGGTGTGGGAGCTCGGTGTGCCCGTGCTCGGCATCTGCTACGGCATGTTCACGATGGCGGTGCAACAAGGCGGCCAGGTCGAGGCCAGCACGCAGCGCGAGTTCGGCTATGCCGAGGTGCGCGCACACGGCCACACCCGGCTGCTGAAGGGCCTGGAGGACTTCAGCACATCCGAAGGCCACGGCATGCTGAAGGTGTGGATGAGCCACGGCGACAAGATCACCGCGCTGCCGACGGGCTTCAAGCTGATGGCCAGCACGCCCAGTTGCCCGATCGCCGGCATGGCCGACGAATCGCGCGGCTACTACGGCGTGCAGTTCCACCCCGAGGTCACGCACACCGTGCAGGGCCGGGCGCTGCTCGAACGCTTCGTGCTCGGTATCGCCGGCGCCAAGCCCGACTGGGTGATGCGCGATCACATCGCCGAAGCCGTGGCCAAGATCCGCGAGCAGGTGGGCAGCGAGGAGGTGATCCTCGGCCTGTCGGGCGGCGTCGATTCCAGCGTGGCCGCAGCGCTGATCCACCGCGCCATCGGCGATCAGCTCACCTGCGTCTTCGTCGACCACGGCCTGCT
>Ga0307505_10001433_pt1:7500-19289 | contig 19289 bp, 16 predicted proteins | sample 23_S_MG_FD_202183 | JGI IMG/M metagenome (GOLD analysis project Ga0307505, IMG submission 202183) | Soil microbial communities from Populus trichocarpa stands in riparian zone in the Pacific Northwest, United States - 23_S | ecosystem: Environmental > Terrestrial > Soil > Riparian...
TCGAAAGGACTTCGAAGTCGAGGCTGCGTGGGTAAATCTGACCTACGCTGCTAAGAATACGCGAGAATCCAAGGCGATCCGCAACTTCTCGCTCTAAGCGTTCGACTCGGCCGCTTTCGCCACCGAGAAGCGTACCCAGGTCCAATTGAGTCCCCACGGGCCCCTTGAGACCACGGAAGGGAAAACCGGCCAGGAAGGCTTCGAGGCGGTCAAATCCGATCAACATCTCCTGGCCGAACATTGCCAGACGCTTGCCCACCGTTGTTACCTGAGCTGGGACGTTGTGGGTTCGGCCCGTCACCGTAAGGTCGCGAAACTCCGCTGCGCGATTGGCCAACTGCAATATTGACGCGGCGTACTTGATCCGAAACAGCCGCAGCGATCGTAGGATCTGCAACTGTTCGACATTCTCCGTCAGGTCTCGGCTCGTGAGCCCTTTATGGATGTGCTGATAGCCTGCGAGCGCGCAGAACTCATCAATGCGCGCCTTGACGTCGTGGCGGGTGACACGCTCTCGCTCGCGTATGCTGGCGAGATCGACTTGGGGAGCGACGGCAACGTAGGCCTCGATCGCAGCCTCGGGAATATCTACGCCCAGGGAACGTTGAGCTCGCATCACCGTGATCCACAGCTCCCGCTCGAGCAACACCTTCGCGCGTGGCGACCAGATCGATACGATCGCCTCACTTGCATATCGATCCGCCAAGACATCTGGGATCACGTCATCGTTCACACGCACCTCCTCGTTGTCCTTACTATCCCCTACCAGTGAGCAAGCGATCAAGATCGGTGGGAAACGCGCCTCATTGACCGTATTACAACGCTCTCCTATCGTCCGTCGCGGTGGGGAGTCCGCGCGGCGCACGCTGCGGAAACGAAATAATGCCGGCGATCACAGTTGGGTATCCCGAGTTCGAGGCACGGCTACTTAAGGTCAAGGGGGTCATCAACCGGTCGTCGCTCACCGATGCCGTGTGCACCGTCGGTGCCACCATGATGCTGGCCGGCGCTGCAACGACATTATCGAGACTGGTGTTCGCGGGCGCACCCCTGGCGTGGATTCAGCTCGCCGTCTACGCCGCCGCGGCGACGAAAGCCGTCGCTGTTGCGTGGCGGCTTCGCACGAACTGGCTCGATCTCCACGGAACCGCTCTGCACGTAGACCAACAGGCAGGAATGCACGCCCGGCTGGCTACCATGCTCGCCCACCCGAGTCCGGACACGGGTTCGCAGCTCCGCACGATCTTGCTCTGGGAGATCTTCGACCTCTCGCCACAGTGGGACCTTCAGCGTATCGCGCCGCGGCGAATTCGGCGCCCCGCTGTCGCGCTGGCCATCGCAGTCTTCACCTTCGCGCTTGCACGATTCCTCCAACCAACCCCGGGGCAACAGCCTGCAACGGAGATCGCCAAGACCGGCGTCTCCACTGTGACCGAGGCCGACACCGGACAATCGCAGCCGGGTCAGTCGGTGTCGCGACGACGGGGGTCGGGAGGTCGAACAAGGAGCAGGAACAACCATTCACCGACTGGTCGTCATCGAGAAGGGACACCCAGTAATTCAGACGATTCAACTGACGCGGGTGATGCAAACGCGAGTGATGCAAGCGCCGCTCGAAACGGTGATGGGCGGGAAACGACCACCGAGCAAAGCCAACTTGACCACGCCGCCCCAGAGGGTGCCACCGCTTCGGGCTCGGACGCAGAAGAACCTGAGGAAAATGACCCATCCGCCGCGAAAACCCAGGCGTCTGATCGGTCGAACCTTGAGACCCCTGCCGAGCGTCGCACGCGCGGAGCAAGCCTCGCAGCGGTCGAGACGCAACCCAGACAAAGCGTGGCACCGATGCTTGAAAGTTCGGCGAGGAAAGAAGCGGCAACTCCCGCAAAGCCGCGCCTAGCGGGCCATCTGGGCGGCGGATCAAACACGACTGCGCGAAGCACTCGCAACCCCGAGCGCGCCGCGGGAGGCAACGTACTCGGCAACGATGGCACCTCGCCGCTCCTTCATCACGAGAAGGCGGCGCCGATGGTGATTCGACTCCAGGCATTCGCAGCCGGGCCCACCAAATTCGAGCCACAGAGCGGGCGCGATGCGACTGAATCTGCAACCGATGACAAGCGACACGAGCGCGAATCCGAAATCTCCGCCTCTCAGGTCGATGACTCCGTCCTCCAAAGATCAGCCGTCATCCGGCATCATCAGGCCTTGGTTCGCGACATTTTCACGCCGCCGTAGCGGGAGTAGTGTCTCAATCAACAGCCGACTGGTATCGTTCCGCCGGACGAGCCTCGGGGCCGCCCTACCAGGAAAACGCAAATATGACCGCGCCTCAACCCAGAGCAACGGACAACCCTGTCCGCCGCTTTCAAACCGTTTTCAATCACATTCGAGCCCAGATCGGCCATGTGGTTGTTGGCCACGAAGAGGTGGTCGAGCAAATCCTCATCGCATTGTTCGCCGGTGGGCATGTCCTACTCGAGGGAGTTCCAGGAACGGGGAAGACCTTGCTGGTTCGCAGCCTTGCGGAAGCGTTAAACCTCCCCTTCAACCGCGTCCAGTTCACGGTCGACGTGCTTCCAGCTGACGTTACGGGAACGCGCATGCTGCTCGAGCAGGACGGAAAGCGGGATCTGGTTTTTATGCCTGGGCCGGTGTTCACGAGCGTCCTGCTTGCGGATGAGATCAATCGCGCGACACCGAAAACTCAGTCGGCTCTCCTCGAAGCGATGGCCGAGAATCAAGTCACCTCCGGCGGCTCGACCTACCGGCTGGACCCACCCTTCTTTGTTCTGGCGACTCTCAACCCAATCGAGATGGAAGGAACTTATCCGCTGCCAGAGGCGCAACTCGATCGATTTCTCTTCAAAATCTACCTGCCGTATCCGACAGCGGACGAAATGCGACGGATCCTAAGCACGACGACACGGGCTGACTTGCCGACAATTGACCCAGTCCTTCCGGAGGACGGGGCTGCGGCCACGGTGGAGGCGATGAAGCGGCTCGTGCGGGAGGTGCTCGTTGCTCCGCATCTCGAGGAGTACGCCGCAGCGCTCATCCGTGCCACTGTACCGGACGATTCAAAGTACGCACCGGCGGGGCGATCGACTCTCCCCTCCAACGACCAAATTGATCGCTATGTCTCATTCGGCTCGAGCCCCCGGGGAGGCCAAGCCCTGATCTTGGGCGCAAAGGTTCGTGCTCTCCTCGCTGGGCGTGTGAATATCGTCCACGAAGACATCGACGCTGTCGCCGTGCCCGCACTCAATCACCGCCTGGTTCTCAACTTCTCGGCTCAGGCCGAAGGGGTCGACTCAAGAGCCATCATCGCAAGCATCCTGGATGCAGCGCGGCGCCTCCACCGCTGAGGCCGCCGAAAGGTGGCGCTTGGCCAACACGCCCACTTTTCTGAGTCGACTCGATCGCCTACGCATCGATGTGCGCGGCAAAACCGGCCGCCACCCGGGCAACAATCTCGTCTCGTGGGCGACACAGGCCAGTGGGTTGGATTTCGCCAAACATCGTCCTTACGTGCAGGGCGACGATCTACGGCACATCGACTGGAACGCTATGGCGCGCCTGGAGACCAAGCTCGTAAAGACTTTTCGCGCCGAGCGTGAGGCGCCACTGCATATTCTTTTGGATTGCAGCGCGTCGATGGGTGCTCCTCCTGAAGACATGAAGTTCAACGCGGCGACCGCGTTGGCCTCGAGCTTGGCATACATATCACTGCGCCATCGCGATCCCGTCCGAGTAGCGATCATGCGGGACAGCATGGCTTTTCAGGTCTGTCCACTTCTTCGACATCCCAACCGCGTCCCCTTGGTTCACGACAGTCTCTCACTGCAGATTCCGGTTGGAACAACGGATCTTCTGCGTAGCGTCGACTCCTATCTTCACCTGACGAGACTCCCTGGAGTCGCCATCGTCATCTCTGATTTTCTCGTTCCCGCCGCGAACTATGAAACGGCACTTCGGCGGCTCGTCGCAGGTGGATACGCGGTCGCAGCGATTCGCGTCGCGGGCATCCAAGAACGCGACCCGACGCACCCGACGCGGCGCGTTCGACTCTTCGACGTCGAGACGAGACGGCAACGAGTCGTCAACCTTACCGACGCCCATCGTACGGAGTACACCCGCGCGAGAGAGAAACACGACCGCGCGCTCCTTTCATGGTGCGCCGCGAACGGACTTGCCTTTTGCACGGTCGACACGAGTCAGGATCCGCGCGCGATCATTACCACCGCCCTGCCACGCGCCGGGATTCTACGATGACGGGGGGAGAGTTCTCCTCGGAGCCATGAAGTTCGCCAACCCTGCAGCATTGCTCCTGTCGATCTTTATCGCCGGACTGATCGCATTGTATCTCTGGGAACGGAATCGCCAGAGAATCGACGTCCCGTCGCTGCTCTTCTGGGAGTCGATTCCAGAGGCGACCAACCGGCGAAATCGCTTCCAGCCCGACTTGCTCTTCTGGCTCCAACTCATGGGGCTCAGCGCACCGATCCTTGGCTTGGCGAATCCGTTCTTCCTCGGATCCACACAAAATCAAACCGCCAAACACGCGATCCTCGTGCTCGACACCTCCGCCAGTATGGCGGCAATCGAGGAATCAGGTCCGCGATTCCAAACGGCCCGTGAGGAAGCGCGCCGAGTGGTCCAGTCGGCCGATTCATCGACGAAATTCGCCCTGATAGCGGCGGCACGAACTCCAGTACTCCTGAATGACTTTGACACGGAACGCTCCGACGTAATCGAACTCATAGAAGCGCTGGAAACGAGCGATGTCGCGGCCGATCTCGAGCCCGCCCTCATTCTTGCTCAGAAGCTGGTGCAACAGCACGACGGGTCGACCGAGATTCACGTCTTCTCCGATACACCACTCGAGTCCACCCACGAACGCTGGCGGAACAACGTGAATTGGTGGCCGGTCGGCTCCACGGACGATAACCTAGCGATCGTCGGCGTGGAGAGCGAGCGCCCATTCCTCTCGCGCGAACGGACCGATGCCGTCTATGTGAGGATTCAAAACTTTGGCCACAACGAGAAACACGGTGCAGTGGCATTGCATATCGGTGGGCGAGCGATCGGCACGGAGCTATTCACCGCACCGCCGCACTCCGAGCACGGGTTCCTCTTTTCCGACGTATCGTCGTCTGGTCTGGTTGAAGCGTCGTTGCTGAACAGCGACGCATTGGACGTCGACAACCGATTCTTCGCATGGCGTTCCCCCGCGCGCCAAATTCATATTGCCGTGGTATCGCCCAATCCTGAACTGCACGCCGCTCTCCAGCACATCGCGCGAGCGTCCGCGGGCCTGAAGGTCGCGGCAATCGATGACATCGACGTCGACGGCCTCCGTCCCGGAGACACGGATCTCATCATCCTGCACCGCGCGCCTCTTACAGGTCAGCTAAATTTTCCGGCGATCCCCATGCTGCTGATCGCGCCAAGCACGGAGCTGAACTCACAAGCTCCCTCGACCACTCTCGGGCCAGCGGAGATCGTCGATTGGAACGACGCCCATCCGATCCTGCGCGGGATCGACCCTCAACTTCTCTCCCCGTTCCAATCAACGGTCGCCATCGTTCCACCCACCTCGGGGCAAACTGTTCTGGTCGGCCTCATCAATGGGCGCGAAGAACCGCTGGTAGTTACAACCGGGGAGGCCGACGACCGCGTCGCCATCGTCGGACCAGACCTTGCGGATATGGGGCTACTCAGCACCGACGGCGAGACGGCCCTGCTGCTCTTCCTGAACCTCGTGGACTGGCTGACCGCTCAGCCGGCCCCCGTATCCATCGTACGAACGGGCCAATCGAGAGCAGTGTCGATGGCTGAGGGCCCGCCGACCGAAGTCATCGACCCGGCCGGACGGCAAGCGAATCTACAAAACGGGGCAGCGCCATTTCTCACATTCGACCACGCAGGCAGGTACGAGATTCGCCACCCCAATCAACCTGCAGAGTTGGTGTTCGCCAACTTTTTGGACGTGGCAGAGTCGAATATCGGGCGCGCGCCATCTCCAGCACACCGGGTTCCGGTTGAGGATTCGCACCGCCGCGTCGAATCCGTGATCAACGGCCCGCTGAAATCCTGGCTCTATGTGATCGCCGCGATGTTCCTGCTGTCAGAGTGGTTCGTCGCAGGACGCATCCAAGACGATGCCTGACATTTCCTTTACCTACATCCTGTCGCACCCGACATCGGTGGGTGTGGGGATCGAACGTCCGCTTCTCCTCCTATTGCTCGGGCTCGGAACCTTGTTCGTCCTAGTACCGGTTCGTTTCGCCACACGCCGCGTTATATCCCTCCGTTCCTTCTCATTTGTCTGCATCATCTTGAGTCTCGCGGGAATCCGGCTGAGTGTCGCGCTGCCTGCCAATGACCTGTCGATCGTAGCGGCTGTCGATGTTTCTCCCAGCATGAGCGACACCGCCTTGGCATGGTCGAAAACATACCTAAGGGCGATCCGTTCAGCGATGGCGCCGGGGGATCAGCTGGCAATCGTGACGTTCGCCGGCGAATCCGACATCGCCGCAAGCATGGCTACCAACCCCGATGTGGATGCATTTCAACGTCCAGCCAAAGCCGCGGGAACCAACATCGCCGCCGCGATCGATCATGCACTGACGTTGTACCCACCCGAATCGCAGAAGGCGATATTGCTTCTTACCGACGGCAACGAGACCGCGGGAGATAGCCGCAGCCGAGTCGAGACACTGCAGGCGCTGGGGGTGCGTATCGCTACCGCCTCCCCTCCCCGAACACACAGCACAGGACTTCGCGTCGTCCGCCTCACGGCCCCCGCCAGCGTCGGCACGGAACGGCCCGTGCCTGTGCAGCTGACTATTCGCAATCCAGGCGCAGCTCGGACAGCCCTCCTGAACCTCTACCTCGACAATCGCATCAGCGATAGCGTCGCGATCGACGTTGCGACAGGGATCGACCGGTTCGACCTGCTGCTTCGCGCACCCGCCCCCGGAGGTCATGTGATTCGCGCCGAAATCGTCACGGACGAGGATCTTGCCTCTGAACTCGCCTCACGCGAGGTGTCCATTACGGTTCGATCTCCTACCAAAGTCCTTCTAGCTACCAGCCGCCGTCACTCTTCGCTCGCCGAGGCGCTCGAGTCACGCGGTTTCCTCGTCCAGCGAATCAATCCACAGCAACTTCCGACGACCGTCGTAGGATACTCGTCGATCCATCTCGTCGTCCTGGAGGAACTGCGCGGCAGCGACCTCCATCGGAAGGCGGCATCGGCTCTCGAAGAGTTTGTTCGGTTGTCAGCCGGCGGCCTGCTCTTCATCGGCGGAGGGGCAACCTACGGTGACCGCGCGTTTCACGGAACCGGAATTGCCAAGATTCTCCCGGTAACCCTCGAGCCACACCGACCGCGTCCCGGAAAGCGCGACCCTCTGGCTCTGTTTCTCGTCATCGATCGCTCCAACAGCATGGGGTTCAACAGTCGAATCGGGACTCTCCGCGACGGTGAGAAGCTGCGATACGCGATCAAGGCGGGGCTGGCTGTCGTCAAACAGCTCAAGGACCACGACCAGGTCGGTGTGATCGCGTTCGATGCACAGCCGCACGAGATCGCCCCCTTGAGGCCGCTCAAGGTCAACCGCGAGCAACTGCTCGATGCGCTACCGCGAATCGTCGAGAGCGGCGGCACCGACTTCTTCGACGCACTCGCTTCCGCAGGGAAACAGCTAGCGGCGTCTCGAGTTGCTCGCAAGCACGTCGTACTGTTGACGGACGGAGACACGAACCGCGCCGACCGCGGGGAGTACCGCGAACTCATCCGAGAACTGGCCAGCGCCGGCATCAGTGTCACCACCGTCCGAATTGGCGACAACACGGTAAACCTGAAACTTCTGCAAGAGATATCAAATGGAACGGGTGGGTCGTTTCACTACGTCGAGAACGTCCAGATGCTGCCTGAGCTGATGCTTCGCGACACCTCCCGCGCCCTTCAACCTGCTCCCGCTGATACGGAGCGCTTCTTTCCTTCGATCGGAACGAAGCATCACCTACTCATGGAATCGAACGAAGAAGAGATTCCGCACGTGAGGGACTATGCCTTCAGCAAAGCCCGCCCCTCGAGCGAGACCCTCCTCCACGTCGCGCGCGCCGACCGCCGCGACCCGATCTTGAATGTCTGGCGCTACGGACTCGGGCGCGTGGCCGCGTTCACCGCCAGCCCCAGCGAGGACGCCGAAAACTGGCCAGCGTGGAGCGGCTTTTCCCGGTTCTGGTCACAGTTGGCATTCTGGACCGCAAGACGCGATAGCGAACGCGACATCGTCGTCGAGGCCATCCGCCGGAAGGAACAAACCCTCCTGACGATCCAAACGCACGGGAATCGCACGAGCGAAGGCACCGTGTCCGCTTCGCTCGCGGCCGGCGACCAACAGATCGAACTGGATTTCACCGCCGTCGGCCCGACCGAGTACCGCGCGAGCACCCATCCTCTACCAGCTGGGCGATATCCAATGACAGTTCGCCTGCGTCAGTCGACCTCCGGTTTCGAGGTCGAAACCGTGGTCGCGGTTCCGGCGCGCATCCATGAAGACGTCGACGAATTCGATCATGACGGCGACAATGAGCAGCTACTCCGCCATCTCGCCAACGCGACCGGGGGGACCTTCGATGCAACGGCCCGAGAAGTGACCGATCGCCCGACCGGCACACGCCATGCTCCTTACCCGATCGATGGTCTATTGATTCCGCTGGCCCTCGCAGCAGCCTTCACGGACATCGCGCTCCGGCGGAGATCCGCATGGGGCGGCCACCGCTCGACTTGAGCACGACTGCGCCATTGACTCGAGGCTGGCCTGCAGCGCTCATTCGGAATCGGTTCGCGGGGCCATAGTCTCCCGGCGCAGGTTTCCGAAGCGTAGCTCACGTTGCAGCTCAGGTATGAGAAGCGTGAGTTTCCCGCGCTCCGCGACCGGGAGCACGTTTCCAATCTCCTCAAAGACGTCAGCGACGACCAGCAGCATCTCGCGGTCGATGTCGCGTGCCTTGGCCACCAGTGCCTCGATGGTATTGCTCTCGCCTGCCTCGACCGCCTTCGCTAGCTCAGGGGCCAACGCGGACCGATTGCTCTGGATCTCCCTTCGTCGAGCCTGTGCTGCTGTCAAAAGGCGGTCGATCGCCATGGCCTTGTCGTCCGTCAACCCGAGGTCCTCAGCGATGCGAAGGACCAAGAGGGTACGAGCACGCCCTTCGCCGCGCTGGTCCTCACCAATCGCCGCAGCCGCGCTCGCGGCGAGGATCAAGCCAATTAGGATTCGCACTGTTGCTGTCGATGAATACATGCGCCCCCGTTGAGTTCTCGTCGTACTCACTCGGACTCTTCGCGATCTGGCTTGGAATCGATCGCCCGATCCGCGGACGTCCGTGTTCGGTCGCCATCGGCAATCGTCGCCCAAAGCCTCTCCGAAAACACCAACGGTTCGCCCACCAACGCGGCCAACTCCGCGTAAACGCGCGGGTCTTGGAGTTCCATGCGGAACGCGGCGCGTGCAGGTCGCACGTCCGTCCCTCCTCGCGCGCGAGGCCAAAGGGTGACGAACCCGGCTGTGCAAATAACCGCCGCTAGGGCGATGGGGAGCAGCATACGAGAGTCAAACCCCCGAGCCCTCTCCGCCTCCGCAGCCGCGATCGCGGCAACGGCGTCCATGACACGCGCATGGGCCGTTCGGTTCGCTCCTGGTTCTGACAGAGATGAAGCGAACGGCGGCGATGAAGTCTCCCGCGAAGGCGTCAATGGAGAAGGAGGATCGCCGGCCTCTTTGCGGAGAAGCGTCTCATTCCCCCCGTACGGGACCTCTCCCGGACGCGGCGTCGGGGGCAATTGCGCACGACACTCAGCAACCGCGAGCTGCTTGAGCCACACGTCGAATCCGACGGTTCCCCGGAACGCCCTCAGCGACGTGTACGCCCGAACAAAAACGCTACACGTGACATCCGCGGCCCTGTCGGGAGTGTCCATGCGCTCCTCGACGAAAGCGTAGATCGCCGGCTGATACCGCTCGACGAGCGCACCATAGTCCGCTTGCCGTCCCCGCAACGCGCCCCGAATCAGACGAAGATCGTCCATCAACTCTCCGTTGCGAGCGCCGATACCGAGGCCGTCATTCCCGGTATGCAGGCGGCGACTTCTGCCACGGACGAGCTTCCTCGAACTGACGTCCGACGCGCAGTAGACGGTCCTCGCAGTAGCGCGGAGCGACGAGCTGAAGGCCCGCCGGCAACCCCGTATCCGTCACGCCCGCAGGCAACGAAATTGCTGGATGACCCGTCAGATTGAAGGGGTAGGTGAACGGAAACGCGTCATGCGTTCGCACCCGTTCTCCGTCGATCTCACTCGGGTGCAACTGCTCGACCGGGAACGCCTCCAACGGTAGCGTCGGCATCGCCAGGAGGTCGTACTTGCCAAACGCCGCCTCGGTCCATTGTCCCAACTCGGTGCGACGGCGATAGGCATACGCCAGATCATCGGCTCCACGCGCGCGCACCCGCTCCATCCCTTGTCGCATCATAGGGTCGAGTTTCTCCGGCGATTCGTCGAGCGACCTGTGCTCTCGAAGATACACGGACGTGATCGAAATGATGCTCCACGCCTTACCGGCAAACGGGATCGGTTTCGTGTGGAGCTCGACCTCATGGCCAGACGCCGCCAACGCCCGCACCGCCGCGTCCACCTCGCGCGCGATGTCCGACTGAACACGAGTTCCAAAGCTAGGACAGTACCCGATTCGGAGCTTCCCCGGCGATCGATCGAGGGTCGCCTCGTACGATTCCCCTGGTGCTGGAACTGCAGTCGGATCGCATTCGTGCGGTCCGAATGTGCAATCGGCCAATCGCGCGGCGTCGCGGACCGTCAGCGTCAGCGGCCCCCACACTGCCGTGTCGTCGAACACGAGAATCGGATCGGGTCGTTGCGGGATCCGGCGGAACGTCGGCTTCAATCCGACGCAGCCCGTGAACGCAGCGGGAATTCGAATCGAGCCGCCGCCATCGGAGGCGGTAACCAAGGGAACCAGCCCGGCAACCAGAGCAGCCGCCGACCCACCGCTCGACCCTCCCGGCGTCCGGTCTTGGTTCCACGGGTTCCGCGTCACCCCGAAAACCGTGTTCGACGTCTGCATGTAGGCACCGAACTCAGGGGTGTTCGTCTTGCCGACCGGGATGGCGCCCGCGGAGCGCATACGCTCGACGTTCACAGAGTCGGCGACCGCGCGATGGTCTCGGTAAAGCGGCGAGCCATGCGTCGTCACCATGCCAGCGACGTCTTCAAGGTCTTTCACAGCGAAAGGCAAGCCAGCGAGGGGCCCGACGACCTCGCCCTTTGCCAATCGTCGCTCGACGTCGCGGGCCTCATCCATCGCGCGGTCCGCATGCAAGGTCACGACCGCATTCAACCCGGGGTTGTGACGCTCGATGCGGGCCAGGTACGCCTCCATCACCTCGACAGGAGACAGCATGCGTTGGTTCATCTGATCCGCCAGCGCATACGCCGGCGTAAACGGGTCGAACGTCATCACGTCTTCCTAAGGTTGCCCCGATTTGGTGGACACCATCGTTATGGTGTTTCGGCCCGGGAGCTGAAGAGCATCTCGTACTCCCGAGGTGTTCGATACTCAATGGTCGAGTGTCGTCGTCGTAGATTGTAGAAGCCCTCGATGTACTCGAATATCACCGTGCGCGCCTCGGCTCGGGACGCGAAGTCCATCTCGTCGTCGAGTTCGATCTTGAGGGTTCCCCAGAAGCTCTCGGCG
>Ga0307505_10001434_pt1 | contig 19284 bp, 15 predicted proteins | sample 23_S_MG_FD_202183 | JGI IMG/M metagenome (GOLD analysis project Ga0307505, IMG submission 202183) | Soil microbial communities from Populus trichocarpa stands in riparian zone in the Pacific Northwest, United States - 23_S | ecosystem: Environmental > Terrestrial > Soil > Riparian zone > Trees...
AAACAGTTGCTCGGCTTCGATTGCTCCATGGCTAATCGCGATCTCGCCGCCCCCAGCCCGACATTCTGTCCAATCCAGGATTTTCATTCTCTTTCGCGGGCCTCAGGCCCAGCTGCAACCAGTTGCGAATTCCGTCCCTAACACCCAGCCAAAGCCCTTTCAGGGCTTTGGGCTGGTCCGCACGTCTTCAGTCACATCACAACTCGCCTTTGGCTCGTTGTGAATGTGGGCGAATCCCTGCCTCCCAGCCATCTCACTCGATAGTCCCAAGTCCTTCCGACTGCAGCGGGTTGCTCCGTTCGATTTCTGACTAGTGGGTTCGGGCCGCCCACAGGGCAGTGGCCGCAACACGTCCAACCTCCACGACGTCAACGCCTTGGCCAGATCGGGCGAGTTCGAATCCCGAGTAGGTGTTTCGCTCCCCGCAGCGGATGACCGTCACGAACTCGGCTCCGCCACCAGACACTCATTTGGGGCCACGTTCGACGGGCAACTGATTATTATCTTATGAGATAATTTATGGCGGGTCGCGACGTGGACGTCCGAGAGTACCTGACCGCTGAGGGCAAGAACCCGTACCGCGAGTGGCTAGAGACACGACCGGGAATCTCGGCGACCAGAAAAGCGTGGGTGGCGGTGTTTGGGAGGCGCGGGTCATGTTCGGACCGGGATATCGGATCTACTTCGCCAAGGACGGCGCGCAACTCGTACTCCTGTTGGTAGGTGGCGACAAGTCCACCCAGGCGGCGGACGTGGTGCGAGCGCAGGAGTCCTGGAAGGCACATCAGGAGGGCAAACGACGTGGCGAGACGAAGTGAAGATTGGAACGTCGGACTGGCGAAGGACCTTCGCGAGGCGGCATTCGCCCGCGAGTTCCTGCTGGCGTCGATCCACGAAGGCGTGGACTTACAGCTCGCGCTCGGGAAGGTAATCCGGGCGATGGGTGTCAAGGAGTTCGCGGCCAAGGTGCGCATGGCCAGCCCGAACGTGTCGCGAGCGATCAATCCGCGCCACAACCCGACACAGGACACGCTCAATCGCCTCTTGAAACCGTTCAAGCTTCGCCTGAGTCTCGCGCCGCTCGCGCGCAAGACGCGACCGAACGCCGCTTAGGCAAACGACGTCTTGGCTGAAGCCATGACGGTTTCACCCCTCGATTCTCTGGATGCGCGCATCCGGCACGCTATCGCCCAGAAGCGGCTTCTCGAGATCCGCTACAAGAGAGGGGTCCGTCTCGCGGAGCCACACGACTACGGCGTCATCGAGGGAACCGAACGCCTCTTGATCTTCCAGCTGCACGGTCCAGATTCAGGCAAGGGTGCCGTCGGCTGGCGCTTGCTCGATGTCGTCAAGATCGAGAGCTGCGTAGTCACGGAGCGGTCCTTTGCCGGTAGCCGTGGCCGATCACACCAACAGCATTACCAATGGGAAACGCTGTACGCGCGCGTGACGTAGGCTGACCCGGACTGAACGTCGAGCAACCAAGCGAAGCAGGGAGCGCGTGCGTCACCGCCCGCGATGTCGGCTCGAATCGCCGTCGCTGACGACAGCGTCGAAGTACTGGACAAGCAAATCACGTGGATCCGCCTGCAGGTCGCCGTAGGTGCGAGTTCCGTCCCGAACACCCAGCACGTCTTCAGTCACAAACACAACTCGCCTTCGGCTCGTTGTGAATGTGGGCGATTCCTGCCTCCTAGCCAGCTCTTCCAGGCGCGCGTCTCGTCTCGCGGTCTCCCGAGAGTTCTGAGGGGTGCGGTCCCGCCGCCGCACGAAAAAACCGTGAACAAGCGCGCGCGTTCCGGAATATTCCCAATGGGGCACCGTGTTTGAACCTGCGCGCGGCTCGGTGCCCCATGCCTCTCCACGGCGATCCCGAGTTCGGAAGGATCGACGGGCCAGTGGTCATTCACACACACAAGCGAAGCAGCGATGACGGAGCGTAGCGCATGGAGCGTGTGGTCAGGGAGGGCCGCCGGAAGGCGGAGAAAGCCCGCAGGGGCTTGACGTTGCGATCCGTACCCGCGTTCGTGGCGGGGTGTCTCGTCTGGGGCGCGCCCCATCCTCTGGACGCCCAGAGCCCCCAGCCGCCGCCGATTGCCGTCACGATCGACGTGAAGGAGGTGCTGCCGAGCGATGTCCGGGAGACGCCCGGCGCGAGCGCGGTACTCACAAGCCAGGATCTCCTGTCGTTCCGCCCCTATACCCTCCACGATGCGTTGCTCTTCGCCCCCGGCGTCCGGACAATCGACGATGACGTGTTGGGACGCCGATCGGGAATCGGCATTCGTGGCGCCCCGTCGCGGCGTTCGCGCAAGACGCTGCTGCTCGAAGACGGCACTCCGATCAATGCCTCGACGTACCTGGATCCGAGCGCCCACTACACCCCGCCGATCGAGCGGCTGGAGCGGGTCGACGTGCTCAAGGGCGCCGGCCACGTCCTCCACGGCCCGCTGAACAACCACGGCGTGATCAACTTCCGGAACAAGCAGCCGACGCTCACCCCGCAGACAACGGTCGACCTGGGCGCCGGCAACCTCGGCACGTTCAAGCGTCACCTGATGCACCAGCGAACCGACGGTCCCGTCGGGCTGGTCCTGGCGTACACCGGGGCCGACGCCGACGGCGCGTTCGACGTCGAGCGCCATCAGTACGACGACTTCTTCGGCAGCCTCGACTGGCGGCTCAACCCGAGACACCGGCTCGGGTTCTCGACGACCTATTTCCGGGAGCGATCCAACTACGACGAGAGCAACCTGCTGCCCCAGGAGGTCGCCGTCGCCCCGCGGACGAAAGCGGGGCGCTTCGGACAGGAGTTCAACACGATCGCCATCAACTACCAGAAGTACGATTTCGTCCACGCTTTCCAGGCGCCAGGGGGCATCGCGTCCTCGACGAAAGTGTTCGCCACCGATCTCGACCGGCCGCGCTTCACCGTGGACCCTGGCGAGTCGCCCATCGTGCTGCTTCCCAGGGTTTCGCCCGAGGATCGATTCGAGCCGGGGAGCGAGGGCCAGATGGTCAGCCGGGATCGGCACTACCGCACCGTCGGCGTCGAGAACCGGATGGAACGGGCGTTCGCCCGCGGCGGCTCCGGCCATACGCTCCAGTGGGGTGCGCGGGTGGAACGGCACCTGTTGGATGATCGCCGCACGGAGGGCGAGGCGGGCGAGATCATCGATGCGGGCAGCCGGGGCGTCTACGTGCGCGACGAGGCGTATCGTTCGTCGGCCGTGTCGGCGTTCTTGCAGGACGTGGTTCGCGCTGGCGCCTGGGTGGTGACGCCCGGAACGCGCATCGAGCGCTACACACAGACAAAGGAGCGCCGCCCGTCGCCCGATCTACCGTCCGGCGCGCCCATCGAAGAGGACGCCAACACGCTGGTGCTGCCGAGCGTCAGCGTCCTGTACAACGGCTGGCCCAACACGCCCGTCTTCGCCAACGTCGGGCGGGGATACACACCGGCGTTCGCGCGGACGGCGGCAGAGTTCCCTCTCCTGCCCGAGACCGGCATCAACTCGCAGATCGGGATCAGGTCCACGGCCGCCAAGGGGACGTCGATCGAAGCATCGTTCTTCTACAACCGGATCTCGGACACGGTGGTCCAGCTGCCGTTCACGATCGACAACCAGAACATCTTCTTGAACAGCGAGGACTCGCGATCGTTCGGCGTCGATGTCGGTGCCCGGATCGGCTCCGCGGCCTTCACGAACTCCGCCTACGACTTCTTCAGTCTGGTGACGTGGAACTACACCAACGCGACGTTCACGGCCGGGCTCGTCGATGGCAACTGGGTTCCGGAGGTGCCACGGCACGCCGGGAGCGCCACCGTGGGCTTCGAGCACAGGACTGGCTGGCGGGCGAACGCCACGGTGAGCTACTTCGGACGGTTCTTCACCGATCCGGCGAACATCTCGGACTGGACGCTGGCGGACGAGGACGGCGAGTTCTTGGGGCCCGACGACGACTTCGATCTGAGGGAGCCTGTCGTCCTGGGCAGCGTTCCGTCGCGGACGCTCCTCTCGGCGAGCGCCAGCGGCCCCATCCCTGGTTTTCGCCTCACCGGCTACGTCCAGGGGCGCAACCTGACGAACCGCCTGTACGTGACCGACCTCGCCAATGGCCTGCGTCCCGGTGCCGCACGGACGATCACCGCTGGCGTCAGGTTCGAGTTCTGATTGGCGCCACGACGCGCCGCCCGGCACCGCCTCCGAAGCCGCCGCCCGCGACTTCACAGTCTGTCCGGACGGCGCGGCGGTGACACCGGTCAGCGTGCGGCAAGTGCGGCGACGGCCGCCTTGCCGGCGGCGATGTCCATCATCAGCCGCGTCAGCAAGTAGAGACGCGGCTCGAAGCGCACGTCGATTGTGGTGTCGAGGATCGAATCCCTGCGGCGCGCGCGTTTTCTCTCATGCCAAGGACGACAGCGAACTGTTTGGCGATCTCGTGCAGAAACACGATGATGTCATCGGTGCCGATCCCGAGGACGAGCAGCGCTTTGACGTCCTATTGACGGCGCGACAGATCGAGACGCTCTGCAGGTGGCAAGCCTCTCCACGCGTTCTGGTCCGTTAAACAAGATCGAAGTGCTGTCCGAAACTTGTATATGTATCTCGGATAACCGATTCGGAGCCTGCACCTGAATCTAGAAGCCGACCAATCAGTTGCGAGCGTGCTCGGTCACGCCGCCCTGATCAGCCAATTGCGAATTCCGTCCCTAACACCCAGCCAACTTCTCCGGAACATCCCAACTCTCGGTTGCTTACAGACCGGCCTTTGCGAGACGAGCCAGTAACGCCGGCTTCTTCGCGTGCCGCGCTCTGATCGTCGCGAGCCGTTGTGCGAACGCGGCGTCGCGCCTATTCCGGCCACGGATATCGCGCAGATCCACGAGGAGGGTGACGGCGGCTGCGTAGTCGCCGGGGCGCTTGGTGCCGATGAGGCTATCGACGCGCTCCCACGCTTGACGCTCTCGCCTGGCCAAACCAGTCAGATAGCGCTCTCGCGCCACCCGCTCTTCACGTTCTCGTCGGGTGCGTTCTCGCGCCTCACGCTGGCGAGCGGCGTCGAGCCGCTTCCTCGCGATTGCTTCGGCCTTGACGCGTAGTTCGCCAGCCGTGCGCAGGGGCAAGGCGGCCGTCTGGCGTGGCGCCTGCTGGCGAAACCGGCGCAGGAGCTCGGCACTCACGGACCCATCGCCGCGAGCGACCCGGGTGAGCAGCGCGACGTGCTCACGACCCTCAAGTCCGCTGATCCACCGATGGAGGTCTCGGCTCGATGGTGGTGCGGTCGCTCGCGGTGCGCCCTCAGCGGCCACCGCCATGAGGTCACGATCGAGTCCGACCACGTCGACAAGGCTCTCGAGGGCGGGTGAGAGCGTTCCGAGTCCCGCTGGTCGTGCTGGCTCCGGCGCGTCGTCATCGACAACGCGACACTGAACATCCAGCAGCCACAACAGGTACGGCGCTCGCTGGTCACCGTTCGCGATGTCGGCCCGGAGCCCGATCAGTGACGACAACCAGTCGCTGCCGTCGTCAGCGGCATCGAAGGTCTCTCCATCGCTTTCGACCGAGATGGCGACGATGACATCTCCGGCCATCATGCGAACGTCGAACGTGTGGCCACCCGCGAAGCGGCGGAGCGCCTTCACATCGACGGCATCCTTCGGGTATCGGAATGCGACCTCGAGGTACATCCAGTGCGCGAAGTACAGCGACGCATCGAAGTACTTCACGAGAAGATCGCGCGGGTTCGCCTTCAGGTCGCCGTATTCGTAGTGGTTGCTGAACGACGTACGCGAGATCGCCGCTCGCGTCGAGATGGCCCGAAGCTCGTGCATCTGCCGATCGGTCAGCGGACGGTCAAGCGCGCGGAACTCGTAGTACTGATACTCACTCATCGGCGCGAGCCTCCCCTACCAGCGGCCCTTGGCCCATCGGCGATACGCCTGGATCCACTCCCAGCCGGACGGGAGCGGATCCGGTAGCGGTAGATCGAGAATCGGGATGGCTTGTCGCTCGCGCCCGCGATGGCAGATGGCGACGATGTGACCACTCTCGGCGACGTCAACCGTCGTCACGGTCACCGCTACTCCCAGCACGACGGTCTCGAAGGGCAGCGCGAGGTGTTGCTCGATCGTCGCGTGAAATCCAACAGCCTGCTCGGACTCGTCATACGCATCGACGATGGCTTCGTCGATGAGAGCGTCGAGGCGTGCCGGCGAGATCGTCGGGCGCCGGGATGCCGGCCGTGCCCCACGGATTCCGGTGTTGCGTCTCGCCACATCCCCTCCCTCGATCCGCTCGATGTCGAACGCTGAAGTGCTCAGAAGTACCGTGCTTCAGAGTCTATTTCAGGCCCATCGACCTTGAGCCAGGTGTCGTGGCGGAGGGCAAGCCCATTGGATGGGTTCAGGGAAGAGTCAGCGAACGAAGACGGCCTTCGAGGAGCGAGCGCCGCCCCTGACTCGCCGCGCCCGGGAGAAGGAAGCCCCCGAGTGCCTCGGTGAAGTCGCGGTTATCGAGCAGTGCCCGAAGCTCAGAGGCGATGTAGCGGCGGACGTCCGCCGATGCCGCAGCGACCTCGCTCACGATCTCCGGACGCCCATCGACCACGGCGATGATGTCCTCGAGATCGTGGCTCGCGACGATGTCACCGCCGCCGCGTCCATGGAACGCGTCCAGCTTCGTCGCGATGAAGAGCGTCGGCGTGACGACTCGTACGAGGTGACCACCGATGTCGAGCGTCTGGGCGGCCTCGATTGCGGCCGGGTACCACCGGTTGCTGAAGCCAAGAACGTGCTCATCCACCGGCATGACGTCGACGATGAGATCGTCCCGTCGCCACCGGCAGAGCGGCGCGCCTGGCGTGGCGTCCTCGGCGAGTCCGAGCGCGCGCAGCCGTTCCGAGAGGGCGGCGTACTTCGCGTATGACGTCACGTCCACGATCGCGTCGACATCCTTCGTCGGTCGGATGCCACCCGCTGCCGGATCGGTGATGAACAGCCCGGTCGTGCAGCCGCCAACGAACACAAGCTCGTCGAGCACCGACGCGAGCAGGCGCACGACGGACTCGAAAAGCGCGCGATTTGGATCAGCCACGGAGAAGCCTCCGCAGCCGCGCGCTCAGCTCTTTCTCCGCCAGTTGCCGCTCACGCACACGTCCATCGCGTAACGCGTCGATCAGCGCCAGAAGCTCGTGGAGCGCGGGGTCCTTCCGGGCGGCTTTCGGCGCGGCCTTGTGCAGGGGCTCGAGGGTGGCGCCGCGTACCTCGCCGTCCGGATCTGGCCAGACCGGCGGGAGGTCGCCGTTGTCCGCGATCTGGTCATTCAACGGAGGAGCGGCGTGCGCAGTCGGCATGCCGCGCGTCGTCTCACCGCGCTGCACGGGAAACGCGTACTTGACGCCATGGATCAGGAACTCTTCGACCGCGTTCAAGAGCGGCCTGCCCGTCTGGGTGTCAACCAGGCGGGATCGTTCCAAGCGCTTGAGCGACGCATGGACCTGAGACGGGCTCAATGCCAGCTCGCCGGCCACCTGAGCAATGGGCGGGCGTCCGCTGCCATAGCCCACCAGTTTGGCCAGCACGACCACGTCCTGAGCCAGCAGGCCTTGGGACATTCCGTATTCTAGAATCTAGAATGACGAATGGCAAGCCTCTCGGCTAGAAACCTGCCTTCGTCAGAGGGCCTGAAGTGCTATCCGAAATTTGTCTACATATTTCGGACAGTCGACCAGAAGCCCGCACCTTGAATCTACAGGCCGATCAATCGGTTGTAAGGCTTCTTAGTCAAGCCCGCCGTAATCAGCCAGTTGCGAATCCCGTCCCTCTAACACCCAGCCACATGATTTCTCCTGTCTCTTCAACAACTTGCAGCAAGGAACCCTCGCACGACAGGAACGAGGACGCGTTCACGGCCCGCAGGTGTCCTGTGTGCGCGTACCGAATAACGACCGCCTCTACGCCATCGATACCGTCCACGCACACGACCTCTGCCCTTGTCATCACCGTGACCTGACTGGCGTCCACATTTGCGGTGCTGCAGAGGCATCTCCGAAGGCGTCGCGCTGCTCGCGCCTGGCCAGAACGCAAGACGACAAGAACGCGTCGGCCGCGCTGCAGAGCGTCGACGGCAGCACTGCGCCCGATGCTGCCGTCACCGACAATGACGAGATCGACGGTTCGGATCATTGTGTCGACTTCGCCAGGGCGGGTCCATTGACCACGACAGGCCCGCTCAGCGTTCGCAAGAAGGCTTCGAGCTGACGGAGCTCGAGTGCTTTCAGCCGCAGCGGCCGAAGCTCGCTGTGGCCCGTCGGGGCGACGGGCGCACGATTGTAGTGCTCGAGCACGTCGGCGAGGCTCGCGAACTGCCCGGCGTGCATGAACGGGGCGCGTTCGGCCACGTTCCGCAGCGAGGGCACCTTGTAGGCACGTTCAAGCGTGTGCTCGCCGGTCACGATGAATTCGAGCTCAGAGCATCGCTCGCGCGCGTCGCTCCAGCGGCTCTGGCAGTTGAATTCATCACGTAACACCGCGGTCGCGCCGGTCAGCCGCCCGTGGTCGACCGCCGGCTCCGGCCGCGGTCGCACACCGGTATTGTGGAATTCGTTGCTGGTGAACAGCGGTCCGTTGTGGCACTGCGTGCAGTTCGCCCGGCCGATGAACAGCCGCAAGCCGGCGATCTCGTCGCCAGTGAGGATGATCTGGCTTGACTGTCCGGTCGTCACTGCGGCGACGTACTTGTCGAAGCGCGATGTTCCGAAGTCGATCCGGCGCTCATACGCGGCGATGGCTTTGCCGATGTTGACGAACACGCGGGTCACATCGTCTCGCTGCGCGCTCCCAAGCGCACTCCACGCAAGAGAGGCTTCTCGATCCGCGATCGGACCTGCAAGACGAGGCACGCCGGAGAGCTTGGGCAGTGCACCGAACAGCTGCTCGTACTCCCGAGCGTACGCGTCGGCCACGACATGCGCGTACTGCGCACGCGTGCCGCCGTGCTCAACCGAGCTCTCCAGCGGGCCGAGCGCCTGCGCCCACAGACTGTCTTTGCGCCCATCCCAGAACAGGAACGGCGACCGCGCGGTTCCTGCAAGCGGCATCGTGCGCCTGGTTGTCGTGCCGACACCAATTGCGAGTGTGACCCCGTCCTGGAAGCCGCGATCGGGCTGGTGACACGTGCTGCACGCAACGCGTCCGTTCGAGCTCAGTCGCGTGTCGAAGAACAGCCGCCGGCCCAGGTCCACGGCTCGCGGATCATCGGCGATGCGGTTCGTGGGATCGGGAGGCGGTGGCTCCAGTTCCCTGAGCGACATCGATCGGAGTTCCTCCAGCTGCGCGCTCGTCCACCCGTTGCGGGCCGACGCTGCGACACTCACGATCGTCACCAACAGAACCAGTGCGGTCGCTACGAACAGGCGGTTGATCATGGCAGTTGTCTCGAATCAGAGAGCGAGATTGAACGTGACCGTATCGGTACCGCGCGAGCCGGCGATCGCGAGCTTGAACTCCCACCAGCCGCCCATGTTGAAGCGCACGCCTTCGATCTCGTGGACGCCGTTGCCGAGGCTCCTGGTCACGCGTGGCCGCGTCGGCAACCCGTGGCCGTGCTGTGGCATGCCGCCGTCAATCGAGATCTGCGCCTCATCGATCGCGCCCCCGTCGGCATCGCGGACGATCAGGCGAACCGTTTGCAACTGTCGGGTGCGAAGCGGCCTAGCAGGCTCCAGCGTCGCGACGTAGCGGCCTCCTACCGATGTCCGCGGTCCCAGGCCGAACTCGTTCGCGGCCGGCCGCTTGGCACCGGTTCCGTGGAACATCATCGCGTGGCCGCACCCGGTCAGAGTCGCTGCGGCGCATACCATCGCGAGCACGCGCAGGGCTTGTGTCTTCTTCATCGCCATCTCCCAGCATCAGCGCGGCGGAATCGCCGCGGTGTTGTTCGAAGAGTAGCGACCGCAAGGTGGCCGGGTCTTGAACGGAGATGTCGGAGTTCTTGAACGTAACGGCTAATCTTGTTGCGATCAGCCTGTCAACGCCGCGCTGCTAAAATGGGGGCCTGTCATACAAGCCGAACGACGAGCCGTATCGTTGGTTGAGCGTCCCGCGTTGGTACTTGTGGGAGGGCGGCTTCCTCCTCACTGCCAGAGCTCAGGGGGTCGTGTCCTCTCATGCACACCACGCGATCCAGATCGCGATCGCGCTCGACGGATGTGTCGCCATCTGCGGCAAGGACGAGGGTTGGCGTGAGAGCCGCGGCATCGTTGTGCGACCCGACGCCGAGCACTCGTTTGACTGCAACGGCGCGCTCGGGGTGATGGTATTCGTCGATCCGGAATCAGGCGACGGTGCCTGGTTGTCCGCATCTCTTCGGCAAGACATCACGATTGTCCCGGATACGCGGCTGGATTCGATTGTGCCGGAGCTGCGCGCGTTCGTCGAACAAACAGATGAGACTCAGGACATCGCGGCACTCGTTCGCCGCTGCGTACAGGGCTTGAGGCCCGGCCTGGCACCGACACGGCGGTTCGACTCGCGCGTGACCACGGTCCTCAACGCGATTCGAGAATCGGACGACCTGCGGATGTCGCTCGACAAAGCCGCGGACATGGCGTGTTTGTCGCCGACCCGCCTTGCCCACCTGTTCAGAGACCAGGTCGGTCTTCCGTTCAGTCGGTACATGTTGTGGCGCAAATTGACGCGAGCCATGGTGGCCATCGCCTCCGAGCGAACCATTGCGGCTGCGGCCCACGCGGCCGATTTCGCGGACGCCGCGCATTTGACGCGGACCTTCTATAAGATGGTCGGCATGGCGCCATCGGCGTTGATGCGTGGCGACTTCATCGAGATCGTCTCACCCTTCAACGCCTTGCCGCAGGGTTCCGACGAGCGTCAGTCCGCACGGCCGACCAAATAGCCGCTTCGTTCAACGACAATAGCCGCTCCATCCAATCCTGGCTGCCCTCCTGGGTGCGAGACTCCATTTCGTTGTTGACATGACGTCAACACAGACAAGGAGCTTCTCATGTCCACCCAGTCGAACGGTTGTGCGTGCGCGGGCTGCACCGGTTCCGAATGCACCTGCGGTTGCCAGAATCCCGCGGACCGGCCGGCAGCCTCGTGCCAGTGCGGCGAGGTCTGCAGCTGCGGCCCGACGTGCACCTGCAAAGGCTGCCAGCACGCGAAGGCACGCCAAGCGGAGACGATAACAGCGACGCCGACGACGTCGTCGACGATTGAGCCACCCGTCTAGTGCTTCTTGTTATGATCGCGCGAAGGCGAGCAGAGGTCCGATGTCGTGATTGTCCGGCGCCTTGAGCGCATCGATGTAGCGCCGACGCACCTCGCTCGCGTCTTGCAGATTTGCGATGGGTGGCGCCTTCGTGGTCGCGCAATTGCCAGCCACTGGCTCCCCTGCAAAGAGCTTCCTCACGAACGGCACCGAGTCGACGAGCGACGCGTTGACCGCGCCTCCATGATCCTGGCCCGGATAGTAGTGCGTCTCGACGATCGATCCGGCACGACAAGCTGCGGCGGCGGTGCCGTACTGAACCTCCGACAACGCGGCAGTGTCTGCCAGGCCTGTGCCGATAAAGACCGGATGAGAGAAGCGCAGCGTCGGCCAATCCTCGACGGCTGCGACCTTCGCGCGATCCGGCCACACCTTCAGCACGTCCTCCAAGGGGACGGTCGGGCCAGGCCGAACACAGGTCGTGGCAGAGGCCGCGTATCCCCTCTCGCCGGCCTCCGTCAGGTAGTCCGATGGCCGGAACGCGGGGTCCACCGCCTGGAACTTGTGGAGTATGAGGAACAGAACCGTACTGCTCCTTCGCGACGCCGCATACTGCGGGCCTCCAACCACTCCGGTCGCGACCGTCCCCCTGATCCTCACGGTCGGGGCGTAGGCTGAGGCCAGCCCCGCGGCGGACAGCGCGGCATGCGCACCTTGCGACTGCCCGACGATGACGACAGAGTTCGCCAACTCCGGATATGCAGCGAGGGCTGACCTCACGCTGTCGAGTACGCTCCAGCCCTCCGGTCGCACGGCCATCCAGGGATGTCCGCCAGGGGTGCCCAGGCCCTGATAGTCGGACGCGACGACCGCATATCCCTGCGCCAGCCAGGCATTCAGATAGTCCGTGTCGCGCTTCGCACGAGGCATCCACGAGGGTGCGCACATATCGGCGGTGCCCGTCGTGCCGTGCGCCCACGCGACAATTGGCCAGCCGCCGACGGGTACGGTCCCCTTTGGAAAATAGATCGCGCCGGACACCGCGATCGCGGTCCTGCCATCGATGCCGTCTGTGGAGGTGTAGAGAACGCGAAGCCCCTTTGCTGCGTTTGCCAACACCAGATGATCCGGGACCGGTTCCTGGCGCAACAGCGTGCCCGGCGTGCGTGGGACATCGTTGTTCCAGCGATAGAAGGCGGAGACACCGCCGTCGCCATGCGCCGGGCCACGAGCGGATTCGGGGCCGCTACGTTGAACCCCAAACGCCATGACGGTGCTCGCGAGCACAGTTGTGCTCAGCACAAGGATCGACACGCCCCATCGAGCATTCATGGTGTGAGTTCCCGTCTGCGTTACGGAAGGCCAACTCGGCGTGCCGCAGGTGCCGCAACGCCGGCCGTGCCCGCCGCGATGTCCATGATCAACCGCGTGAGCAAGTGGAGACGCGGCTCAATCGACGAGATGTTGATCTTCGCCGCGCCCCCGGCTTCCGCGTAGAGCCGCTGCACGTGCTCGGCGAGCGGCAGCGATGCCGGCGCGAACGGCATCGGTGGAAAGACCGTCTCGAAGCGTACGTCGATCGCCGTGTCGGGAATCAGCCGGTTCCGGATGCGCTCGCGGATCGCCGCTTCCACAGCCTCGAAATCGCCGGGGGCGTCAGCGCGCATGTCCCCGATGGCCATCGCCGCGGCCGGAATCGAGTTATACACGCTGCCGCTGTTTGCCAGCGTCCAGTTCAACTTCACCGCGCGCGCGGGTTCCGACAGATCGCGCGGCTGCAACAATTGGTGCGACAGTTCGTACAGCGCGTTGCGCCCCTGGTCTGGCGCGTTGCCGGCGTGCGAGGCGCGCCCGGTCATGGTGAGCACGGCGAGTTGGATGCCGGAGGTCGCCAGGCGGATGCTCTCGTCCTGTCCGGGGCCTTCGAACGACAGCACCACGTCGTGTTCGGCAGCCAGGAGCAGGATGCGGGCGGAGCCACGGCCGTGAAAACGGGCGACTACCGTGTCGGCGAACTGTTGCGGCAGGCTCGTGATGCGCAGCCGGTCGGCGGCAGGCGGCACGAGATCGACGCTGCCACCGAGCTCGCGCAATCGTTCGGCAATCAGCGTGCCGATGCGGGTACCGCCCTCGATATCGGCGCTGCCTGATTCGATCTCGACCAGCGTCTTCAACGTGTCGAGCAGCGGCTGCTTCTCGCGCTGCGCCAGCGTCCTGACCGCCTCGTTCGATTGTGCCGCCGCACTGACCGACGCAAGCGTCAGGAGCAGACTCACGGCTACGGATCGTTGGCAACGACCGCACACGCCAGCCGGGACACGAGGTTTTTGGGTCGGCACAGATGTTCCAATCTTGCTCAGCCCGTGCGCACGCGGCGCGACCAAGTTCGGCAAGTATGGCCCACTTTCCACACCGCTCACCCTTGGGCTGCATTAGATCGTCGAACGGCGCGAACCCGCGAAGTGAGCCAGGGCGGCGACCGCACGCGCCTCCCGCTGGAAACGATCCCGAGCGGCGTCGGTGGCATGAGCCGCTCGCAGGATCTTCAGGGCGACGAAACGACCGCGCTTCGCCCGATTGCCGGCGACCGGCCCGAGACCGCGCACGCCTTGGTCCGGACAGCCTACTGCGCCGTGGTGACACGACGTAGAATTCTGGAGCCGCCGCGGGTCCGCTCTCCCTCGTCCGCACCCAACGTCACGCGCCTACGATGCACAGACGATCCTTCCTGCAATGGTCCGTCGCGGCCGCCGCCGCGCTCGGCGCGATCGGCCTGCCGCGTCTTGCACGCGCGCAGGCCCAGCCCGGCCAGGCGGCTGCCGCCGTCGACGCGCTGGTGGAAAGCCTCGCGCACGACCCGATGTCGCTTCAACTGCTCGATCTGCTCGGCACGATCAACTTCGCCGACGCGATGGGTGGCATTGCCGTCCAGGGTGACTCCATCGTCCAGAAGCTCCTGGTCAAGGCGGGGCTGGGCACGCCCCCCGAGGAGGACGTCGAGGGCCACCACCAGAAGCACGTGTTCCCCCTGGCCAACTTCATCTTCGCCGCCGTGTTGAACGCGGTCCGGTCGACCGCCTTCGGCCCCGAGGTCCGGCGCGAGACGATCCATGAGCTCGAAACGACGGCCGTGGGTGTGGCGATGCTCATGGGGCTGACCAGCGTTGCCAAGGGCATCATTTCCAGCGAGGCGACGGCGATCCAGATGCTGGAACATGACCCGGGTTCGAGCCGCGGAGATCAGCAAGACATCATCGTCGACAACATCTTCCAGCTCACCCTGATCTCAGCGGCGACGCAGATTCCGCTCAGTTCCTTTGGTAACGCCGCGATCGGCAACGAGGGGTTTCGCGAAGTCCGCGCCGCGTTCAATGAGCTCTACGCACAGCTCCTGCCGCCCGTACCCGCGGACGGCAGCGCGTCGCGCGAGGAGATCGTCGCGCACATCAACGAGAAACTCACCCAGTCCGACAACCCCGTGATCCGGCGACAGGTCACGGCGCTGCTCGACGACACCGGCCTCGAGACCCACGGCCACTTCGCCGCCGCGCTCCAGGGCGCGGCCACGTGGCACACGCACGACCTGATGACGATCCTCATGTCGACCGCCTGCGACGACTCGCAGGCCGCGCTCGGCGATCCGGGCCCGCTCGTTGGGTTGTACCAGACCTACGGCATCGAGTTCCTTCAGGCCCTTCCCTCCCTGGTTCCCTACACGATCCTGATCGGTTTCGAGCGCGCGCTGTGGGCGATGAACCGCACCGGGATTCAGCGACCTGCCTTCACGAAGGCGAGGTTCGTCTACATGAGGCACTTCCTCAAGGAGACATGGAGGAACCTGGTCGTCTATTTCGCGACCGTCGCCCCGGAGATCTCCTCGAGGATCACGGGCACCAGGCGTGTGACGGGGACGCAGCCGGCCGAAGAGGGCGTTGGCGTGAGCTTCTCGGTCCTCGAGCAGGTCCTGCGAGACATCGAGTCGATCATCACCGCCGTCATGGACCCGTTCATGAGCGACCAGGTGCTGGACGCGCGCAAGACCCGCAAGGCTGTCGCTGATCTCCAGGACGCGGTGCAGCAGTGGCACGAGACGATGGGGCGGCGAGTCGCGGGCAGGCTCTTCCCGGCGCGGGAGGGCAGCGAACACGCGGCGAGCGTGGCGCGCGCCGAGGCGCTCGAGGATCAGGCGGCGATTGTCGGCCAAAAAGAAAGTGGCAGCGCTCCGTATCTCTACAACAGAGACGAGCTCCCCAAGAGCCTCAAGGACGTGCAGATTCGGCTCGCGGCGATCGTGAACGAGGCGGGTATCGAGACGTTTGCCAAAGAGCTGCGCACAATCCGGCGGAGCATCGGCCCCGAACTGGAACGGGAGATCGAAGCAGAGCTCGCGCGCCAGGGCGCCAAGCCCACGGTGATGACCGCGCTCGAGGTGATGCGGAGGAATCCGCGCATGCGCGAGCTGCTCGACATCAACTACTGGCACGGGCGCGTCGGCCCGGCCCTGACCGACACGATGTTCGTCGTGCTCCTGCAGGGCCTCCATCTGCCGTTCCTGCTGAATACGTCAGCGCGCTTCATGTACGACGCGCCCTGGTTTCGGGGCATGCCGCTCACCGCGCGAGAGATCCTGTCGGTGCTCTACAACAACGCACTCGGCTTGTTTGCCGACAACTGGGCCGACTGCGTCGCGCACGCCAAGTGGCTCACGAACATGTACCTGAGCGAGCTCGCCGCTCAGATCGGCGAGCTCTCCAGCGAATTCGCGGAGGTCGCGACGGCGCTGTCGTCGGGCCACTTCGCGGACGATTCAACGGCCATCATCCCCGCTCGTTTCAAGACCAACGCCGAGCAGGCTTCGGCGCTGATCGACGTGTTGCAGCGGCGCTATCCCGACGACACGGTCCGCCTCGAGGCCGCGCGACAACGCTACCTCGAGACTGCCGAAACCTACTATTTCAAGTCGATGCTGGTGGCGATGACCATCTCCGTCGTCGGGGCCGGAAAGTCACTGCCCGGCGACTCGACGCACTTCACGTTCGCTGCCGGCGAAACGGACTTCACGCTCGCGGTGACGCTGCTCGACCTCAAGCGCCATCCGGTGTACCACGTGTGGGAGCTGCTCTTCAGCGGCGCGTATGCGATGGTCGCCGGCCCCTTCCTCGCCAGAACGTTGGTGGCGCCGGCGTTCGCCAAGCTGGGGCTTGGCACGGGCGCGCTCCAGACCATGCGGGGCCTGATGCAGGAGGAGTTCAGGAAGCAATACCCCGGAATGGCCGAGCGCTTTCAGCGGCTGGAGAAAGAGCTGTAACCTCGTAGATGCCGCGGCTGCGGGCGAATTTCACGATGAGGTGGCGTTCGGCAGCGGTGATCTCACCTTCGGCCCACCCTATCTCCAGCATTGGCATGACCGGCAAGAGGCTCGCGGTCTCGGGCCTGAACGCCAGATCCTGAATGTGTTCCCGATAAGACAGACGCCCCTCGCGTCCATCGCTATCCTGCAAGTCGTCACAGCGAATCGGCCGGCTTGGCCGACACTCGCGATCAGGGGGCATTGCGATGAAAAGACTGCAGAACCGTCAAGGCATGGCGCTCGTGGCCGCGGTGTGCGGCGCCGCCCTCGTGCTTGGGACGGTCACGACCGCAGGCCAGGACGACCCTCTCCTCAAGGCCGAGCCACTGGCGACGGTCGTCCAGCGCACGCAGATGGAGAAGGCAACGTTTGCCAAACGCCAACTGGACCTGCTCGCTGCCCGTTACGACCTCGCGAACCGTCCGGCTCCCGGTGTCACGATGTCACGCGGCAAGGCCGTGCAGGACGGCGTGCGCGTGAAGCTGCCCGCCGGCATGACCTGGGACAGGCTCGCGGCCATGTCGCCGGACGAGATCAGGAACCAGAACGTTTGGCCCGCCGGCTTCCTTCCGCTGCCGCACCCCCACCACGAGACCGGTGGCATGATCTTTCCGAAGCCGCTCATCGACGAGACGAAGAAACAGACCGACCGCGATTTGACGCGTTTCGACCTCGACTTCGACCTGCCCGACCACCTACTGCCCGAACTGCCGGCGGCCATCTTCCTCGTGACCCGGCCGGACCTCGGCGACGTCTCCAAGGGTGAGCTGGTCACGCTGGCCAACTTCGAGCGGCTCTTCAAGGACATCCTGAACCAGAAGCAGCTCGAGGGACTGCGCCTCCTCGTCACGCCATTTCCCCAGCAGCAGTTCAACGCCACCGAGGACCGGCGCAGCCTCAAGGCGCATCAGGGCGTCACGTGCTTCGACTGCCACGCCAACGGCCACACCAACGCAGCCACGCACACGGTCGGTGACATCCGGCCGAACGACCACCGCCATCGCATCGACACACCCACGCTTCGAGGCGTCGGCATCCAACGCCTGTTCGGGTCGCAGCGCGCGCTCAAGAGCGTAGAGGACTTCACCGAGTTCGAGCAGCGGGCCGCGTATTTCGACGGGGACATGACCCGCGCCACGCGCAAGGGCGTCAGTCCGCTCGATCGCGGCAGCCAGGTACACCCGATGGGGGAGTTCCAGAACTTGCTCGACTTTCCTCCCGCCCCGAAGCTGAACATCCTGGGGCGCCTGGATCCGGCGATGTCCAGCGAGTCCGAACGACGCGGCGAAGCGCTCTTCTCGGGCAAGGCGCAGTGTGCGCTGTGTCACGTGCCGCCGTACTACACGGACAATCTCATGCACAACCTGCGCACGGAGCGGTTCTTCAAGGAGGTCACGGTCAACGGACGCACCGCGTCAGCCGATGGGCCGATCAAGACGTTTCCGCTTCGTGGCATCAAGGATTCACCACCCTACCTGCACGACGATCGGTTGCTGACGCTGGAGGATACGGTGGAGTTCTTCAACGTGGTCCTGGGCGTCAAGCTGACCACTCAGGAAAAAGCGGACCTGGTCGCCTTCATGCGGGCTCTCTGAAGGAGCCGCTCCGGATTTACGGAAACCGGCCAATGGCCCCGAGGAGCTCGAGCTGCGCCTGGCGCAACGTATCCTCGGCGACCGCCGCCGCCGTTTCGGCATCGCGAGCGCGGCGCTGCGCGTCGATCACCTCGATGTTGGTCGTCGCGCCTTCGCGGAACGCCGTGTCGGTGATACGGAGAACCTCCGCGGCTTGCGTGCTGGCCGCGCGCGCGTGCGCGAGTGCCCGTTCGCCGGCCTGAATCGCCTCGCGCGCGGTCCGGATCTCGGACGCCGCCTGCCGCTCGGCGTCGTTTCGCTCGGACCGGACGATGTCGAGCAGCGCCTGCCGCTCGCGGGCCTCGCCGCGGCGCTGTCCGCCGTCGAAAAGCGGCACCGAGACCTGGAGCGAGGCGCTCCAGGATCGCGAGTTCGCAAACAGGCCCGCAGGTGTCAGCAGCTGCGGAGCGAGGCGCGCGGACGCCGTCGGCAGGTAGCTCCGCCAGGCGTCGTTGAACACCCGCTCGGCCGCCGTCTGCCTGGCCACGATCGCCAAGACGTCGGTGCGACCGCGCACCAGGTCGAGGTCCGCGGTCGTCTGCGCCGGCAACGTGAACGAGGGCTCGCCGGCAGCATCGACGGGATGCTCGAGGGCGACGAGCACGCCGAGCGCCTCCTGCGCTCGACGCAGCGCCATGCGCGCATCTTCGACACGGGCTTCGTCGCCCGAAAGCTCCTGCTGCGCGCGTAAGGCGTTGAGGCGGCTGCCGAGCCCGCCCCGGAACCGTTCGTCGGCGTAGTCGTAGTGCGCACGCGCATTGTCGCGCGCGCGTTCGTTCAGCTCGAGCACCCGGCGCTGCGCGATGACGACGAGATACGTGCGTCCGGTTTGCAGCGCGATCGCCCGCCGCGCGTCGGCCTGCACGGCCTGGGACGCCAACACCTGGTCCTGCGCCTGGTGCCGAGCCGCCCAGCTCACCGGCGCATAGAGCGGCACCGACACGCCGCCCGTCGCCAGCGTCTGCGCCCGCGGCGTGATGCTGGTCCCGGCAAACTCGATGAGCGGCCCAATCACGCTGGTCGAGACGCTGGCGTCGACCGACGGCAACGATCGCGACCGCGTCTGCTG
>Ga0307505_10001435_pt1 | contig 19279 bp, 21 predicted proteins | sample 23_S_MG_FD_202183 | JGI IMG/M metagenome (GOLD analysis project Ga0307505, IMG submission 202183) | Soil microbial communities from Populus trichocarpa stands in riparian zone in the Pacific Northwest, United States - 23_S | ecosystem: Environmental > Terrestrial > Soil > Riparian zone > Trees...
CAGCACGAAGGATTGCCGCGGATGGCGCGCACAGGCGCCGAGCATGCCGTGCCAACGGTCGGCACCGAGTTGCGCGGGCGTGCGATAGCCGTTTTCCAGCACGAAATCGCCGGTGTAGCGTGCCGCGGCCGCCAGCCACTGCACCTGCAGACCACAGCGCGCCGTGATCTGCTCGACCTGATCGCGCAACGCCGATCCCGCCACCGTGCAGCCCACCGCCGGCGTACCGCGTGGCAGCGCCGCCCACGCCTGCGCGAGACGCTCAGGCCATGCCGCATCGTCGCGATGCAGCTGCGCATGCACGGTGAGCGGCGGGGCGGCGGCTTCGGAGCGCCGCTCCGCCAACGCCCACTTGAGCGCGGTATTGCCGATGTCGATCAGCAGCGTCACTGCGTCGCTCCGTCCGGCGTGACACGCAGCGACAGATCGCCGACGCTGATCGCCAGCGTGCTGCTGCCGGCATCCAGCACCAGCCGACCGGCGGCGTCGACTTCGACGATGCGGCCGCCGGCCACGGTGTGGCCGCCTTCAACGATGTCGGCGAGCTGCCCGCGACCGTGCAGCAGCGCGTTGAAGCGCGCACGCCAGGGATCGAAGCCGTGCTCCGCATAGGCAGCGACCGCGTTCAGTATCGCAACAGCCAGCGCCGCGATCCACGCCTCACGGCCCGACGACAGGTCGACGGCATCAGCCAGCGCAGCGGCAGGTTGCCCGATGGCCGCGCGGTCGTCGTCCGTCAACCAGGCATTGATGCCCGCGCCGGCGATTAGCGTCGCCCGGCCCGCAGCATCGGTGGCGAGCTCGCACAGGATGCCGCCCAGCTTGCGGCCCTCCAGCAGCAGATCGTTAGGCCACTTCAGCTGCACGACGACGCCGCGCGCGCGCAATGCGTCGGCGACGGCCACGCCGCAGGCCAGCGTGACCGCCGGCAACGCCGGCGGCAGCCGATCCAGCGGCACCGCCAGCGAGAACAGCAGCGCACTGCACGGTCGCGCGTGCCACGCGCGACCGTGCCGACCGCGGCCTGCGCTCTGATGATCGGCGGCCAGCAGCTGCGCGCTACGCGGCGACTGCTGTCGCGCGCGGGCCAGCAGTTCGGCGTTGGTCGACGGCAGCGCGGCAACGGCCTCAGTCCGCAGCGGCTGCAGTGCGTCCACGCAGCGCTGCAGCACAGCGAGCCGCAGCGGGACGGCGTCATCTGCGCCGCAGTGCGACGGAACGGAGGCAGTGGAAGAATTCAATCGTGCCGATCCTGCCGGGCGGCGGGAGTTTCCGGGAATGGCAGCGCATTTCCGCGATGCTCGCCCGCCGGGACCCGACGCCGGGCACTGTAGCATCGGGCCCGGAGCTCGCGTACGGCCGCCCCGCGATCGTCGCGGCGCCTGATGACGAGCATCGCGATCCCGTGCAAGGCGCGGCGGGATCTTCGCTCACGATGATGAATTCCCTGATGCCCTCGCTCGCGCCGCGATCCTCGCCGATCGCGCGCGCCGCCTGTGGGGTGTATGCGCTGCTGGTGGTCTACGCCGGGTTGACACCGTGGTCCGGCTGGGAGGACCGCGGCATCAGTGCCTTCGCGTATCTGACGGCGCCACTGCCCCAGTACATCACGACCTTCGACCTGCTGGTCAACGTTCTGGCCTACATTCCGCTGGGTGCGCTGCTGGTGTTCGCGCTCTATCCGCGCATCCGCGGCCTGCAGGCCTTCGTCATCGCGACGCTGGCGGGCGTGCTGCTGTCGGCGGCCACCGAAGCCATGCAGACCTTTCTGCCGACGCGCATCTCGTCGAACCTCGACCTGCTGACCAATTCGCTGGGTGCCGCCGCGGGCGCGGCGCTGGCCGTGCTGGTCGCGCCGGCGCTGATCGATCGCGGCCGGCTGCTGCAGTCGCGCCGCCGCTGGTTCGAGAACCACGCCACCGTGCTGCTGCTGGCCGTCGCGCTGTGGCCGACCGCCCAGATCTATCCGCGCCAGATGCTGTTCGGCAACGGCGAGTTGCGCGGCATGCTGGAGCCCGTGGTGACGGCGCTGGGGGGCGCCTGGTGGCAGTTCGACACGTCGACCTTCGGTCCCGCGGAGTTCGCGTTGGCCGAGGCCTTCGTCGTCGCAGCGGCGCTGCTGGCCGTGGGGCTGGGGTTGACCAGCGTGCTGCAACCCAGGGCGCCGCGGCTGCGCCTGCTGCTGGCGCTGGTTGCTGCGGCGCTGATCAGCAAGTCGGTGGCCAACGGCGTGCAGTTCGGTCCGGAGCGCATGCTGGCGTGGATCACGCCGGGCGTCATCGGCGGCGGCGCGCTCGGATTGCTGGCGCTGGCCACCGCGAGCGGCGGGCCGCGGCTGTGGCAGGCGCGCATGGCTGCCGTGGCGCTGGTGGCGCTGCTCGTCGCCGTCAACATCACGCCGGACAACCCCTACTACCTGGCGCAGCTCGCGCAATGGCGGCCGGGCAAGCTGCTGAACTTCAACGCACTGGCGGAGTGGGTATCGGCGCTGTGGCCGCTGCTGCTGGGCGCGGGACTGGCACTGCGGCGCGTGCCCGCGTGAGCGCTGCGCCGGGCCGCTCCCAAGCAGGCTCGCACCGCAGCGCACAGATACCCCAAGCGCGCCGGTTCCTATAATGGTTGGATGAACGATGACAAGCCGAACGACAGGCCGAGCTACTACCAGCGTCACGTGTTCTTCTGCCTGAACCAGCGCGACGACGGCGCGCGCTGCTGCGCCGATCACGATGCCGCCGACATGCAGAAGTACGCGAAGTCGCGCATCAAGAAGCTGGACATCAACGGCAAGGGCCAGGTGCGCATCAACAAGGCCGGCTGCCTGGACCGCTGCGACGAAGGGCCCTGCCTCGTCGTCTATCCCGACGCCGTCTGGTACACCTACGTCGACAAGGACGACATCGACGAGATCATCGAGTCGCATCTGGTGAACGGCCGCGTAGTCGAGCGCCTGCGCATCTGATGACGCCGCGCGGCGAGAAGCGCCTGATCGACGGGCCCGCCGGAAGCATCGAAGTTGCGCTCGACTGGCCGTCCGGACCGGTAACCGCCGGCGTGGCCTGCATCGGCCACCCGCATCCGCTGTACGGCGGCACGATGGACAACAAGGTGGCAGCCACCATTGCGCGCAGCTTCGCGGCACTGGGCTGGCTGGCGCTGCGCTTCAACTTCCGCGGCGTGGGTGCCAGCGGCGGCACGCACGACGGCGGCGCCGGCGAAACCGAGGATTTCCTGCACGTGCTGCACACGGTGCCGGCGCTGGCCGACGTGGCCGGCCATCTGCCGGCAGCCGCACCGATCGCGCTCGCGGGTTTTTCGTTCGGCAGCTTCGTCGCGGCGCGCGCCGCGCAGGCGCTGACTGAAAAAGGACGCCCGGTCGACTACCTGGTGCTGGTAGGCGCAGCGGCCGGCAAGTGGCCGATGCCCGACGTGCGCGCCGATACGCTGGTGATCCACGGCGAGAACGACGAGACCATCACGCTGGCGGCGGTGCTGGACTGGCTGCGCCCGCAGGGCGTGCCGGTGCTGGTGATACCCGGCGCCGACCATTTCTTTCATCGGCGCCTACCGGTTCTGAAGGCACGGATAAGCGCCCATATTCGCGGCGTTACGCAGTTTGACGCCGCTTCGCAAAGCCATTAGAACTTGAGCGCCGGAAACCGCCGCATAACGAAAGGACGCATTCCCGGCGCCTACGCCGCGGAAAGCCATGAACATGGACGGTTCGGACGTCTATTCGAAAACACCCAAGGGGATCGCCGAGATTTCATTGCGCAGCGCCCAGCTCGCGATGGCGACGCGTCGCGTGCTGATCATGATCGACGGCAGGCGCTCGCTGGACGAACTCGCCACGCAACTGCGCTCGGACGACGTGGGGACGGCCATCACGCAGCTCGAGAGTCTCGGGCTGATCCAGCGCAACGCGACCAGCCATTCGCTGGATGTGCCGACGATCGCAGGACGCGAAACCGAAGGGCTGCCCACGTCGGGCGGCTCCGCGATCGACGACGCCAACGCGATGACGCTGGAGGAAGCCAAGCGCCGCGCAGTGCGCGAGCTGACGGATCGCTTCGGCCCGGGCGCCGAGGCCCTGGCGCTGCGCATCGAGAGCTGCCGCACCATCGAGGACTTCCGCGAGCGCGTGCGCGAGGCCGAGCGCTTCGTCAGCGTGTCGCTGGGGCCGGCCGCCGCCGCCGACTATCTGCGCGCTGTGCGCAAGCGCTAGGGGCGAATCCGACCGGCACGGCGTGCCGCGCTCGGCGGCGACGGCTGCCGTGGGAACCTGCGTCCGCCGCGCGCGTCGTATACAGGCCGCGCCAGCGGTCGCCCTGGGCGAACCGCCGCCGCCGCGACCTTCGTGCCGGTCCGCCGTGATCACCTTCCTGCTGTGAACGCCACCTTCCTTCGCGTGCTGGGCGCTGCCGCGCTCGCGCTGCTGTGCACGCTGCCTGCCGCTGCCCAGCCCGCGCGCGCGCCGCTGCTGTCCGCGCGCGCGTGGGTGCTGCTCGACGTGCCCACCGGCAACACGCTGACCGCGCACCAGGCCGCACAGCGCCAGCCGCCGGGCGACCTCGTGAAGCTGATGAACGCCTACGTCACATTTCTGGCGATCGCCGAGAAGCGCATGACGCTGGATAGCGAAGCGCGCATTTCCGCGGCAGCCTTCGCTGCACCGGGCCGCGACGGCGCCCGCATGTACGTGGAACCCGAACGCAGCGCCACCGTGCGCGAGCTGCTGCGCGGCATGCTGGTGGCCGGCGGCAGCGATGCGGCCGTGGCGCTGGCCGAACGGGCGGCCGGCTCGCAAGCTGCCTTCGTCGACCGCATGAACGCTGAGGCCCGGCGGCTGGGCATGGACGACACGCACTTCGCGAACGTCACCGGTCGGCTCGACCCGCAGCAGTATTCGACGGCGCGTGACCTGGCGCGCCTGGCGCAGCGCCTGCTCGCAGACTTTCCGCAGCACGTGCCGCTGTTCGGCGAGCGCGAGTTCGTCTACAACAGCATCGCGCTCGCGAACCGCAACCGCCTGCTGTGGAGCGACTCCACGGTGGACGGGCTGATGGCCGCGCCGCTGGGCGGCGGCGTCGGTTCCATCGTCGCGACCGCCGCGCGGCCGCGCGGACAGGGCAAGGATGCGTTCGAGCGGCGCCTGGTGGCCGTGGTGCTGGCCGCGCCCGGCGAAGCCACGCTGGCGCAGGAGGCGCTGCAACTGCTGAACTACGGTTTCACCGACTACGACACGCTGCGGCTGTACCGCGCCGGCACCGTGCTGAGCCGTGCCGAAGTGTGGAAAGGCAATCGCTCGGAAGTGCCGATCGGCGTGACCGCCGACGTCTACGTGACGCTGCCCGTCGATGATCTGCTGCGGCTCGGCGAGCGCGGCCTGCGCTCCGACGTCGAGCGGCCCGATCCGCTGCTCGCCCCGCTGACCCGCGGCGCCCCGGTGGGCCGGCTGCGCATCACCGCCAAAGGCGAGACCGTGGGCAGCGCGCCGGTGGTCGCGCTGGAGGGCGTGGCGCCTGCGGGACCCTTCGGGCGCGCGTACGATGCGGTCAGGCTGTGGTGGCGGCGCCAGTAGCCCGCCGCCCGAAGCACCAGGAGAAGATGCGATGGAGTGGAACGAGGCGACCTGCTATCTGAACGGCCAGTGGCAGCCGCTGGCGAAGGCGACGATCTCCGTACTGGACCGCGGCTTCATCTTCGGCGACGGCGTCTATGAGGTGGTGCCGGTAGACACTGTCGACGGCGTGCGCGCGCCGTTTCGCGCCGGGCCGCACTTCGAGCGGCTGCAGCGCAGCTGCGACTGCATCGGCCTTGCCAATCCGCTGTCCACCGAGCAGTGGCTGGACCTGCTGGACGACGTGGTCGAGCGCCATCCGTGGCCGCGGCAGTCGGTGTACATCCAGTTGACGCGCGGCGTGGCGAAGCGCGACCACGCGTTCCCGGCCGGCGTGACACCGACGGTGTTCGTCAACACGTCGCCGTGGCCCGCAATCCCCGCCGAACAGATCGACGACGGCATCGCCTGTGTCACGCATGCGGACGAACGCTGGCTGCACTGCGATATCAAGAGCATCTCGCTGCTGGGCAACGTGCTGATGAAGCAGCATGCGGTCGACAACGGCGCGTTCGAGACGGTGATGCTGCGTGATGGCTTTCTGACGGAGGCGTCCAGCGCCAACGTCATGGTCGTCAAGGGCGGCCGGCTCGCGGCGCCGGCCAAGTCCGTGCAGATCCTGCCGGGGATCACCTGCGACGCGGCCTACGATCTGGCGCGCGAGCACGGGCTGCCGCTGGAACTGCGGCCGATTCCCGAGTCCGAGCTGCGCAGCGCCGACGAGCTGTGGCTGTCGTCGTCGGGCCGCGAGGTACTGGCCATCACGACGCTGGACGGCAAACCGGTGGGCAGCGGCCGCCCGGGACCGCTATACGCGAAGCTGCGCGAGTGGTTCCACGCCGCCAAGCGCGCCGATGCGCAGCGCTGGCTGCAGCGGCGCGCCGCGCGCACGGCTACAGCGGTGGCTGCATAGCAGCGGAGCACGCAGCATGGGCGGCAGCGAAATCGATCCGCCGAAAGGGCTGGAATTCCCGACGGACTTTCCGATCAAGATCATGGGTCGCACCGACGAGGGCTTCGCGCAGGCCATCGTCGACATCGTGCTGCAGCACGCGCCCGACTTCGATCCGTCGACGCTGGAGATGCGCAGCTCCAAGGACGCCAACTACCTGTCGCTGACGGCCACGGTGCGCGCGACGTCGCGGGAGCAGCTCGACGCGCTGTACCGCGCGCTGACCAGCCATCCGATGGTCAAGATCGTGCTGTAGCGGCACCGACGACGATGATCGTGCGCGATCTGGGCCGCGTCGACTACCTGCCGACGTGGCAGGCGATGCGCGACTTCACCGAAGCGCGCGACGCGGACACGCCCGACGAGCTGTGGATCGTCGAGCATTCCCCGGTGTTCACGCTGGGGCAGGCCGGGCGCAGCGAACATCTGCTGGCGGCCACGGACATTCCGGTCGTGCATTCCGACCGCGGCGGACAGATCACCTATCACGGACCGGGGCAGGTCGTCGTGTACACGCTGATCGACCTGCGGCGGCTCGGCATCTACGTGAAGGAACTGGTGTTCCGCATCGAGCATGCGGTGCTGCAGACGCTGGCGGCACACGGCATCGACGCGCGCAGGGTGTCCGGCGCACCGGGCATCTACGCACCCTGGTCACGCAGCCTGCGCAGCGCGCCGGGATTCGAAGGCCTGGCGAAGATCGGCGCGCTTGGCATCAAGGTCACGCGCGGGCGCAGCTACCACGGCGTCGCGCTGAACGTCGCGATGGACCTGGCGCCTTTCGCGCTGATCGACCCCTGCGGCTATGCCGGACTGGCGGCCGTGGACATGGCGACGCTGGGCAAGACGGCATCGCGATCCGACGTGGCAGGCCACCTGGCCGATCGCCTCCAGGCGCATCTGGCGCTGCGCGCAACACGGACCGAGCCGCAGGGCACGTCGGCCTGACACGCGCTCAGCGCGACTCCAGCTCGAGTACCTCGATGCTGGCGGCTTCGAGCCGCTCGTCGCCCTCGCCCTGCACCAGAAAGTCCACCGCCACCACGTCGCCGGCGTTCAGCGTCTCGACATCGAGCAGGCGCTCACTGACGGCGACGTCTGCGGCATTGCCGTCCTCGTCCCGCAGTCGCACCATGTTGTCGCGCGCGCTGATGGAGACGACCGTGAAGATGCCGGGCGCGGCACCGTAGTTGACGCCGTTGGAATCGAGCCGCCCCGGGCGCAGCGGCAGACCGGGACGAACGGGGCGGCCGGGGCGGAGGCGGTAGATCGGCTGCGAGACGCGCTGGCCCAGCGCCGCGGCGGCCGGCGCCAGCAACGCGATCGACAGCGCGCGCTGCAACAGTCCTACGAGTGCGATGCGCCGATCCACCGTCTTCAGCGATAGATGGCAGCGACCGGATCCTCGCCGATGCGCGTGCCGTAGGGCTGGAAGCTCTGGCGCGCGGCGTACTTCCCGCTATCCGACGCGGCCGCCTCCGCCGCGAGAGCGGCCGCCTGCGCGTACGGCAACGGTTCCTTGCTGCGCTGTATGACGAGGCGCTGCGTGGCCGCGTCGACGTGCACCGCATGGCGAGCCAGGTTGTACAGCAGGTACATCGCGAACAGGTTGTCTTCGTCCTCGTACTGCCCCTGCTCGCGCCGGAAATCCCGCGACAGGACTGAAGGGAAGCGATCGGGCAGATCCTTGAACGCGATCTTCTCGTCCTCGTGCGGATCGACGTAGTTCGATCCGCCGTACTTGCGATAGAGCACGACATCGAGCCCATAACCGCGCACATGCCACTCCTCGAGCAGTTTCAGCGCCATCTCCGTCGGAACGTTGGCGTTGGCAGCGGCAACGATGCGCCGCCCCGACAGCAGTCGCGGCGCGGTCACGTCGAGGTCGGCATAGCCTGCACCGTAGCGGAAGGCCGATCCGATGGTCTTGGCGCAGTTCAGGCGCAGATAGTCGTACTTCACTTCTCCATCGTGATACTCGGTATTGCGCGCGCGGCGGTGATAGTCGTCGTTGATGCGGCCGAAGTACGCGACCACCGCCTCTTTCTCCGCCGCGGGTACGCCATGAACGCGGATGCCGATCACCGATCGCTTGTAGACCTCGCCGAAATCCAGGCCGAAGGAAGCCGTGTCGGCCAGCGAAGAGGCGGTCCCGTACAGGTACTCCTTCTTCGGGATCATGGCCATCAGGTTCCGGGTGTAGAAGCCGCTGGCATGCTCGCGCGAACGGTCCGCGTAGAAGTTCGCCGAGTAGACGAGGTCGTCACCGGGCACCGCGTCGCGGACGCCCAGCGCGAGGTGGCCGGCCGATCCGCCCTTCGACGTGCCATAGCTGATGAACAACTCCAGGTCGTACGGTTCCGCTCGCAGCTTGTCGAACACGCCCGCCAGTCCGGAGGGCTCCGTGCCACCCTTGCTGCCGAAGTCCGGGGCAGCGATCGCCGCGGCCGGTGCGAGTGTCGCGACCAGGCTCAGGGCCGTCCTGATCATCAGCGTGGCAATAGCCGGCAGCGGTGGGCACCAAAGACTCGTCATGTCGTTCACTTCGCGCCGATTCTGGCCGAAGCGACCCGTATGGGCAATCGACCTTCCTCTGCGCCTGTCGCCTGTAAAATCCCGGCTGGACTGTCCGATCTGCCCGAACCGCCTCCATGCCTGCCGACATGCCCGTTGCCAGAGACCCTTTCGCCAAGCTGAAAGGCGAAGCCAAGACCGGCAAGGTGTTCAAGCGCTTCGACATCAAGCCGGTGCCGGCTGCCGAGATGCTGCGCAAGCCGGAGTGGATCCGCGTGAAGGCGGGCTCGCCCAACACGCGCTTCTACGAGATCAAGAACATCCTGCGCGAGCACCGACTGCACACGGTGTGCGAGGAAGCGACCTGCCCGAACATCGGCGAGTGCTTCGGCAAGGGCACCGCCACCTTCATGATCATGGGCGACAAGTGCACGCGCCGCTGCCCGTTCTGCGACGTGGGTCATGGCCGCCCGGATCCGCTGGATGCCGACGAGCCGTTGAACCTCGCGCGCACCATCGCCGCGCTGAAGCTGAAGTACGTGGTCATCACGTCCGTGGACCGCGACGACCTGAAGGACGGCGGCGCGCAGCACTTCGTCGACTGCATCCGCGCGACGCGCGAGCTGTCGCCGGCCACGCGCATCGAGGTGCTGGTGCCGGACTTCCGCGGCCGGCTCGAGCGCGCACTGGCGATCCTCGAGGCCGCGCCGCCCGACGTCATGAATCACAACCTGGAAACGGTGCCGCGGCTTTATCGCGAATCGCGGCCCGGTTCCGACTATGCGCATTCACTGAAACTGCTGGCCGAGTTCAAGCAGCGCGTGCCGGGCGTACCCACCAAGAGCGGCCTGATGGTGGGCCTCGGCGAAACCGACGACGAGATCCTGCAGGTGATGCGCGACCTGCGCGCGCACGACGTGGACATGCTGACGGTCGGCCAGTACCTCGCGCCCACCGCCCACCATCTGCCGGTGCGCCGCTACGTGCACCCGGACACGTTCCGCATGTTTGAACGCGAAGCGACCGGCATGGGTTTTTCGCACGCCGCCTGCGGCGCGATGGTGCGTTCCAGCTATCACGCGGACCAGCAGGCGCACGCGGCCGGGGTCGTCGAAGGCAGCGCCGCGTGAGCGCAGCGCAGGGCCGTCCCAGGCAGGCTCGCACCGCAGCGCGCAGCGCGGAGATTCCCCAGTGAGCAGCGTGCCGCTGGCGCTCAGCGGCTCCGTCAGCATCGCGCTGATCGTCGTGCTGGGCATCTTCGTCTTCCCGTGGCTGCTCGCGCGCCGCGGCGGCGCGCTCGCCGTCGTCGGCGCCACGGTGCTGCTGGTGGGGCTGTTCGCCGCCTTCCAGCTCGGCAGCGACGAAGGCAGCGGGCCGGTGGCGCTATTCGTAGCAGCGCTGGCCGGTTGCGCGCCCGCCGCCGTCGCGCTGATCGTGCGACGCCTGCAGGGCGCAGCGCGCGCGGACAAAGCAGCGAACTGACGCGGCGTCAGGCCGGCGCCGTCGATTCCGCTTCGGCCTGCAGCACCTGCGGCGGCAGCGGCGCATCCAGTGCCGCGCAGATCATGCGCAGCGCACTGGCGGCCTTCCAGTTCGTGTGATCGTCGACGAAGGCCGCCGCCGTCGCAGCCTTGATGAGTTGCGGCTTGACCAGCGGCGCCAACTGGTTCAGGCGGTCCAGCGCGCGCGATACGGCGTCGAGCCGCAGCGCGTCGACGGCCACGTGCTCGAGCGGCACGTCGCGCAGCAGCACGACACCGGCGTTGAACGCGCGCTCCATGCGCTGCGGCAGGCGCACCGCCGCGATCAGCGACAGCACCAGCGCGACGTCCGGCGCCACGTCGGCGAGGCTTGCATAGCGCACCGGCACCGACTGTGTGGCACGCGGGCCGAGGCGACGCTTCAGTATCGAGTACAGCAGGAACTCGTCGACCGTCACGCGGCCGTCGGCCGCGACCAGGCCGTGCGCGGTGCGCAGCAGCGTCGTGTGCGCATCGTCGGGCAGCCGGCGCAGCGCGGGCATCGCCACGTCCACCAGCGGCTGGCGCGCGCCAGGCGGCAGCAGCGCGATCTGCTCGCGATAGTGCTGCACGAGCTCCGCCGCTTCGCCACCGTAGGCGTCGGCCACCAGCGCACGCTGCTGCGCGCGCAGATCGGCGTCGCCATCGATCAGCATGGCGAGCACCAGCAGCTGTGCGCGCGTGCCGTCGCCGGCCGTGCGTTGCAACGACGCCAGCAGCTCGCGCTGCGGAGCATCGAGTGCGAAGTCGCCGCGCCAGGGGCGCGCGCTGCCGATGTCGTCCTCGATATGCGCGGCGGCGGCGATCGCGCCCCCCGCCACCAGCCCCGAAACCGGACTCGCCGCCGTCGGCAGTGCCGTCGCGTGCTGCGAGGGCGGCGCGGGCGGCGGCTCCGCCAGCGCGGCCGTGCCGGAGGGCGTATAGCGGATCGGCGAGCGGCGCTCGGGAGCGGGCGTTGGCTGCAGCCCTCCCAGCGCCAGCGCCACCGCGTTCTCCGGCGCCTGCACCGCGGGCAGCGCGCGTCCGTAAATGCGCCGGACGCGTTCGGTCAGCGGCGGATGCGTGGCGAAGATGCCGCGCACGAAGCTGGGTCTTGCGGCGCCGAGGAACAGATGCGACAGCGACTCGGCCTGCGGATGTTCGATGCGCGTGCCCAGGCCGTTCTCCTGCGTGAGCCCGGCGATCTTGCGCAGCGCGCCGCCGATAGAGTCCGGATTGCGCGTGAACTGCACGGCGCTGGCGTCGGCCAGAAACTCGCGCTGTCGTGACACACCTGCCTTGATCAGCCGCCCGAAGAACACCCCGATGTAGCCAAGGATCCACAGCGTCATTCCGCCCAGGAACAGCATCAGCACCGCGCTGCCGGTGTTGCGGTCGCCGCCGCGCGTGCGCCCGCCGACGTGCATCAGGAAGCGGCCGGCCAGCGCGACGATCAGCAGGCCGTAGAGCACACCGATCAGCCGCAGGTTCAGCGCCATGTCGCCGTTCAGGATGTGCGAGAACTCATGCGCGATCACGCCCTGCAGTTCGTCGCGCGTGAGCCGCGTCAGCGTGCCGCGCGTGACCGCGACCACCGCGTCGTCTATCGAATGGCCGGCAGCGAACGCGTTGATGGCGTTCTCGTTGTCCATCACGTAGACGCGCGGCATCGGCACGCCCGAGGCCAGCGCCATCTCCTCGACGACGTTCAGCAGCCGGCGGTCCAGCAGGTCGCGCGTCGACGTGTCGACCTCGCGCGCGCCGATCATCTCGGCCACCGCGCGGCCACCCGCTTTCAGCCGCGTGAGCTCCAGCCAGGTGCCGCCGAGGATCAACCCCAGCACGACGACGGTGTTGGTGAAGTAGAAGCCGTAGGGCAGCGGGCCGGTCAGCCGTACGCCCGGTACGAGGAAGCTGTAGTAGATGAACGTCGCCGCGACGTTCACCGCGACGACGATCGCGATGACCGCGAGCACGAACATCACGACCAGCCGCCGGCTGTTGCGGCGGGCCAGCTCCTGGTGTTCGAAGAATCTCATGGCGTGCGGGCCGAGGATGGCACGGCGCGCGGGTCAGCGCCGCGCGTCGTGCTGCCGCATTACCCGGTCGCGCTCAGAACTGCACGCGCACCGGCTGGCGTTCGGTCTCGCTCTCCGTGGACTGCAGCAGCTCGGCCGGCGCGAACGAGAACATGCCGGCGACGATGTTGGTCGGGAACTGCTGCGACGCGGTGTTGTAGCCCATCACCGCGTCGTTGAAGGCCTGGCGCGCGAACGAGATCTTGTTCTCGGTACCGGTCAGCTCCTCGGTGAGCTGCATCATGTTCTGGTTGGCCTTCAGGTCCGGATAGGCCTCGACCAGCGCGAACAGCCGCGACAGCGCGCCCGACAGCGCGCCTTCGGCGGTGATCAGCCCCTGCATCGCGCTGGCGCTGCCGGGATCGGCCGCGGCCGCGGCGTTCGCGGTGACCGCCGTGTTGCGCGTGGCGATCACGCGCTCCAGCGTTTCGCGCTCGTGCTTCATGTAGCCCTTGGCCGTTTCGACCAGATTCGGGATCAGGTCGTAGCGGCGCTTCAGCTGCACGTCGATCTGCGCGAACGCGTTGCGGAACACGTTGCGCAGGTTGATGAGCCGGTTGTACGCGCCCACCGCCCAGAAGCCCACGACCGCAATGACAACCAGCACGATGATCCAGCCCATCCAACCCTCCGTGAGGAAAGTTCCCGACGCGCCGGCACGGGCGTCGTGAGCGGCGGACTATAAGACAAGGGGGCGCGCGCGCAACAATCGAAATGACCGTTCATCACCTCGCGGACACCGACGACGCGCCGGTAACGGCGCGGAGCCACTTCTGCGCCGGTACGGCGCACCGCCTACTTCGGCGCCAGCACGCGGCGCTTGTCCACCTCTTCCTGCGTCGCGATGTCGAACACCTTCACCACCTGCTTCACGCCCGCCACCTTGCTCGCGACGATCGCGGCGATCTGGCCTTCCTTGTCGGTAACGTAGCCCATCAGGTAGACGATGCCGCGCTCGGTCACGAACTTGATGGAATTGACCTCGACTTCGCGCGTGTTGATCAGCGCGGCGCGCACCTTGGCCGACCGCGCCGTGTCGGCGGTGCGCTCAGAGGTGGAGGTCGGCGGCATGACGGCCAGCTCGTTGACGACGGCCCGCACGTTCTGCGAAGCGGCAGCGACGCTGCCGGCGCGCGCCTTCGCGGCCTCGTCGGGCACCTCGCCGGTCAGCAGCACCTTGCGATCGAAGCTGTTGACGTTGATGTGCACCGGCTGGTTCGCAAACACCGCGCGCAACTCGTCGGCCAGGCGCAGCTGTATGGCCTGGTCGTCCACCTGCGAGCCGGTGGTGCGCCGGTCGGTCACCACGTAGGCGGTGCCGGCGGCGATCGCGCCGACCACCAGCGGCGCGCACGCAGTGCCCACCGATACGACCAGCGCGGCAACCGCCGCTGCGCCCACCACTCTCGCCTTCCCTGCCGTCGACTGCTTCATCTCGCTCCTGTTCTATGCCGCAAAGGCATTGCGGATCCATTCCATTGTGCCATCGGCCTGCACGCAGACCACGTCGAAGCGGCATGCGGGCCAGCGCTGGCCGCAATGCTGCAGCAACCAGTGCTGCGCGGCACGCGCGAGCCGCTTCTGCTTGAACACATCGACGCTGGCCGCCGCGCCGCCGAACGCCGCGCTGCGGCGCATGCGCACTTCGACAAACACCAGCACGTCGCGTTCACGCACGATGAGGTCGAGCTCGCCTTCGGGGTAGCGCGCGTTGCGTGCTACGAGCCGGCAGCCATGCGCTTCCAGGTGGTGCAGCGCCGCCTGTTCGGCCGCGTCGCCGGCGCGCTGTTTCGGCGTGCGGTTGCCGGACCTTGGAGCAGGCTTCGTGCCGCGCCCTGCGCTCATCGCCCGAAGTCGATGCGCTGCACACTGCCGCCGCGATACACGCCCATCAGCGGCGTGCGCTCGACGCGCAGCGACTGCGCGCGGTCGATGCTGAGCCGACCCGTGACGCCGTCGATCTCGAAGCGCCGCTCGCCCTTCATCCACACGGACGCGACACGATAGGCGTCGATGCCCAGCGCATACAGGCGCAGCATCTCGGCCGGCATCATCGTGGCTGGCGCGGGATAGACCATGACGCCGCTGTGATCCGGTTGCAGTAGCCACGGCATGTCGACGAAGCGCACGCCCTCGAGGTCGTGCGCCAGCGTTGCGGCCTCCGGCGACACACGCGGGTCGCCGACGTACAGCAGCGACGTGCCGAACACCTGTGCCTGCCGCGGGATCAGCGCGCGGATCTGCGCGGCATCGCGCGCGGTCAGCGCGAGGAACACCGCCTCGAGGCCCGGCTGTGCGAGTTGTGCGGCCAGTCCCGCCGTCGCATTGGGCGCGCCCGGCGTCCATTCGATCAGCTGCGGCACTTCGCCCTGCGCGCGCAGCGCCTGCACGTAGGCCTGCGCAATGCGCCGCTCGAGGCCGGTGGCGCGCGCCACTACCGCGACGCGGGGGCGCACGCTCGCACCGCGCGTGCCGACGATCTCCTGAAGCGCGAAGCGGCAGATGCGCTGCGCTTCGGACTCCAGCGACAGCGCCATCGCCAGCATCGTGCCGGGCGCGGCAGCGTCGGATTCCGGGAAGTTCAGCGCCACCAGCGGCAGCGTCGAGCGCTGGCCGTCGACGACGTCGGTGACGGCCGCTCGCGGCAGCGGCCCCACGATGACGCCGGCGCCGCTGTCGCTGGCCGCCTGCAGCGCGGCCGCCAGCGCTTCGGAGCCGTCAGCGAGTTCCACCACCTGCAGCGCCACGTCGTCGCCGCTGAACTTGTGTGCAGCCTCGAAGCCAGCGCGCAGCGCCTGCGCAGGCTGCGCAAAGGCAGTCGTCGGCGCGGGCAGCAGCAGCACCACCGCGGGCCGCGCGGGAGCGGCGGGTGCAGCGCCCTCCTGCGTGGCGGGCTGCGCATGCACGGCCGACGCCCATGCGACACTTGCCGCGAACGCGAGCCGCGCGACGGCCGGCAAGCGAAGCAACGGGAGCAGTGCACCGATCATGGGCGGGCTCATTGGCGACAATCGCGATCTGCGTGACGACGGCCTGGCCGCGATGGCCGGGCTCGCCGGGCAGGACCTGCCTGCGCAGGCATTGTATGTAGTCGGCCTGCCGATCGGAAACGCCGCCGACATCACGCTGCGTGCGCTGTGGGTGCTGGCGCGGGTCGATGCGATCGCGGCAGAGGACACGCGCGTCACCGGGCCGCTGCTGGCGCGCTATGGCATCCGCACGCCGCTGCTGGCCGCGCACCAGCACAACGAGCGGGCGATGGCCGATGCGATCGTCGCGCGGTTGCAGGCGGGCGAACGCATCGCGGTGGTCACCGATGCGGGCACACCGGGTGTATCGGACCCCGGCGCGCGCCTCGCCCGCGCGGTCCTGGACGCGGGGCTGCGCGTGGTCCCGGTGCCGGGAGCGAGCAGCGCACTGGCGGCGTTGTCCGCGGCCGGACTGGAAGCCCCTCGCTTCCGCTTCGCGGGCTTCCCGCCGACCGGCGCGCGCGAGCGGCAGGCCCTGCTGCGCGAAGCGGCCGCCAGTACGGATGCCACCGTGCTTTTCGAGGCGCCGCACCGCATCCGCACGCTGCTGACGGCGCTGTCCGAAGCGCTGCCGGTCGACCGGCGCGTGGTCCTCGCGCGCGAGCTGACGAAGAAATTCGAGACGATCAGTGTGCATGCGGCCGGTGAACTGGCCACGCTGCCGGTCGAAGAACGTGGCGAATACGTGGTGCTCATCGACGCCGCTGCCGACGCAGCGCCTGCCGCGCTGGACGCAGACGCACAGCAGTGGCTGTTCGCGCTGCTGGAGGAGCTGACGCCGGCACGCGCTGCCGCGTTGGTCGCGCGCATGACGGGCGTGCCGCGAGCGGCTGTGTACGACGCGGCGCTGGCGGCGAAGCGACAGGGCCGGTAGAGCAAGTGGTCATACCGTGGTGGAAGCGGGGATTGTTCTTGGTCCGCAGTGTTCGGTGGTTCATCGCGCCGCGGCGCGAGAACGCACCGAACGCTGCGGGACAGAAGTGATCTAACCGCGCAATGCCGTCACTGCCGCAGTACCAGCGTCGTCGGCCGCTCCAGCACGCGCTCCAGTTCGCGCGCCAGCGCCTGCGCGGACTCGCGGTCGGGCGAGGCGCCGATCAGCACGCGCCAGACGCCGCCGTCGCGTTCGATGCGCGGCGTGCCGACGCCGGCGGGGTCGGACTCGAGGAAGGTGATCAGCGCCGCCGTGCGGCCGGCCAGCGCTTCGGCGTTGGCCTGCTGCGAGAACGCACCCAGTTGCACGGACCAGCCGCGCAAGGATTCCGTGGACGGTGTCGGAGCAGATGCGCCGGCGGTGACTGACTCCACGACAACGGCCGGCGCACTCGCGGGCACCACGACCGTCGTCGGCACGCTGGTGGCAGCCACGGGCGCGGCCGCCGGCGGCGCCGCGGCCACGCGCGTCGCCTCCTCAGGGCGCTGCCATGAACCGGCCGCGATCTGCGTCATCGTGATGCGCTCGACCTCGACCTCTCCGGTGCCGGTGGCGGCGACGCCGAGTTTCACCGCGGCAGCGTATGACAGGTCGATGATGCGGCCCGCGTGGAACGGTCCGCGGTCGTTCACGCGCAGGATCACGGTGCGACCGTTGCGCACGCTGGTTACGCGCACGTAGCTGGGCAGCGGCAGCGTCGGATGTGCGGCCGTCATGCCGAACATGTCGTAGATCTCGCCGTTGGCGGTGCGGTTGCCGTGGAACTGCTTGCCGTACCACGACGCCATGCCGCGCTGGCGGTACGGCGGGTCGCCCGTCAGCGGCGTGTAGCTGCGCCCCAGCGCGACATACGTCTTGGTCGACGCGCGATGCTGCGGCTCGACACGCGGTACTGCATCCGGGATCGCCGCAATGTCGGTCGGCACACGGTCGGGCGGCCCGTCGTCCTGGTAGAACACCGAACGCTTCGTCGGCGCGGAACTGCACGCCGCCAGCCCGGCCACCACCAGCACGCCGCACGCAGCCGTCGCCAGCCGCTGCAGGCGCAACTCCATCAGCTCTGCACCAGCTTGCGCTGCGCGCCGATGGACATCAGCATGCCGCAGGCCATGCCCAGCGTCACCAGCGCAGTGCCGCCGTACGAGATGAACGGCAGCGGCACGCCCACCACCGGCAGGATGCCGCTGACCATGCCCATGTTGACGAACGCATAGGTGAACACGATCAGGCCCAGCGCTGCGGCCAGAAGCCGCGCGAACAGCGTCGGCGCGCTGATCGCGATGCTCATCGCGCGCCAGATCAGCGCGAAGAACAGCAGCACCAGCACGATGTTGCCGACCAGGCCGAACTCCTCTGAGTAGACGGCGAAGATGAAGTCGCTGGTGCGCTCCGGGATGAACTCGAGGTGCGTCTGCGTGCCCTGCATCCAGCCCTTGCCGAACACGCCGCCGGAGCCGATCGCGATCATCGCCTGCAGCGTGTGGAAGCCCTTGCCCAGCGGGTCGGTCGACGGATCGATCAGCGTCATCACGCGCTCGCGCTGGTAGTCGTGCAGCATCGTCCACGCCAGCGGCAGCGCGGCCAGGCCGGCGACGACGATCGCCGCCAGCCAGCGCCACGGCAGCCCCGCGAAGAAGATGACGAAGGAGCCGGCCGACAGCACCAGCAGCGACGTGCCCAGGTCCGGCTGCTTCATGATCAGCGCCACCGGCACCGCGACCAGCACCGCGGCGATGATGAAATCGTAGCTGCGCAGCCCGCCTTCGCGCTTGTGGAAGTACCAGGCCAGCATCATCGGCAGTCCGAGCTTCATGATCTCCGACGGCTGGATGCGCCCGATGCCGATATCCAGCCAGCGTGTCGCGCCCTTGACGGTCACGCCTGCGACTTCAGTGGCCACCAGCAGGGCCACACCGGCGAGGTAGACGGGCACCGCCAGCCGCATCAGCAGCTGCGGCGGCACGTTGGCGACGACGAACATCACGCCGAGCGCGATGCCCAGATTGCGCATCTGGTCCGACACGCGCCACGGAAAATCGAAGCCCGCCGAGTACAGCGTTGTCATGCCGATGACGGCCAGGCAGCCGACCAGTGCCAGCAGCGCCGGGTCCAGCACGGCCACGTAGGGCCGCACCAGCAGGCCGACGCGCCGCCCTAGCGTCGCTTCGTTCATCGCACGGCCTTCTGCGGCTGCGTGGCGAGCGCAGGCGCGGCCGCCATGCGCTGCGGGCTGCGTTCCCGGGGCACTTCTTCCTCTTCGCCGCCGTCGTCGGTAGGCGCGGGACCCGCGGGCTTCTTGCCCAGCAGGTAGTAGTCAATGGCGGCGCGCGCGATGGGCGCGGCCGCGCGCGCGCCGAAGCCGCCGTTTTCCACCAGCACGGCGATCGCGATCTTCGGCGCGTCGGCCGGCGCAAACGCGATGAACAGTGAATGATCGCGATGGCGCTCGGCCACCTTCGCTTCGTTGTACTTCTCGCCCTGCTTGATGCCGATGACCTGCGCGGTGCCGGTCTTGCCGCCCACCTTGTACGGCGCGCCGGCGAACGCGACGCGCCCCGTGCCGTTGACGTTGACGTCCACCATGGCGTCGCGCACCACCTTCAGGTGCTCGGGCCTGATCGGGATGCGGTAGCTTTCCTTGGGCACCGTCATGCGC
>Ga0307505_10001436_pt1 | contig 19276 bp, 14 predicted proteins | sample 23_S_MG_FD_202183 | JGI IMG/M metagenome (GOLD analysis project Ga0307505, IMG submission 202183) | Soil microbial communities from Populus trichocarpa stands in riparian zone in the Pacific Northwest, United States - 23_S | ecosystem: Environmental > Terrestrial > Soil > Riparian zone > Trees...
GACTTCACCAGGCCGTCGAAGCGAAAGAGGGCGTGAAGATCGAACGCGAGAACCAAACGCTCGCGACTATCACGCTGCAGAACTATTTCCGAATGTACGAAAAGCTGTCCGGCATGACCGGTACTGCCGAGACGGAAGCGGAAGAATTCGGCACGACTTACAACATCGACGTGGTCATCATCCCGACGCATCGTTCGATGATCCGCAAGGACAACTCGGACATGATCTATCGCACGCTCCCCGAAAAATGGGATGCCGTGGTCGATGAGATCAGAGACCTTCACGCTGAAGGACGGCCCGTTCTGGTCGGTACCGTGTCGGTCGAGAACTCCGAACTGCTTGCCGATCGTTTGAAAAAGGTTGGCATTCCGCACAACGTTCTGAACGCTAAATATCACGAACGCGAAGCCGAGATCATCGCCCAGGCCGGCCGCAAAGGCGCTGTCACGATCGCGACGAACATGGCGGGCCGCGGTACCGATATTCTGCTCGGCGGTAATCCGGAGTACCTCGCGAACGATTATCTCAAGCGGATGGAGGTCAATCCGGACGAGGCCACGCCGGAGCAATTCGAAGAACAGCTAAAGAAGGCGAAGGCTGTCGTCGCAAAGGAGCACGAGGAAGTTGTCTCGATCGGCGGGCTGCACATCCTCGGGACCGAGCGGCACGAATCGCGCCGAATCGATAATCAGCTTCGCGGACGCGCCGGCCGCCAGGGCGATCCGGGCTCATCGCGTTTTGTCCTTTCGCTTGAAGACGACCTGATGCGCATCTTCGCGGGCGATAAGGTCCGCTCGATGATGGAGTGGCTCGGCATGGAGAAAGGCGTCGCGATCGAATCGCGAACTGTCTCCAAGCAGATCGAGCGCGCACAGAAGGCGGTCGAGGCACGCAACTTCGAAACGCGTAAACACGTTCTCAAATACGACGACGTGATGAACAAACAGCGTGAGACGATCTACGGCCTGCGTCGGCAATTGATGTTCGAACCGGAACATCGCGAGTACCTGCTCGGCGAGAATGGCGTTGCGAGAGATCTTCTCAGAGATCTCACGGACAGTTTTCTGCCCCTGACCACCGCTCCCGATCTGTGGGATGTAGACACCTACGCAGCCGAGATCGAGAGCATCTACGCGGTCGATCCGGCGGTTGATGCCGGCGTCGAATTTAAGGTCGAGAATCCCGACACTATCGAAGAAAAGATCTGGAAGAAGGCTTCCGCGAACTACGCCGAGAAAGAAAAGCTTGCCGGTGAAGAATCGCTTCGGGCCTATGAGCGTTACATCATGCTGAACATCATCGACTCGCAGTGGAAGGACCACCTGCTGTCGATCGATCAGGTGAAACAGGGCATCGGACTCGTCGGATACGGGCAGAAAGATCCGCTCGTCGAATACAAGAAGCAGTCGTTCGATATGTTCCAGGACATGCTCGACCGGATCGACACCAACACGTGTAAGTCGCTATTCCATCTGCACGTCGTTACACAGGATGAGCAGGAAGAACGCGACCGCCTCGAACGACTGGCCCAACAGCGTGCCCGTAAACAGGCCGCGGGAATGGCGTTCACCGGAGCAATGGCGACCGCCGAAGCCGCCGGTGCCGAGGCCGCCCGCCATACACCGTACGTCCGCGACACACCCAAGATGAAACCCAACCAGCCGTGCTATTGCGGCTCAGGCAAGAAGTTCAAGAAGTGTCACGGCGCAGGAATGTAGCGATCAGTTTCTGGATAAGGTTAGACAAAAAGGCAGAGCGACGACGCCCTGCCTTTTTGCTATTGATCTATCCGTTCAATAAGGAAAAGATCACTTAGGTGTTCCCTCCAATTCCTTGGCCTTCTGCCGATCCTTCTCTGCCAATGCTCTCTCACCTTTGGCTTCATACGCCTCGGCACGAACGCCATAAAGCCCAGACCCACTTAGGATCGAGTTCTATTGCTTTGGTTGCGTCCGCAATTGCCCGGTCGTAATCCTTTTTCATTCGATAGCTATTGCCGCGATTGCTATAAGCCCCCGCAAACTTCGGATCAAGCTCGATCGCCTTCGAATAATCGGCGATCGCCAGGTCAAATTGGTTCGAGTGGAAGTAGTGGTTCCCCCGATTGTAGTAAGCGTGCCTATCCTTCGGATCAAGCTCTATAGCCTTTGAATAGTCCGCGATAGCCAAGCCGTTTTCCTTCTTTTCAGAATACAAGTTACCCCTCAGGTAATATGTATAGGCCACTGAGGGAAGCAGTTCGATCAGCTTGGTGAGATCTGATATCGCCCTATCGTGATCCTTCTTGTCCTTGTAGACCAACGCTCGCAAATAGACGGCCCTCGGCCATTTTGGATCGAGCTCGATCGCTTTCGTATGATCTGCAATGGCCAGGTCGTATTCTTTTTTGCCGTGGTATGCTTCACCCCGACCGGCATAAGGTTGAGGAGCTTTCGGTTCGAGCTCGATCGCTCTTGAATGGTCCGCAATAGAGAGGTCGTATTCTCCGTTCTTGTTATGTATACCGCCTCGATTGTTGTAAGCCGAGCCTAATCTCGGATCGAGCTCGATCGCTTTTGTGAAATCGGCCATCGCGAAAACGTATTCCTGTTTTTCGTTGTATACAAATCCACGGCGGAAGTATTCCGACGCTCGTTTCGGATCGAGTTGGATCGCTTTTGTGTAATCCGCGATTGCTTTGTCATGTTGTTTCTCTCCCTCATAGACGTATCCGCGGCCCGTATAAGCATCGTGGAAGGTTGGGTTCAACTCGATCGCCTTTGTGTAGTCCGCTACGGCTTGAGTGTTGAGTTTCTTGCCTTCGTTGGCCTTGGCTCGATTGTAGTAAGCCCAGGCAAATTTCGGGTCAAGGGCGATAGCCTTTGTGCAACTCGCTATTGCTTCATCATTCTTCGGAATACGTCGCTCGGCGTAGCACTTCGCTTCGAACTCTCCGGCCGTTGCCGGACTGATCAATAATGCAAGGACCGCCGTCGCATCCGCCTTTCCTTTATCCGGTTCATTGTTCCTGTAATATGCCGACGATCGCATTCTCAACGCGATGGCGTTCCGCGGATTCTTTTCGATCTCAGCAGTGGTTTCCTGGATCAGGGCCTTGGTATCGTCATACACCAACTTCTCCCAACGCGCCCGCGTGGCGTTCGCAAGCTGTGCCCACACAGGAACACTTGCGTTAAATGCGAAGAACGTTACAACCAAAATTAACAAGATAAGTCGTTTTTCCATCATAGAAACCTTCCGGGCTAGGTGGCCGGCATGACCTCTGCTTTAGGCGAGACCTTCGCCGGCTTGGCGTCGTCAGTGTTTGTCGCCTTTACGCCAAACGCGTCTTCAAGCTTTCGTTCGATCGATCTCTGGTTAGTCAGATATTTTGAAATTGACGTGCTCAGGGTCTGCCATGACGCGATGGCTTTATCGAGCTCACTTATCGCGGCTTGTAGCGATTTCTGGTCTGGCGGGTCATCCGAAGCGGCGAATCCGGCAAGAACAAACTCCCGCTTCGACAATGTCAGGCTTATCTTGCCAGATTTGAGATAGTCATTCGCACGTCTGATCGCCTCACTAAAGATCACGGCTTCATTGCGAATGGGATCCCAATATAAGTTTTGGTTGTTGTCCCATTCCTCGATCGCGGCTTTGGCGCGTTCGAGTCTCGCTCGATCCTCGTCAGGCAAAACCGTTCGCGATTCGGAGCATTTTTGCTTCATAAACTCCTCGAAATCTTCTAAAGCCTTCCGCCACATTTCTTCGGCCTTCTTCGTCGCCTCCTGGGCTTCCCGCTGGTAATCGGCATAATCGGCCGCAGTCGCGATTCCACGGCGGGTGGTCAACGCGGCTTCGAAAACCCATCCGACAGCTCCCCAGGCTTTCACTGCAAACGGAGCTTTGGCGACTGCCGTTCGGCCCACTGCAGCTGCCTTATCGCCCAGCCACGTATTTCGAATCACCCAAGCTTCATGCAGCGAGGCGCGCCGTTGTGCAAGATGCCATTTCACGGCAGGCTCTAGCTGCTGCCAAGCCAGATCGCCCACAAGCTCCTTTTCTGTTTCGATGCGAAGATTCGTTGACTCTGCTCCCCAGCGTTCAGCCACAAGCTTTGAAGCCGTCAGGCGCAGTTCCGAAGCGTGCTTGAATAGCTCCATCGCGACCTGCCGCTTGCGCAGGTAATCGTCATATGTACTTGCGTCGCATTTTGACCCGCAGCTGGCGATTGACTTGGCTTCCCCTGCCGCCGCCTTTACTTCATGCTTCTGCAGCTCCGCCCTGAAACCCGCGGTAACGCCCGCGGATAATCCTGCAAGAGCTTCTTCAAAGGACACCGTCTTGCCGTCGCACTTCCCCGCGCAGAGAACCTTCATGCCCATCATCCCGGTTCCCTTAACCGAGAAAATAACGTTCGCCACCTGCGGATCGCTGCAGTGAACCCGAAGCTGGTAATCAGCAAAATCATCCTTCTGGCCAAATGACGGCGCCAGCCAGCCGGCAAGAAAGATGAACCCTAAGATTGTTATATGTCGCAACAGGGCTGGGGTTTTCGTCGGTTCTCGTGTCATCGTCTCCTCCATCCGCGCTGCGGATTTGTACAGATGCGCACCGTTTATATGTCCGTTACGTCTTGATGTCAAGAAAAAAGGCCCTGGATTGGCATCCAAAGCCTTTCGACTGCAATTAATTGATCGAGCTTACTTATTCGCCGGTGCGGCAGTGTTCGCTGCCGGCTTTGCACCTGCGGGAGCCTTTATCTCCGTTACCTGTGCGCTCGCGAGCCGCCAGCCATCTTTAGTTTTCGCCCAAACATAAGTAACGCGGTTCTCTCCGTCGACAACGGTTCCCAGGTTTTTACCTTTCACGGTCACACGGGCGATCGTGACCGCTCCAGTTCCTTCGGGATTGCTTCGGGTCGTTACTTCATCGTAAACGACCGACTCGAACTTCGTGTCGCCCGACTTCATAGAAGCGAGTCGTTCAGGCCCTGTCGAAACAGACCCGTCTGTGCTGACAAATCGATAGGTGTCGCCGAATATTTTCTCCATCGCTGCCGCATCGTTTTTCGCTAATGCGGCTGCCATATCGTCCAGCGCCTTTTTGATCTCCGTCTCGATCGCAGCGGCGTTCGCGGCTGGTGCAGTTGACGTCGAATTGTTAGCCGCATTGGACGGTTTGTTTGTTGCGTCATTATTCGCAGGTGCGGGCGATCCGCAGGAAATGTTAATTAGCGACGCACACACGAGCACCGCTAGTAAAGTTGCTGTCTTTCGCATATATTCTCCTTCAAATGTCAGACGCATGAACGATGAGCAGATCAGACAGGCCGCCGCATCAGACTTGACGACCGGCCGCTCATTTCACGGGAGCCAACTGGTACAGGACGTAGAAATGAGGATTTAACAAGTTCAAGGAAGGTGTCCGAGCGGGTAGGGAGGAACTCAGACGATTTTGAAGATTCGGGAAGACCTATCGGGAACGCCCTGATCCTCTCATATAGGCAAACGCCCTCTTTTACCATCGCGTTGAATTCATGGGTATATAGCTGGGTAGAATGATCGAAAGTGAAATGACTCCTCTCACCCGTCGGGCCCCTAACATATCCGGGGTACGGGAGAACGATTCGAACGCAATACGTTCCGGCGGTCAGTTCCGGGAAGGAGAACTGTCCGTATTCATCCATTTCCGAACTGAGAATAAAACCATCTCGTTGTGTCGTAACCTTAAACCCTTTGAGATTAACCCCAGACAGCGGATAGTTGATTTGGAATTGACCGAAGATACTGGAAGTAATTCCACTTTCCTTAAACATGGACAGTTCTGCAAGCATTTTCTTGGCTCTTTTTTCATCCGACCTGATCGCCAACGTCGAATGCAGTATTCCATCTTTGTGGGGCAGTGCAAATATGATCCATTTCTCGCCGGGCCTGAAATCATAAACAATATCGCAAGATGTGATCTCGGCGGCCAGAGTCTTGAGCTCAATCGAATCTGCAAGGGCGTTCTTGAGGTTCTGTATTACGTTAAACTTCACCAAGTTGTATCGAGGCGTGTAGGCTTTGCTTAATTCGGCCGCACGAGATCCCGAGGGAAGATTAGCCTCGCTTTCTTTGATCTCAGCCTCCTCACTCTTTACAACCTCTCCAACAAATATCGTGTTCGTCGTTTGATACAGATAACAAATGGGAACCCCGCCGGGTGATCTCAGGCAACCGTAAGAGACAGATGAAAGTAGGAGGACAAATCCACACCCTGTAACTAGTGAAATGAATCTCTTCATCGAAGTCACATCCCGCTTGACCTTCAGCAATCCCATCAAAAATCTGCAATCTACTTGATCTTCCTCAAACTTCCGTCTGCACTAACGCGACGACTTCCGGCTACCTTCTCGGCCTGCGAGAATGCCCGCAAGAAGTTCTCGCCCAAAACCTTGCGTACTTCCGCCTCTGTATAGCCGCGACGAAGCATCTCGTAGGTTACAAGTACCAGATCTTCCGCGCCTTTCATGGGCGTCGGAAGGTACGGCACGCCATCGTAATCGGAGCCGAGTCCTACGTGATCGACGCCCGCGACCTTTTTGATATGGTCCATGTGATCGACGATCCGCTTGTAGTCGGCGATGTAGATCGGGTTCTTGGCTTCCAGATCGGCAATAGCCTTGTTCATCGCCACGCGGTCATTCTTGAATTGCTCGCGGATAGCGGCAATTTGCGGCTGAAGCTTCGCCGATCGTTCGGTTGCTTCGCGCATTGTTCTTTCTTCGAGAAAGCCGGGGTAAAAGACCACCATGATCACACCGCCGTTCTGCGGCAGCCGCTTCAGGACATCATCCGGAACGTTACGCGTATGGTTCGACACGCCGCGGGCGCCCGAGTGAGACGCAATGATCGGAGCCTTCGAGATGTCGAGCGAATCATGCATCACTTTGTCTGATACGTGCGAGATATCAATAAGCATCCCCAATCGGTTCATCTCGCGGACCACCTCTTTGCCGAAATCCGACAGGCCGTTATTCTTCTTCTCGTCGCCGTGGGCGTCGGCCCAGGCGTGCGTTACGTTATGCGTAAGCGTCATATAGCGGACACCGAGACGATAGAAATTTCGAAGCGCGTAAAGTGAATCTTCGATCGCGTAGCCACCCTCGATCCCCATCAGCAGGCAGATCTGATTTGCCTTTTTCGCTCGTCGGATCTCAGCCGAAGTCGTGCACGGAATCAGAGTTTCGTGCCGCTCGGCCTCGCGGTTCGTAGCGTCGATCAGTTCCATCGCACGGACCATCGCACGGCCCGCCCGCCATGTGTCGCCGCCGACATAGATCGACATGAACTCGCCGGTTATGCCGCTCTTCTTTAGCCGGTTGATATCCGTATGGATCGGCTCGCCGCCGAGTTGAAGCATTCCGGTCGTGTCCGTTGCGAGATTCAGGTCCTGATCCACCATCGGTCCGGTAATGTCGTTATGCCCATCGACAATGATCGCACTTTTGTGAAGCTTCAGAGCTTTTGCCCACAACGCGGGATCCCCGTCCGCCGGCATTGTTTGTGCAAGAGCACTAACAGATATGTAGAGCAAAGTTACGAAGGCGATAGAGATTCTTATTTTCATAGGCTTGTCGTGATTTTAGCCTCATTCACGGCAATCGAGAAAGCGGCACCTGAGGGACCGCCATTCTCCTTCATGGCCAACGATCTAACACAATATCGCAAATGGCATAAAAAACCGTTGCATCCGTGCAACCGTTGCGCTATGATTCTGTTCCCTTAGAAAATTAACCTTAGAAGGAGAGTCATTCATATGAGTACTGCAACAGCCGCGACTTCACACGTGATCGGTTCGACGTTTCTCGCCGAATTGGAACAGGAGGCAAAGGTCGCTCGCGAGGTCCTTTCGCGTGTTCCTGAGGATAAGTTCGATTGGAAACCGCACGAGAAGTCGATGTCCTTCGGCAGACTCGCGTCGCACGTCGCCGAGATGATCGGCTGGACCGGCCCGACGCTGCAATTTCCGGAACTCGATTTCGCGAAAATGGATTACAAACCGTTCGAGCCGACATCGACCGAAAACCTGCTTGAATACTTTGACAAGAACCTCGCCGAGGCGGCCGACGTCCTGCGAAACACGACCGACGATCAATTCATGGAAGACTGGACGATGCGAAACGGTGAGAAGATCTATTTCACGATGCCGAAGGTTGTGTGCATGCGATCGTTCGTCATGAACCACATCATCCACCACCGCGGACAACTTTCCGTATACCTACGTCTGAACGACATCGCCGTGCCGTCGATCTACGGCCCGTCGGCGGAGGAAGGCCAGATGTGATCAGATCGCAGATCGCAAGATCTAAGGGACGCGGGACTTCTCTCGCGTCTCTTTTTGTTTACTCCGCTGAAGGATTCGTTCGCTTCTTGAAACGGAACGCGATTAACGGTTAACTATCGGTAATGCTTAATTTTGCTATCGAGGTTGCCCGCGATGCCGGGCATTTATTACTTGAGAAATTTGGCCGGATAACTACGGTCACTAAGAAGGGCGATATCAATCTGGTGACCGAGGCCGACCTCGCGTCCGAGGCGTTGATCATCGAGCGGATCAAGTCGCATCATCCGAAGCACGCGATACTTGCGGAAGAGGCGGGGAACGCGGTCGTTTTCGATGGCGGGTCCGAGTGGAAATGGATCATTGACCCGCTGGACGGAACGACGAACTACGCTCACGGGTATCCGTGCTTTGCCGTGACGATCGCGCTTGAACGGCATGGCGAGATCGTGGTCGGCGTTACGTTTGACCCGACGCGGGACGAGTTGTTCGCGGCAGAAAAAGGCCACGGAGCGACGCTCAACGGCAAGCCGATCCGCGTTTCTGCGACCGAGAGACTCAGCGAATCGCTGATCGTCACCGGCTTTCCATACGACTTCAAACGCAAGGACGATTTCGCTCGACACCTGACGTCGTTTTTGATGCAGTGCCGCGGAGTCCGCCGCGACGGTTCCGCGGCGATAGACATGGCATATGTCGCGTGTGGAAGATTTGACGGGTTTTGGGAAGAGGGATTGAACGCGTGGGACATGGCCGCGGGGAAGCTTCTGATCGAGGAAGCCGGCGGATGGACGACCGATTACAACGGCGATCCGTTCAACATCTATCGTCCGCCCCTCTGTGCGAGCAACGGCAAGATCCACAACGAAATGCTGGCGGTTCTGGACTAGTTTCCGCCGCGTTTAGACGAACGCGCACCCAATGCGGTAAAGTTTCTACATTCTTCGTGATTTCTTCGTTCGTGCTTTTCGCGGATGCCAAATTTATCCACGAAAGAAGAAAAGAAGAAACTGGAGGAGGAAGCAAAAAGCGGTCGATTGCTAAACTATGGCCTGGTTCAAACGCGACAAGCCAAATATAGAAACGGTACCTGACAAAGAGGAACGCACCGTAAACACATCCGGTATTTTTGTTAAGTGCCCGGAGTGCGAGAACCCGCTCTACAGGCGTGAACTGATCGAATCGCATCAGGTCTGCACACATTGCAATTATCATTTCCGGTTTCCTGCCCGCGACCGCCTGGAAGATCTTTTCGACGGCGGCGAGTACGAAATGCTCGACGAGGAAGTGATGTCGGCCGATCCGCTCGAGTTCGTCGATACCAAGCCGTACAAGGAACGCATCGAGCAGGCGAAGAAATCATCGGGACTGCCGGAGGCGATCGTATCGGGCGGCGGTACGGTCGGCGGTCATCGGGCTTACGCAGGGGCCATGGATATGTCGTTCATCGGCGGTTCGATGGGCTCGGCGGTCGGCGAGAAGATCACGCGGTTGATCGAACGAGCTTTAGAGAATAAGGCGGCCGTCATTGTCTTCTCCGCGTCCGGCGGCGCACGGATGCAGGAAGGGGCTCTCTCGCTAATGCAGATGGGTAAGATCTCCGCCGCGCTTTCAATGCTGCACGAAGCAAGGCTGCCGTTCATTTCGGTCCTAACCGATCCGACGACCGGCGGCGTGACCGCGAGTTTCGCAATGCTCGGCGACGTTATCCTTGCCGAACCGAAAGCGCTCATCGGTTTCGCCGGCCCGCGTGTGATCGAGCAGACCATCCGCCAGAAACTTCCTAAAGGCTTTCAACGCAGCGAATTCCTGCTCGAACACGGAATGGTCGATCTGGTCGTCGACCGACGCGAGATGAAAGATACGATCGTGCGAATGCTCGCTTTTATGATGAATTAGCAGATCTCGGTGATTGGGATATGAAAGGAAGTCTTGGAACCGCATTGCTTCTGATCCTTTTTGTCGGCGTTCAATTCGCCCAGACCCCGCAGCGTGAGATCCAGCCGGCGGATCTTGAAAAGCACACGTATTATTTCAACGTCGAGAACGGGAAGATCACAGGCAAAGGAGCCAGGTTTCTCTCCGCCGAGGTTGCCGCACATCAGTATTTTATACTCGGCGAATACCATGGTTCGCCACTGCTTTCTGAATTTACCAGTGCCGTCATACCGATGCTTCACGAATCGGGCTATCGTTTCTTTGGCCTTGAGATAGGTCCGGTCTCGGTACAGATCCTCGATGATCTTTCGAAGAACCCGGACACGACATCCGCGAAGCTGCACGAGTTCAACACGCGTTACCTCGTAAAAGGCCCGCGCCGCGCGTTCACGCCAATACCCTTTTTCGGTTCGGTCGAGGACGCAGAGTTTCTTGCTGAAGCAAAGGAGCGCGGGTGGCGTTTGTTTGGCCTTGACCAGGAGTTTGCGTTCGGATATTTACCTCTGTTGGATTGGATTTACGAGAATCTCGATCGACGCGAGCGATCGGAACTTAAAGAACTCCATGCAAAGAGTTTGGAGCAAATAAAAGCGCTTTACACAGAAGACCTTGGACCAAATCGCGACCGCTCGGCGGGAAAAGATATGTACTCGCGCATTCAGAACTCGCCTGAGATTAATGAATTTCTGAACCGGGCCGCGAAGGCAGATGCAAGGAATTTGCCGATCGCGGCTGCTATCCGCACGACCACCGAGATCTACCGAAAGAACGCGACTCGCAAGTATTATGATACGAACAGTTCGCGTATCTCCTACATGAAGGAAAATCTTCGAAAGGCGTTCGCCGCGAATCGGTTCGATCCTGCGAAAGACAAGATGTTTTTGAAAATGGGAGCGGTGCATACCGGCCGCGGATTTAGTCCACTTAGTCTTTTTGAGATCGGGAATACATTGAGCGAGCTTGCGGAGGCAAACGGCAATCGATCGCTTCACCTGAATTTCGGCACGCGATTCTACGTCGAAAATGGACAGCAGAAAGATGCTCTGGCCGACACATCGGGATTCATGTTCCGATTTGCCGCTCTGACCCAGATGGCGAGGAAGGATGAGTGGACCGTTATCGATCTTCGTCCGCTGCGAGAGCGTGTTTTCTACTTTCGGGAATTCAAGGTTGACGACGTTGTATTGGAGCTGTTCAAGAACCACGATCTCTTTATTGTTCCAAAGATCGAGCGGGATGCGACGCCGAATTATAAGGCGAATTGAATAATGCTGACAGAAACACTTGCTAAACTATTCGACCGCGATCTCTCAAAGCTGAAAGAGGAGATCGGACTCTATAAGGATGAAGCCGACCTCTGGAAGACCAGCGGCGAGATCACGAATTCGGCAGGGAATCTTACGCTGCATTTGATCGGGAATCTGCGGCATTTCTTTGGAGCTGTTCTCGGCGAAACGGGATATGTTCGGGACCGCGATAAAGAATTCGCGGATGGCGGCGTTTCGAGGGCAGATCTGCTTGTCGGCGTCGATCGGGCGTCGGCGGATGTAGAATTGACGCTCGCGAAACTTTCTGACGAAGGCCTCGCGTCGATCTATCCGCTCGAAGTTTTCGGCTATCCGATGACGACTGAGTTCTTCCTCATCCATCTCGCGACCCATCTCAACTACCACCTTGGGCAGATCAACTATCACCGGCGGATTCTCGGCAGCTAGACGGTCGCGTATTTCGGGGTCACGGCCCTTCCGGTCCGCGCGCTTTCGTAGATGGCTTCGATGACCTCCAGATCGCGGAGGCCTTCTTCCATCGGCAGCATGGGCTGTTTGGCGTTCAGCACGCAGTCCGAAAAATGATCGAACATGACCGGAAGCTGATCGACACTTGCATAGTGACGTTCCTCGACGATGCGGCTCGGCTGCGGAGCCGATCCCGAGCGAAGGACATCTTTCGATGCGAACATCCGCAGGTTGGCATTGCTCGTTGCGGGATCAAGCTCTACCCAGCCCTTCGTTCCCACAGCTCGGAAGTAATTCTGTAGGGAATAATTCCAGCTTGCAGATCCCGTCGCGAGGCATCCGTTTGGGAACTTGAGGGTAAAAGCGATGCTTTCTTCCACGTCCTTAAATCGCGGATCGCCGGAAGTGTTGCTGATCGTCGCCGTCACCTCGACCGGTTCGGCACCGGCGATGTGTCGGCAAGCCTGGACGCTGTAAACCCCGATATCCACGAGCGATCCGCCGCCGATCAGCCTGCGGTCGAGACGCCAGTTGTTTTTGCCGAGTGCGTTGCCGATCGTAAAGCCTTTGTGAGCGACTATCGAAGTGATCTTTCCGAACTCTTCTTCGCGTGCCATGCGGATGACGTTCTGGTTGAAGGGTTCGAAGCGGGCTCGATACGCGACCATCAGTTTCTTGTTCAGACGTTTTGCGGTCTGGATCATCCTGACCGCGTCGGCGGAAGTCGCGGCCATCGTTTTCTCGACGATCACGTGTTTTCCCGCTTCCATCGCTCGGATCGCGAGATCCGCGTGGGTGCCGTTGGGGGTGACTAGGTATACAGCAGAAACATCGGCATTATCTTTGATCGAATCGAAGTTCTCATAGTTGTAAATGCTTTCAGTTTTCACCCCGTATCGGCCCGCGAACTGCTCGGCCTTTGTTCGATCGCTGCTCACGAGCGCGGCAATGCGGGATTGATTCGACGGAGCGAACCGCTGCATCGCGTACTGGGCGTAGTTGCCGAGCCCGACGATCGCCCATCCTGCTTTCGGCCCCGCCTGAGCGTTTGTGGGCTTAGCTGCAGCTAAGGCCGACAGAGCGGCAAGCCCCGCGGATGCTTTAAGGAAATCTCTTCGATCGGTTTTTCTCGTCATAAATTTGCTTTGTGCGAAGTAGTTTTAAAAGAATAGAGACGGTCCATTCGCTCTGATTTGCGGTCGATCGATGAATTTTTCTGAAGCAGAAGCCTATCTATTTTCGCTCGGCAATGAGGTCGAGACGATGAAGCTTGGGCTGGAGAATATTACGGCCCTGCTCGCGGAACTTGGCGATCCGCAGACGCGATACAAGAAAGTTCAGGTCGCGGGGACGAATGGCAAGGGTTCTGTCTGTGCGTTTCTTGATTCGATCTGTCGGGTGGCCGATGTTCGCACTGGACTCTACACATCGCCGCATCTGATCTCGATCACAGAGCGGATCAAGATCGACGGGGTTGATATTAGTGATGATGAGTTCGCTCGGCTCGCGACGCGTGTCAGGGAAGTTTCAGAATCTCTTCTGTCCGAAGGAGGACTGGCTTATCGTCCGACGTTTTTCGAGCAGGTAACTGCGATCGCTCTGCTCGCTTTTGCCGAAGCGGGTGCAGAACTCGCGATTCTCGAAACCGGCCTCGGCGGCCGCTACGATGCGGTCACCGCCGCGAACGCCGAGATCGCCGCAATCACCCGCATCGACCTAGACCACCAGGAATACCTCGGCGAGACGATCGAAGAGATCGCAGCGGAAAAGGCCGCGATAATTCATGATGGCTCGAAGGTTGTGCTTCTCCATCAGGACGAACGCGTCGAGCGGATTTTAGTTGGACGTTGTCGCGAGGTAGGCGTTGAACCGGTCTGGGCTACCGAAAATATCAGTGCCAGCCGAGTGGATGAGGATCCTAGCTTCAAGTTTCATCTTGTTACGTTGACGACGGAGAGCGACAACTATTCACGGATCGAGCCGCATATACGAGGCCGCCACCAGTTTCAGAATATGGCCCTTGCCGCCGGACTAGCCGAGGTTTTGGTTGACGAGGGCTTTCGGATCAGCAACCTGAACGTCTGCATCGGCCTTGGAACTGCCGAGCATGGCGGACGCTTGGAGATGATTGCCCCCGACATTCTGGTTGACGGAGCGCACAATCCCGGGGGTGCGGCGGCGCTTCTGGAATTTCTCGACGAGTTTCATAACGGTCGAGTAGTCACACTCGTCTTTGGAGCAATGCGTGACAAAGCAATTACCGAGATTGCCGAGATCCTTTGGCCACGGGCCGAATCGATCATCCTCACTCAGCCATCAAACTCACGAGCGGTCACAGCGGATGAACTCGCCCGATTTGCTCCGAGCACTGTTGACGTACGCGAGGTGACGAAAATCGATACCGTAGCGAAGGCGATCGAAAAGGCAAAACAGATCACACCGCAAGATGGACTGATACTCTTTACAGGATCGCTCTATCTTGTCGGGGAAGTGAAGAAGATTCTCCAAACCGGTTCCGCAATTTGAGATTTCAAATTTCAAATCTAAGATTAGAGAGATGCACAAACTTGTATTGATACGACACGGCGAGAGTGAGTGGAACAAGGAAAACCGTTTCACAGGGTGGAAGGATGTCGATCTGTCTGAGAAGGGCAGGGAAGAGGCGAAAGCTTCCGGGCAGTTGTTGAAGGCGAAAGGGTTTGTCTTTGACGAGGCTTACACGTCGGTGCTGAAGCGAGCGATCCGGACGCTTTGGATCATCCTCGATGAGATGGATCTGATGTGGATCCCGGAGACGAAGTCATGGCTGCTGAATGAGCGTCATTACGGAGCGTTGCAGGGATTGAATAAGGCCGAGACGGCGGCACAGTATGGCGAGGAGCAGGTGCTTGTTTGGCGGCGAAGCTACGACGTTCTGCCGACGCTGCTCGATGAAGCGGATGAACGCTGGCTTGGTAAAGATCCGCGCTACTCGAATATCACGCCGGATATGTTCCCGCGTGCAGAATCTCTGAAAGAGACCGTCGAGCGGGTCGTACCGTACTATCAGGAAGAAATTGCGCCCAAGATCGCTGCCGGGAGACGTCTACTGGTTGCAGCCCACGGCAACAGCCTGCGGGCGCTTGTTAAATATCTCGACACGATCTCCGACGAGGACATCGTCAGCCGCAACATCCCGACCGGAGTCCCGCTGGTTTATGAGCTTGATGAGAATCTGAAGCCTACAAAGAGCTACTACCTCGGTGACGCCGAAGCCGTAAAAGCTGCGGAAGAGGCGGTGGCTAAACAAGGCCAGGCGAAATAAAGTGTAAAAGTTCGAAAAGTGAAAAAGTGGAAAAGGAAAGACCTGATTTCCTTTTTCACTTTTTCACTTTTATACTCTTCAACTTTGTATGTGGCGAAAGGCCGTCTTCATCCTTATCATCCTTTTCCTGCTTTCGCCGTACGGTTTGCCGCCCGTCGCACTCGCTCTCGGACTCCTTGTCGCGTTCACCATCGGCAACCCCTTCCCACACCTCGAAGGGAAGTTTGCAAAGTACCTTCTCCAAACGTCCGTGGTCCTTCTCGGATTTGGAATGCAGCTTTCGGCGATCTTCGAAGCCGGCCGAAGTGGGATATTGTTCACGATCGCGACGATCTTTGGAACGCTTGGGTTGGGCTATCTCGTGGGTAAGCTTCTGACCGTTCCTGACAAAACCTCAACCCTGATCTCATCCGGCACCGCGATCTGCGGGGGTAGTGCGATCGCCGCCATTGGTCCGGCCATCAGAGCCGAACACGAGGAGATGTCGGTCTCGCTCGGGACGGTGTTTATTCTGAACTCCGTCGCGCTCTTTCTATTCCCCTTACTCGGCCAATCGCTCGGGTTGACCGAGAATCAATTCGGCATCTGGGCAGCTATAGCGATCCACGACACGAGTTCCGTAGTCGGCGCGGCGCAGGCATACGGATCGGAGGCTCTCGCGACGGCAACTACGGTGAAACTCGCAAGGGCTCTCTGGATCGCCCCGCTCGCGTTGATGTTCGCTTTTCTTTATCGAAAGTCCGACAGCGAAGTAAAGGCGAGAATCGCGATCCCGTGGTTCATCTTTCTGTTCATCGCCGCGGCTGCCTTTCGAACATATGCCCCAGCGTTCGTCCTGCCAAGCATTTTTGATTCGCTCGTAAACTTGGCAAAGGCCGGGATGACGCTCACGCTCTTCCTGATCGGAGCGTCGCTGACGCCCCGAACCTTGAAGGCGGTGGGAATTCGCCCGCTTATTCAGGGCGTACTGCTTTGGATCGTTATTTCTATTGCCGCACTGGCCGCCGTTTGCGCCTTACTTTAGTTCAATACGTCACATCCGGTGGAAACGTAGGGATCGGTTCCGGCGGGGCCGGGAACGGAGGAGGCTCGGGTACCGGCGGATCTACGACCGGATACGGGTCTTTCGGTTCGGGGGTGTTCGGATCGATCACAGGCTCTGGCGTGGTTGGTTCATTTTGCATTATCTTTCTCCTCGTGTCGGGTGCTGCACAATTTCAATACAGTTGCCGCTACTTCACGAACTTGCTTCAATAACCGTGCCGCGCAGTCAAGTAGAGTTCTGCTAACTGCATGCGCCAGCCCGCTCGTTGGTGGTCGTTCGCGTATTTGCTAAAATACTCGGTTCGGCTATAGGCGAGATTTTCAACCGTAATGAGCATCGAGCAGATCAGCGTTCGCGGGGCACGGCAGCACAACCTCAAAAACATCGACGTCGATATTCCGCGCGACAAGTTCACGGTGATCACCGGACTTTCGGGTTCGGGTAAGTCTTCGCTCGCGTTCGACACGATCTATGCGGAAGGACAGCGGCGGTATGTTGAATCATTGTCGGCTTATGCACGGCAGTTTCTTGACCAGCTCGAAAAACCGGACGTCGATTCGATCGAAGGTCTCTCGCCGGCGATCTCGATCGAACAAAAGACCGTTTCACGAAGCCCGCGGTCGACTGTCGGCACGGTCACCGAGATCTACGACTATATGCGGCTGCTGTTCTCGTCGATCGGCCAGCCGCATTGTCACAACTGCGGCGAACCGATCACGCGGCAGTCGGTCGAGAACATTGTCGCCGGCATCCTCGCCCTCGACGACGGCGAACGGGTGATGATCCTCGCGCCGATCGTCCGGGGCCGAAAGGGCGAGTTCAAAAAGGAACTAGAAAAGCTCCACAAGGACGGATTTCTAAGAGCCCGCGTAGACGGCGAGCTTCGACAACTCGACGAAGAGATCGAACTCGACAAGCGCAAGAACCACACAATCGAGGTTGTCGTCGATCGTCTCCTTATCAAGGATGGCGTCAAAGATCGGCTTACCGAGTCGGTAAAGACCGCGTTGAAGCTCACGGGCGGCGGCGTGCTTGTTTCGATCATCGACGGTGACGAGAAGCTGTATTCCGAGCGGATGGCGTGCGTGAATTGCGGCATCAACATCGCGACGCTCGAACCGCGGTCGTTCTCGTTCAACTCTGCATACGGCGCGTGCAAACGATGCAACGGCATCGGGACTGTGATGGAGATCGATGCCAACAAGATCGTTCCCGACCAAAGCCAGCCCGTTAACAAGATCGAATTTCTCGGCGGTGCCGATCGTTCCGGCGCGACATTCCTGAAGTCGGCGCTTATGGCGATCATCGAACGATACGTCGATGGCGACAAGCTCGAGCCGCCTGCAGAAAATGCGCGCGAGCGTAAGAAAGGTAAGAAAAAAAAGGCGGGTGAAGAGTCGTCAACCGACAAAGGGAAAGCTTTGACGCAGACGCCGTTCTTCGAACTTCCCGACGAGATCAAGAACGCGTTCCTCTTTGGCACAAAGAAGCGGCTAACGTTTCGTCAGGGTGATTACAAGTACGAGAGCGATTGGAAAGGCGCGCTACGGGCGATGAAGGAGCGGCTTGAGAATCCGCCGTCAGAGAAGACCCGCGAAGCGTTGTACGAGCTTGTCGGCCCTGTTCCGTGCCCGGTATGCGAAGGCGCTCGGCTTCAAAAGGAAAGCCTCGCAGTCAGGATCAACGGCCTTGGCATCGCGGAATACACATCCCTGCCGATCGACGAGGCTGTTGAGAAGTTTGACGCGGTAAAGCTGAACGCACGCGAAGAGAAGATCGCGGGCCTGGTCCTAAAGGAGATCCGCGACCGGCTGCGATTTCTCACGGCCGTCGGTCTTGGATATTTGACGCTCGATCGCGCCTCGGCCTCGCTCTCCGGCGGCGAAGGCCAGCGGATACGGCTTGCGACACAGATCGGATCGCAGCTTCGCGGCGTGCTTTATGTGCTCGATGAACCGAGCATCGGGCTGCATCCACGCGATAACAAGAAGCTGCTCGATACGCTTCACGCACTCCGCGATCTCGGCAACACCGTCCTCGTCGTCGAGCACGATGAAGAAACGATAGAGCAGGCTGATTACGTCGTCGATCTCGGGCCGCTGGCCGGCACACACGGCGGCGAAGTGATCGCCACCGGATCGCCGGGACAGATCGCCGCGACGAAGGGTTCGCTGACCGGTCAGTATCTCAAGGGCGAAGTGAAGATCGAAGTTCCCGAGCTTCGCCGGCTTCCAAACGGCCACCGGATCAAGGTAAAGGGAGCCCGCGCTCACAACCTGAAGAACATCGACGTCGAGTTTCCACTTGGGTTGTTGACGGTCGTGACGGGCGTTTCGGGTTCAGGGAAATCGACGCTGGTCGAAGATATTCTCTATCCGGCGCTGTACCGGCATGTGTACAAGTCGAATCTTGAGCCGCTCGCGCACGACGGCGTTGAGGGGCTCGACCTTGTCGACAAGATCATCGAGATCGACCAGTCCCCCATTGGCCGCACACCTCGATCCAACCCGGCAACCTACACCGGGTTGTTCACGCCTCTCCGCGAGCTCTATGCGATGCTGCCGGAATCGCGGACGCGTGGTTACAAAGCAGGACGATTCTCGTTCAACGTCAAGGGCGGCCGATGCGAAGGCTGCGAAGGCGACGGAATGAAGCGGATCGAGATGAACTTCCTGCCGGACGTTTATGTCACCTGCGACGTCTGCCGAGGCAAACGTTACAACCGCGAAACACTGGCGGTAAAATATAAGGGAATGTCGATCGCCGATCTGCTCGAAACTACTATCGAGGATGCGTTTCCGCTACTCGAGAATATTCCGCAGATCAAGCAGAAGCTTGAAACGCTGCTCGATGTCGGGCTCGGATACATTCAGATCGGACAGTCGTCAACGACCCTTTCAGGCGGAGAAGCTCAGCGGATAAAACTCGCAAAGGAACTCTCAAAACGCG
>Ga0307505_10001437_pt1 | contig 19268 bp, 16 predicted proteins | sample 23_S_MG_FD_202183 | JGI IMG/M metagenome (GOLD analysis project Ga0307505, IMG submission 202183) | Soil microbial communities from Populus trichocarpa stands in riparian zone in the Pacific Northwest, United States - 23_S | ecosystem: Environmental > Terrestrial > Soil > Riparian zone > Trees...
ATGCGTCTCTCGCTGCGCTGGGCCGAGCGCTGCAAGCGTGCCTTCGAGGGCGCACCGGCCGGCCGCGCACTGTTCGGCATCGTGCAGGGCGGCGCCTTGTCCACCCTTCGCAAGGAGTCCGCGCGTGCGCTCGTCGGCATCGGGTTTCACGGCTATGCGATTGGTGGGCTCGCGGTCGGCGAGCCTCAGGACGTGATGCTGCAAATGGTCGAGACCTCAGTCGCCGAACTGCCGGCGGATAAGCCGCGCTATCTCATGGGCGTGGGCGAGCCGGACGACATCATGCGCGCGGTCGAACGCGGCATCGACATGTTCGATTGCGTACTGCCGACCCGCGCCGGCCGTCATGCGCTCGCCTACACGCGCTTCGGCAAGCTGAACCTCAAGAACGCGAAGCACGCCGACGACAAGCGCCCGCTGGATGATAAGAGTGATTGCCCGGCTGCACGCGACTATTCACGCGCCTATCTCCACCATCTCGTGAAATCGAACGAGATCCTCGCGTCGATGCTCTTGTCATGGGCGAATATCGCCTACTACCAGTCGCTGACGAGCGGAATCCGCGAGGCGATCTCCGCGGGGCGCTTTAAAGAGTTTGCCGAAGAGACGCGCGCGGATTGGGAACGCGGCGACTAACGCAAATCAAAGCGGATTGGCGCGCCAAGTTCCAGCCGTGATTCCGTGATTTCCGATGGGAATGGCGGAAACGGCGCCGCGCCCCGCACGATAGCAAGCGCCGCCTGATCGAGGACGCTCTTTCCGCTGCCCTGCGCGAGTGACACGGAAAGAACGCGGCCATCACGTCCGAGCGAGAAGACAACGCGTACGATTCCACTGACGCCGCCGGCGCGCGCTTCTGTCGGATAGACCTGACGAGAAAGATGCGCCTGTACCCTCGCGAAATAGGACGAGATCGCGGCCCGGCCGCCGGCTTCCGCCGCGCCGCCAGCTCCGGCGCGCCCGGCGCTGTCTGACGACGCAGCACGATTCGGACTCGCGGCACGGCTGGGCGCAGATTTCTGCGGGGAAGGCTTGCGCTCGGGCTCCTTGACCTCTTCGCGTTTTTCCTGCCGTTCAGGCTGTGTGCGGCGCGGTTGCGGCAGGGGCGGCGTCTCGTCGGGCTTTTCGACCGCCGGGGCTTCGGGCACTGCCGCCGCCTTTGCGTCCGTTGGCTTCGCTGTTTCCTCTTCCGGCAGCGCCAGTTCCAACGCCTCTTTCTGCGTCGGCAAAACGACCGGCGCGGGCAGGGGTGGAGGAGGTAGATCGACTTTCGCATGGGGCAACACCACCGGAGCGGGCTCCGGCGGCGGCGGCATCAGCTTGGCGATTTCAGAGACCGTTGGCTCGGTTTGTGGCGCGGTCTTCTCGCTTTCCGACGCGCTTGAGTTCACCGGCGTCGGCGCGGAAGGCAGTATGGCCTCCACAATGACATCGACAGGAATAGTGATCGTCCCGTCGCTGGCCGCAGCGGCGGCTGCACCCGCAGCGCGCTCCAGATCGCTTTCAAAGCTGATCTGGAACGCGACATACGCGCCGAGATGCGCCAGCAGCGAAACGATGAGCGTGATCTTCAGCCATTCGCGAGGGCCGAAGTGCTGCGCACAAGGCCGCTCGCCACATTCCAGCACGGCAGGAATGACGCCGGAAGGACTGGAGTCCGGCGCGACGTACAGGGAAACGGGAGCCGCCTTGGTGACGGACGGAAAGCGCAGGACGACGGCGGGCGCCGAAATTGCGTCCTCTTGCTCAATCCGTTTGGCTGTCAGCCGAGGCGACATCCCGTAGCTCGTATCAGGCGGCGCGGCCTTTGGGGAGCAGCGCGAGTACGGATTCGAAGCCCTCGAACTCCGGATGGCCCTGCGTCAGCGGCTTGCCTTGGCCGGCGCGGGCATGCGCGGCGCGGAATTGTTCAGACTTCGTCCATGCCTCGAAGTCGGCCTTTGTACGCCAGGTCGTGTGAGAGGAATAGAGAACGTGGTCGTCGCGGACCGGCCCCTTGAGCAGATGAAACTCGACGAAGCCCTGCATCTGGTCGAGATAGCTCTCGCGCTGGCGCCAAACCTGCTCGAATTCCTCGACGCAATCGGGCTTCACCTTGAAGCGGTTCATCGCGATGAACATGGTCTTCCTCCTGCTTCGGGGCTTCGCCCCGTCTGAAATGGCCTCGCCGGGAAAGCAGACGCCTTCCCGGCTCAGCGGTTTGGTGATGTCAGACACGGCGCGCCGCGTCTATCGGCGAATCGGCTTGTCCTCCGGTAGCGGTGGCGAACCGCCCGCAAAACGCATACGCAGCGAACCCTTCACGGTGATGCCAGGCGAATTGTATTCGTGCGTATAGACCTTGTAAGTCTCGTCGAGCAGGTTCTCGACCGAGAGCGCCGCGACGACATTCTCGTTCGGCTGATAGGCGAGATACAGATTCACCAGATTGTAGCTCCCGGTGACGTTGGCGAGTTCCGGATCGGTGCCCATGCCGGTGAAGGCAGGCAGATCGGAACGCTTCTTGGGCCCGTAATGTGCCCAGCGCAACGCCGCGGTCCATTTGCGGTCGTCGCTGCGCACGCCGAAGGTCGCCGCGATCATGTCCGGCGGAACGTTGCCGAGCGGATCGCCTTCGGTCATGTCCTTGCCCCGCATGCGGTGAGCGTTGACGCCCGTGAACCAGCGGCCCGCGTCATACATGCTTTCGAGCTCAACGCCTTCGATCCGCGCCTTCGAGATGTTCTGGTACTGCGTACAGAAGACATAGTCCGGGCCGGGCGGCGGCACGTTATCGACGAACGGACACGGCGCTCCGGGCGCGCCAGAAATGTTGATCGTCACGGTGTCGATGAAATTGTCGACGTCGTTGCGGAACACGTTCGCCTTCATGCGAAAGCGATCGCCTGCGACGAACATGTCGTCACGCTTGTAGTTGATGCCGATTTCCTTCGTCTTGCCGACCTCGGGCTTGAGGTCCGGGTTCGGCAGGAACGGGAAGTTCGCAAACGGCGGCGTACCGGGATGCTGCGCGGAGATCAGCGTTTCCGTGACGGCCGGAGCGCGGTAGCCCTCGGCGTAGGTCGCATACACCGTGATCGGTTCGACCGGCGTGATGCCGACCGTGAACTTCGGCGAAACGCGATCGCCGCTCGTTCCGACCTGCTCGCCTGTCGCAGCGTTGGTGCCGCTGAGCGAATAGTTGTCATAACGCAGCGCGGTGATGAATTGCAGCCAGGTCGAATAGTTCGTCTTCAGTTGCGCGAATGCACCCCACACCCGGCGCTTGCCGTTCGGATTGTAACCGTCGCCGAAGCCGCCGGCGTCGCGGTTGGAGACATCGTCTTCGAAGATGTCGCCGCCGATGGTCAGTGCATGGCGGAACGGGCCGGTGTCAAAGTACGACGTGTTATTACCGTCGTAACCGATCGTATCGATCGTATAGCCGGCGCGATTGCCGACGTTGCCGTAGAAGCCTTCAAAGCCCGGCGTGACAAAGGTCGCCAGGGTCTTGACGTCCACCTGATTCCAGTAGGCGCCGTGGTTGAAGTTGAAGAGCCGGTCCTCCGGCCGCGAGTAGCTCCACTGACCGACGGCGGTCGAGTTCTTCGCCTTGCTGTCGCGAATGACGTTGCTGACGCCCGGCGTGCCGTTTACCCAATCCGCGTTGTAATAGATACCCGTAGCCTTGACCTCGTGGCCCTCGGCGGGCCGGAAGGTGGCCTTGCCAAGTCCGGTGGAAACGGTTTGGCCGGAGTTGACGATCTTGTTGCCGCCGCCGTCCGAATAGTCGTCGAGTTGACGGTGGGTGCCGCCAAGGACGAAGTCTGCGTTCGGGCCCGCGCGCACCGCGCCAAAAATCGAACCAAGGCCGGTGGCGCCGTTCGTGCCCGCTTCGCCATGGGTTGCGACACCCCACGTCTCGCCCGGCTTCAGGATGTCGTCGGCATCCTTCGTGCGGAACGATACGACACCGCCGATCGCACCCGAGCCGTAAATATTCGAAACGGGTCCGCGCGAGACGTCGACTTCTGCCAGCAGTTCCGGCTCGATGTAGAAGCTGCCTGAGCCGTTGTGGCCGGCGCGCGCAAAATTCTGACGCGCACCATCGATAATAACCGCGACGCGCCCGAAATCCTGCAAGCCGCGGATGTTGATCGCCGTGCCCGGGTCCTGCGCGGACGCCTCCGCAGCCACACCCGGCATTCCGGTAAACAGCTGTGACGGACGGTTGGCAGAAATCTCTCGCAGTTGTTGCTCGCGCAGCGTCGAAATCGCTGCGAGCGAGTCGATTGCGCGTTCCTCAATCTTTGTCGCGAGAATGGTGATGCCGTCGAGCCAGTAGGGCTGCGCGTGTGCCCCTGTGCCGGCGAAAAGAATTGCCGCTGCAAACGCACCTGCCATCAGCAGGCGCATATGCGCGGACGGACTCATGTTGTTGAACTTCATAACAGGACGCCCCCAGCTTCTTGTTGGTGCCTTGGCTGGCGGGCGGCCGATACGCGGCGCTTGCTGGCGGGCTCGACGCGGACGCGATTTTTCACGTCGGCAATCGTGGTTGCCTTTATCACCGCAGTGGCGTAGTGCCGTCAAGTGATTGAAAAATCATAATAAAATGGTTCTAAAGAACGGTAGTCTCAAGTTTGAAAAATTCAAAAGTGGAACCCGTTTCGTCGAGCGCGGCGGAGAAGGAACCCGCCGACCGCAGCATTGCTGTCGCTGCGCATCGCATCGAAAGCCGCGATCTGTTCATCGGCACGCGCGAAATCACGATCGGTCATGGCGAGGATATCTATCGCCTGCGACTAACGGCCCAGAACAAACTGATCCTGACCAAGTGAGCCGGCCGATGCGTAATCTTCCACAACTATTCGCCGTAGCGTTCATTCTCGCATATCTCCCATGCGCGTCAGGGCATACGGCGGACGTTCGCACGGTCACAAGCGGCGACGGTCGAAAGGTCGAGATTCGGGATACGTCGCGCATCGTGACCATCGGCGCGGCCGTAACGGAGACGGTGTTTGCGCTCGGACATGGCAAGGAAGTGGTCGCTGTCGATCAGACCAGCACGTTTCCCGCCGCTGTACGCGAGAAGCCGAATGTCGGCTACATGCGCGCCTTGTCGGCGGAGGGTGTGTTGTCGCTCGCGCCGACACTCATCATCGCGACCGAAGGCTCCGGTCCACCCGACGTCATCGGCAATCTCTCGCGTGCCGGAGTTCCCTTTGTCCTCGTCCCGGAGGGCTACGACGAGGCCACCATCTTCCGCAAAGTGCGCGTGATCGCCGAGGTGCTTGGCGAGAAGGAGCGCGGTGAAGCAATGATCCGCGCCATGCAGGAAGACTTCCGCGTGGTCCAGGCGCAACGCGGCAAGATCCAGAAATCGCGCAAGGCCGTTTTCGTGCTCGCAATGGGCGGCGGCTCTCCGACCGTCGGCGGTGCGGAAACGAGTGCCGACGGCATTCTGAACATGGCAGGCGTCGAGAACGCGATGAAATCGGTGCACGGCTATAAGCCGGCCGTCGCGGAATCAACGCTCGCTGCGGCGCCCGAAGTGGTCATCACCATGCTCGAGCGCAATCACGGGCTCGATGCAAAGACAATGTTTTCTCAAGCCGCATTCGCCGGCACGCCCGCCGCGCGCGACCAGCGCCTGATCTCGATCCCGTCCTATTACCTGAGCTTCGGTCCGCGCACCGCGCACGCAGCTAGCCGGCTGGCAGCGGAAGTCTATCCCGAGCTCGACCTGCCGAAGCTTCCGCCAAGGCCGTGGACGAGCGCTCCGGCCGGACAGCAATGAGCACGAGCGGCGTGATGACGCCGGCCGCCACAGGGGCAACGCCGGCCCGCCGTGGTGGTTTGATGCTTGCCGTAGGCGCAATCCTGCTGGCCGTCGCCATCGTCGCCTCGCTCGCCATCGGCCCGATCTTCATCGCGCCCGCGAATATCCTCGTGATCCTCGCGGATGCCGTGCAAGGCGTTCGGCCGACCGACGGCATTGCGATGCGTGACGCGGTCGTGGTGCTCGACATCCGCTTGCCGCGTACCGTGCTGACCGCCCTCGTCGGCGGTGCGCTCGCGGTCGCGGGGGCGGTGCTGCAAGGCGTCTTCCGCAATCCCCTGGCCGATCCCGGGCTGGTAGGCGTGTCCACCGGCGCTGCCTTTGCAGCCGTCCTCTGGATTGTGTTCGGCGGGGTCGTCGGGATCTATCTCCCGCAGATATTGTTGGCCTTTGCGCTCCCGATCTCCGCCTTTCTTGGCAGCCTGATCTCGACGATTTTGCTCTACAGCCTCGCGACGCGCGAGGGGCGCACGTCGGTCGCGATGCTCCTGTTCGCCGGCATCGCGCTGGGCGCGCTCGCCGCGGCCGGGACGGGGCTCGTCATTTTTGTCGCGAGCGACCAGCAGTTGCGCGAGTTCACCTTCTGGACGCTCGGCAGTACGGGCGGCGCGAGCTGGCTCAAGGTTGGAATCGCACTGCCATTTTTTGCCGCGCTCTTTGCCGGGTCATTCTGGCTTGCGCGCGGGCTCGATGCTCTCGCAATCGGTGAGGCGGAAGCCTTTCACATGGGCGTCGACACGCAGTGGCTGAAGCGTCTGGCTATCGTGCTGGTCGCGGCTGGAGTCGGCGCGGCCGTCGCGATCTCGGGCGTCATCGGCTTCGTCGGACTCGTGGTCCCGCATCTGCTTCGCCTGAGCGCCGGCCCGATGCATGACCGGTTGCTGATCGGTTGCGCGCTTTCGGGCGCCGCGTTGCTCATCGCGTCCGATATCGTCGCACGCACGGTAGCGGCGCCGGCTGAAGTGCCGATTGGCGTGGTCACAGCCATCATCGGCGCCCCTTACTTCCTCTATCTCGTTCACCGCAATCGCGCGGCCCTTGGAGGCTGACATGCTGATTGGGCGCAGAATTACAGTCGCGGTGAAGGGGAAGACTCTCCTTCAGGATGTCGACCTCAGCCTTTCGCCGGGCCAGGTGCTGGCCGTCGTCGGACCGAACGGGGCGGGAAAGTCGACCTTGCTCAAGGCGATGACCGGCGAGCGCAAGACCACCGCCGGTGAAATTGAACTGGATGGCCGCGCCTTATGGCATTGGCCGGCTGCCGCACTTGCAAGCCGTCGTGCCGTCCTTGCCCAGTCAACCGAGGTCGTGTTCCCGTTCCTTGTGTCCGAGATCGTCACGCTGGGGATGCGCGGAAAGCTGACGGCGGCGGAGCAGCAACGCATCGTCCAGCGCGCGCTCGCCGCCGTCGATATGTCGGCCATGGCGGATCGCATTTACGGCACGCTTTCCGGCGGAGAGAAGCAACGCGTTCAGCTCGGTCGTGTGCTGGCGCAGGTCTGGAGCTGCGGCTGTACCTACCTCATGCTTGATGAGCCAACGAGCAACCTCGATCTGGCGCATCAACTCCTCATTCTGCGGCTGGCGCGCGAACATGCTCGGAGCGGCGGTGGTGTGCTGATGATCCTTCACGACCTCAATCTTGCCAGCATGGCGGCGGACCAGATCGTCGCGCTGAAAGACGGAAATCGCATCGCTTCCGGTGCGCCCGTCGAAGTGATGACGGACGACCTGATTGCAGCACTCTATGGCGTGAGGGCCCAGGTGCGAGGTGTGCCGGAAGGGCCATTCCTGCTGCCGCAGACGGCGAGGTTGCTGGCTTAGGCGGCGCTGCCTTTACGGCCGGAGCGCGGACGCAGGATCGAGGCGAAGCGTTCTTTGGCCATCGGCGGAGCGAACAAAAATCCCTGGCCGAGATCGCACCCCATCTTCCGAAGACTTTCAAGTTCAGAAGCCTTCTCGATTCCTTCCGCCACCGCCTTGCTGCCGAAGCGATGCGCAAGATCGATCCCGGTTTTGCAAAGAACTGCGTTCGTTTCGTCGCTGCCGCAATTCGTCACCAGGTTGCGGTCGAGCTTGAGCTCCGCAAACGGCAGTTCGCGCAACCGGGCAAGATGGGAGTAGCCGGTGCCGAAATCGTCGATCGCAAGCTCAATGTTGTAGATCTTGAGTTGCGTGGCGACCTCATGCGCAAGCGGAATATCGCGCACGACCTGGTCTTCCGTGACTTCCAGGATCAGGCCGGGCCACGCGCTGGATTTTGGCCGGAACTCGCGGACGATACTTGAAATCGGCAATTTCACGAGTGCGCTCACCGGCACATTCAGCGCCATCCGCATCGTGAATCCTTGTTCTGACAGCTCCGACCAGTCGCGCATGGCCGTCATCAGCACATGCTCGGTGAGCCGGATCATGCTGTCTTCCGAAGCGTCGGGCAGGAAGGCTCCAGGCGGGATGACGCCGTGATCGGGGTGCAGGCAGCGAACGAGTCCCTCGGCGCCCGCGAGACTCCGTTGCCGCAGTTCGATCTTCGGCTGGTACCAGAGCTGCAGCCAGCCCTTGTCCAGTAATTGGTCGAGTTCGAACTGCTTGCCAAGTTCGAACGGTGCGCCAACTGCTGGCGCGTCAGGCGCGCGAGTTGCGACGTCCGCAGGCTGAGGCCGGGAGCGAACGAGCCGGTCGCCGCAATGTTCCTTGACGATTTTCCGTACCGCCTCCGCACGAAAGGGCTTTGGCAGGACCGGCAACATATTGAGCGCATGACGCTCGCCGACCCGCCGGACTTCCTGCAACAGCGCGGGATCGCGGCCGCTCATCAACTGAACCGGCCCCCGGTAGCCGCGTTGAGCGAGGCCACGAATGACGTCGATGGCGTCCGAACTTTCAAGCGTGACGTCAAGAAAGCAGAAGTCCGGTGTCGAGTGTTCGAGCGCCGTCAAAACGCCAGGCGCATTGTCGAACTCGCGCGTTGCGATGCCGAAGTTGTGCAGGCTGTAGGCGACGATCTGACGGATACCGGGCTCGTCGTCGATGATGAAGCAATGCAGAGCGGCGCCCTGATCGGCGTGCGCTTTTCCGTCCACGGCGTGCTTCGGCGCACCGGCCTTGCTCATCGGCTCGTCCCAGTTTTGCGCGCATAGATTGCGATGGGGCGATGGAGATTTCGTTAAGCCGTAAAGCCCAATACGTCCCGAATGCCGCTTCGACATGGGCGCAATGCGAGACCGTCAAGGCCAATCGATAGCCCAAAAGCGACCCCAACCCGAGAACAGTCACCAGGAAGTTGTTACCTGAATCTGGCGGCCTCACCTGATGATGGGTCGACGGCCTTTTGGCTGGTGAGCCCGGATGGGATCGAACCATCGACACCCTGATTAAAAGTCAGGTGCTCTACCACTGAGCTACGGGCCCTTCGCGCAGGACCTACGGACGCAGGCGCGTCGCGTCAATAGCGGCCTGAGCCGTCAATTCAATAGGTCAGGCTACCCTCGGCACGCCGGGCCACATACTCGGGCCGGCACGCAGATACTGGTGCGGGCGCTTCACTTCGCTGCCCAGCGCCGATGCCGCGTGCCACGCCCAATGTGGGTCGTCGAGGACAGTGCGCCCGAGCGCGATCATGTCGGCCTGGCCGCTCGCGACGATTCGCTCGGCCTGCTCCGGCGTGACGATCAATCCGACCGTACGTGTCACGAGACCAGTCGCACGGCGCACCGCCTCGGCCAGCGGCGCGTTGTAGCCGTAGTCGGTCGGATTGCGCGCCACGAGCGTCAATCCGCCCGAGGAGACGTCAACGAAGTTCAGTCCTGCATCCTGGAACATGCCGGCATAGGCGGCGGCCATCTCGGGTGTAATGCCGGCCTCCAGCCAGTCGCTGCCGGTCATGCGCGCACCGAGCGGCATGCCTTTTGGAATCGCAGCACGCACCGCGCGCACAACTTCGAGCGGAAATTTCATGCGCGCCTCGAGCGAACCGCCATAAGAGTCTGTTCGCCGATTCGAGAGCGGCGAAATGAATTGGTGCAACAGATAGCCGTGGGCGGCATGCAGCTCGATCGCATCGAAACCGATTCGAACCGCGCGTCGGGCTGCGGAAACGAATCCTTCGCGCACGCGGTTGATGTCGGATTCGGTCATTTCACGCGGCACCGGCCAGCCGTCACCGAACGCAACCGGCGAGGGGGCGATCGATTCCCAGCCTCCGTCAGCAACACCGACGGGTTTGCTCCCTTCCCACGGGCTGAGTGTCGACGCTTTCCGGCCGGCATGTGCAATCTGAACGCCGAAATGCGCGTGACCGATTTTCTTGCAATGCCGGATGACGCGCGCGAGCGCGGCCTCACAACCATCGGAATAAAGACCGAGACAGCCTGCCGTGATGCGGCCCTGCGGCTCGACGTCGGTCATCTCGACAACGACCATCGCCGCGCCGGAATTCGCCAGCATGCCGAGATGGGTCATATGCCAGTCGCTCGCCTCGCCGTTCTGGGCGCTGTACTGGCACATGGGCGCGACGACGATGCGATTGGGCAATTCGAGTCCGGCCAGCCGGACCGGCGAAAAGAGCGTGCTGGTCATGAGAACTTCTCGATAAATGGAAAAGACGCCGCGAACCTGCCGGAGAGGCCGCGTCGCCGTCAATAGTCGGGGCTTGAAAGTGCGTCTGGTCGCTCCCGGATTTCGCCGCTATCCTGCGTTAAAAGGAAACCTGCATGCCGATTATCAATAGTCTCGCCGAACGCGCCGACGAAATCGCCGAATGGCGCCGCGATCTCCACATGCATCCGGAGTTGCAATACGACGTGCATCGTACGGCGGCTTCGGTCGCCGATCGGCTCAAGAGCTTCGGTTGCGATGAGATCGTGACCGGCATCGGTCGAACCGGCGTCGTCGGAGTCATTCGCGGGCGCGCCACGGGTAAGAAAGTGATCGGCCTGCGTGCCGATATGGACGCGCTGCCCATTGCAGAGGAAACCGGGCTCGACTACGCGTCGAAGATTCCAGGCAAGATGCACGCCTGCGGCCACGACGGGCACACGGCCATGCTGCTCGGCGCCGCGCGCCACCTGTGCGAGACGCGCAATTTCAGCGGCACGGCGGTTGTCATCTTTCAGCCTGCCGAAGAGGGCGGTGCCGGCGCGAAGGCGATGCTCGATGACGGGCTCGCCGACCGCTTCCGGATCGACGAGTTCTACGGAATGCACAACTATCCCGGCCTGCCAGTCGGCACGTTTGCCACGCGTGTGGGTGCGATCATGGCGGCGGCGGATCGCTTCTGGATCGAAGTCGAGGGCGTGGGCGGGCATGCCGCGCGCCCCCACAAGGCCGTGGACACGATCCTCGCGACTTCCTCGATTGTCACCGCGCTTCAGCAGATCGTCGCGCGCAATATCGATCCGCTCGAAAGTGCGGTGGTGTCGGTCACATTATTCCAGGCCGGATTCACCGACAACGTGATCCCGCAGCATGCGCTGCTGCGCGGCACATGCCGCAGCCTGAAGGCTCCGATCCGCGATATACTCGAGGCGCGCGTGACGGAAGTCGCGCAAGCGGTGGCGCGGTTGCACGGCGCCAAGGCGAACGTGCGCTATCAACGCGACTATCCGGTCGTGGTGAACAATCAGGATGCAACAGATTTCGCCGTCTCGGTCGCCCGCGAGGTAACGGGTGCAGAGCGCGTCGACGCGGATCTCACCCCCGTCATGGGGGGCGAAGACTTTTCTTTCATGCTTCAGGCACGGAAGGGAAATTTTATCTTCATCGGCAATGGCGACAGCGCCAACCTTCATCACCCGGCCTACGATTTCAACGACAAGGCCATTCCGTTCGGCGCATCCTATTGGGTGCGGCTGGTGGAGAACGCACTGCCGGCCTGAGCCCGGAGACCCACGCCGCCTATTGAATGCCAATGAATGTATCGGCGTATCTGCGACACCCGCTTTTGCTGCTCGCGGCCGTGTCGCTGGCCGTCGGCTTCATTTGGTATGTCCTCGGGCTTCCGGTGCAGATGCCCCGAAGTCCGCTCGCGCAGAACGAAAAGCTGGGCTGCGTTGCTTACGCACCGGCTGACATCGGCCCAGACGAGCCGGTCGAAATTCCGTTGGCGCAGATCGAAGCCGATATCGCCGCATTGGCCGCCCATGTTTCCTGCATTCGGACCTATCAGACCGGCGCCGGCCTTGATCGCGTTGTGGACGCGGCGGCTAAACATGGCCTGAAGGTTCTGATGGGCCTCTCGGTGGGCCGCGACGCGGCGGAGAACCGGGCCGAACTAGAGCGCGCGGTCGTGGCGGCAGAGGTCCAGCGCGACACGATCATGGCCATGGTCGTCGGCGACCGTCCGCTCAGCCGCCGCAGCATCCGAATTTCCGACCTCACAGGGGTGATCCGCGAGCTGCGCGAACGCACGAAGGTGCCGGTGACCTCCACCGAGTTCGCGGAAACGTGGCTGGAGGCCGATCAGCTTGCGGATGCCGTCGATGTCATTCTTCTCCGCGTTCCATTGTACGACGCGGTGTTTCCGCCTGCCGCGACGTCCGCCGCCGCTGTTGCCGCGGAAACGCGCGCACGGGTCGCTGCGGAATATCCCGGCAAGGAAGTCACCGTCGAAGCAGGCTGGCCGAGCGCCGGCCGGATGCGCGAAATGGCGCTCCCATTGCCTTCGTCGCAGGCCCGCGTCACGCAAGACTTGCTGGCCGCGGCCAAGACAGGACGGTTTCAACTCGTGCTGTTCGAAGGGATCGATAATCCCACACGCGCGGCGGGGATGGGAACGGCGGCGGCGCATTGGGGACTAATGCCGTCGGCTGCGGAGCCGCCGAAGTTCAGCTTCGGCGGAGCCGTCATCAACCATCCGCTCTGGTTCACGCAAGGCGCGACAGGCGTGATGTTCGCCTTCGTCATCTTCGCTGCCGCTTTTCTCGGCGCGCGCAGTGCCGGACCGCACGCCGCCGAGTCCGTGCGATGGTCGCCCATCGCCCTCATCGCGCTCGGCGCGAGTCCGTTGCTCGGTTGGGCGATCGCGGAACTGCCGATCCAGAATCATTCGGTCGGCGAGTGGATTCTCGGCTCCGTCTTGGTGCTGCTCGCGATCGTTACGCCGCCGGTCTGCGCCGCGGTTGTCATTCGACGGCTACCGTTCGAGGGTTTCGGGGCGCTGCTCGACCCCGCAATCCGGCGGCATGCGCATCCATTGGCGCGGACCGCGGGCATGCTGTTCGCCATGACGGTGTTCGTTGCGCTCGCAATCGCCCTGATGCTGGTTTTCGACCCCGAGAAGCGCGATCTTCCGTTCGCGCCGCTGACCGGGCCCGCGATTGCCCTGCTTGTTCTGGCGTCGATGTGTCCGCCGGGTCTTCGCAACGACAGCGTAGCAGAGAGGGGAGCCGCGCTCATACTCGCAGTCTCGGCGGGACTGATTGCCTTTAATGAGTCGCTCTGGAACTGGCAGGCGGCGTGGCTCGCCGCGCTGTTCTTGGCGCTTGCCGTGGCCTGCCGCCGCGCACCGGCCGCGCGAAACTCATGACAAGGATGGCGGCGGCGAAGGCCGACGGGACGACATTATTCAGGAACAGACCCAGGATCGCCGCGCAAAGGGCAGTCCCGAATGCCATTGCGTCGGGCTTGAAGAAGTGCACCGTCGCGGCGATCAGCGCGACGCCACCGAAGACTTCGAGCGCGTAAAGCTCGAAAATCAGGCGCCGTAGTCCGCACGACGCACGCTCGGCGCCCGCAAAACACGCAGCGGCAAGTATGTCGGATTCAACGATTGAAATCCGCAAATAAAGTGCCGCACCGATCGTGGCAAAGGCCAGCAGCAGAAGCAGATTGGTTTGGCGCGGTGTCGGCAGGAACGGGTACATGGAGAAAGCCTGGCACGGCTTCCGCCGAGCGGCAATCGTTCAGGACCTGCGCACGGCAAACGGATTGCTGGCGAGCGCAACACCGCCGAGTACAAGCACCAGACCGATCACATGATAGGCGAGGAATGACTCCCCAAGCGTCAGCGCGGCGAGTGCGGCGCTATACACCGGCATGAAATACATGAAAACGCCGGTAATCGACGGCCCGACTTCCTTGACGCAAATCTGATAGACGCCATACGCGCCAACCGAGGGGATGATCGCGAGCATCAGGATGTTCAGCCATGCGCGCGGAGCAGCCGGCACCGCATCGAGCACGATGGCTTCGTACAGCATGGGCGGCACGAGCGTGAGTGCGCCGACCAATGCGATCACGGCAAAGAGCGGCAGCGTCGGCAATGCGCGGAGCTTCTCCGCTTTCAGCATGACCGTATAGACCGCCCAGGAAAACGCGCAGACGGCAATCCCCAGATCGCCCTTGTTCAGGTCGAGGCTTAGAATCCGCTGAGGCTCGCCCTGCAACACGATGGTTGCGACCCCGAGGAAGCCAACGATCAGTCCCGCGATGCGTGCTCCGCTCAGGGGCTGACGGAAATACGCGGCGTCGAGCAGCACGATGAAGAGGGTCGAACCGGTATAGAGGAGCGCGGCGTTCGTAGCCGTCGTCCAGTGCAGCGACACATAGACGAGGCCGCCGCAGATCAGCATGCCGAGCAGGCCGAGGATCAGGATTTCCAGCCACACCGCGCGGAAGGCAGCCCAGTTCCGGACGATGCCGCTCCATGCGAATGGCAACAGAATGAGTGCGGCGAGCCCCCACCGCCAGAAAGCAAGCGTCCACGGTTCGACCAGCGCGACCGACGCGCGGCCAATGACCACGTTGGTGGAGAACAGGAGCGGCATCAGCGCAAGCAGCGCGTAGATACCGAGGCGAGATTGCATGAGAGCCAAACGGCCGGAGAAACGATGCGCCTAGCTAGCGGTCAACGGTCCCGGCTGCAATGTGAGCCGACGCAACTCAGCGCAGCGCCAGACGCTGGCCGTCATAGACGGCCGTGACGCAGTTCACGCCCTTGGTTTGCAGCGAAGCGCAAATCCGCGCGGCTTCGCCGGCATTGGTAAGCGGACCGGCGATAAGACGCAGTTCGACGCTGCCCGGCCGTTGCCCCTCGCGGACGCTCACGAGCGGACGCAAATTGCCAATAACCGGAGCGTGCCCGGTTCTCAAATTGCTCCACCGCGCCCGCAAGGCATTCATGTCGGGCTCGCCGCCGAGATCGACCCCGAACTCCGTACGCGTCGCTGACAACTCCGCTTGCGCGGGCGCGTTCTGCTCACGCGCGACGGGATTGGCGTGAATTTGCATCGGTTCCTGCGTCGCGCTCGGCGGTGAGATCAGCGGTTTCGCCGTCACATAACGAAGGAACACTTCACCGCCCGGGGCATCGATCGCGCCCGCGGGCGGCACGCCATGCGGCGCGGCTTCCGGCGGCAATGGTTGTGTCGGCGCCGCCGCCACGCGCGGCAGCGGTTTGGACTCCGGCGCTGCTTGCTCGATAATCCGAGGCGCAGTCTGCGCGACCGTCGACGGCGCGGGAACAGGCGGCCGCGAATTAATCGACGCGGTGATGTCGCCGAGACTCTGTTCGAGCCTGGCCAGACGCTCCTCAAGCCGGTCACGCTCGGCGGAAAGCACGCGCAGTGCGTCGTTCAGCCGGGCGATCTCGTGGTCCTTGATCGACGGAGCGGCGATTACCGTCGGTTCCGGCGGCGCGGGCTCAGGCGCGCGCTCGGCAACGGTCGCGGGTGCGCTGCGCTTCAGGATGGAGGCGAACTCGATCCCTCGATGATTGCCAACGACAAGCGCGATCGTTACCGCTGCGGCGAACACCGCGCAGGTGGCAATCGAGCCCCAGATGACATAGCTCGCCCAAGAACTCCGCTGGCTCATTCCGAGCGAACCCCGCCTCTTGCTTCGCCTGTGCGAATCAGTTGAGCCGCGAATTTACCAGAGTCGCGGGGCTTCGCCGCCTCGGCTATCGGGGCTCGCGCTGATCGGCTAAACCGCTGCCGACAATGATCGACTCCACCAGAGGCCGGATGCCGGAACCCACTGCGATCATCCTTGCCGCGGGCGAGGGCACGCGCATGGCGTCCCGGATTCCGAAGGTTCTGCACCGGGCGGCGGGCCGCTCGCTACTGGCCCATGCCATCGCGGCGGTCACGAACGCTGGCGCAGGCCGCATTGCGGTTGTGGTCGGGCCCGACCGCGAGGACGTGGGCGCCGAAGCCCTCCGTTGCGCGCCCGGAGCCGAAGTCTTTGTGCAGACCGAACGCCGCGGCACCGCCCACGCCGTCCTCACCGCCCGCAAAGCAATCGAACGGGGAGGCGATCTGCTGGTTGTCTTTGGCGACACGCCGCTCCTGCGCGCGGGAACTTTGAAAGCTCTGGCTGACGGGTTGAAAGAAGCCGCCGTGGCCGTTCTCGGCTTTCGGGCCGCCGACCCTACGGGTTACGGACGCCTGCTGGTGAGTGACGGCGAACTCGCTGCCATTCGCGAAGAGCGCGACGCAAGCGACGAAGAGCGCAAGGTGAATTTGTGTAATGCCGGTGCCATAGCGATCGCGGGCAAAAACGCACTCGCCTTGCTCGACCGCATCACGGACAACAATGCCAAGCGTGAATTCTATCTGACCGATATCGTGGCGCTTGCGCGCTCGGCCAAACTGAAGGTCGTCGTGCGCGAAGCCGCCGAGGAGGAAGTCATGGGCGTGAACGACAAGAGTCAGCTCGCCGTTGCGGAAGCAGGAATGCAAACGCGCTTGCGCGAAGCGGCGATGAAAGGCGGCGCGATCCTCGTGGCGCCCGAAACCGTGCATCTGTCCGCTGACACAAAACTCGGACGCGATGTCGTCGTCGAACCTTATGTCGTGTTCGGTGCGGGCGTCACGGTGGAAGAGGGCGCCGTCATTCATTCCTTCTCGCATCTCGAGGGCGCATCGGTCGGTGCGGGTGCGAGCGTCGGACCGTTCGCGCGGTTGCGTCCGGGAACGAAACTCGGCGCCGGCGTTCGCATCGGCAACTTCGTCGAGACCAAGGCCGTGGAGTTTGGCGACAAGGCCAAGGCCAATCATCTTTCTTATGTCGGGGATTCGGTGGTCGGCGCGGGCGCCAATATCGGCGCCGGCACCATCACCTGCAATTACGACGGCTTCGGCAAGCACAAGACCGAGATCGGCGCCGGCGCCTTCATCGGTTCGAATTCGGCGCTCGTGGCACCGGTCAAGATCGGCGACGGCGCTTACGTCGCATCGGGCTCGGTGATCACGGCTAACATCCCCAACGATGCGCTGGGCGTCGGGCGAAGCCGCCAGGTTAACAAGGAAGGCTGGGCGCGCGACTTGCGGGCCCTCAAAGGCAGCCAAAAAGGCGGCGATTAACCGCGCCCGCAGACATTGCTTGCAATGGGCTGTTAACCGATTTGATTTTCGCGGGCCGGGAACGGCTTCTAAATGCTGTTGCCCTAGGCTGTTCGGCCTGGCGGCGGGAGGAATTTCTGGTCCATGTGTGGAATCGTCGGTATTCTCGGCAGCGAACCGGTCGCACAAGGACTCGTCGAAGCGCTGAAGCGGCTTGAATATCGCGGCTATGACTCCGCAGGCGTTGCCACGCTTGAGGGGGGCCATCTCGCTCGCCGCCGCGCCGAAGGCAAGCTGAAGAACCTAGAGACCCGGCTGGCGCTCGAACCGCTGCAAGGCACGATCGGAATCGGACACACACGCTGGGCGACGCACGGCGCACCGAATGAGTCGAACGCTCATCCGCACGCGACCGACAAGCTCGCCGTTGTTCATAACGGAATCATCGAGAATTTCCGCGAACTGCGCGAGAAGCTGGAGGCGCAGGGCGTCACGTTTCGGACCGAAACCGACACCGAAGTGGTCGCCCACCTCGTCACCGCCGAGATGAAGAGCGGCAAGGGGCCGGTGGAAGCGGTCGCGGCCGCGTTGCCTCAGGTACGGGGCGCGTTCGCGCTCGCGTTTCTGTTTGAGGGCGAAGAGAACCTGCTCGTCGGCGCACGGCGCGGCAGTCCGCTCGCCATCGGCTTTGGCAGCGGCGAAATGTTCATCGGCTCCGACGCCATCGCGCTGGCGCCATTCACCGATCAGATCGCTTATCTGGAAGAGGGCGATCTCGCGGTCGTCACCCGCGCCGGCGTTGAAGTGCGCGACGCGCAGGGCAAGCGGGTGGAGCGTCCGACACAGACGTCGAATGCCGGCGCCTTCCTCGTGGACAAAGGCAATCATCGCCATTTCATGGCGAAGGAAATTTATGAGCAACCGGAGGTCGTCGGTCATACGCTCGCGCACTACATCGATATGTCGCACGAGTGTGTGCGTCTGCCATTCGAACTTCCGTTCGATTTCAACAAGCTCGACCGCATCACCATCTCCGCCTGTGGCACGGCATTCTATGCCGGCACGATCGCGAAGTACTGGTTTGAACGCTTTGCGCGCCTGCCTGTCGACCTCGATATCGCCTCCGAGTTTCGTTATCGCGAGGCGCCGCTGCCCGAACGAGGGCTCGCAATCTTCGTCTCACAGTCGGGCGAAACTGCCGACACGCTTGCCTCGCTGCGCTACGCCAAGGAGCACGGCCAGCACACGCTCGCGGTCGTAAACGTCCCGTCTTCCACGATCGCTCGCGAAAGCAGCGTCGTGGCGCCGACGCTGGCCGGTCCAGAGATTGGCGTCGCGTCCACGAAGGCCTTCACATGCCAGTTGGCGACACTCGCCTGCCTCGCCGTCGCGGCTGGCCGGGCGCGTGGCATTCTCTCCGCGGATGACGAAAAGAAACTGGTCCGGGCTTTCATCGAGGTGCCGCGCCTGATGGTGGACGCGCTCTCGCTGGAACCGCAGATCGAGCGCCTGGCAAAGCAGCTCGAGACCGCCCGCGATGTGCTCTATCTTGGCCGCGGCACGAGCTTTCCGCTCGCCATGGAAGGCGCGCTGAAGCTCAAGGAAATTTCCTACATCCACGCCGAAGGTTATGCGGCCGGCGAGTTGAAGCACGGCCCCATCGCGCTGATCGACGAGCAGATGCCGGTGGTGGTCATCGCGCCCTATGACAAGGTCTTCGAGAAGACTGCCTCCAACATGCAGGAGGTACTGGCGCGCGGGGGGCGCATCATCCTGCTCAGCGACAAGCGGGGAGCCGCCGAAGCCGGGGTGGGGGCCGACACCATCCTGACGCTGCCGGACATGCCCTCGACTATTACGCCCATCGTCTACGCCATTCCGGTCCAGCTTCTTGCCTATCATGTGGCCGTTCTGCGCGGGACGGACGTCGATCAGCCGCGCAATCTGGCGAAGTCGGTCACCGTCGAATAGGCTGCAGCGGCCATGCGAACCCGCTCATGAACAAGAGCAGCACCCCGCAAGATCCGACCCCAACGGAGGTCGCAAGCGGCATCGGCATCATGCCACGGCTGCGCAATTATTTTCTGACCGGACTCGTGATCGCGGCTCCGCTCGCCATCACCGTTTATATCGTTTGGTGGCTCGTTCACTGGATCGACGGCTGG
>Ga0307505_10001438_pt1 | contig 19236 bp, 8 predicted proteins | sample 23_S_MG_FD_202183 | JGI IMG/M metagenome (GOLD analysis project Ga0307505, IMG submission 202183) | Soil microbial communities from Populus trichocarpa stands in riparian zone in the Pacific Northwest, United States - 23_S | ecosystem: Environmental > Terrestrial > Soil > Riparian zone > Trees...
CCGTCCGCATCTGACCTCGTCGATGGCGGCCTGCTGGGCGGCGAGCACGATCTCGTAGAGCGCGCGTTGTTCGGGCGAGAACCGCCCGTTGACCGGAAACGTGCGCGTGATGTCGGAGGCGTAGCACTGGAATTCGGCGCCGGCGTCGATGAGCAGCAGATCGCCGTCGCGCAGCGGCGCATTGTTGGCCCGGTAGTGCAGCACGCAGGCATTCGCGCCGCCGCCCACGATCGGTTCGTAGCTCGGCACCGCGCCATGGCGCCGGAACGTATGCTGCAGCTCGGCCTCGACCTCGTGTTCATTCATGCCAGGGCGCGTGGAGCGCATTGCGCGGATGTGCGCCTCTGCGCCGATCTGCGCGGCCTTGCGCATGACCCGAAGTTCGGCGCGCGACTTGTACAGGCGCAGATCGTGCAGCAGGTGCGAGAGCGCGACGAACTCGTGCGGCGGTTTCGCGCCATGACGCACCATGGCGCGCACGCTGTTGACCCAGCCGATCAGGCGCAGGTCGAAATCGCTGTCGCGGCCGAAATGGTAGTAGACACGCTCGCGGCCCTCGATGAGGCCGGGAAGGATGTCGTCGATGTCGTCGATCGGGAATGCGTCGTCGACGCCGTATTCGGCGATCGCGCCCTCATGGCCGGCGCGGAATCCATCCCAGCGCTCGCGATCGGGATCCTTCTCGCGGCAGAACAGGATCGCCTCGCCCTGCGCCCGTCCGGGAATCAGCGCGAGCACGGCTTCCGGCTCGGGGAAACCGGTCAGGTAATGGAAATCGCTGTCCTGTCGATACGGATAGTGCGAGTCGTTGTTGCGCAGACGCTCGGGTGCCGCAGGCACGATGACGATGGCTTCGCGCCCGGCCATGCGCATGAGCTGGCGTCGACGACGCGTGAACTCGCTGGACCCGATCATGCTGATGCTCGCGCGGCGGTGCGGGGCAGAAGCGACATTCAGTGCAGCCGCCTGCTGACGCTGTCGATCGAAACGCCGCGCAGCGGCGCATTGAGTTCACCGTGAAGCAGGAGCACGCCGATGCGCACGAACTCGAGCACTTCGGTGAGCGCGCGCTCGTCATCCTCGTCCTCATCGAAGGCGAAGTCGGTGGCGGCGATCGTGCCAAGATCGCGCAGGATCTCCTCGGCATCTTCGGACAGGGCAACCGCACTGCCCGCACCGGCCAGGCCAACGCCGCCGAGGAATCCACGGCACCAGTCCACGAGCGCCCCGGCGCGCACGGGCAATGCGGCACTGTCGGCGGGCAGCAGGGGCTCGAAGCCCAGGTCGGGGTCCTCGAGTTGGGTGCGGCAGAGGTTCAGAAGGCGCGCGAAGACGTCATCCTCGCGCCAGTCGTCGTCTGCAGCATCCAGAGCCAGTGCGTCCAGCCAGGAATTCGCATCGGCCTTGCCGCCGGCGCACAGGAAACCGGTCAGCGAACCGTGCAGGTCGCTGGCGCCAACGCCCATGCGCAGGCGACCGAGGCTGCGGTCAAGCTCATCGTGGTTGGGTTCGTGATGGGTCATGCGTACGGATGGTGAAACGGCATGGGGCAATTCTAGCCCGCATTCCACCGGATTCGTCATTCATTCCGGTGTCCGGTCCCGCACGAATCGCAGTGCGGCGCATGACAAGCGCGACCGCGATTGCCTAAACTGCACTGCAGCGCTGCTGGTGCCCATGATCCGCTTCCGGACGGGCGGCACTGAACGGGACCAATCTCCGGGATTGTCCTGGGCCTGATGGGGCGAGGGGAATTCTGGATGCGTGCTGGGCGATGGCCTCGGGTTCGCTGTTTTCCGCTCGATGCGGTTTGCGGGCAGGCATTCCCTCGCGTCCTCGGCCTTGTCCGCCGCACGATCGCGCAACCGCTGGGTTTGGCACTGCATCACGCTCGCGCGCTCGCTTGCCTGTCCGCATTGCTGATCATCCAGCCGCTGGCCGCGCTTGAGCGCGAGTATTTTTTCGATCGTCTCGAGAACGATCAGGCACTGCTGCAGAACTCGGTCAACGCGTTGTACCAGGACCGCACGGGTTACCTGTGGATCGGCACCCAGGGCGGCCTGCACCGGTTCGACGGATACCGGCTGGGGCTGTACACGCACGATTCCGATAATCCGGCCAGCCTGCCCGATGGGGTGCTCCTCGCGATCGAAGGCGATCCGCAGGGGCGGCTGTGGGTCGGAACCATCATGGACGGGGTGGCCCGCTTCAATCCCGAGGACGAGCGTTTCGAGAGCTTCCGGCTTGCGCTCGATGCCCGCGCGCGAAGCACGCGCGAAGCCGTGTATGCGCTCGCGTTCGATCCGCAACGCGGTCTGTGGATCGGCAACGGTCATGGCCTGGAGCTGCTCAATCCGGCGTCGCGCGAGCGCGAGCACATCTGGCCGAGAAGTGCGCAGGCGAGTGCGGTGCCGATGCGCAGTCTCCTGTTGACCACGAAAGGAGCGCTGTGGGCGGCAGGTGCGGATGGCTTGCTGCGCATACCGCCGGGTGCTCGCCAACCCGAGCGTGTCGCGACCGGCGTGATCGAATCGCCGATCGCACTGATCGAGGACAGCAACGGTCAGGTTCTGGTCGCTACCAGCAAGAGTCTTTACGCGGTCGATCCGCTCAGCTTCGCCGCGCGTCTGCTGTGGTCGAGTGCGGACGTCGGCGTGATCACGGCGATCGCCGAAGATCGCAACGGGCGCATCTGGATAGCCGTGCGCGGCAAGGGCATCGCGATTTACGACGCACGTCGCGACAGCGTGACCTGGATCGTCGCCGACCGCGAACTGCCTGGCGGCCTGCCCGATACCCTGGTCGCGCGCATGCTGGCGGATCGTTCCGGATTGATGTGGGTGGGCAGTGAGGCCTTCGGCGTCGCCCGAGTCGACCCGGACGGCGCAGCGTTTCGCCATATCATCGATGTGCCGGCAGGTCGGCGCGATCCAGGTGCGAACAGCGTGCGCTCGATACTCGAGGACCGTTCCGGCCGTATCTGGCTGGGCACCGAGGGTGATGGCCTCAAGCGCTACAACCGGCACGAGCGGGATTTCGAGGATTTCAGTGAACCGATTGCGTTGGCGCTCGGCCAGCGCCAGCGGTCAGGCCTGCATGTCGAGGCCCTCGCCCACGGGGCGAACGACACGGTGTGGTTTGCCGGCGCATTCGGGGTCGGCAGGCTCGACCCGCTGTTGCGCCGGGTCGACTGGTTGCCGGAAACGCGTGGACAAGCCAATGACGTGCGTGAGCGAGGGTATCGCGCGCTCGTCGCGGCGAAGGATGGCAGCCTGTGGTACGGATCCAGCTCTGGCGGGGTCACGCGTCACGACCCTCGCAGCGGACAGTCGCGAACCTGGCGCCACGCTGAAGGCGACGCCGCCAGTCTGAGCCACGACCACGTGCTGTGCTTGTACGAGGACCGCTTCGGTCGGATCTGGGCCGGGACCGTGGACGGTCTCAGTGTCATCGAACCGCGCGATGGCTCGGTGCGGGTGATGCGCCACGATTCGCATGATGCGCAATCGTTGTCCGGCAATCTGGTGCGCGCCATACACGAGAGCACGGACGGCAGTTTCTGGATCGGCACCCACAGCGGTCTGAGCCATCTTCGCGAACTCGGCGAAGGGCTGCCCCGATTCAGGCGCTATGCCCAGCGCGATGGACTGCCCGACGCGACCATCTACGGAATCCTCGAGGACGCGATGGGTCGGCTTTGGCTCACTTCCAATCGCGGGGTCTCCGCATTCGACCCGGTCGCCTCGGTCGTCCACAACTTCCTGCCAATGGACGGCTTGCAGGCGATGGAGTTCCACGGCGGCGCGTTCCTGGCATTGCGCAGCGGCGAGTTCGCGTTTGGCGGGGTCAACGGGCTCAACCTGGTCGTGCCGGCTGCGGTTGCATCGAGCCGTTTCGCCGCGCCGGTCGTGATTACCGGCGTGCATGTGGGCAATGATGCCGATGCCGTGCGCCAACCCGGACCGGACGTGGTCATGCGCCAGGCGGACCGGGTCATACGCTTCGAGTTCGCCGCCCTCGACTTCACTGCGCCGCAGCGCAACCGTTTCCGCTACCGGCTGGAAGGCTTCGACGAGGACTGGATCGCGGCCGGCACGCGCCGCGATGCCACCTACACCAATCTGAGTCCGGGCAGGTATGTTTTCCACGTAAGCGGCAGCAATCACGACGGCTACTGGAGCGATGCGACCACGGCGCAGGCGATCACGATCGAGCCGGAATGGTGGAACAGCCTGCCGATGAAGATCGCATACGCCCTGTTCGCCCTGGTTGCGGTGCTGATTGCGCGCGAGCTGATCAGGAAAAGGCGTGTCGGCGAGCAGCGCTATCATCGCGAGATCAAGGAGCGCGAGGATCGCCTGCGGCTTGCCCTGTGGGGATCCGGCGACGAGTTCTGGGATCTGGACATGGATTCGGGAGTCCTCGTGCGCCTCAGCTCCGACCGCCGCGGCAATCAGCGCGAAGAATCGGTTGTGGTCTACGACTGGGTTCGCGAAACCGTGCATCCCGATGACCAGCGCGCGATTGCCCAGCGACTGGACGATCACATTACCGGCAAGACCCAGCTGTTCGAGTCAGAGCAACGCATCCGGCTCGCCGGGGGCTCATGGATCTGGGTGCTCGCGCGCGGCAAGATCGTCGAACGCAACGAAGCCGGGCGTCCGTTGCGCATCTGCGGCACGGTACGCAACGTCACCGCCACCCGCGAAGCCGAGCGCGAACGCAGGATTGCCCAGGAAGTCATCGGCAGCATGAGCGAGGCCGTTTCGGTTACCGACCTGGACTTCCGCTTCGTCTCGATCAATCCGGCGTTCACCCGCATCACCGGATGGCAGGAGAACGAAGTGCAGGGACGTTCGGCTGCGCTGATGAACTGTTCGCAGCATTCGCCCGAGCACTACCAGTCGCTGCGCGATGCACTCGCGCGCGACGGCCACTGGCGCGGTGAACTGTGGCAGCGACGCAAGGACGGCGAAGAATTCCTGTCCTGGCTGCAAGCCACGGAAGTGCGCGACGCCCGCGGTCAGCGCACCCACTTCGTGCAGGTCATCACCGACATCACCGAGCGCAAGCGCAACGAGCAGGAGCTGCGCTACCTCGCCAACTTCGACACCCTGACCGGCCTGCCGAATCGCACCTTGCTGTTCGAACGACTCGGTCATGCAGTGATCCGCGCACGTCGCGGCGGGCGCAAGGTGGCTGTCCTGTTCCTGGACTTGGACCGCTTCAAGCACGTCAACGACTCGATGGGTCACGCGGCAGGCGACCGCATGCTCAAGGCGGCCGGCAGCCGGCTGCGCGACAACGTGCGCGATGGCGACACCGTTGCGCGCATCGGCGGCGACGAGTTCAATGTCGTGCTTGAGGATCTGAGCGACGCCATGGAAGCCGAACGCGTCGCCCAGAAACTCATTGCCGCGTTCGAAATGCCGCTTGAACTCGACGACGGTCAGGAGGTCGTGATCTCGCCGTCGATCGGCATCAGCCTGTATCCGGATCATGCGCAGACGCCGACCGACCTGCTCAAGTTCGCCGATACCGCGATGTATCAGGCCAAGGATCACGGCCGCAAGACCTACAAGGTCTATACCGAATCGATGGACGCGGCAGCGCGTCTGCGCGCGACCCTGGTCGGTGCATTGCGCAAGGCGCTGGAGCGTGGCGAGTTCAGGCTGGTCTACCAGCCCAAGCTGTCCCTTCTCGATGAGCGCATCACCGGCGTCGAGGCGCTGCTGCGTTGGAACAGCGAGGATCTGGGCGAGATCTCGCCGTCGACCTTCATCCCGATCGCGGAGGAAACCGGCCTGATCGTGGAGATCGGCGACTGGGTACTCGATCAGGCCTGCCGTCAGCTCGCGGCCTGGAACCGGGCCGGACTGCGCGACGTGTCGATGTCGGTCAACATCTCGGTCCTGCAGTTGCAGCGCGGCGAACTGACCCAGCGTCTTTGCGATGTGCTGGCCGACAACGACATGGCGCCGAACCAGCTCGAACTGGAGTTGACCGAGAGCATGATCATGGCCAATGCGGAGCAGTCGATCACGACCCTGCGCCAGCTCAAGGCGGTCGGCGTGACGATCGCGATCGACGATTTCGGAACCGGCTATTCGTCACTCGCGTATCTCAAGCGACTGCCGATCGACACCCTCAAGATCGACAAGGAGTTCGTCGGCGACATCACCACCGATCCCGACGACGAGGCGATCACGGCCACGGTCATCACGATGGCGCATTCACTGGGACTCAACGTGGTGGCCGAGGGGGTCGAGATCGCCGAGCAGGTCGAGTACCTGCGCGAGCAAGGCTGCGACGAGGTGCAGGGACACTGGTTGTCGCACCCGCTGCCGCCGGAGCAGTGTTTCGGGTTTCTGCAGGAGCGCGCACTTCGCCGGCGAAAAGCCCAGGGTGACGCGGTTGACTGGTCCGTTTCCGGTGTATAGTTTCCGCAATGTCCGAGCATGAACCTACGCTGGCCGCGGTCGCGGAAATCGGTGCCCGGGTCGACCGGCTCGTCGAACTGTGCCGTCGGCTCAGCGACGAGAATCGCAGCCTGCGCCAGAGTCAGGAGCAGCTCGCCGGCGAGCGGGCGGCATTGCTCGCCCGCAACGAGCAGGCCCGTTCGCGGGTCGAGGCGATGATCGGTCGGCTCAAGTCGCTGGAGCAGAACCAGGGATGAGCGAAGCCGTCGCCGTCAATATTCTCGATCGCGAGTACCTTGTCGCATGCTCCCCCGAGGAGCGTCCCGGACTGGTCGCTGCGGCCGCTTACCTAGATGCCAAGTTGCGCGAGTTGCGCGACGCACACCGCGGCGGCGGGCTCGAGCGCATGGCGATCCTCGCTGCGCTGAACATCAGCCACGAGCTGCTCGATCTGCGGCGTCAGCGTGACGCGAGTGGCAACGATCTGGCACAACATCTGCAGGCGATAAAAGCAAAGCTTGATGCGGGTTTGCCAGCGTCACTACAATAGACCCCGGTGTCCTCGGCGGTGTGCGACAGCGCATTCCAACATATTGCCTTGTACCTGTAGACGACCCGGGACGGCCACGCGTCGGTTGGTGTGCAAGTCCGCCTCGTGCGGAAAGCCTGAAGACCCGCAAAGCCTTCCCACCTGAACCCATTGGTTCAAGGTCGTTAGATGTGCATCGGCACGGCGGAGGACGCCACCTTTTTCCAATTCGCCCCGCGCGCATGACCGTCAACGACGAGCGCAAATCCTTGCGCGCCGTGCTGCGTGCGAGACGTCAGGCGGCTCCAGCCGCCACCCGGATCGCCGCGGCGGCCGGTGTGGTCGCCGCACTGGAGCAGCTTCCGGAGTTTCTCACCGATCCCCTGGTTGCTGGGTACTGGGCGATCGATGGCGAGCTGCCGTTGCACAGTGTTGTCGCCAGCCTGCAGCAACGCGGTCAGCAGTACTGCCTGCCGCGCCTTGCCGGCAGCGCGCGCCTGTTGCGGTTCGTGCGCTGGCGCGCCGGCATTGCGCTCGAATCCAACCGCTACGGGATTCCCGAACCGGCATGCGCGCCGGCGGACCTGCTCGATGCCGCGGCACTCGATGTCGTGCTCGTGCCGTTGCTCGGTTTCGACCGACGTGGACACCGCCTCGGTTACGGCGGCGGTTACTACGATGCGACGTTCTCGTTTCTGCGCGAGCGCACGCAGGCCACGCGTCCGCTGCTGGTCGGAGTCGGCTATGCGATGCAGGAAATCGAAACCGTCCAGGCGGCCATGTGGGACGTGAAACTCGACTATGTCGCCACCGAGAAAGAATTGATCGACTGCTGGCCCGCTTCGTCGTGAACCAGGACAAGAAGCGGTACAGATATCCCGCCTACCCGTAGAGCCGAGCTTGCTCGGCTACCTTTATGAAATCGCAACCAACCACCAGGACAATGCCATGACCAAGCGGTATTGGTTGCTGAAATCGGAACCCCAGGAGTTCTCGATCGACGCCCTGGCCCGCGTCAGGAGCGAGCCATGGAGCGGCGTGCGCAACTACCAGGCACGCAATTTCATCCGCGACGGCATGCAGGTTGGCGACGGCATCCTGTTCTATCACTCCAACTGCGCAGAACCCGGCGTCGTCGGCGTCGCCGAAGTCGCCAGCGCGGCCTACCCGGATCCAACCCAGTTCGATCCGAAAAGCGACTACCACGATCCCGGCAGCGCCCGCGAGGACCCGCGCTGGCTGCTCGTCGATGTGCGCTTCAAGCGCAAACTCGGCCGAGCGATTACGCTGGACGAACTCAAGACGCATGCCGACGCACTCGGTGAGTTTGCCCTCATCCGCCGCGGCAACCGCCTGTCCGTACTGCCGGTCACGCGTGCGCAGTGGGACTACATTCTCGATCTGGAAAAGCGGAGTCCTGCATGACATCCCGGGAAGAAGGCAAGCGCCGTGCGGCGCGTGCCGCGATGCGCTACGTTGAAGACGGCATGATCGTGGGCGTCGGGACCGGATCCACGGTCGCCCATTTCATCGACGCACTGGCCGAGCGCAGGAACGACATCGAAGGTGCCGTGTCGAGCTCCGAGCAGTCCACCCGCCTGCTCAAGGAACGGGGCATTCGCGTATTCGATCTGAATGCGACCGGCGAGCTCGCGCTGTATGTCGATGGCGCAGACGAATGCGATCCACAACGCTGCCTGATCAAGGGCGGTGGCGCCGCCCTGACACGCGAGAAGATCATCGCCGCGGCCTCGCGCCTGTTCGTGTGCATCATCGATCCGGCCAAGAAGGTCGATGTACTCGGTCGCTTTCCGTTGCCCGTTGAGGTCATTCCGATGGCACGCAGCCATGTCGGTCGCACGCTTGTCCAGCTTGGCGGTCAGCCGGTCTGGCGTGATGGCGTGACCACCGACAACGGCAACTGGATTCTCGATGTACACGGCCTGCGCATCACGGACCCGGTTGCGCTCGAGCGCGAACTCAACCAGATCGTCGGCATCGTCACGGTGGGTTTGTTCGCCCAGCGTCGGGCCGATGTCGTATTGTCCGGAGAGGACCCGGCATGAACTCGCGCGCCTAACGACCGGCTGTTGGTTGAGGGAGGCCCTCCCGCAACCAGCAGATGGATCCGCTCGCGAAGGCCCTGCCGACATGCTTCCGTGGGAAGCCCTTCAGGGCCGATGCTCTCCTGCACCGCTGGCCCAAGGAATCGGGCCTGAAGGCCCTCCAACAACAAGCTGATGGAACCACTCGCGAAGGCCATGCCGAAATGCTTCCGTGGGAGGCCCTTCAGGGCCGATGCTCTCCTGCGCCGCTGGCCGAAGGCATCGGGTCTGAAAGCGCACGCGCCGAGGCCGCGCTACAAATCGTCCGGGACAGCGCGGGACTGGGCGAAGTGCGCGCGCGTCGTCGCTGCGGAACGATCGGGGTCGCGCCTGACCAGCGCATCGCGCCACTCGGGGGGTACCGATGTGATCTCCGGCCCGGCCTCGTCGTTGGCGACAGGCACGACCTTGCCCCCGGCGAGCACGGCGACCGGCACCCCATCGCGATAGAGGATGCGCGAGCCGACCATCGCCGCGATGCGCGCGCCTGGTGTGAGGATGCCGACCAGGTTGAGCGGATCGGTTGCAGCGATCGTGACGAGTTCGCCGCTGCATTCCCGACGACGCAGCTTGCGCAACAGCGGAATCGCTTCGGCCAATGCGAACTGCTCGCCGGACATTCCGTTGACGAAGCGACCGCCGCGGATTTCGCCGCGCGCTTCAAGCTGCCGGCATACGCGCAGCAGGTCACGCCACGGCGGCAGCCAGTCCGCCTCGCGCGCCAGCAGACGCCAGCAGATCACTCCATAGCGACGCAGCAGCGTGCGCACGATGTGTTCGCAGGTAGCGGGATCGGCCGCCGCCGTGCCGCGCGCTGGCACTCTTGCGTTCGCATCAGCAGGTTCCGACTGTGCGGCAGTTGGGTTCGTAAGCGGGTGGATCAATGCCCAGCGGCCGGCATCGGCGATCCCGAGCAGGCTCGCACGACGCGTGCGTCGCGCATGCGGCGAGCTGCGCCGCGAAGCGGGGATGAGCAGGGCACGCAGTCCGGCGAAACTGTCTGCATGCACGAGTCCACGGGCAACGAGTTCGCCGAGCGCCTGCTCGAGTTCGACCTGGATCAAGCGTGTCGTGTGCGCGATTTCGTCGAAGAACGATGCGCCGTTTGCGACGAGATGATCAATCACCGCCTGCGCGCGCGATGAGGCCTGCGTCGTATCGCTCGCAGCGTCAGGTGCCAATGCGGTCCACAGACGCAGGTTTCGTCGCGGCAGTACCAGTACCGGTGTGCCGCGCACGGGGCCGGCTGCGCGCGCGCGGGTCGCGCTGGCGATGCTGGCCAGGCGCGTCCACACGAGACGACCGCTGCGACACAGTTCGTCAATCCAGCTGATCGAATAGTCGGCAATGCGCGCAGGCAGCAGATCCGCCTCCCACGCCGCCGCGGCGGCTTCATAGCCTTCGAGCTGGGCAAGCACGGCTTGCAGCGCCTCGGGACCGCGCGCACGCGTCGCTGCCGACACCCGTTGCCAGTCGAACAGGAAGCGCATGAAGTCGCGTGCCTGGACCGGCTCGATTTCGCGGCGCAGGCGCTTGAGCGTGTAGCGGTGGATGCGCGCGAGCAGATGGCGTTCGCACCATTCCTCGTGCGCGGCCTGCGGCGTGAACCGGCCGCGCATCGCATGGCCCTCCGATTCCAGCGCGATCAGCGCAATATCGATGGCACTCACGGGCACGCCGAGCGACGCCGCCAGGGTCGCCGAGGTGACCGGACCGAGCGCGCCCAGGCGTCCGCGCAGCAGATCCACCAGGGCATCCTCGCGCGACCAGTCGATCGTCGCGAACTCGGCCGGAGCCTCGATCGCGGGATCAAGGAGGGCATCGGGGTGGATCGCGACGAGTTGCGGCAGACGTTCGGCCGCGCACCAGAGCGAACCGTCGCCCTCAGGTGACGCGGATGGCACGCCCTCGAAGGTGACGTCGGCGGCGGAAACTTCCGGGCGCAGACAGGTTGCGCGCGCATCGTGGGCGAGTCGCGCGAGCCAGGTGTTCCAGCCGGGATTCGCCTGCGCCTCGTGCGTGGTAACGAAACCCAGGCCCATGAGCGTTTCGTGCATCTCGTCGAGATCGCGCGGTTCGGGCCATGCCTCCTCGCGCACGGTCGCGATCGCGTCGGTGTCGAGCGCACCGAGATCATCGGCGGATTCCGGATCGCTCCAGCGACGCATCTGCACGGCCTGGGTGCGGCGCTCCTCGAGCGGCGCGTCGTCGAGGAACGCGTACGGCCGCGCGCTCAGGATTTCCGCCGCTAGCGGCGAGGGCTCGGGAAGGTCGCGGGCGACGATGCCGATCGCGCCCGACTCGAGTCCGCGCAGCAGGGCCAGCCAGCCCTCGACGTCCATCGCTTCGGTCAGACAGTCGCGCAAGGTCTGCGCGACCAGCGGATGGTCCGGTATCTGGCGCTCGCCGACGATGTTCTCCAGGCAGGCGACCTGATCGGGAAAGACGCTGGCGAGCAAGTCCTCGGATTTCATGCGTTGCAGTTGTGGCGCGGTTTTCTGTCCGCCCGAAAACCGCGGCAGCGCGAGTGCCGTGGTTGCCGCCCAGCGCCAGCGCACGCCGAACACCGGCGCATCGAGCAGGGCCTGGACAAGAATGTCCTGCGCAGTCGCCGAATGCAGGTAGCGCGAAACTTCGATGAGCGGAAAACTGTGGCTGGTCGACAGCGAGAGGATGATCGCGTCCTCGGTGGCCGCGGCCTGCAACTCGAAGTTGAACGTGCGGCAGAAGCGCTTGCGCAAGGCCAGACCCCAGGCCTTGTTGATGCGGCTGCCAAATGCGGAATGGATGATCAGCTGGGTGCCGCCGGATTCGTCGAAGAAGCGCTCCATGACGATCTGCTGCTGGGTCGGCAGCGTGCCGAGTGCGTTGCGCGCGCGGGCGAGGTAGTCGACCAGTTGCAAGGCAGCGATCGCGTCGATGCCCACTTCGCCGACCAGCCATTCACGCGCGGTCGCCATTCCGTGCGCGCGGCTGGGAGCTTCCGGGGCCTGGCTTTCGCGGCCGATCCCGGTTTCTGCGGGAGACCCTTCGAGGGCGATGCGCGCGGGAATCCGCGCGTGAGGCTGTTGAGAACCGATGCTCTCGGGACTCACTCCCACAGAAGGCCCTCCCAGCGCAGGCCGTTCCGAATAACCCGGGTCCTCACGAGACACCAGACGCCGCTCGATCTCGGTGCGCAAGCGCGAAACCCCGGCCGAAAGTTCGTCGCTGCGACCGGGCGCTTCCGCGATCCAGAACGGAATGCTGGGTGGCAGGCCTTGCGCGTCCTCGACACGCAGTCGGCCGCGTTCGACACGCAGGATCCGGTACGACGTATTGCCGAGCTGGAAGATGTCGCCGGCCATGCTCTCGATCGCGAAATCCTCGTGCACGCTGCCCACCGTGATCGCCTGCGGCTCGACCACGACCGCGTAGTCGGCGGTGTCGGGAATCGTGCCGCCCGAGGTCAACGCCGTCAGTCGCGCATTGCGCCGGCCCCTGACCCGGCCGTGCACGGCATCGCGATGCAGATAGCCGGCGCGCGCGCCGCGGCGCGTCGTGAATCCGTCGGCGAGCATGCGCACGACCGCATCGAATTCGCTGCGCTGCAGGTTGCGGTAGGGCCAAGCCCGGCGCAGCCAGTCGTAGAGTGCACCTTCGTCCCATTCGCCACAGGCCACTTCAGCGACGATCTGCTGGGCAAGCACATCGATCGGTGCTTCGGGGACCTTGAGCGCGTCGAGCTCGCCCCGACGCACGCAGTCCAGGAGTGCCGCGCATTCGACCAGATCGTCGCGCGAGGTCGGGAACAGACGACCCTTCGGCGTAGCACCCACCGCGTGCCCGGAGCGGCCGACGCGCTGGACGAACGCCGCGATCGAATGCGGTGAGCCGAGCTGGCAGACCAGATCGACGTCGCCGATGTCGATGCCCAGTTCCAGCGATGCGGTCGCGACCAGGACCTTGAGCGCACCTCGCTTGAGGCGCTGCTCGGCATCCAGGCGCAGTTCCTTCGCCAGCGAACCATGATGCGCGGCGACGTGTTCCTTGCCGAGGCGCTCGCCGAGATGGCGGGTGACGCGTTCGGTCATGCGTCGCGTATTGGCGAAAACGAGCGTCGTGCGATGCGAATCGACGAGCTGCGCAAGGCGATCGTAGACCGTCTCCCATGCCTCGTTGGACAGCACGGCTTCGAGCGGCATCGGCGGCATCTCGATCGCGAGATCGCGCTCACGCACATGACCGGTGTCGATGATCGTGCAGTCGGGCCTGCCATCGTGGTCGACATGACTGGTACCGACAAGAAAGCGTGCGACCTCGTCGATCGGTTTCTGGGTCGCCGACAGGCCCACGCGTACAAGACGGCGCTGACACAGCGCCTCGAGCCGCTCGAGGGTCAACGCGAGATGACTGCCGCGCTTGTCGTCGGCGATCGCGTGGATCTCGTCGACGATCACCGTGTGCACACCCCCGAGCATGAGCCGGCCCGATTCGGATCCGAGCAGCACATAAAGCGATTCGGGCGTGGTCACGAGGATGTGCGGTGGTGTCCTGAGCATGCGCTGGCGATCGGCCTGCGGCGTATCACCGGTGCGCACGCCGGCGCGGATGTCGATGTTGATGTGCCCTCGGCGTTCCAGCTCCTCGCGGATCCCGGCCAGCGGCGCCTCGAGGTTGATCGCGATGTCATTGGACAGGGCCTTGAGCGGCGATACGTAGACGATCAAGGTCTGTTCGGGAAGTCCGAAACCGATGCTGTCGCGCACGAGCCCGTCGATCGCGGCAAGGAAGGCGGCCAGGGTCTTGCCCGATCCGGTCGGTGCAGCGATCAGCGCATGTCCCCGCGCACGGATGGCCGGCCATGCCTGGATCTGCGCAGGGGTCGGCGCCGCGAACGTGCGCGCGAACCAGGCGGCCACGGCCGGGTGGAAGTCGTCGAGGACGTTTGCGCTGGACATCGGCGGTGACGGAAAAGCGGAATCCGCAGCCTACACCGGGCCGCGTCTCATGGCATGAGACGCGAAGCGCTCGACACCCACGCGTCATCTGATCGAGTTCGGCCAATGAGCCCCAATGCCCCCTCCGATACGCGCATCCCGCGCGCATCCGGCCGATTCCTGAGCGCCATCTGGCCTGGCAGGCGAGCATGGCCTGGCTGTCGCGAACAGCCCGCGCGCGGTGTCCACGACAGGCGTCGTTGCGCAGACCGGTCGACATCGACCTGCTCGTGGCCACGCTGCACGGGGGGCGCGACGCCTGGGCTGCACTTCGCCTGGGCCTGACCAGATGGTTGGCAACCGTGACGGAGTTGGCAGATTGAGGACGATGATTGGCACATTCGAGCACACGATAGCTGCAATCCCGCGTTCACCCTCGCCGAACGCCGTGTCCTGCTGCGCCGGTAGCCCGCGAGGACCTGGTCGCCGATCTGGCAAGCAATGCCGAGGATTTCGATCCGCGCCGGCACGACATGCCGGCGCACCGGTTGCGTCGCACGGCGCTGGCGGTGGGTCTTCCGCTGCGCTCCGCGCGTGGCTGCGGCCATGTTCTGCTCGGGCCCGAAGAACTAAACGCCTGACCAAGGCGCGCTGCGCGCCCCGTCGCCGCAGGCACAGAATTTTTCCGACACAGAATTTCACAGTCGCGCATCGCCGCGCGATATGCGGACTTGGCACGATTTCTGCCGCTATCCGCGAGCGACGGTGAACGGATGCAAGCCGGCGTGAGTGATTTCAGGGGGCCATCTTCCTAGGCTGTTGCTGATCGCGGCGGACTTCGTCGCGGGCACGGTCCTGCGTGGCGGTCATCGACGCTCATGTTGCGCGAAGCATCGTTGGCCGGGCAAGTCGGCAATCCGCCTCCTCCCGACTCCGGGTCGACTGCAGATTGCCTGCGCATCCTGCTCGTTTCGGCGGAGCCGTTCGGGCGCAGTTTCAGGGGGATTTCATGCTGCACAGAACTGGCTGGTCCGTACGTGGCGCGTGGTCGCTGGTGGCCGCGGTGATTTCGCTCGCAGTGCTCATTGCACATGCGCCGCCCGCAAGCGCCGAGGGCAGTCGTTCGCTGCATCCTGCCGGCGCCACCGATGCCACCAGCGCGCGCGGGGTGATGAATCTGGCTACCAGCACGTACTATCCGCAGGCGGTCGTCAACTCCCGGCAATTTCTGTATGTGTATGCGCAGGCCGGCGAATACATCCTGCTCGGGTCCCGCAACCGCTTGGCGACCAACAATGGCGGCGCGATCAGTCTGTATGCCCCGCAGTCGTTCGGCGACAGAGGCAACGAAACGATTCCCGGCACCGCCGTGTTCACCTGCGACGGCAGCGGCTCCGGAGGCAACAGCAGTGGCCGTGGGGTCATCGGCAGCCGTGCGGCGGAACTGGCCGGTCCGAACAGCGCGAATGGCGCCGCCACCGTCACCAACGGCTGGACTCCGTGCTACTACCTGGTTCCAGCCAACGCCACCGGCATCTACGGCGTGCGGTTCTCAGGGGGCACAGGGACCAACCAGACCAACAACGCCTCGATAAACACGCCTGCGTTCCATACCGGCAGTCTGGTTTCGGCCTGGGACATCACGGTGCGCTCCGCGGTGAACTCGCTCACCGACATCAATGGTCGCGTTTTCACCTATGCCTGGGCAGTCGATACGGGCGGCAACAACGCCGACGCTAGCCTCGCGAACCGTTCGCGCCGGATCGCCACGGCGCTCTATTACATTTCATCCGACGGCTATCGCTACCAGCAGGAGTTTCGCGGCGTCGATCCACGCCAGGCGGCCTTCTACGGCAACAGCCGGGGATTCCTCGATACCAATGGCGCGCCGCTGTACCGCGATTTCCGCGGTGGAAGCCACACGGTGACCGGTGGCCGGTCGAGCACGGTGGGCATCGTCGCGCAGCGCCCCGAATACCCGATGTTCTTCAGCGACGTTTCCCCCGGCGGCGCGAATGCCACCGAGGTCAATCGCGTCCTGACCGCACTCGCGATTCCGCATGCACCGCTCCCGCCGGTCCTGAGCAATCCCGCATTCGTCGGCAATGTCGGCGGCTATACCTCGACCGTGTCCGCGGGCGGCATGTTCACCTTCAATACCGTCAACACGCTGACCTACGAGATCGTCATCAAACGCGGCGCGACCGGGGCGGGCGACACGCCACCCAACTGCCTCGACAACTACGACCCCGCCAATATCTGCAACCGTGTGTTGACCGGTACTGCACTGACCGGCAGTCACGCAGTGTTGTGGGACGGCAGGGACAACAACGGCAATGCATTTCCGGCCGGCACCTTTCCCTACAAGATCGTCGGGCGCAACGGCGAGATCCATTTCCCGATCGCCGATATCGAAGGCAATGTCAACGGCGGCCCGACACTGACCAAGCTCAATGGCGCCACCCCCGGCGATACGACGGTCTATTTCGACGATCGCGGCTACCAGGCTGCCAATGGCCAGCTCGTGGGTACCCTCAATGGCGCGTTGTGCGGGGGCGCGGCAGGCGCAGGCCAACCGCAGCCGACCCCGGTCTATTCTCTGATCGGAATTGACTCCAACGCCCACACCGGGACTGGCGTCAACGCGCTGTACTATCGCCGCTGGGGCACCGCCGGCACCAACAACCCAGGTGCCGATTGCAGCGCCAACGACCAGTTCTTCGGCGATGCCAAGGGTCTGGATCTCTGGGCGCTGGAGAAATCGGCGGAATACCAACTGCCGATCGAAATCGTCGAGCCGACCTCGGCGGTCGATGTGGGGACGATGGTCAACGTCACACCGGCCGTGCTTCCGGGCGACTCCGCCTTTGGTACCTTCGTGTTCACCAATGCCGGCAGCACCACAGCCACTGGCGTCACCTACGCGGTCTCGCTCGGCAACCCGGCGGTTCCGGCGACATGCCCGACTGCGGTCAACTTCACACTGGTTCCGGCTGGCGTGACGGCGACGTATCACAACGCCTCGGATCCGACTCCGGCCCTGCGTTGCACGATCACGTTCGTCGGCATGCCCGCCACATTGACGTCGGCGCAGACGCTCACGTTCAACTTCAACTATGTCGTCGCGCTGATCAACCCCGGTCCGATTCCAGTCACGACGACCATCGCTGCGGCCAACGAAACACCCGGCGCGCCGACACCGAACACGGCCAATGCGCAGACGGTCGTCGCCAAGCCGATCGTCAGCGTGACCAAGAGTTCCACCCCAACGCCCGGGTCGCCGGTCGACATCAACGACGTCATCACCTACACACTGGGCGTGACGATCCAGAACGCACCGTTGACTGCGGTGCTGACCCTGAACGATCTGCTCGGCACCGGCCTGACCTTCGGCAGCGTCACGAGCGCCCATCCCGACTTCACCTGCGGTGGCAGCCTGACCTGCACCTTGCCCATCGGTACCGCGACCGGTACCTACTCCGTCACCTATACGGCCACGGTCAACAGCTCGGCGGTGGGCAATGTGTCCAACAGTGTCACCCCGAGTGGTGGTGGCGGCGACAACCCGCCGACCTGCACAACCTGCACGACCACGCACCCGCTGGCGGCGTTGCCGTACGCGTTCTGCCCCGCGCCAGGCGATCCGGCGCTGGTCTTCAGCGTCGTCAACGGCGTCGACATCTATGGCTACACGCCCGGCAGCGTGACGCCGGACGTATTGCTGCCGCTCACGCCACGGACGTTGTCCGGCGACCTCAATGCACTGATGGTCGATCCGGTGCTCAACCGTCTGCTGATGATCCAGCGGTCGAGCGCCACCGAATCCACGCTGTGGGCCTATGACGCCGCCAATGGCGGCTGGTATGCGGCATTCGGTCCGTTCACCTCGCCGGACTTCCCGCGCGGAGGATTCAACGCGGCGGGCACGGGCTATCTGTTGAGCGGCGGCGCAAGCCCGCAGGTGTGGGAAGTGGTGTCGTCCTCACCGTTCGGCTACACCGTGACCCTCATCGGAACGATGGACTACGACGTCGCGCCAACCGACGTCGGCTCCGGTGATATCGCATTCGACGGTGCCGGCTTGGCATGGCTGGTGGTCGGCCAGGACCTCTATCACCTCGATCTGAGCGGCATGTCGCCGTTCCCGGCCACGCGCCAGACGCGCCCCTTGCTCGGCGGATCGCCGAGCACGATCAATTGGGCCGGCGTCGCCTTCGCGTCCGACGGCACGCTGATCCTCGCCAACAACGCGCCGTCCCCGAGTGCTTACTACCAGTACGACCCGGCGACGGGCGTAATCGTGCATCGCGTGAACACCACAGCGAACGCCTCGCGCGACCTCAGCTCGTGCGCGTTCCCGATTCAACTCGCACCGGAACTGTCGGTGGTCAAGACGCTCGACCAGGTCAATGGCGCGGCGCCGGGGGGCCTCGTGTATCCGGGTGACGTGCTGCGCTACGCGATCACGATCAGCAACACCGGCGGCGCCGTCACCACGCTGTTCGCCAACGACGTGCACGAGACAGTGCCGATGAACAGCACGCACGTGGCCGGCGACAGCTTCACCTGTGCGACACCGGCGGCCGGTTCAGCCTGCGGCAACACGGCGGCGGTCAATGTGCCGGCCGGCACCAGTGTCACGCTGTATTTCACCGTACAGCTCGACTCGCCGCTGCCGACCGCCCAGATCAGCAACGCCGTCGCGATTCCGGGCGAGGTCGACTGCTCGGTCGCGCCGAACGACTGCACCGAGATCACCCCAGTCGGTCCGCGCCTGACGATGGCCAAGACGCTGCAGTCGGGCGGTCCTACGGCGCAGCCGGGTGGAAGTCTCGTCTATGCGATCACGTTGACGAACCTGAGCGGCGTGCCGGCGAATGTCGCCGCCGGTGCGATCGGTGAGACCGTGCCGGCCAACACGACGCACGCCGGCGGCGACAGCTTCAGCTGCGCTGCAGCCACTCCGGGTTCGTCCTGCTCGAACACGGCGGTGATCGTGGTTCCGGCGAGCGGCAGCACCGTTTTGACCTTCGCGGTGACGGTGGACAATCCAATCACGCCGGGCGTGTCCTTGATCGCAAACACAGCAACGCCGCCGCCTGGCGTATCGTGCCCGACCTGCTCGGTGACGACCCCGACCGCGCCGAGCGTGACGCTGGTCAAGGCCCTCACGAACGAGTCCGGCACGCAGCCTGGCGTCGCCGAACCCGGCGAGACCCTGACCTACACGATCACGCTGACCAACACGGGCGGCACGGCGTTCA
>Ga0307505_10001439_pt1 | contig 19217 bp, 18 predicted proteins | sample 23_S_MG_FD_202183 | JGI IMG/M metagenome (GOLD analysis project Ga0307505, IMG submission 202183) | Soil microbial communities from Populus trichocarpa stands in riparian zone in the Pacific Northwest, United States - 23_S | ecosystem: Environmental > Terrestrial > Soil > Riparian zone > Trees...
CGATCCGGGTGTTCAGCATCTTCAAGCCCGGCGCGCTGAAGCGCGTGGTGCTGGGCGAGGACGAGGGCACCCTGGTGCACGTTTGACCCATCATGTGGTGATCATGAGCATTGCAGACATCAAGCAGACCGCGGACCACAAGATGGCCCGCTCGATCGAGGCCTTCAAGACGGAACTGCAGAAGATCCGCACCGGCCGCGCCCACCCCGGGCTGCTGGACCAGGTGCAGGTCGAGTACTACGGCTCGCAGGTGCCGATCAGCCAGGTGGCCAACGTCACGCTGATCGACGCGCGCACCATCGGCGTGCAGCCCTGGGAGAAGGGCATGGGCGCGAAGATCGAAAAGGCCATCCGCGAATCCGGCCTGGGCCTGAACCCGGCCTCGCAGGGCGACCTGGTGCGCGTGCCGATGCCGCCGCTGACCGAGGAGCGCCGCAAGGAGCTGACCAAGGTGGTGCGCCATGCCGGCGAGGAGGCCAAGGTGGCGGTGCGCAACCTGCGCCGCGATGCCAACGAGCACCTGAAGAAGCTGCTCAAGGACAAGCTGGCCACCGAGGACGACGAGCGCCGCGCGCAGGACGACGTGCAAAAGCTTACCGACCGCACCATCGCCGAAGTCGACCGCCTGGTGCACGGCAAGGAAGCCGAGATCCTGGCGGTCTGAGTGAACTTCTCCGACACGCCAAGCGACGCCACCGTGCCGCGCCATGTCGCGGTGGTGATGGACGGCAATGGCCGCTGGGCGCGCAAGCGCTACATGCCGCGCGTCTATGGCCACAAGCAGGGCGTGGACGCGCTGGTGCGCGCGGTCAACGCCTTCGCCGACCGCGGCGTCGACTACCTGACGGTGTTTGCCTTCTCGTCCGAGAACTGGAAGCGCCCCTCCGAGGAAGTCTCCGGCCTGATGGGCCTGGTGCTGGTGGCCGTGTCCAAGTACCTGACCAAGATGGCCGGCGACGGCGTGCGCGTGCGCATCGTCGGCGACCGCTCCAAGGTCTCGAACAAGCTGCGCGACGCCTGGGAATATGCCGAGCGCAGCACCGCCCACAACACGCGCATCAACCTGTCGGTGTGCTTCAACTACGGCGGCCGCTGGGACATGGTGCAGGCCTGCCGCCAGGCCATGCGCGATGGCGTGCAGCCCGACGCTCTCGACGAAGCCGTGCTCGCGCGCTACATGGCGATGAGCTTTGCGCCGGATCCGGACCTGTTCATCCGCACCGGCGGCGAGATGCGCATCAGCAACTTCCTGCTCTGGCAGTCGGCCTACTCGGAATTCGTCTTCACCGAACGCCTGTGGCCGGACTTCGACGAGACCGACATCGACGCGGCCATCCAGGCCTACAGGCAGCGCGACCGACGCTACGGGGGCATTCCGACGGAAGAACTGGTGCCCCAGGGCAGCTGATGTCGATGCTCGGGCAGCGCGTCCTCACTGCCGTCGTGCTGTTGGCGCTGCTGGTGCCGGCGCTGTTCGCGCCGCAGCCCTGGCCCTTCCATGTACTGACCTTGCTGCTCATCGGCGCCGCCGGCTGGGAATGGGGGCGATTGAATCAGGGCGGCATGGGGGCATCGCTGGGCATGGGCTTGCTGCTGGCGCTGGCCTGCGTGGCCGCGCTGGTTGCCGGCTGGCCGCAGCAGCCGCCGGTGCTGGCCTGGTGGCTGGCGGCGCTGGTGTGGGTGCTGGGCGGTGCGGTGGCTCTGCGCAGCGGCCCGTCGATGTGGCCGCAACTGCCCGGGCTGGCACGCCTGGCGCTGGGGCTGGCGGCACTGTGGGCCGCCTGGCTGGCGATGAGCCACGCGCGCAGCATCGGCATCAACTTCATCCTGTCGGTGTTCTGCCTGGTGTGGGTGGCCGATATCTCCGCCTATTTCGGCGGACGCCGCTTCGGCAAGCGCAAGCTCGCGCCCGGCATCAGCCCGGGCAAGAGCTGGGAGGGCGTGTACAGCGGCATGGCGGGCGTGTTCGCGCTGACGCTGGCCTGGCGTGCGATGGAATCGCGCATCGACACCGACAGCCTCAGCCTGTTCGGCCAGCTGCTCGGCCAGCTGGGCCTGCTCGGCGGCCTTGCGGCGCTGGCCTTCCTGGCCGGCATGAGCGTGGTCGGCGACCTGATCGAATCGCTGGTCAAGCGCGCGGCCGGCGCCAAGGACTCCAGCCGCCTGCTGCCCGGCCATGGCGGCGTGCTCGACCGCGTCGATGCGCTGCTGCCGGTGTTTCCGCTGGCGCTGGCCCTGCTCAGCCTGTGAAGGATGATGCGATGACGCGGCAGCGATTGGTCATCCTCGGCTCCACCGGATCGATAGGCACGAGCACGCTCGACGTGGTCGCGCGCCATCCCGAGCGTTTCGAGGTGGTGGGGCTGAGCGCGATGCAGCGCATCGACGAGCTGATCGTGCAATGCCGGCGCTGGCAGCCGCGCTGGGCCGTGGTGCCCGACGAGGCGCGTGCGCGCGTGCTGCGCGATGCGCTGCGCGCCGAAGGCGTGCGCACGCAGGTGATGAGCGGTGCGCGCTCGCTGTGCGACATGGCGGCCGACCCCGATGTCGACAGCGTGATGGCGGCCATCGTCGGTGCCGCCGGCCTGCCGCCCTGCCTGGCCGCGGCGCGCGCCGGCAAGCGGCTGCTGCTGGCCAACAAGGAGGCACTGGTGGTCGGCGGCGCGCTGTTCATGCGCGCGGTGAAGGAGGGCGGGGCGACGCTGCTGCCCATCGACAGCGAGCATTCCGCCATCTTCCAGTGCCTGCCGCAGCAGCGATGCCAGTGGCCGCAGACCATCGACCACATCGTGCTCACGGCCTCGGGCGGGCCCTTTCGCACGCGCGACCCGGCCACGCTGGGCGGCGTCACGCCCGACGAGGCCTGTGCCCACCCCAACTGGGTGATGGGCCGCAAGATCTCGGTCGATTCGGCAACGATGATGAACAAGGCGCTCGAGGTCATCGAGGCGCACTGGCTCTTCGATCTGCAGCCCGAGCAGATCAAGGTCGTGATCCACCCGCAGAGCATCATCCATTCGATGGTGGTGTGCCGCGATGGCAGCGTGCTGGCGCAGCTGGGCACGCCCGACATGCGCGGGCCGATCAGCTACGGGCTGTCCTTCCCGCAGCGCATCGAATCGGGCGCCGCGCGGCTGGACTTCCATGCGCTGTCGGGGCTGAGTTTCGAGCAGGCCGATGCGCGCCGTTTCCCGGGGTTGCAGCTGTCGTGGGCGGCACTGCGCGGCCCCGAAGGCAGCAGTGCGGTGCTGAACGCGGCCAACGAGGTGGCGGTGGCTGCCTTCCTGGATAGGCAGGTCGGCTTCGACGCCATCCATGCGATCAATGCCGACACCGTGGCCGCCGTCGCGCCGGGGCTTGGCGAGTCGCCGTCGCTCGACGATCTGCTGGCGCTGGACGCAAGGGCGCGTGCCCATGCCCTGCAGCGGGCGCGGGAGCTGGCTCGATGATCATCACCGTGCTCGCCTTCCTGGTGACGCTGGCCATCCTGGTGGTCATCCACGAGTACGGCCACTACCGCGTGGCGGTGGCTTGCGGCGTCAAGGTGCTGCGCTTTTCGGTCGGTTTCGGCCGCGTGCTGTGGCGCCGCCAGAGCGGCCCCGATGCCACCGAGTTCGTGGTTTCGGCGCTGCCGCTGGGCGGCTACGTGCGCATGCTCGACGAGCGCGAGGGCCCGGTGGCGCCCGAGGACCGGCACCGTGCCTTCAACCGCCAGTCGCTGATGCGCCGCTCGGCCATCGTGGCCGCAGGCCCGGCGGCCAATCTGCTGCTCGCCGTGCTGCTGTTCGCGATGGCGCAGTGGGTGGGCACGCAGGAGCCGAAGGCGGTGCTCAGTGCGCCGATGCGTGGCAGCCTCGCCGAACAGGCCGGGCTGCATGCGGGCGACTGGGTGCGTGCGGTGTCGCGCGATGGCCAGGCCTGGAACGAGCTGCGTTCGATGAACGACCTGCGCTGGCAGCTCACGCAGGCCGTGCTGGACGGCCAGCCGCTGCAGCTGTCGGTCGGCGGCGCCGGCGGCCACGGCACGCGCACCGCGACGCTGGACCTGCCGCGCCTGGGCACGCGCGATGTCAGCGCCACGCTGATGCGCGACATCGGCATCGGCGCACCCTACAGCGAGCCGGTCATGGGCGAGGTGCAGGCCTCGGGCCCCGCGGCACGCGCCGGTCTGCGTGCCGGCGACCGCGTGCTCAAGGTCGACGGCCAGGCGCTGAGCGATGCGCAGTCGCTGCGCGAGCAGATCCGCGCTTCGGTGCAAGGCGGCGCAACGGTGCCGATGCGCTGGACCGTCGACCGTGACGGGCGACAGCTCGACCTGGAGGTTCTGCCGCGCCTGCACGACGACAACGGCCAGCGTATCGGCCGCGTCGACGCCTACATCGGCCGCCCGGTGGAGATGGTGACGGTGCAGCGCGGCGTCTGGGAAGGGCTGCAGCTGGGCGTCGAGCGCACCTGGGAGCTGAGCGTGCTGACGCTGAGGATGCTGGGGCGCATGCTGATCGGCGAGGCCTCTTTGCGCAACCTGAGCGGGCCGCTGACCATCGCCGACTATGCCGGCCAGTCGGCGCAGCAGGGCATCGGCTACTACCTGGCTTTCCTGGCGCTGGTCAGCGTCAGCCTGGGCGTGCTCAACCTGCTGCCCTTGCCGATGCTCGATGGCGGGCACCTGATGTATTATCTTTTCGAGGGGTTGACGGGTCGGCCTGTGTCCGACCTGTGGATGGGCCGGCTGCAGCGCGGCGGCATTGCCATCCTCCTGGCCCTGATGTCGGTGGCCCTCTTCAACGACGTGGCCCGGCTGCTGGGTCTGCACTGAATTCCTCCCACATGGCCCCTGTGTTCCCGTCGCGCGTCGCCTCGAATGTGTTGCGCGTGCTGGCCGCCTGCTGGCTGCTGGCGGCCCTGCTGTTCACGAACCCGGCCCATGCGGTGGAGCCCTTCGTCATCAAGGACATCCGCATCGAGGGCATCCAGCGCACCGACCCGGGCTCGGTGTTCGGCGCGCTGCCTTTCCGCATCGGCGACACCTACACCGACGAGAAGGGCGCCACCGCGCTGCGCGCGCTGTTCGCCACGGGCCTGTTCAAGGACGTGCGCATCGAGATCGAGGAGCAGATCGTCGTCGTCGTCGTCGACGAGCGTGCCATCATCGCCACCGTGTCCTTCGTCGGGCTGAAGGAGTTCGAGCAGGACGTGCTGCTGAAGTCGCTGCGCGACGCCGGCATCGGCGAGGGCCTGCCTTTCGACCGCGCGCTGATCGACCGCGCCGAACAGGAGATCAAGCGCCAGTACCTGTCGCGCAGCCTGTATGGCGCCGAGGTCGTGACCACGGTGACGCCGATCGAACGCAACCGCGTCAACATCACCTTCACGATGACCGAGGGCGATGCCGCGCGCATCCGCGAGATCCGCATCGTCGGCGCCACCTCCTTCACCGAGTCGACGCTGCTGAGCCAGTTCGAGGCCAGCCCCAGCGGCTGGCTCAGCTGGTACACCAAGGGCGATCGCTACTCGCGCGCCAAGCTCAATGCCGACCTGGAAACGCTGCGTGCCTGGTACCTGAACCGAGGTTTCCTCGAGTTCAACATCGAATCGACGCAGGTGACGATCTCGCCGGACAAGCAGGACATCTCCATCACCATCACCATCAGCGAGGGCCAGGTCTTCAGCGTCTCCGGCGTGCGGCTGGAAGGCAACTTCCTCGGCCGCGACGACGAGTTCCGCGCGCTGGTCAGCGTGGTGCCGGGGCGACCGTATCGCGGCGACGACGTGGCCAACACCGTGCGGCGCTTCGCCGACCTGTTTGCCAACTACGGCTTCGCCTTCGCCCGCGTCGAACCGCGGCCCGAGATCGACCGCGAAGCCGCGCGCGTGGCGGTGGTCTTCGCCGCCGACCCGCTGCGGCGCGTGTATGTGCGGCGCATCGACGTGGCCGGCAACACGCGCACGCGCGACGAGGTCATCCGGCGCGAGTTCCGGCAGTTCGAGGCCTCGTGGTACGACGGCGCGAAGATCAAGCTGTCCAAGGAGCGTGTCGACCGCCTGGGCTTCTTCAACGACGTCTCGATCGACACGGTCGAGGTGCCGAACGTGCCCGACCAGGTGGACCTGCTCGTCACCGTGACCGAGAAGCCCACCGGCAACCTTTCGCTGGGCGCAGGCTATTCCAGTGCGGAGCAGCTGACGCTGAGCGCATCGATCCAGCAGGAGAACGTCTTCGGCTCGGGCCACTTCCTGGGCCTGAACGTCAACACCGGCAAGAGCAACCGCACGCTGGCCATCAACACCGTGGACCCGTACTGGACGGTCGACGGCGTGTCCCGCGCCTTCGACCTGTACTACCGCAACTTCAGCCCGCTCAACACCTACGGCGACGACTACCAGATCACCACCTGGGGCGGCGCGGTACGTTTCGGCGTGCCGTTCACCGAAGTGGACACGGTGTTCTTCGGCCTGGGCTACGAGCAAACCCACATCGCCGACGACGCGTTCCTGCCGAACAGCTACTTCCTGTACCGCGAGGCGTTCGGCCCGACCAGCTACTCGTTCCCGCTGACCATCGGCTGGTCGCGCGACTCGCGCAACAGCGCCATCATGCCCACCGATGGCCGTTTCTACCGCGCCAACGGCGAGATCAGCGCCTTGGGCGACCTGCAGTTCGTGCGGCTGAACCTGCAGATGCAGCAGTACATGGAGCTGCCCTACAACCTGACGCTGGGCCTGAACGGCGAACTCGGCTGGGGCTTCGGCCTGGGCTCGCGGCCCTACCCGGTGTTCAAGAACTTCTACAGCGGCGGCCTGGGCTCGGTGCGCGTGTTCCAGCAGAACTCGCTGGGCATCATCGACCCCACCGGCGCCTTCGTCGGCGGCACGCGCAAGATGAACGGCAATGCCGAGCTCTACATCCCCGTGCCCGGCATGGGCAACGACAAGAGCCTGCGCTTCTTTGCCTTCTTCGACATCGGCAACGCCTGGGGCGAGGACCAGTCGGTCACCTGGGGCAGCATGCGTGCCTCCACCGGGCTGGGCATCAGCTGGATCTCGCCGATGGGGCCGCTGAAGCTGAGCTATGGCACGCCGATCATGTACCAGGGAACCGATAGAATCCAGCCCTTCCAATTCCAGATCGGGACCAGATTCTGATGAAGATGCTGCCGCTGTCCACCAGGTTGCTTGCTGCCGCGGCATGCTCGGCCTTGCTGCTCCTGTCGGCCGGCGCTGGTGCTCAGGAACTGAAGATCGGTTACGTCAACAGCGAGCGTGTGCTGCGCGAGGCCGCACCCGCCAAGGCGGCGCAGACGCGCCTGGAAAGCGAGTTCGGCAAGCGCGAGAAGGAACTGGCCGAGCAGGGCGCGCGGCTCAAGGCCGCGGCCGAGCGGCTGGAGAAGGAAGCGCCGACGCTGAGCGAAAGCGAACGCGCGCGCCGCCAGCGCGAGCTGGTCGAGCAGGACCGCGACATGCAGCGCCGCCGCCGCGAATTCCAGGAAGACCTGACTCAGCGCAAGAACGAGGAACTGGCTGCGGTGGTCGAGCGCGCCAACCGCGTCATCAAGCAGATCTTCGAGCAGGAGAACTACGACGTCATCCTGCAGGAGGCGATCTTCGCCGGCCCGCGCGTCGACATCACCGAGAAGGTGATCAAGGCCCTGAACTCCGCACCACCGGCGGCGCCGCGCTGAGCGGCGGCATCGCTTAGCCCCGGATGTTCGAAGTCCGCAGCGGCGAACTGATCGCACGGCTGGGCGGCGAACTGCTCGGCAATGCCGAGTTGCCACTGCGCGGCATCGCCGCGCTCGAAACGGCGCTGCCCCATGACATCGGCTTCCTGTCCGACGACCGCCAGCTGCAGCGGCTGCTGCAATCGGCCGCCGGTTGCGTGATCGTCCGGCCGAACCTGCGCGACGCGGTGGCGGCGCGGCCCAGCGCCATCCTCACCGCCGACCCCTACCTGTACTACGCCCGGCTGACGCAGTGGTGGGCGCTGCGCACGCGCAAGCCCTTCATCCCCGGCGTGCATCCGAGCGCGGTGGTCGAGCCCGGCGCCCAGGTGCATGCGCAGGCCCGCATCGGCGCGCTGGCCTACGTCGGCGAGGGCGCGGTGATCGGGCGCGGCGCCTCGATCGGGCCGCAGTGCCACATCGGCGACCATGCCGTGATCGGCGATGACACGCACCTGGCCGCGCAGGTGGTCATCGGCGAGCGTTGCCGCATCGGCGCGCGCTGCATCCTTCACGGCGGCGCGGTCATCGGTGCCGATGGTTTCGGCTTCGCGCCGCAGCAGGGGCGCTGGGAGAAGATCGAACAACTGGGCGCGGTGGTCATCGGCGACGATGTCGAGATCGGCGCCAACAGCTGCGTCGACCGCGGCGCCTTGCAGGACACGGTGCTGGAGCAGGGCGTCAAGCTCGACAACCTGGTGCACATCGCGCACAACGTCGTCGTCGGCGCGCACACCGCGATGGCCGCCTGCGTGGGCGTGGCCGGCAGCTCGCGCATCGGTGCCCACTGCACCTTCGGCGGCCAGGCCGGCGTCACCGGGCACATCGAGATCTGCGACCACGTGCATATCGGCGCCGCCTGCTCGGTGACCCGCTCGATCCTCAAGCCGGGCAGCTACGGCGGCCTGTTCCCCTTCGACGAGAATGGCGTCTGGGAGAAGAACGCGGCCACGCTGCGGCAACTGTTCGTTCTGCGCAGCCGCGTGCGTGCCCTGGAAAGCAAGAACCCATGACCATGGACATCCACCAGATCCTCAAGCGTCTGCCGCACCGCTATCCCATCCTGCTGGTCGACCGGGTGCTGCAACTGGAGGCGGGCAAGCGCATCCGTGCGCTGAAGAACGTCAGCGTCAACGAGCATTTCTTCGAGGGCCATTTCCCGCAGCGCCCGGTGATGCCTGGCGTGTTGATGCTCGAGGCGCTGGCGCAGGCCGCCGCGCTGCTGACCTTCGAGACGCTGGACCTCAAGCCTGACGACAAGACGGTGTACTACTTCGCCGGCATCGACGGCGCGCGCTTCAAGCGGCCGGTGGAGCCGGGCGACCAGCTGTTCCTGGACGTGGAGGTGCTGCGCATGAAGGCCAGCATCTGGAAGTTCCAGGCACGCGCGCTGGTCGGCGAGGAACTGGCGGTCGAGGCCGAACTGATGCTGGCCATGCGCAAGCTGGACTGAAGCCGCCATGGCCCGCATCCACGCGACGGCGCTGGTCGAGCGCCAAGCCGAACTCGGCGACGATGTCGAGGTGGCGGCCTATGCGCTGATCGGTGCGCACGTGCGCATCGACGAGGGCACGCGCATCGGCGCGCACACGGTGGTCGAAGGCCACACCACGATCGGCCGCGACAACCGCATCTTCCAGTTCTGCTCGGTCGGCGCCGCGCCGCAGGACAAGAAGTACGGCGGCGAGCCGACGCGGCTGGAGATCGGCCACGGCAACACCATCCGCGAGTTCTGCACGCTGAATACCGGCACGGTGCAGGACGCCGGCGTCACGCGCATCGGCGACGACAACTGGATCATGGCCTACGTACACGTGGCGCACGACTGCCAGGTAGGCAGCCACACCATCCTGGCCAATGCGGTGCAGCTGGCCGGCCATGTGCAGCTGGACGACTGGGCCTTCCTCGGCGGCCTGTCGGGCGTGCACCAGTTCGTGCGCGTGGGCGCGCATGCGATGACGGGCTTCCAGACGCGGTTGTCGCAGGACCTTCCGCCTTACGTCACGGCCTCGGGCAACCCGGCCGAGGCGCAGGGCATCAACCAGGAAGGCCTGAAGCGCCGCGGCTTCAGCGCCGAGCGCATCGCCGTGGTCAAGCAGATGCACCGGCTGCTCTATCGCAAGGGACTGCGCCTGGACGAGGCGGTGCAGCAGATCGAGGCGCTGCGCAGCGAACAGCCGCAGTCCGAGGCGGACATCGCGCTGATGCTCGACTTCCTTGCCGCGGCGTCGCGCGGCATCGTCCGCTAGACGCTCGGATGCAGGCCGATGCGCCGCGCCTGGCGATGGTCGCGGGCGAAGCTTCCGGCGACCTGCTCGCGGCGCTGCTGCTCGGGGGCTTGAGCCAGCGCTGGCCGGGCCTGAGCAGCTTCGGCATCGGCGGGCCGCGCATGGCCGATCTGGGCTTCGACGCCTGGTGGCCGCAGCACAAGCTGGCGGTGCACGGTTATGCCGATGCGCTGCGCCACTATCCCGAGCTGTCGGGCCTGCGCAATCAGCTGGCCGAGCGGCTGCTGCAGACGCGGCCCTCGGCCTTCATCGGCGTGGACGCGCCCGACTTCAACCTCGGCCTGGAGGCGCGGCTCAAACAGGCCGGCATCAAGGCCATCCACTTCGTCTGTCCGTCGATCTGGGCCTGGCGCGGTGGGCGCGTCAAGCGCATCGCGCGCAGCGTGGACCATGTGCTGTGCCTGTTCCCCTTCGAACCCGAACTGCTGCAGCGCCATGGCATTGCCGCCACCTATGTGGGCCACCCGCTGGCCGATGTCATCCCGCTGCAGGTGCCGCGCGCCGAGGCGCGGCTGAAGCTCGGCCTGGGCGAGAGCGATACCGTGGTCGCAGTGCTGCCGGGCAGCCGCCAGGGCGAGATCCGCCATATCGCACCGCCCTTCCTGCAGGCCGCGGCTTCGTTGCAGCGGCAGCGTCCGGAACTGCGCTTCGTGCTGCCGATGGCGCCGGGCCTGCGCGCGGCGCTGGAGCCGCTGATCGCGCTGCATGCGCCCGGCGTGCCGCTGCAGTTGCTGGACGGTGGCTCGCACGACGCGCTGGCCGCCTGCGACGTGACCTTGATCGCCAGCGGCACGGCCACGCTGGAGGCGATGCTGTTCAAGCGGCCGATGGTCATCGGCTACCGCATGAACATCCTCAGCTGGATGCTGATGAAGCCCATGACCTACCAGCCCTGGGGTGGGCTGCCCAACATCCTGAGCCGCGACTTCGTCGTGCCCGAGCTGATGCAGCAGCACTGCCAGCCCGAGGCGCTGGCCCGCGCGGTGCTGGCCCAGCTCGACGACACGGCCGGCGCCGCGCGGCTGGCCGAGCGCTTCACCGAACTGCACCTGCTGCTGAGGCGCGACACCGCGCGCCGTGCCACCGATGCGATCGCGCAGATTCTTCAAGCCTGAGCAACTGGGCATCGACTGGCACGGCCCGGGGCTGATCGCCGGCGTCGACGAGGCCGGTCGCGGGCCGCTGGCCGGGCCGGTGGTGGCGGCGGCGGTGATGCTCGACGATTTGCAGCCGATCAAGGGCCTGGCCGACTCGAAGACGCTGTCGCCGCGCCGCCGCGAGCGGCTCTACGACGAAATCCGCGCCAAGGCGCTGTGCTGCTGCGTGGCCGAGGCCAGCGCGGCGGAGATCGACCAGCTGAACATCCTGCAGGCCAGCTTGCTGGCGATGCGCCGCGCGGTGGACGGGTTGCGCCTGCGGCCGCACTGCGTGCTGGTCGACGGCAACCGCCTGCCGGCGCTGGACGTGCGCGCGCATGCCATCGTCAAGGGCGACGCCAAGGTGCAGGCCATCGCCGCGGCGTCGATCCTGGCCAAGGTGCATCGCGACCGGCTGTGCCTGGAACTGCACCAACGCTTCCCGCAGTACGGCTTCGATGCGCACAAGGGCTATCCCACGGCCGAACACCTGCGCACGCTGCAGGCGCACGGCCCCTGCGATCAACACCGGCGCAGCTTCGGCCCGGTGCGCTCGGTGGCGGCGTCACGATGAGCATCGAGCCGCTGCACATTCGCTCGCGCGACAACGCCAGCCTGGTGCGGGTGCGCCGCGCGCTGCGCGACCCGGGCGCCTACCGCCGCGACGGCGCGCTGCTCTGGCTGGAAGGCGACCATCTGCTGCGCGCCTGCCTGGCCCGCGGCTTGCCGCTGCAGCAGCTGCTGCTGACCGAAGCCGCATGGGCGCAGCCGGCGCTGCGTGCGTTGGCGCCGCAGGCGCAGCGTGTGCTGGTGCTGCCGGATGCGCTGTTCAAGGAACTGAGCACGCTGGAATCGCCAGCCCCGATCGGCGCGCTGATCGAGCGGCCGGCCGCCGGCGCGCTGCGCAGCGACGTGCCGACCGTGCTGCTCGACCGGCTGCAGGATGCCGGCAACGTCGGCAGCATCCTGCGCAGCGCCGCGGCGCTGGGCGTGCCGCAGGTGCTGGCGCTGAAGGGCACGGCCGCGCTGTGGTCGCCGAAGGTGCTGCGCGCCGGCATGGGCGCGCACTTCGGCCTGCAGCTGCACGAAGGCCTGAGCCTGGAGGATCTGGATGCGCTGCGCCTGCCCTGGGTCGCGACCAGCTCGCATGCGAGCACGCTGCTGCACCGCTGCACGCTGCCGCAGCCCTGCGCCTGGGTCTTCGGCCACGAAGGGCAGGGCGTGGCGCCGCAACTGCAGGCGCGCTGCGCGCTGACGCTGCGCATCGCGCAGCCCGGCGGCGAAGAATCCCTCAACGTTGCCGCCGCTGCCGCGATCTGCCTGCACGAAGCCGTGCGCCAGAGCGAGCTTCAGTAGACCAGCCGGTCGGGCCGGATGTCGCGCAGGATCGTCGTGGCGATTTCCTCGATCGACTTGTGGGTCGACGACAGCCAGGCGATGCCGGCCTTGCGCATCATCAGTTCGGCTTCCAGCACCTCGTAGCGGCAGTTCTCGATCGCCGCGTACTTGCTGCCGGGGCGCCGCTCGTTGCGGATCTGCGCCAGGCGCTGCGGGTTGATCGACAAGCCGAAGCACTTGCTCTTGTGCGGCGCCAGCGGCTGCGGCAGCTTTCCGCGCTCGAAGTCCTCGGGGATCAGCGGGTAGTTGGCCGCCTTGATGCCATGCTGCATCGCCAGGTACAGCGAGGTCGGCGTCTTGCCGCTGCGGCTGACGCCCACCAGGATCACGTCGGCCTGCTCCAGGTTGCGCGCCGACTGGCCGTCGTCGTGCGCCAGCGAGAAGTTGATGGCGTCGATGCGGTCGTGGTATTCCTCGCTTTTCGCGGCGTCGGAGAAGCGGCCGATGCGGTGGTTGGACTTGACGCCGAGTTCTTCTTCGAGCGGTTCGACGAAGGTGCGGAACATGTCCAGAACCATGCCCTTGCAGGCCGCGGTGGTCAGCACCTGGCGGATTTCGTCGTTGACCAGCGTGATGAAGACGATCGGGCGCTTGCCCTCGTGCTCCGCCGCCTGGTTGATCTCCTGAAGTACCGAAAAGGCCTTGTCCACCGAATCGATGAACGGCCGGCGTACATGCCGGGGCCGCGTCGAGAACTGCGCCAGGATCGAGTTGCCGAAGGTTTCGGCGGTGATGCCGGTGCCGTCCGAGACAAAGAACACGGTGCGATTGGGCATGGGTGAGAGGCGGGTGCTGAACCCCCAGGTTGTGGGCGGATGATAGGGAATATCTCCTTAGAATCGGCCGCAACAGCCCCCGCGTCGACCCTTCGCATGCAAGCCCACGGCCAGCCCACAGAACCACAAGATGCTGCCGTGCGCCACCGGGTCGGCCCCGCGGGGGCACCGCCTTTGTCACATCACGGAGCCTCCCCATGTCTTCCACCGCTTTGGCGACCGCCCTGGTCGTACCTTTCGAACGCCTGAGAATGACCGACGTCGAGTCGGTCGGCGGCAAGAACGCCTCGCTCGGCGAAATGATCAGCCAACTGGCGGCCTCGGGCGTGGCCGTGCCCGGCGGCTTTGCCACCACGGCGTTTGCGTTCCGGCAGTTCCTGAAGCATGGCGGCCTGGCGCAGCGCATCCAGGCGCGGCTGGGCACGCTGGACACCGACGACGTGCGCGCGCTGGCCGAGGCCGGCGCGACGATCCGCCGGTGGATCGTCGACACGCCCTTCCCCGACGACCTGCAGGCGGCCGTCAGCGCACAGTTCGAGCTGCTGACGCGCGACAACCCCGGTGCGTCCTTCGCGGTGCGCTCCTCGGCCACCGCCGAGGACCTGCCGGATGCGTCCTTCGCCGGCCAGCAGGAGACCTTCCTCAACGTCGTGGGCATCGAGCAGGTGCTGCACAAGATGAAGGAGGTCTTCGCGTCGCTGTACAACGACCGCGCCATCAGCTACCGCGTGCACAAGGGCTTCGCGCACAGCGACGTGGCGCTGTCGGCCGGCGTGCAGCGCATGGTGCGTTCCGACCTGGCCTCGGCCGGCGTGATGTTCACCATCGACACCGAGTCCGGTTTCAAGGACGTGGTCTTCATCACCGCCGGCTATGGCCTGGGCGAGACGGTGGTGCAAGGCGCCGTCAACCCGGACGAGTTCTACGTGCACAAGCCGACCTTGCGCAACGGCAAGTTCCCGATCATCCGCCGCAGCCTGGGCAGCAAGCTGATCCGCATGGAGTTCGCCAGCGAGGCCGAGCGCAAGGCCACCGGCCAGCTGGTGCGCACCGTCGATACGGCGCCGGAGCTGCGCAACCGCTATGCGCTCAGCGATGCCGACGTGATCGAGCTGTCGCGCTATGCGCTGATCATCGAGCAGCACTACGGCCGGCCGATGGACATCGAATGGGGCAAGGACGGCCAGGACGGCAAGCTGTACATCCTGCAGGCCCGGCCCGAGACGGTGAAGAGCCAGGCCGAAGGCAAGATCGAGCAGCGCTACCGCCTCACCGGCGACCGCGCGAAGAACGTGGTACTGGCCGAAGGCCGCGCCATCGGCCAGAAGATCGGCACCGGCCCGGTGCGGCTGATCCGCAGCCCGGCCGAGATGGAGCGGGTGCAGCCCGGCGACGTGCTGGTCACCGACATGACCGATCCGAACTGGGAGCCGGTGATGAAGCGCGCGGCGGCGATCGTCACCAACCGTGGCGGGCGCACCTGCCATGCGGCGATCATCGCGCGCGAGCTGGGCATTCCCGCCGTCGTCGGCTCTGGCGACGCCACCGACAAGGTGCAGGACGGTGCGCTGGTCACGGTGTCCTGCGCCGAGGGCGACACCGGCTTCGTCTACGACGGCTTGCTGGAAACCGAGGTCAGCGACGTGCAGCGCGGCGAGATGCCCTACTGCCCGATCAAGATCATGATGAACATCGGCAACCCGCAGCTGGCCTTCGACTTCGCGCAGATGCCGAACTCCGGCGTCGGTCTGGCGCGGCTGGAATTCATCATCAACAACAACATCGGCGTGCACCCCAAGGCCATCCTCGACTACCCGAACATCGACACCGACCTGAAGAAGGCGGTGGAATCGGTGGCCCGAGGCCATGCCTCGCCGCGCGCCTTCTACGTCGACAAGCTCGCCGAGGGCATCGCCACCATTGCCGCCGCCTTCTGGCCGAAGAGCGTGATCGTGCGTCTGTCGGACTTCAAGTCCAACGAATACCGCAAGCTGATCGGCGGCAGCCGCTACGAGCCCGACGAAGAGAACCCGATGCTCGGCTTTCGCGGCGCGTCGCGCTACGTCAGCCCCGAGTTCGCCGACGCCTTCGCGATGGAGTGCGAGGCGCTCAAGCGCGTGCGCAACGACATGGGGCTGGTCAACGTCGAGATCATGGTGCCGTTCGTGCGCACTGTGCGCCAGGCGGGGAAGGTCACCGAGATGCTGGCCGAACGCGGCCTCAAGCGCGGCCAGAACGGGCTGCGCCTGATCATGATGTGCGAGGTGCCCAGCAACGCCATCCTGGCCGAGCAGTTCCTCGAGCATTTCGACGGCATGTCGATCGGCTCGAACGACCTGACGCAGCTGACGCTGGGGCTGGACCGCGACTCCGGCCTGGTGCAGCTGGCCGACGACTTCGACGAGCGCGACCCGGCCGTCAAGGCCATGATCTCGCGCGCCATCGCCGCCTGCCGGGCCACCGGCAAGTACGTCGGCATCTGCGGCCAGGGGCCCAGCGACTACCCTGACTTCGCGCAGTGGCTGGCCCAGGAGGGCATCGTCTCGATCTCGCTCAATCCCGATACCGTCGTCGACACCTGGCGAATGCTGGCAGCCTAAAGCCGGCCGTCGCACACCCTGCGACCCGGCACGCCGGGCGTGCCCTGCGACGGCTTAGGGGTATCACCTGATGGGACAAAACCGTAGCAGCGCGGCTTTGTCAGAAAACGGTAAGGCCCTGCCCAAGAATGCGATGCATCGGGTACAGGTCCGTTGGAAACAAAGCCGTAATGCATGCGCTGACGCTGGTGGGGGCAATCAAGCTGGTGGCGGAGATCGCGCTGATGGCGCTGCTCGGCCAGGGCCTGCTCGCGCTGCTGGTGGGGCGCAAGCGTGAGGGCAATCTGTTCTACCAAGTGCTGGCCATCCTGACGCGGCCCTTCATCCGCGCCACGCGCTTCATCACGCCGGGCTTCGTCATCGACCGACACGTGCCCTACGTGACCTTTCTGCTGCTGGTGGTGGTCTGGTTCGGCACCGTCGTCTCCAAGGCAGTGATCTGCGGGAACATCGGCGTGGAGCACTGCCTGTCATGAACCTGCGCTACCGCATCCTGAAGATCCAGGCTCAGGTGCTGATCGTGTTCGGCCGCAACGCCGCGGCCAGCGCGGTGCTCGACCGCATGCTCGCCGAATTCGGCGACGACGCCTACGTGCTGGCCAGCCGCGCCCATCTGCATGCGCTGGCCGGGCGCCGCGACGCGGCGATCGCCGACTACCGGCGCACCGTCGCCTGCGACCCGAAGGCGGCGCTGGGCTGGTTCAACCTCGGCTTCCTGCTCGAAGAGAGCGGCGAACGCGTCGAGGCCGAGGGCTGCTTCCGCCAGGCGATCGCGCTCGACCCCGGGCTCGACCGCGCCTGGTATGGCCTGGGCCTGGTGCTGGTGCACGCCGGGCGCACCGAGGAGGCCATCGCCGTGTTCAAGCGCAACACCGAGCTGCAGCCGATGAGCCCTTACGGCTGGTACCAGCTCGCGCGCGTGCACGTCGACCGGCACGAGCCCGACGAGGCCGTCAGGATCATCGGCCACCTCAAGGGCTTCGAGCCCAAGGTGGCTGCACAGCTCGAACGAGAAACCGGCCTCAAGGCGCCCGTCGCGGCGCGCTGAGCATGGAACAAGCGCAGGGGAAGGTGAACCCGCCCGCGAGGGCCACATGAGGAGCAGAAGACGATGAGCATACAGTTGACAGAATCACACCGCCACTACTGGCGCAAGAAGCTGCGTGTCACGGCCGTCCTGATGGCCATCTGGTTCGTGGTGACCTACGCCGTCGGGTTCTTCGCCCGGCCGCTGGGCTTCGACTTTTTCGGCTGGCCGTTCAGCTTCTGGGTCGGGGCCCAGGGCGCGCTGGTGGTCTATGTAGTGATCATCTGGTACTACGCGCGCTACATGAACCGTCTGGACGAAGAACACGGCGTTGCCGAGGAGGAGGGCTGACATGGGTATGTTCGACACCACCGGGCCCACCACGGGCGCAGCGGCCAACGCCGCCTTCAAGAAGCAGATCGGCAAGGTCTACTTCTGGTACACGGGCGGCTTCCTCGTGTTCGTCGTCCTGCTGGCCATCTTCGAGCAGATGGGTCTGCCGCGGAGCTGGATCGGCATGACCTTCCTGCTGGCGACCATCGGCCTGTATGCCGGCATCGGCATCATGAGCCGGACGATGGACGCGGCCGAGTTCTACGTTGCCGGCCGCCGCGTGCCGGCCATCTACAACGGCATGGCCGTGGGCGCGGACTGGATGAGCGCGGCCTCGTTCATCGGCATGGCCGGCACGCTGTACCTGACCGGCTACGGCGGCCTGGCCTTCGTGATGGGCTGGACCGGCGGCTACGTCCTGGTTGCGCTGTTCCTGGCGCCGTTCCTGCGCAAGTTCGGGCAGTTCACCATTCCCGACTTCCTGGGCGCACGCTACGAGGGCAACCTGCCGCGCTTCATCGGCATCCTGGCGGCGATCCTGTGCTCCTTCACCTACGTGGTGGCGCAGATCTACGGCGTCGGGCTGATCACCTCGCGCCTGAGCGGCGTGGCCTTCGAGATCGGCATCTTCCTGGGCCTGGGCGGCATCCTGGTGTGTTCGTTCCTGGGCGGCATGCGTGCGGTGACGTGGACGCAGGTGGCGCAGTACATCATTCTGATCATCGCCTACCTGATCCCGGTGGCCTGGCTGGGCGTGAAGCAGGTCAGCTTCCCGGCGCCGCAGTTCGTCTACGGCCAACAGCTGGTGAAGATCACCGAGCGCGAGGCGCAACTGCTGGTCGACCCGAAGGAGCTGGAGGTCATCGCGGTCTACAAGCAGCGCGCCGACGCCGCCGCGGCCAAGCTGCAGGACGTGCCGGCCGCGCTGACTGCCGAGCGCGCCGAGGCGCAGCAGAAGCTGGATTCGCTGCGTGCCGGCAACGCCCCGCTCACCGATATCCAGGCCGCCGAGCGTGCCCTGGCCGCGGTGCCGGCCGACGAGGCCGCCGCGCGTGCTGCATGGACGGCCCAGCGCGCCATGAACACCGCCCGCGCCGTGCCCTTGGCGGGCATGCCGCGGCATGCGCAGCAGTTCAGCGGCAATCCGGACGGCACGCCGGCGGAGCAAGCGTCCTTCGACACCTCGCGGCGCAACTTCCTGGCGCTGATCTTCTGCCTGATGGTGGGTACCGCGGCCTTGCCGCACATCCTGGTGCGCTACTACACGACGCCCTCGGTCAAGGAGGCGCGCAACTCGGTGACGTGGTCGCTGTTCTTCATCTTCCTGCTGTACTTCTCGGCCCCGGCCCTGGCGGTGCTGGTGAAGTACGAGGTCTTCCATAACCTCGTGGGCACGCCGTTCGACCAGCTACCACAGTGGGTGGTGGCTTGGGCGCGTGTCGACCCGGCGCTGTTGTCGATCACCGATGTCAACGGCGACGGCATCCTGCAGCTCGGCGAGATGCGCATCGGCGGTGACATCGTCGTGCTCGCCACGCCGGAGATCGCGGGGCTGCCCTACGTGATCTCGGGGCTGGTGGCGGCGGGCGGCCTGGCCGCGGCGCTGTCGACGGCCGACGGGTTGCTGCTGACGGTGGCCAACGCGTTGTCGCACGACCTGTACTACAAGATGCTGGACCCCAACGCCTCGACCTCGCGGCGCGTGACGGTCTCGAAGGTCCTGCTGCTGGTCGTTGCGCTGGCAGCGGCCTTCGTGGCGGCGCAGAAACCGGCGGACATCCTGTTCCTGGTCTCGGCGGCGTTCTCGTTCGCGGCGGCGGCGTTCTTCCCGGCGCTGGTGCTGGGGGTGTTCTGGAAGCGCGCCAACAAGTGGGGCGCCTCGCTGGGCATGATCGCCGGCCTGGGCACGACCTTCTACTACATGGCGACGACGCAGGCCTG
>Ga0307505_10001440_pt1 | contig 19216 bp, 13 predicted proteins | sample 23_S_MG_FD_202183 | JGI IMG/M metagenome (GOLD analysis project Ga0307505, IMG submission 202183) | Soil microbial communities from Populus trichocarpa stands in riparian zone in the Pacific Northwest, United States - 23_S | ecosystem: Environmental > Terrestrial > Soil > Riparian zone > Trees...
CGGGGCAGGAAAATACTCCCAACGAAAATCGTAGTTCTTGATATAGGAAGATACCAGATCCGGATTACCCTCGGTCGGGCGCCCCAGCACCAGATCCTGAAAACTGAATGGGGCAAATTCTCGGAACTCGGGGCGCGCCAGGGTTTGACTGAATACTGCGCGAATATTCATGCGGTCAGAAAACCCGACGATGGCACTGACCATCGGGAGCCAGTCGTCTGTCCGCAAGGGAATCAGGGTATCTTGGGCGAGGTTCTGGCGGTTTCCCGACACAAGTTCCATGTCATAGGTTTCATGCCGGGCTCCACCGATCACGCGAAGTCGCGAAGTGATCGCTAATTCCGCCATAGCATAGCCCGCAAGTGTGTGTTCGTTGACGTTGTAGCGATCGTCGGCGAATGTGCCGCTTTCCAGCCTGTATTGGTTTTGTCGATTTGGCCCAATGTTCTCCGGCGTAAAGATCAGATCCGCGTAGTCGTTCCGGGGCGTCTGCCCTCCGGTCGACACAAAGCGGTAACGCTGCGCCTGGAACTGCCGCGTCTTGTTTTGGAACAGTGTGCCGAATTTGAATTTCGATGAATGGAGTCCCAGCGGTACTGACCAGTCGATGGCACCATGGGCATCGTCATCATCAAGATTCATGAACATGGCCGCGCCGGAGTAGCCGTTGGTGCGCCATGTTCGCCTCTCAACTTTACCTTGGTCGTCGTATTCGATTTGATAAAAATTCGACCGGGACAACGGATCGTCACGGGAAGCATCCGAGGATGCCGCCCGCCAACGAACTGAAGAGCCGAGCAAGCCTGGGAGATTGTGCTCGCCCGTCAATTGCAGCGAGGAAATGTCGCGACGAATGAACCGCACACGGATGTCTTCGTTGTCCCCCCATTCGTCGTCCACGCCGACGGCATGGCGGCTTTCCGACTCCTCATTGCGGGAGTACAGGCTCTTGAATGCGAGTTTGTGATTCTCGCTGAGTGACAGAGTGGCGCTACCGATACCGCCATACGAGTTGTCTTCCACGCCTTTGAGCACGTTGTACGTCAGTGAAGGATCACCGAATGTGTACTCGCTGTAGAACGACTCCTGAACGCTGTAAGAACGACTGTGCGTGACTGAAGCGACGATTCCCAATGACTGTCGCTCGCCTAGTGCGAATCGATTGCCAGCAGTGAATCCGTACGACGAATTCAGCGGCGCATTGCCGCCTGTCGGGGTCCATGGATTCTTCGCGATGGCTTCGCCGGCGGCTTCACGCGACGAGTCCGTGCCCGCCCAAGATTGATCCTGCAATTCAGCCGGGATCCCCTTGTCCGCGTTGGAACTGAGCATCCGCTGACCGGTCGTCACCGAATTGTAGGTGCCGGAAGACGAAATGCTGTACGAAAGTTGATTCGGGAATTCTTTGGTGGTCAAATCCACTGACCCGCCGCTGAAATTGCCTGGCATGTCGGGTGTAAACGTTTTGGAAGTGACGATTTCATCGAGCAGGCTGCCGGGAAATAAATCCAGTGGGACTTCCCGCCTCTCCGGTTCCGGACTTGGCAGAGGCGCGCCATTCAGTTGAACATTCGAGTACCGCCCGCCCATTCCGCGCACGACGAGTTTCTTGCCGTCGACGACTGTGACACCGACAACACGACGCAGCGCATCTCCGGCATGCGAATCGCCACTCTTCTTAATCAACTCGGCGGAGACACCATCCGTGACATTCACAGCCCCGCGTCTCTTGATCAAAACCGACGATTCCGTCGCCCGCGCGCGTTCTGCTGTGACTTCAATCGGCTTTAACTCGGTGACAGCCTCGCCGAGCGACGCGTCGATCATCACTGGCTCGCCATTCGTAACCGCAACTTCCGTGATGCGCTTGGGCGTATAGCCCAAGCTGGCGATCAGGAGCGAATGCGTGCCGTGCGGGACGTTGCGAATTACATAACGGCCATCAATGTCGGCGGCCGCGCCGATCGACGTTCCCTCAACTTGCACGCTGGCGCCGATGAGCGGTTCACCGCTCTTCTCATCCAGAATGGTCCCAATGATCTGCCCGACATTGGCCATCGACGGTTGAGCTACGATGAACACAGTTAGAATCGCCATTGCTACAATCGCGAAACGCATCACTCTCACAGATTCTCCTCGATGTGGATACTTCTTTCCCCTGACCTGATTCCGTATCATCCGCATATGACACTCCATGGGATATGGATGATGAACCCTGCCGACTTTTCATTTAGTCGCGCAATTCAACCCCTTGGTACCTCGGGGCTGTTACTACCCGGTAAGGGCGGGGTTAACTGGGGGTTAATTAACGCTCGGCTTGCATGACTTCTGCGGGGGCAAACTGAAGGTGGATAACTCGTTAAGCCTAAGAAACAGACGACGCTATGCGTGGCCTTTAAAGTTCCATTCGAGCCCAAGGCTACTCGCGGCTACCACCGCGTTCGCTATCATTAGTGGTTCACTGCCAGGATGTAGCGGATCGTCCACGTCGAGCGGCGACGAAGACCGAATCGTCGAAGGCGTCAACCTAACCGAGTTGTTCAAACCACCGACTGCTGGAGAACAGCAAGTCATCCTGAACGATTGGAACTCGAGAACTCATGCCGCGGCCAGTGTGAGTACAGTCTCGCAATTCCCCGTCTCACTCGGGGGGACAGCGTCAACCCTGCGCATCATCTCGCATTCAGTTGACGGCAACACACACTTTGGCGCTGTACTCTCCCCGGACAATGCGAGCCCCGGCACATTGCCAGTCGTAGTCTATCTCCATGGCGGCGACGACGGGGTGGACGTTAGCGAACTCCTGCAAGTGTTGCCCGTCGCACTTGCAAGTTCGCAGGACGACTATGTCTACGTCGTCCCATCGTTCAGATCAGAGGAACTTCGCTACAGTGGAGTCACGCACACATCGACAGGCGCACCAAGCCCGTGGGATCGGGATGTCGATGATGTCTTATCATTGATTGATGCTGCGCTGACAGTCTCTCCCGCGGCGGACGAAGATCGCATCGGACTTGTCGGATTCAGCCGCGGTGCTTGCGTTGCGATGATCGCAGGTATTCGCGATCCAAGAATTGATCTGGTCATCGAGTTCTTCGGTCCCACCGACTTCTTCAGCCCATGGACAGAAGACATATTCGCCGACGCGCTCGAAGGCACGTTGCGTGATTTGCCGGGGTTATCCGTGCTGAATGAAGACGTCGTGCAGCCACTCAAAGACGGAAGCCTAACTTTCGCACAGGCACGACTAGAAATGCTCCGGCGCTCTCCCAGCTACTTCGTGGACAGGCTACCGCCGACACAAGTGCATCACGGTACACTGGACAACGTCGTGCCAGTATCCGAGGCACAGCTCCTGCGCAGCGCATTCAACGCTGAGGGATTGTCGAGCCCGGACTACAGTGTGTTTATATACTCAGGCGGCGGGCATAACCCGATCACGCTGCTCGGAAGTTTCGAACGCGCGCGCGGATTTCTCGGACGGCTCTCGAACCCATCACAGTCCATCGCAATAGGGGAGCAACATATTGACTGACTTCGCATCTGTCACAGTCAAGCGAGTTTCCGCCGAGGACGTCTATCCGCTCAGGCATCGCGTGTTGCGCCCGAACCAGACACTGGCGGACTGCGTCTGGGCGCAGGACAAGGACTCCGAGACGGCGCACTTCGGCGCCGAACACGATGGTCAAATAGTAGGCATCGCCTCAATCGCAATCTCCCCGCGTGAGGCGGATCCACCGAACACATGGCGACTACGGGGTATGGCTACAACCCCAGAGCTGCAAGGGCGGGGAGTTGGTGCAAAAGTCTTACAGGCGTGCCTTGCGCATGCCAAGAGTCGTGGTGGCGCGCTCTTGTGGTGCAATGCAAGAACGACAGCGTTGGAGTTCTACCAGAGTCACGGATTCGAAACTGTCGGGGAAGAGTTCGACATCAAGGGTATCGGACCGCACTACGTGATGGTCCACCCTCTTTAATGAGTCCTACACGCTCCGTGGCCCACTCAGCAAACGCGCGGGCAGAGTCAGGATGGCACGCAACAACTCAAACACTGAGTTGACGGCAATCCCGATCAATCGAAACGGGAGGAGCAACAGCCACACGATTGGGTAGACGATCAATGCCAGCAGGGCCAACGGCCAGCAGACGATAAAGAGAATCAACCAGAGCAAAAACGTCACCACGACTCACCTCACGGCGCCTGGGTTAGCGGCGCCACGCCAAAGTTCACTCCGAATCGCTTACACCATATCGACACGCACCGATATTTGGCGATGTCCGTGTTGGCTGGTAATACGTAGTTCTGCGATCCCAGGTTTCCCTTTAGGGCGCCCAACGAGATAAAGCCAGACTTCGTGACAGTCTCATCGTCGGGGGCATCGGCAGCGGCGACCAAGTAGACCTCGACCTCAGGACCATTCGAGGTCATGAAATCCCTGAGTCTCAGGACCTGCCCCCCGTGAGCTGTTCGAAACACCTCTGCGATGCCGCTTGTCTCATGCGCGATCCCGCGAAATTCTCCGCGCAGCAGGAGCTGGCCCTCAATTGTTGGTTCATCGGTTCGATTGTCGATGAATGCCAGCTCAGGTCGAAACCAATACCACAAGGCAGCGAGAACCACCACCGCTAAGATGATTATCCGACCACGCTTAGCCATGGCCCAAGAGACCTCATATTGAAGCCTCTGTCAATCACCATCACTCGACAGTTCACCATCATTTGCCCAACTCCCCGTCCCACTTGGGGTAACAATTCTCGATGTGAGGTCGATGCTTGAAAAAAGTTGGGCACAATTGCAACCTGTTGTGGTTATAACCGTACTTGGGGGCATGGCTATCAAATGGCGGTCCCGGAAGAAGCTGCTGATCGGCGGCTCAATCGCACTCCTCATCATTGTCTTCGCAGTCATCTCCCTGAACAGCTCAGGCGAGAAACGAACCACAGTTCAAGCCGACGTTGCGGAAACGGATGACATCACCGAATTGGTGAATGCTTCCGGCCGTATCCAGCCGCAGACAAAGGTCAATATCGTCGCCGAAGTCTCGGCGGAAATCCGCGAAATCTATGTCCGTGAGGGTGATAGAGTCACTCATGGCCAACCCCTGCTACTCTTGGACACTGTACAACTAAAGTCCGATGTCGCGCAGACGCGTTACTCATTAGAGGAAATGACTTCGCGGACCGCGTCGGCGAAAGCTTCGTACGAACGTGACCGGCTGGAAGCCGAACGGCAGGAAAAACTGTATGCGCAGAAGTTAACGTCCGAAACTGAGTACACGAACGCAAAACTCGCCTATGAGAGTCGTCAGGCCGACTACGCAGCAATGGAGGCGCAGGTCAAGACAGTGCGGGCAGGGCTCGACAAGACCCTCGACAATCTGCGAAAGACCCGGATTACCTCTCCGATGGATGGAGTTGTGACATTCCTCGGGGCGGAGGTCGGAGAAATTTCGCAAGCTCAGACATCGTTCACGCAGGGCCAGACACTCATGACTATCTCCGACCTCTCGGTCTTCGAAGTTGAAGTCGATGTTGACGAGACAGAAGTCGCGAAAGTCGCGATTGGCCAGGATGCCCGCATCCGTGTCGATGCATTCCGTGACACATCATTCTCCGGGAACGTTGTCGAAGTTGGAAATTCCGCAACCATCTCCGGTCAAGGCAGCGAAAACTACACTACCAGCTTCCGTGTCAAAGTACGATTCGCCGAGGCCAATCCTGGTGTCCGTCCCGGCATGTCGGCGTCGGTCGATATTACGACCGCCAAGGCCGATGATGCGCTCCTTATCCCCTACGCGTCTGTGGTTACGCGCGAATTCGACCCGGATTCGTTGGCCAAGATGAAAGATACACCGACCGAAAGCAGCACCGTTGGAACGGCTCATGCAGCGGGCTCTGATGACGCCGACGTGCAACCGGCCAGCACCGACGGCCTGAAGAAGAAATCGAAAAAGGTCCGCAAGACCGGTGTGTTTGTCGTCAAGGACGGCAAAGTCAAGTTTCAGGAGATCACGACTGGTATTGCTGACGACCGCAACATCGCTGTTCTGTCCGGTGTGAATCCCGGAGACACGGTCGTATCCGGATCCTTCCAGACATTGCGTCGAATCGCCGACGGCGAGTTGGTTAAAGTCGAAGATCAATCGGCGGACGCCCCTAAGAAGTCGTTCGATTAACCCATGGTTTTCCTATCCCTCATCAAGGAGGCGTGCTCGGCTCTATGGGCCAATCGCCTCCGTTCCTTTTTGACAGTCCTCGGCATGATAATGGGCGTGACGTCGGTCACCGCCATTGTCTCGACTGTTGAAGGCATGCAATCGAACATGGTCGACATGTTTGAATCCATGGGTCCTAACACCATTATGGTGTCACGCATCGGCTTTGCCACTGACATGAAGCAGTACCTCGAGCGGCTCAAGCGAAAGAAACTGAATCGTAATCTGATCGAGCCGTTGAAAGATGGTTGCCCTGACTGCGAGGACATCGGAGCCGAAGGATATTGGACCGACCATCTCAAGTATGGCGCCGAACGGATGAACTGGGTTCAGATCACCGGCGAGACACCAAACATGCTCGCCATTCGCGATAAGGACGTAGCCGAGGGCCGCTATTTCTCATGGGAGGACGACCAGCGACGGCGCAAAGTTGCTTTCATCGGAGGCGCGGTCAAAGAGAAGTTGTTCCCGAATGAAGAGGCGCTCGGGAAGCGCATCAGAATCGGACCAAACGAATTCACCGTAGTCGGTGTGGCGGTCAAAGTGGGCGGCCTCTTTGGCGAGGAAGCCGATGAGTTTGTCTCAATTCCCCTCGCGACACATCAATCGCTGTACCCGAAACCCGGCAACCCGGTCAATTTGGTCATCAAGGCTGCATCGATGGAACGACGCGAACAGGCGATGGATCAGGTGCGGGTTGTTTTGCGGACCATTCGACGTGTCGACTACGAAAAGCCGGATGACTTTGAGATCTTCACGCCCGACGCGATTCTCAGCTTTATCAATAACATTACGCGCGCATTCCGCGTGCTTGTAATTTCGATGCCACTTCTGTCGATCGTGATTGGCGGAATCGTGATCATGAACATCATGATGATCTCTGTCACTGAACGAACCCGTGAAATTGGCATACGTAAGTCGTTGGGTGCGCGACGACGCCACGTTCTGGTTCAGTTCCTCTACGAGTCTCTCATCCTCTCCCTCATCGGTGGATTGCTCGGGGCCGCGTTCGGTGTCCTCCTGGCCCAGACGCTCCTTACCTCGGTCATGGATATTCATGTCTCGGCAACTGGCTTGGGCTTGGCGCTCGGGTTCGGGATCTCAACTGGTGTCGGCCTCTTCTTTGGAATCTATCCAGCGTGGAAGGCCTCGCGACTCGACCCCATAAAGGCGCTATCCTATGAATAAGAGATTCAAGGCATGGCCGGAGATGGTCGAGGGAATGCGCTTGGCCATGGATGCTGTCCGTACCAACAAATTCCGTTCCATCATGACCATCATCGGGGTCATGATCGGCGTCGGCGCAGTCATCCTGGTCAATACGATCATGGAGGGATTCACGCAGTACACGTATGAGTCGATCGACAAGATCGGCCGCAATGTGATGTATATCTCGCAATGGTCGGGTCACGAAGATTGGGACAACCTCACCGAGGAAGAACGTCGGCGTAAACCAATCACCATGGATGAAGCCTACGCCATTCGTGACAATTGCCCTTTGGTCGCCGCAGTCTGCCCGCAAAAAAGCGCTCGTAACAACGTGCTGAAGTATGGCGAGAAGGAAGTGCGCACTCCCGATGATTTCCGAGGCACATGGCCCGAGTGGGTCGATGTCATGGCGCGCGACATCACCCATGGACGTTCATTTGACCACAACGACATGGCGCGCGAAGCAATGGTGGTGGTGATTGGGCCCGAAATCGCTGATGCGTTGTTCGACACACACGCCGAAGCCATCGGGAAGGACATCCGGATCAACGGATACAAATTCCAAGTAATTGGCATCATGGAAGAGATCGAGGACTTCTTCAATATCAGTGAGAATGACTTCGCCTTCATCCCGATGTCGTCGTTTGAACGCCTCTACCCCAGAGAAGAAGAAGTCGAACTGCTGGCCAGCGCCGTCTCACGTCTGACATTCGACGAAGCTTTGGATCAGGTCACCAATGCAGTTCGGCGAGTTCGCAAGCTTCGCCCCGAGGATGAGAACAACTTCGGCATCGAAACCCAGGACCGGTTCAAAGATCAGGTCGGCGATATCGTTCTCAAGGTCCAACTCGGTGCAACTGGCGTGGCGTTTGTCGGACTGATGGTGGGCGTAATCGGTGTCATGAACATCATGCTGGTCGCCGTGACCCAACGTACTCGTGAGATCGGCGTCCGTAAGGCCGTCGGAGCGCGTCGCAGCAACATCCTATTCCAGTTCCTCGTCGAAGCCGCCACGCTCACGGGCTTGGGTGGGTTGGTCGGGATAATCGTCGGCGCCGGGGTCGGATTTATTGTCACCTCCTTTCTCGACTGGCATTACTCCCTCTCCCCGATGTGGACCATGATCGGTCTGATCATGTCCACCGGCACTGGCATCATCGCCGGCCTCTATCCCGCCTGGCGCGCCGCGAAGATCGACCCGATCGAAGCGTTGCGCTACGAGTAACCGGCACTTACGCTGCTTCGAATCTGACCTATGGCTGGTGGAATTTCCGCCAAATCCAATAGGCAGGAAAACTCAAGACTAAGACTCCGACACCAATCAGCGAATCGCGTGTATTTTCCTGAAGTAGTTGATACATCAACCCCAGGCCAACCAACAAGAATATCGCCGGTGTAAACGGGTACCCGGGAACACGAAACGGACGATCCGCATCAGGACGACGCACGCGCAACACGAAGACGCCAACAATGTTCATGATGAACCAGATCATGGCGACGAAAACGAAGTAGCGAATGAGTTGATCGAAAGTACCCAGTAGACAGTACACCGATGTCATGATGCCGATGATGAAGAGCGCATTCGCGGGGGTTTGCAATCTGCGGTGAACACGTCCAACCGACTCGAAGAATAATCCCTCCCGCGACATCGCAAAGCAGACACGCGATGCGCCAATCACGCTGCCGTTGACACTCCCCGCCGTCGATGCAAGTATCAGCAGAGTTACAAACAGCCCGCCATACTGCCCCATAGTGAGATTTGCCATATCGACCGCGACTGACTCGCTGGCAGCAATCCCGGGAATGGACATCACGTAGACATAGGCCGCGTTGAGCAGGATGTAGACAAGCGTAACCAGCCCGGTGCCGATCATGAGCGCGCGCGGCAAGTCGCGGCGCAGATCCTTGACTTCGCCGGCAATAGTTGGTCCGTCCGACCATCCCTCATATGTCCACATGACCGAGGCCAGCGCGAGCGCGAATGCTCCGATTTGCCAGCCCCCGGAAGGCGCCGACCAGACAGGCGTGAGATTCGACCAACTTCCCTCGCGATAGATCACCGCGTAGCCGACCAGGGCCACAAGCGATGCTACTTTTGCAAAGGTCAGCGTTCTCTGGACACGAGCTCCGAGGAGCACGCCAGCGATATTTAGCGCGCAAAAGAACAGGGATAGGATGGCGGCGATGACACCATCGGAGAGCGGTACCTCAGGAACCAGACGGCGAAAGTAAATTGCGAACACTGACGCGATCGCAGCAATCGACGACGGATACGTGATCAGAAGCGACGACCACCCGCTGACAAACGCGACCGGTTTGCCATAGATCTCTCGCTGAAATATGAATCCGCCGCCTGTCCTCGGAAACATCCCGGCAAGCTCGGCATAGCACAATGCACCACACATCGCCAAGAGGCCGCCTAACAACCAGACGAAGATCATCGGCCCGAAACGATCCAACGATCCAGCTATCTGCGGCGGCGTCGCAAAGATGCCTGAACCGATCATGATCCCAGCGATGAGCGCGACCGCATCCCAATAGGTCAGGACTCGGCGCAGTTCTCCCTGCGACGTTCCCGATGTCGTCTGTCCGGTCTGGGTTTGTGTCATGAACGAGCGGTATCCCAGCCATAACTATCGCATATCTAATGCAAGGGGCCAAGCGCTATCTCTGCGCCTGGCCCCTTCGTAACTTCGTGATGGTTCACTCAATCGGCAGATTCGGCTTCGCGGTCCGTGTGGGCCATGCCCGGCATTGCCGGCAGACCAAATCGTACGCGGACGCTCTGCACCAATTCTATCGCATACGAGAACACGAGCGGTGTAAGCAACAGGGTGAAAATTGTGGAAACGACTATGCCACCGAGCACGACTGCCCCCAGCCCACGATACAATTCCGATCCCGCGCCAGGCATGACCACCAAGGGCAGCTGTCCGAACACGGAGGTCGCCGCTGTCATGAAGATCGGACGCACACGAACGCGGACCGATTCCTTAACGGCTTCGCGGGGAGTCTTCCCCTCGCGCATCAGGTCGAGTGCGTGATAAACGATCAAGATCGAACTCGATACAACCGCGCCAATGAGGATCACAAAACCCAGCATGGTCAATACATCAAGCTGCAGTTTGGAGTCAAACAACTGAACGAAACGCAAACCGAGCACACCCCCAAGCATACCCAAAGGCACAGTCAACATAACCACCAACGGATATGTGAACGATTGGAAGAGTGCCGCTAGCAACAAATAGGTTAGCAGTATCGCCAGATGGAAATCCCCGATCAGCGAATTCCACAACCGGCTTAAGTCGTCCGCCGTGCCGGACATTCGGATATCATAGAGTCCGCCAATCTGACCGGATTGTCGAAGTGGTGTAATGATCTGCGACTCGATGCGCGCGACCGCTTCGCCGAGCGGAATACTGTCAGGTAATGACGTCTCGACCGAGACGGCGCGCTGGCGCTCGACATGGTTGATCTGGACTGGGCCCTGTTGTTGTACCACTGTCGCGATATCTCCAACAGTAATGATGTCTCCCGAAGTGGTCGCGAGTGGCAAATGCGCAATGTCTTGCGTGTGCTGTGTCCAGCGAGACTCACCCTCCAACACGAGGTCTATCTCTTCGCCTTGATAGCGGTACTCCGAGACAATCGCACCGTCAACTAATGCATTGACCGCCTCGCCAACTTGAACCGCAGTGTATCCCGCATCAGCGGCGCGCACACGATCAGGAATGACACGGATTTCCGGATTTCCAAGATCCAATGCCGGGATCGGGCGTGAGTTGGAGCCGGGCAGGACTGAGCCAACTTGCATGAATACTTGAGTGGCGATCCCCAGCACCTTTTCGAGATCAGGGCCTGTCACGTCAATCTGAACGGAACGAGAGCCCGCAAATCCCCCACCGAAGAGCGAGAATTGCGTGGCCAAGCCAAACGCCCCCGGCACTGAATAGATCGCGCCGTTGGCGACAGGCACCAACTCTGCGGCACGCCCCTCCGCTTTGGAGCTCATCCCGAAAAATGCCTGACCGGAAAACGCCACGAAGAAGAAGTTCTCAACACCGCCGCCCGGCAACTTTTCCGCCTGATCGGTTGGTGTTTCCCAAAGCGGCCGTACTTGCGCCTCTACCCCCTGTCCGATCTCGACCATCTCATCGAGGTTGTAGCCTGGGGGCGGCAGCATGAACGCGAATACAAAATTCTGATTACCGTTCGGCAGATACTCGGCTGGCGGCAACAGCAGCACAACCAGCACTATTGAGACGACGACCATGCCAACCATAACAACCATTCGTCGCACGCGGTTAGCATTGATGTAATCCACGAGTCCAGCAACGGTATTCGCAAACCGTTCCAGCCAATTCCCTTCCTTGCCTTCGCGTTCGAATTTTGTCTTTGAGGACAATATGCGCGCGGAGAGAGAGGGAATGACCGTAACCGCTGCAATCAGCGACACAAAAATCGTGGCGCATACCGCGATAGCAATGTCCTTGAAGAGCTGCCCTGCGCGCTCAGCCACGAATAACACAGGCAGGAAGACGGCAATGGTAGTCACAGTGGAAGCGAATAGTGCGCCCCACACTTCCTTCGTCCCGTCGTAGGCCGCCTTCCACCGATCCTTCCCCATTTGCATGTGACGGAAGACGTTTTCGAGTACAACTATTGCTGAGTCTGCGACGTTTCCGATTGCAAAGGCCATTCCTGCTAGCGAAATGACGTTGATCGTGCGTCCGAAGATGAGCATTGCGAGGAATGCGGTTATGACCGAGATGGGAATCGTCATTGCAATCACGAGAATCGACGAGGTCGAACGTAAGAACAGGAATAGACTTGCGACTACGAGCAGTCCGCCCACGTAAATGTTCGACTCAACCAGATCAATTGCCGAATTGATGTAACCGGTGACGAGATATGCGACCTCGACCTTCATTCCCCGGCTGCTCAGGACATCGCGATTAACCTTTTCGATCTCTTCCAGCATCCGGTCGGTAACATCGAGCACGTTCGAGCCGACCTGACGCTGCACATTGAAGGCGATTGAGGGTGAGCCCCGGTGGCGTACCAACGCGATCGGCTTTTGGTGGTGCAGTTCAACGATTGCAACATCCCCGACATAGAGCGGAGCGCCGTTGCGGGTAGTGATCACGGTTTGCTTGATTTGCTCGACCGTTTCAAATCGAGCAATGGTCCGCACGACGTAGCGTCGCTTGCCCTCACTAAAGTCACCGCCGGAAATGTCCCGGTTCTCGTTGCGCAGCGCTATCGCCAACTGATTGATCGTGATCCCCATGGAGGCGAGGACTTCGGGATCAAACGTGACGTGCATCTCCTCCTGCAATCCCCCGAACACGTTCACTTTGGCGACGCCATCGACACGCTCAAGACGCGGACGGACCAATTCATCGATGATACGTTCCTGATGAGGCACGTAGACATTGCTGTCGCCTTTGACAACAAACCAGGCAATTACATTCTCGAATGGACCCGACGCGGTCACCACAGGCCGGTCGGCATTTGGTGGGTATTCGGGGACTTCGTTCAGACGGTTGGTGACCTTTACAAGTGCGCCGGTGATGTCGGTGCCGACGGCGAATTCAAGTGTGACAACCGCATTACCATCAGATGACTCGGAGGTCATCTTAGTCACACCCTCGACCGACTTGAGGAACTCCTCCTGCTCCTCAATGATCTCCTTCTCGATCTCCTCGGGAGAGGCACCGAACCACGTCGTCGAAATAGTGATAACCGGATTCTGGACTTCCGGGGTCAACTGCACGGGCACCTTGGTCAAAGCAACAAAACCTGCCAGGACCGCAATGAAGACACCGACAATAACAGTGACGGGATATTTGATCGAGCCTTTAATCAGATCCACGAGTGAATCCTTCCAATAAAATCAGGTAGGTAGAGCCCGCCGGTCAGGTGCCTGGTTGTCCTGCCGTGTCTGGCGTGGGACTCTCAGCGGGCGGGGCTGCATCGGCTGTGCGCACGGGAGCGCCAGGAAACACACGCTCGTTCCCGCGCACAATCACAATCATGCCCGGTGCGATACCGGGGCCCGCTACGGCAACGAGATCGCCCGATGTGGCTGACACCGTGACGGGAATCGGGGCAGCCTTACCGTCTTGAATCGTGTAAATCATCGTCTGTGATCCCTGTCTGATCACGGCGTCTTTGCTGACTGCGACGCTATTGAATGTCTGGTCGAAAGAGATTGTGGCTCGCACAAGCGCTCCACCGCCCAGCTTGCTGGCAGAATTGTCGACTTCAATTATCACCGGATACGTATGGGTTTCCGCATTCGCACTTCGCGATACACCAGTTACCTTTCCGGGCAACGGAGTCAGCGTGTCAGCGGAACCGATTATCGTGACGTCTCCGCCGATCGACAAGCGGCCGTAGTAACGCTCCGGGAGATCAACAACTACGCGTAATTTGCTGATATCTGCCATCTCATATACAGGAGTGCCACGATTCACCCACTCTCCGACACTGACAAGCCGACGCGACGTATATCCACTGTACGGCGCCTTCACTTTGCAGTCCGCAACGTCCTTGGCGAGACGATCTCGCTCGGCCGTGAGCTTTTGTAAACGTCCCTCGCTAATCTTGATCCAGGCATTCGCGCTGTCAAAGGCGAGGTCGCTGATCAGCTTTCGCTCATATAGGTCATTCGAGCGGTCGAGATTCTTCTTTGCGAGTTCGAACTGCTCACGAGCCTCAATGAACTCACCCTCCTTGGCCATGAGGTCAAGACGCACCCTGTCAGAATCGATCTCAAGCAGCGTTTCACCCTTCTTGACCGGGTTGCCCTCGGGAGCGACAATCGCCGCGACACGCCCGACCACTTCGGAAACGATGGCACTGGAGGCAGTTCCCTCGCTCCGCCCTACCAGCGTGACCTGCTCGTGAAACTCGATGGCGCGGACGGAATCAACCACTACCAAAGTCGGTGGCATCCCCTGAGAATGGGATGGCTCTGCTGTCGACATTATGCCAATGAGAACGGCGAACGAGATGTAGTGCAGTTGGCGGGGAATTCTCACATCAATCCTTCCTGTTAGTCATCCTCAGTGCTACCGATGCCCAATCTTCCGAACAACTCTATCCCCGTGTCTTGGGACACTTGGATAGAGTAAGACCTGAAACGTACAAGATGCCCCAAAAGTTTGCACTACCTGATCATTTAACATGCAAGGAATTGGTAAAAAAGCCCGGTTGGGCAGGGTGGTGGTTATTGGCAGACAGCGGGATAGGGCGCACATTCGCACGGCTGACAGAGCGTCGCGCCTCCTCGGAAGGCAACATCAATGTAACGAACCACATCGAGCACATTGTTTACGGCGTCACAGTTCACATCCCCGCGATTCAGATGCGGACAGGCAAGGTCACGTTTCGGCGCAACGCCTCCGCGAAACACATGGTCGATGACAGCCACCACGTCGAGTGCGTTTATCTCCCCGTCTTCGCCCGCAACTTCGCCATGATGGCCGCAATCGCAGGGCAGCGCCTCGGCTGGGACGGTGAATGTGTACCCTACGCGCTGAGTATTTGCCGAGGTACGGCCGCTCCATTGAACCGTTATGGTTGAACCGCCAGAGTCAATGACGGTCATGAGCGCAAACTGCCCGCCGCCGGGAAACGCGCCGTGGCTGTATGGACCACCCTTGACGCTGCCGGTCCTGTCCAGCGCGGCAGCATGGAGTACGGGAAACCCACCGCCACCGCCGGTCGCGTATCCGCTGTTTGTACCGTTATCGATCGCGAGCATGTGCGCATCACCCGAGACCATGCAAAGCCCAGTGATGCCGGAATCCTTGATAAAGTCTGCGATTTCGCGGCGCTCATTGGTGTACAGGTGCCAGCCATCATCGCCCGTTGCGCCGATCCAGGGAAGTGTGTTGGCCCAGACAATTAGCGGAAAATCGTCCTGATACGTGAGTAACTGCTCCTTGAACCAGGCCTTTTGAGTCACCCCGAGCATCGTCTTAGCAGCGTTGTCCGCTGCAGATGCCGGACTTCGTGCGGAACGCGAATCGGTGACGATAAATGCCACACGCCCGATTGTGAACGTGTGGTAGATCGGGATGTCACCGAAGCCGGCAGCAAGTGGATAATGGGGAACGTACTCCTGGTAGGTCAGCCGCGATGCGATACGGCCCGGCGCGGTGGAATCGCTGTTGTTCGGACCGTAGTCGTGATCATCCCACACATAGTCGACGGTGGTGCTCCTATAAAGCAGAGATTGATTCACCGACGCGAGCACGGTCCGATATGCCGACCGGAAGACATTGGCGTCGTTGACCGCGATATTCTGATAGTGAAAATCTCCAAGATGCAGGAATAGCAGCGGCTGATGTGCCCGGATGGTCTGAAACACGGCATGATTGGAACCCGTGTTAGCGCACGAGCCGAGCCCAATGGTAAAAAACGACGCTCCGTAGGGATGGAAGGTCATGAATTGACCCCGCTTCAGAGTGTCGAGAATTCCATCAACCTCGACTGCGTAGTGGTATGTCGTAGCGGGAATGAGTGAATCGAGAATGATATCGATCACCCGATCATTCGTGGCGGCGAACGCCGTATCGAATGAGGAAAGCACAAGTCCGGTCAAGCCCGGCTGGGTCGTATATGCAATCCGCCCAACCGCCCCTTCCACCGGCAATCTGGCTTTGAATCGTGCCGAATTGGGAGTCACAGCTCCGCACCACACAAATTCAGGTCCGGCGGCATCTCCGGTTACCGGCGATAGGACGAAGGACAGCAGCACGATCACGAGCAACAGCCAGGTCACAAAATGACCGCTGCCCGGAACGTATAACCGGGCAGCGAGTCGAAATCCTGATTTTGCTCTATGCATTAAAGAATGGGAGCACACGGACTGCAAAACTCAGCCGCAGGATTTCCATTCCGGAATGCGACCTCAACCACGCGCGATACATCCAATATGTCGGTAAATCCACTGCAGTCGACATCCGTCGTCTGATATGGGCAGAGCCCGTTCGGATCAGGAAGCGGTGCTCCATCACGAAATGCGACGCTTACCAGCGCAGAGACATCAAGAATATCGGTGAATCCATCACACTCAGGATCCGCATGGCAGTCGCAAACACAGCTTGGGGTTGAGCCTGTGCCCGCACCATACCAGAATCCGAGCCCCATCTTGATATTTCCCGCGGACACTTCACCAACGGCATTTTGCCCGATAGAGAGACCCATCTTGATATTGCCAGCGGCAACTTCGATCGCCCCGCCGTTGTTAATGGAGTACCAATTCATATTGATGGGATCGCCTCCGGAGACACCTGCCGAGGTCGGCACGGGAGACGGCACTAGCTCAGGCGATGGAGACGAAAGATCGAGCGGCGCTGATTCTTGCTCTAGGCCAACATCAGTAGAAATTGTCGGCTGGGCGACATCCGTACCCGATAATGGTACGGACGGCTGCGGAGGAGCGACCTTGGCAGTCGTCAGACGTTTCGTGACCGGTGCCGCGCCAATCGCTGCGGTTGTCATTCCGATTACCGCAACGGTCACAACCAGCCGAAGTCTATGCATGGTCTTCTCCTTGTGAAACGCGAGCTCTGACTCAGAAATGGGTGTGCGGTAATACGCCCGGCCAGTACCTGACTAATATAATCGCCGATAGGCATTCTGGCAAGAGGCCGAACGTGCCGAAAAAACGTCAGAATCATCCCGCCAGCCAGTAGATGCATCTCGTATCATAGACCATGAAAAGGGACAAGAACCTCCACCCACTGAGCTGGGATCACCACGCCGCCTTAACCAGCGTTGTCTTCACCCGTAAACACATCAAAGAATCAGCGAGTAGTCTTCGTCTCGGTCAAATAGCGTTTGAGTTTGCGGCGTTCTACGAATCGGGCCTGCTCCCGCATTTTCGTCATGAAGAAGAATGGCTTCTTCCTCGCTATCTCCGCCATGTCCCTCCCACAGACAGCGATGTCACACGACTTCTGACTGAGCACCTGATATTGCATCGACTCTTCCTCGATTTGAGAGACATGGTAGCCCGTAAGGCCGACTTGGTCGCCCCGTTAACGGCGCTCACCGATCAATTGGAATCACATGTGCGATTCGAGGAACGAGAACTGTTCCCTAAGATTGAGCTGGCTCTATCCACTGAGGAATTGGACGAATTGGGGAAGTACCTCTGGGCCAACGCTCCTGAGTCTGTCGTGATTCCGGGCGGTGACGGGTGCAAAGTAAAGATCAGCGGAACAGACTCCGCCGATGCGAACTGATGGATGGGATCCCCGAAACGGCGGGCCAATGCCGCACCTGCGTGCATTCACGCCGGATCTTATCGGCGCGAGGAAGTGGCTTCGTCTTGTGTCAGCTATCCGCGCACGACTCGCGGTTTGCGAAATACCCCAAGCTCCCAGTTACTAACTGTGTGGGATACAAAATGACTTCGCCTGGTGACAGCAACTCGTCCGATCAGGAATGATGCTGACCGCTCACGTCGTTGGCTCCCTGCTTCTCATCCCAAGTCACAATCTTTAAATCCAAGACGAAAATCGCGTATAGCACGGGCACCATGAGCAGAGTCACGAATGTCGCCACGGTCAACCCCCCGATTTGCGCATAGCACAACGGTTCCCAAAGCGGTCCGCCATTCGACGCCAAGGGAAACAATGCAAACACGGTAGCTCCAACGGTGATGAGCACGGGCCGCAACCGAACGATTCCGGCATCGAGAAGCGCCTCAATCAACGGAGCTCCTTTCTCGTGCTCTTCTTCGATGAAATCGAATAGGACTATGACGTGACTAACAATGACACCCACCAAACTTGCCACACCCAGAAAGGCCATGAATCCGAATGGCGCCCCCATGATCCACAGAGCGCCAAGGGCGCCGACCATACCGTAAGGGATCGCTGCGAATACGAGGAATGGCTTTACTGCATTCTTGAACTGCATCACCAGCGCCCCAAAGATGGCAAGGATTGAGATCCCCATGACGATTGCCAATTCCAAGAATCCCTTGGTTTGCTCCTCATGCTCGCCACCGATTTCCATTTTGTACCCAGGAGGAAGCTGCGCTTCGAATTCGCGAAACTTTGGTAAGGCAGGCATCAGCACTTCGGATGGCAGCACATTGGCTGTTGGGAAACAGGACACGTTGATCGTACGAAATTGATCGCGGCGTTTTAATTTCGCCAACTGCATCGAGTGGTTTACTTCTGATATCTGACGAAGGGGAACGCGCTGCGAGGATTGAGACGAATACACGTACAAATTCTCCAAGTCAGAAAGCTGTGCCCTCTCCTCGACCCGGAGTCGGGTCACGATTGGGATCTGCTTTTCCCCCTCCCGCAGCACCCCAACAGTTTGGCCACTGACTCCGACCAACGATGAAACCGCAACGTCGTAGTTTGTGACACCCGCCATATTAGCGCGGTCAGGATCGATCTGGAACTCCACGACAAAAGTCTCGCTACCCCAGTCGTCCTGAATACGGTCGGTATTGGGCAGCGCCCGATAGATGGCTTTTACTTTCTCCGCTTCCTGACGCAATGTTGCTGCATTGTCACCGGAAATCCGAATTGAGACCGGAACGCCCACGATGGGGCCGATCTCAAGCAAGCGGGCGCTCACGCGCGCCCCCACGATGCGTCGCGAGAATTCTTCCTGAAGTTCGTCGATCAAGTGGTGCGTATCGTGCTTGTCGTAAACGTGGATGACAACCTGGGCGTAGTTCGTCTGCTTTGGCTCCGGTGACACGGACGACCAGAAGCGCGGGCCACCTCCGCCGAGAAATGTTGTCAATG
>Ga0307505_10001441_pt1 | contig 19204 bp, 14 predicted proteins | sample 23_S_MG_FD_202183 | JGI IMG/M metagenome (GOLD analysis project Ga0307505, IMG submission 202183) | Soil microbial communities from Populus trichocarpa stands in riparian zone in the Pacific Northwest, United States - 23_S | ecosystem: Environmental > Terrestrial > Soil > Riparian zone > Trees...
TCCGCAATACCGGTGGTCGCTCGCTGCGCTCGCACCACCAGCTACCCTCCGCGCCGCCTCCGGCGGCCTTGTACCGCTATGCGGTACCCGCCGGCTGCACGGAACAAACGCCCGTGGCTCACGAGTGTTCAATCAATTACCTGCGGGAACGCGGGCAACGATTCAGTGTCCCTCTTCGGCTCCGGGTGGCGCGGCGCCGTATACGTGGCGGTCGTGGATCACGAGGTCGAACGGCTTGAGCTCCGGATTGGGAGGGTAGCCGCGATGCACGGCCTGACATTCGTAGCAGACGATTACATCCTTCACGACGCGCCAGACGATGTAGTCGAGGATGGTAACCGCCAGGAGGGAGATGCCGTAGGTCCAGGGAACGAACACGGCTCCGACGGCCACCAGCGCCACACCGGTCGTGCGGTTGAAGTCCTTCTGGAAGTAGAGCTGCTCGTGGTCGCACGCCGCGCAGCGACCGATGACCGCGCCCTCCGGGGCGGCGACCACCGACGTCGCCTTCTCGCAGTGCTCGCAGACGCGTGCCGGCTCACCGGCGACGCGGGCCAGGCGTTGCTCGCAATGCGTGCAGAGAAAGTGGACGGACGCCATTCGGGCGGAGTGTATCCTCTCTCCGAGGGTCGTTCATGCTTGGTTCTGCGTTCGTCTATACAGGGCTCGCGGTCACGTTCCTGGGATCAGTCGCGGCCGCGCGCTCGGGCCTGAGGCGCCAGGGATTGGGGGTCGCGGCGTCGGGAGTGGCGTTGACGGCGATCGGCCTGCTCCTCCCCACGAAAGAGTCGCGCGTCCGCCGCGCCTTCACGCAACTGGACCGCTTCATTCCGGCCTGGCAGTTTCACGAAGTCCACGACCTCACCGTGGCCGCTTCACCGGAAAAAGTGTACGAGGCGATTCGCCACGTGCGTGCCGATGAAGTGCGCCTCTTCCGCGCACTGACGTGGATCCGCCGCGCAGGGAAGCCCCGCCCGGGCACCCTCCTGGATGCCGGCAACGCCGACTCCCTCATCGCCGCCGCGCTCGAGAGCGGCTTCGTCACCCTGGCCGACGAGCCACCCTATGAGCTCGTCGTCGGCATCGTCATCTCCGCGCCACCAAGCGCCAAGCCGAAGCGTCCGCGCGACCTCTTCCTCAGCGACCTCGCCCCTGGCTACACCCTCGCCGCGATGAACTTCGCCGTGACCGCGGACGGCAAAGGCGGCTCCAAAGTGACCACCGAGACGCGCGTGTTCTCGAGCAGCGAAGACCTGCGACGCAAATTCGCACTGTACTGGCGCACCATTTATCCCGGCAGCGCCCTGATTCGTCGTATGTGGCTGAGAGCGATTGCACGGAGAGCGCTCAGTGATGTTGTCAGTTGACGGTTGTCGGTTGGCGGTTGCCGTCGCAAATCGCAAGACATCCTGTCATCCCGAGCGTCGAGCGAGGACCTGGGCGGGCGGGGCATCAAGCACGGGTTGAGCACCTCGCAACAACAACCAACCACTGACAACAAGAACTGAGAACCGACAACACGGAGAACGATTGCATCAAGAGCATGCGCCCATCGAAGTGCCCCGCCCGGAGCGCCCTCTCGGCGTCGCGCTCGTCGCGGGCTGGTTCGCCGTCGCCGGCGCGCTCCTGGCCACAATGGGCTTCCGCTTCAATAGGGCCATCGAATTCATCAACAGCGAGTTCGGCATCTGGCTCCTGACCATCTCCACCGTCGTCGCGCTGCTGCTCGCCCTCGCCGCCCTCGCCATCGCCCTCGGCCTCTGGAAAGGCCTTCCACTCGCGAGAAGAGTGGCCTGCTTCTTCCTGATCGCGGCCATTGTGATCGCGTTGGCCAAGCTTGGGTCATTCGTGCGAACCGTACCCGCAGCAAATGCCGAAAGCGGACTCATTGATCGCGCGATCACTCAACTCTGGCCGCTCGTCGTCAACGGCCTGGCGCTGACACTGCTCCTACGCGACCGCGCCAAGTCGTACTTCGACACAGTCCGCTCCAAGCGGGCCTGAGTTCATTGATACTCAATCCGTCGCGTCTGTGAAATCGGGTGGCGCAACGTGCTCTCCCGCAAGCGCGGCTTTGATCTTCTCTGGCCTCTCGAGCCACCGCGTCAGACCTCCCAACGGAAGAACGCGCCAACTCCGTTCGGACGCCGCGCTCTGCGGCGCCACGAGGAGGCGAAGCTGGCGGGTATCGAGTTTGGCCAAGCGGGGGAGGCGCGAGAACCAGCCGCCCGGCATCGTGACCACAGCGGGTTCGCCGCGGAGCAGGAGACTGGTCACCAGCTTGCCAGTCGCCATTTCGAATAGATGCAGCGCATCGTTTAGTCCAACCGCGGCGATTCTTGCTCCATCCGGCGAGAAGGCCAGCGCCCTTAAACCGCCTGGACCGATGGGCACGGTGGACTCTCCAGTCTTGAGGTCTAGGCACCGGATGCCATCGCGAACCCAGGCAAGGCGGCCGTCCGGTGAGAAGGCAGCGGTGATCGCCCAGCCGGAGGAGTCCAGCACTTCTTTGGTGGCGAGATCCCAAAGACGCATCCCGAGCCTGCCGTCGGAGACGGTAACCAGCTTGCGACCGTCCGGCGAGAATGCCACACAACGCGTCCAGGACTGCTCATCCTTAGGCATGGCGTGAATCTTCTTAGCTGTGGCGACCTCCCATATGCTGACGGAGCCTATCCCGCCTGACGCGAGGTAACGGCCGTCCGGTGAGAACGCGACCGACACTCCTCTTTCCTCAACAAAAACCTGGAGTTCCTTTCCACTGGCGACGTCCCACAGACTCAGGCCTTGATGACCGGCCAATGCCACGGTTCGGTTGTCCGGCGAGAACGCGACGCAGTAGGAGGCGGTTGCTGTCAATCGGCGAGATCTGCTCCGGGATCGATCGAACAGGAAGACCCCAGAGCTGGAAGCGACAGCCAGTTGACCATCGTCAGAAAAGGCCAGGGCCCAGGCAAGGGTCGAATCCGGGAGAACCGGGACACTAAGCTCGTCCCCTCCTCCGGCAATGTGCCAGAACGTCACGTTGCCATTGGATCCTGAGCAGGCCAATTCTCCGCCGTCGGGAGCGTACGCCACCGACCCCCAAGACCGTGTGGTGGAGAGCGCCCGGAGTTGGGTGCCGCTCGCGGCGTCCCACAACGCCACGCCGCCAGGACCTGCAGTGAGCAACTTCTGGCTGTCGTGGGCGAAGACCGCATCGAAAAACACACCTGGGCCAAGAACACGAAGGCCGTCGCCCGTGCCCGCGTTTAGGAAGTGAAGGCCGCCTTGAGCTCCGCACACCAGAGTCCTGCCGTCAGGGGAGAAGTCGAGAGAATACCCATTGCCGAACGAGGCCGCGATCAACCGGCTCGATCCACTCTCGAGATCACGGAGTTCAATTCTGTCCTTGCCGCTGGTCGCCACCATGTGGCCATCAGACGAGTAGGCGACCGCCCAAACGGCTTCAGCCGCTTCGCTTTGTGGGATGCGCTCAGCCTCGCCGGAGGCGGTGTTCCACACAACAACCCCGTCGGGGCCGGCCGCGCAGGCCACCTGACGCCCATCGGGCGAGAAGACCACCGACCGCAAGTCCTCGCTCTTGCAGGAGAGCACACGGGATCTCTCAGATTTCGCGACATCCCAGAGGTGGACCTGGCTGAGAGTCGTGGCGGCAAGTTGTTGCCCGTCCGGCGAGAAACACACGGAGAACACATGCTCGGAGCCGGGAACCAGTTCGCGAAGACAAGTCCCGGTTTCCGCATCCCAGAGGAGGACTCGTACTCCGCTGGCGCAGCCAATCAGTCGCCCGTCGGGAGAAAAGGCAACCGAGAAGGCGCCATTGCGGCAAGAGAGGAGCCGGATTCTCTCGCCGCTCGCAGCGTCGCAAACCTGAACGCCGTCGCCGCTGCAGAAAGCCACCAGCCGGTCGTCAGGAGAAAAAACGGCCGACCTCGAAATGCCGAGACCGCCTTGAGGCAATCGCGAATCGATCCGCAACTCCATACCGGCGAGGCGACCGGGTATGCAGCCTTGGGGGAGGTCTCGCTCGCCGACGAGGACCCAATCCGTCGTATCCGCCCCTTTCAGTCGGACGTCGCGGAAGCTCGCGTGGGTCCAGAGGCTCGCCGTGAGGCGCGATTGCGTGAGGTCGGCCCCATCAAAAAGCGTGCGGTCACCCGAGGCAGACGTGAGGTCGGCACCTTTGAGGACCGCGGCGGAGAAATCGGTTTCGTCGCAAAGGGCGAGCCTCAACGTCGCGCCCTCGAGGTTCGCATCGCGCAAGGACGCTTGCGACAGATCGGCCTCCGAGAGATCCGCACCCGTCAGCCGCGCTCCTGACAGATCGATTCCGACGGCACGCACTCCGGCGAGGTTGGCGCCGGAGAGATCGGCACGCGGTAGCCGGAGCCCTCGCAGATCTCCTTCGAGCCGAGCGCCGGTGAGTTGGGCGTCATGGACCTCGAACGGTGCGCCCCCATGCGACACACTCCACAGTCCGAGTCGAACGGCGTTCTCGCTGGCTCCCGGCCGGAACGGACTGCGCAGGAGATGACGGAGGCCCTCGAGGCGCTCGTCACGCCCCTCCACGTCGAGTTGCCAGAAGAACTCTCCCACCTCGAGGCTGAGCGCGGGGAGGTCGAGGATGTCGCTGGTGCCTTCACGTTCACTCAGTGCGTCGCAGAGACCGCGCGCGAGAAAGTATTCGAGAAAGCTCTTGTGGGAGAAGCGGTAATACCCGTCGGCCGAGCGCACGAGGAAGGCCGCGGTGCGCAGCTCGACGTCGACGCGCTCCCAGTCCAGGCCGGGGAAGTAAGTGGCTAGTCGCCGGACTTCGGTCAGCAGGTCGTGGTGATGAATCTGCCGGTCCTCGCGACGCCACAGCGTCGTGGCCAGAAGCGTGAGGAGGCGGTGCCTGAGTGGGGGTGGCGTCTGCAGGTTGCGGCCACTGCGATCCTCCAGCCACTGACGCGTGTAGACCTCGTAGAGACTGGCCGGTGTGACTCTGCGCGTGCCATCGCGCCAGAGTGTGGGAAGCGACTTCACGATCAGCTCCAGCAAGACCGGCCGAGGCGCGAGTGTGGGAAGGTCGTAGGTGTCGCGGATGAACTCGCGTGCGCGCGCTGCTTGCTCGGACCCGAGGTGCTTTTCCAGAAACTCGTTGATCTGGCTGTCTTCGAAGAGGCAGACCTCATCGATCCCCGCGTTGAAGCGACGCGCTACCTGGCCGAGTGTGGAGTCTTCCACGGCGGAAATGGTTGTGGGCTGACCGCTAGCCGTGTCTTTGACCTGCTGCTGGTCGCGGAAGAAGTGCGTACGGCAGGTGACGAGCAGACGGTTTCCTCGTGCGGGATCGAGTGTCTCCTCGCCGGAGAGACGGGCCAGCTCGCGGAACTGTTCCTCGACATTGCGGCCCGCCGCCGCCAGTCCCATTTCGTCGAAGGCATCGAGGAGGAGCACGCAGCGTCCCGCCGCGAGCAAATGCAGCAACGCCGCAGGATCGCCCCGAAAGCCGGGGGCCTTGCGACGCAAATGCTCGAAGATCAAGGTCTCGGCAGAGGTCGCGTTCGGATACTCCTTGAGGTCGATGGCCAGGGGAAAGGGCACGGTGGGGTCGGTCAACGCGCGGCGGGCCAGCTCGGCCGCGAAGCGTTGAAAAAAAGCACTCTTGCCCGTGCCGTAGTCGCCGAGGAGGAGCCAGAGCCGCGGACCATGTCCGGTGGCCCAGGCCATGGCGTGCTCCAGCAGATCGGTCTTCGCCTGCTCGGCCGGCCGTCCTTCGAGCAAGACCTGCTGGCCGACATAGGTTCGGCCCAGCGGCCCCTGTTCGAACGTGGAGATGATCGATTCGAGATAGGCCCGAGGATCGAACAGACGGCGTTCGAGCTCTTCGACCGTCCAGATTCGCAGATTGGGAGCGCTCGCGGCGAATGCGATTGCCGCCGGGGAAAAGCTCCGTGCGACGACCATTCCTCGCGGACTCTGGCCGGCAGCGGTTGAAAGGGCGGCAGCGAGTCTCGTGAGCACGTCCCGCGCGACCTGTTCGCGCGTCGCGCACTGGACCCACCACACCTGCTCATCGAGACCACTTGTCGTTCGCGCAACGACGTCGATCCCCCGGTCGCGGTCGAATGGTGACGGCTCCACGACGTAGCCGTGCAGCTCCAGCAGCCGCCGGACTCTCCCTTCGAATGTCATTCCGCGGCGGAGCGCGGGTCCGCGATCGGCGATCTCGTCAGGACCTTGGGGATAACGCGAGTGCGAGATGGTGACCTCTTCGCTCACGGCCAGCATGTTCTCGCGCAAACCAACCAGTCGATCGGCGACGCCGACGTAGGCTTTCGCTGTCGCGCATTCGGGATCGCTGTCGATGAGAAGTTGCTCGCTCCACAGCAGCCCTCGGTTGAACGGGATCTCGATGGGCCGAATCTCGCCGAATACCTCGCTCCACACGCGACGCCTTTCCGCCGACTCCGCGACATCGTCCGGCACCGGCGAGACCACGTGAAGGAGCTGCAGCGCGGAGCGTGGACCAAGCCGCGCCCGTGGCGGGAGCTTGTCCAGCACGGCCGGCTCGAGCGCCTTCCTCACATGCAGTGTGCCTTGCAGGCTCTGATGGCCATATCCGCCGACGAGGACGGTGGCGTGCGGCAGGAGGGCCGTGAGAAAGCCTCCGATGTCCGTGATCCCTGTACGGGAGTCGATGAGAATGTGGTCGTGCTCCTCGCCGAGAGTTGCGAGCACGGCATCGAACAGGGCCAGTCCGATGGAAGGTTCCTCCACCAGCAGATGCCGCCACGGACCCTCGGCGTAGAGCCTCGCGAAATCCGAACCGTCGCCGAAGGCGGGAAGGATCGAGAGGTGTGAACGTCGCGGAACGCGCTGGATCAAGCGCCGCAGGGAGGCTGCATCCTTTTTCGTAAGCGCCTGCTTGTCTCGGATTTCGCCCGCACCCTTCCAGGTGTCCAGCCATTCGAAGAATCCCCGTTTCACAGAGGTTGGCTTGAGCGCGGGGATGTGGTGGAGGCCGGGTGCCTCGATGTCGAGATCCCAAAGCAGCACGCGTTGGCGCTCGGCTAGTCGCCAGCCTGTGTTGGCGAGGAGAAGGCTGCGTCCCACTCCTCCTTTGAAGCTGTAGAAGGTGGTGACGAGGGCGGACATCTCAGGCCACCTCGGCCTCGACCTGGAGGTAGGCCGCACCACGTTTGAGACCATCCGCGGTCTTCGCCTGAGGTTCCGTCTTCAACATCCGTCCCGGATGGACGCGCCGTTCTCTCCCGACGTTGCGGCGCTCGATCAACTCTTGCGCTTCGAGCACGCCGAGAATTCGACTGAGGTTTGCAGGCTTCAATTCCAACTGCTTGCCGATCTCCGCCTGCGTCAACCCCGGTTCTCGTTGAACGAAAGCCAGAATTTCACCGGCATGAGCGAGCTCGCGCGCTTTGGCGGTGTCCTGATTGGCAAGGACGGCCATTCGCGCTTCGAGCAGGTCGGCGAAGGCACGCCAGCGGGGCAGCCAAGCCGCCAGTTGTGTTTCCCTGGCGACGGGCACGAGCCGTCGAATCGCGCTGCAGGCGGCTTCGAGCTCGGCTTCCTCAGCCGCTCGAACCAAGAGTCGCACGACCGTGTGGCGGACGACGTAGTCGATCGCTTCGAGGTGATCGTTCTCGAGCTCGTCGCTCTCTCGCAGCAGTTGGCTGTAAATGGAGAGAGGTTCGTCGAGCAGCTCTCCGGGTGTGCGCTCGAGAAGAAATGAAGTGTTCTGTTCATTCGCGGCCGTCATGGCCGTGAATTGTACAGAAATGTTCATTCGTGTGTCCAGGGAAGCTTTCCGTTCAGGAGCGGTCGATCCTCGTGGGTCGTCTTGCTCCCATCGAAAAGAATGCCAAATGCCTCAGCTATTTGCCCGTGCTGAGACGCGACGACGGCAACCGTTCCGTGCAGGCGCGCCAATTCCTCGGTCTTCCGGCGATGAGCGGAGTTCGTCGGAGTCGTGCCCATGGACGGAATCAGCATCAGGGCCGGCCCTGTCTCTCTCCAAAGGTCGGTGACTGGGACGTTTCCGCACTCGCAGAAGTCGAGACAGATCGCGACGCCGACGAGGCCGAACCATGCGTGCATCAGCGACACGAGGGCGCCGCCTTCGATGTCTTCCTCAACCCACTCTTCGTCGGGCATGGCTCGCATGGGACGTAGCTTGACGTGCTGCAGCACTTCATTCCCGTCGTCGTCGAATACATAGGCGACGTTGCGTCTTGCTCCGCCCCGGTCCTCATGAAAGCTGCCAGCGACCACGAGTGCAAATTGCGACTCGCGGGTTGTCTCGCGCAACCAGGTGCGGATGCGCTCCCGCACCTCCGCATCGACGGTCAACTCGGGCAAGACTACGATCGCCGCGCCGGCCTTCGCTGCGCTGCTGAGGAGTGCTTCGACCGAGCTCCACCGGAGTGTCGGATCTTTGAGAACCTGACAGCGAAACGGAGAGGTTGCATTCCAGTCTGGCAGCACTCCGTCGAGGAACCCTCCCGCGAGAAACGCCAGATTCTTGTTCGAAGGCTTCACCAGAGTCCGTGGTGCCGGTCGGACGCTGATCGTGATCCCCTTGTGAGCAGCGGGGACGACCTGGAAGTGACGAAGCCAGTACTCCGGATGACCACACTGCGATTCCGCAATTCGACTGCTCCAACCGGTGCGTCGTGAGATGACCCAGAAAGTGCCTTCCGCCCCGGCACTCATCACCACCTTGCGAGCGATCGGCCCGTGCCCGAGGCTCAAGCCGGCGAGGTAGAGGTCTACTGCGCGGAGTGCGGCAGCGGGATGGATTGAGGGTAGCGTTTGTCCTCGTTCGAGAGCCAGGCGACCCTCGTCGGCTTGCCGCTCACAAAGCGGACGGTTCAAGCCGGTCTCCAGGTTCCCTTGCACGTGAACGTGCTGCCACAGAAGCACCAACGCGCGAAGGGGATCATCAAACGCGATGCGTAGCGCACGCTTGAACGACAACTGATCTGGAGGCATCGGACGACTCCATGCTACCTCCAGAGACTTCATTCACGAAGTCATGCCGCGTCGGCGATCCTTTTCTCGGTCCTACTCAGTTGAGGCTACCGGAATGCTGACGCTTCTGCACCCGACCACCGTCGAACCTACTTCGCGCGTTCGATGTAGCGGTTCTCGATGGGGTCGACGATGATCTCCTCGCCTTCGGTCACGAACGGCGGGACCTGCACGACGACGCCGTTGTCCAGCGTGGCGGGTTTGTAGGACGAGGACTGGGTCGAGCCCTTGACCATCGGCTGCGTTTCTTTGATGCGGGCCTTGATGGTCTTGGGGAGCTCGACGCCGATGGGCTTGATGTCGTGGAACTGCACCTGGATCTTGAGGCCGGGCTCGAGCCAGGCCGCGGCGTCGCCCAGGTCTTCTTCCGCGATCTCGATCTGCTCGAAGCTCTCCGTGTTCATGAAGTGGTGAGCGTGACCGTCGGAGTACATGTACTCCATCTCGTCCTGGCGGATGTAGGCCTGCTCGATGTCGTCGTTGGAGCGGAAGCGGTGCTCGAACTGGTTGCCGGTGCGCAGGTTGCGCAGCTTGGCCTGGACCATGGCCCGGAGGTTCCCCGGCGTGTGATGGCGGAACTCCATCACTTTGCAGAGGTCGCCGTCGAAGATGATCACGATGCCTTTGCGGATGTCATTTGCGTTCATGTGAATCCCTTTCCATCGGTTGTCCGTTGTCGGTTGGCGGTTGTCAGAAGCCCGTGTGGACAACTGGCAACGAGCAACTGGCAACAAGCGGGGTAAACTCGGCCTGAGGAGAATAACGTGAGAATTGTTGGGATACTGTTGGCGGGCGCACTACTCGCAACGGGTTGCCGCCCCGACCGCGAAGCCCAAACGGCAGACACGACAGGGGATATTCCGGTGGGGGTCTACGGCGCGCTGACCGGCGATCAAGCCGCCTTCGGGACGTCCACCGTCAATGGAGTCCGCCTTGCCGCCGATGAGATCAACGCCGCCGGCGGCGTCCTTGGACGCAAGATCCGGCTCGTGGTCGAGGACGATCAGGGCCGCGCCGAAGAAGCGGCCACGGCCGTGACCAAGTTGATCACCGGCAGCAACGTCATCGCGCTCATCGGGGAGAACTCTTCCAATCAGTCGCTGGCCGCAGCACCCATCGCACAGACGAACGGTGTGCCCATGATCTCGCCTTCTTCGACGAACCCGAAGGTGACCGAAGTCGGGGACCACATCTTCCGCGTCTGCTTCACCGATCCTTACCAGGGTAAGGCGCTGGCCGCGTTCGTCCGCAACGAGCTGAAGCTCGACACGGCGGCGATGCTGATCGACAAGAGGAACGATTACTCCGTCGGACTGGGCGAGGTGTTTCGCAAGGAATTCGAGTCTGCTGGCGGCAAGATCGTGGCCGAGCAGAGCTACTCCGGCGGCGATTCGGAGTTCCGCCCACAACTCACCACCATTCGCGCTGCGTCTCCCCAGGCGCTCTTCATCCCCGGCTTCTACACGGAGGTGGGGCAGATCGCCATTCAGGCCCGCGACCTCGGCATCACCATTCCTCTCGTCGGCGGCGACGGCTGGGACTCGCCGGTGGTCATCCAGATCGGAGGCAAGGCCATCGAGGGCTCGTACTTCTCCGATCACTATTTCGTCGGCGACTCACGCGCGCTCGTGCAGACGTTCGTCGCGGAGTACAACCGCCGCCACGGGCGCAATCCCGAAGCCACGGCGGCCTTGGGCTACGACGCGCTGAAGATCTTCGCCGCGGCCGCGACCCGCGCGGGCTCGCTCGACCGCAAGGCCATCCGTGACCAGATCGCCGCGACCACCGACTACGACGGCGTCTCCGGCATGATCACCATGGGCGCCGACCGCAACCCGATCAAGCCTGTGGCCATGATCAAGATCGAGAACGGAAAGATGAACTTCGCCGGCTGGGTCAAACCGTAGCTCGCCCCGGAGACCGCCTGGCGTATGGTTGCCAGTTGTCCGTTGTGGGTGAGGTTTCGCGTTGGACTCTAGTTCTAGTTCAGCCCACGGAAACGAGTGTCGAGGGGTCGGGTTGTCCCTTGTCGGTGATCGGCTGTCTGCGCCCACTCACGCCACGGAGGATCACCCCGAACTGAGAACCGACAACTGACAACTCAACATTGGCCTCGGAGTTGCCGCACGTGCCCAAGGCTATGCCAACCAGCGCCGCCGGCCGTGCCGGCTAGCGGCGGACGACGACGAATTCTTGAGTGTCGTATTCCTCGACGCTCCCGGGTGCGATCTGCACGGTCTCGCGGCGGAGGAGTTGTTGCTTGAGGTACGTGTGGATGACGACCTTCGAGCGAAGCGATAGCAGCTCCGAGGGAGTGGCGGGGAGGTCCGTGTCGAAAACCGAGTGAGCGCGGATCTCCCGCTCCAACCTCGAGACCTGACGGCGCAGCCAGTCGGTGTACGTCATCACATGGGGAAGTTCGGTCCGGACGACGCTTGGTTTCGTGAGGCGGATCACGTCGTGACCAAATGTTCACGCCGCCGTCCTTCGATTGCGGGTGGCGCCTTTCTCTCTCACGAGCTGAAAGCGAAGGCGCTGTGCTGCTCCCGGAAGAGCGGGCGACCGCCTGGCCGGCATCCGCATCCGAAGGGTCAACGTGCGACAATAACCCCCCGTCCGGATGTCGGTACTCACTGCAGGAACACGCCTCGGCCCCTACGAGATCGTCGCTCGAATCGGGGCCGGAGGGATGAGCGAGGTCTTTCGGGCCTTTGATCCTCGTATTCGTCGCGAAGTGGCCATTAAGGTCCTGCCGCCTTCGTTGGCCAAATTCTCAGACCGGCTGCACCGGTTCGAGCAGGAAGCGCGCGCTGTCGGCGCACTGAACCATCCCAATCTCCTGACCATTTTCGACACCGGCAAAGCCGAGGGCCGCCCGTACATCGTCACCGAGCTCCTCGAAGGCCAGACCCTGCGAGGGCACATCCGCGACAACGGAAGCGCGATCCGCGTTCCGATCCGGAAGGCCGTCGACTACGGCATCCAGATCGCCAACGGCCTGGCCGCCGCTCACGAGCGCGGCATCGTCCACCGCGACCTCAAGCCGGAGAACCTCTTCGTCACCAAAGACGGCCGCGTGAAGATTCTCGACTTCGGTGTGGCCAAGCTTCGCAATACGGACGATGCCACGCTCACCGACGAGAAGACGATGGAGCAGGACACCTCGCCCGGTACGGTGATTGGCACCGTGGGGTACATGTCCCCCGAGCAGGTCCGCGGTCAGGCAGTCGATGCCCGCAGCGACATCTTTTCCCTGGGCACCCTTCTGTACGAGATGGTCGCCGGAGCACACCCGTTCCGCGGCGACTCGCCGGCCGACACGATGTCGGCGATTTTGCGCGAGGACCCGCCCGACCTCTCGGCGATGAATCCCAATGTGACGCCGGGCCTCGAGCGGGTCATCCGTCATTGCATGGAGAAGAGTCCGGAGCAGCGCTTTCAGTCGGCGCGTGATTTGGCGTTCCACCTGGACATGCTCTCCAGTGGCTCGGGCTCAGCGCCCACGCTGGAATCGTCGATCTCCGACACTTGGAACCGGCCCCTCGTGGGGATCCTCGGTGCGATGGTGCTGGTGCTGGCGGGTCTGGCGGGCGGATGGCTGCTCTTCTCGCGGCAGTTTGGAACTGCGCCGAGGATGCGCTTCACGCCCATCACGTACGAGGACGGCATCGAGATGCAGCCGTCGATTGCGCCCGATGGCGAGACCTTTGTTTTCGCGCACGGTTCGGGCGCCATCTCCGACATCTACCTGCAGCGCGTCGACGGCCGCAATGCCATCAACCTCACCACCCGGTGTGCTGCGGGTGATTCGCAGCCGGCATTTTCACCGGATGGCTCGACCATCGCGTACCGCTCCGAGTGCGACGGGGGTGGCATCTTTCTCATGGGCGCCACGGGCGAGTCGACGCGCCGCATCACCGGATCGTGCTTCAATCCCTCTTGGTCTCCGGACGGGAAAGAGATCGTTTGCGGCACCGAGAGCGTGACCCTCACTCCCACTTCGCGGGGACAACTCAGCGAGCTATGGATCGTGAACGTAGCCTCCGGCCAGCGGCGGCTCTTACTCGCGAGGGACGGCGTTCAGCCGGCCTGGTCGCCGAACGGACATCGCATCGCGTACTGGGGCCTGGCCTCCGAATCCGCGCAGCGCGACATCTGGACCATCGATCCATCCGCGAAGGAACCTTCGAAGACCGTCGTGCAGGTGACGAGCGACCTTGCCGTGGACTGGAACCCTGTCTGGTCACACGACGGACGCTACCTGTATTACGGCAGTGATCGCGACGGCGCCATGACCCTATGGCGAGTTCCGATCGATGAGAAGAGTGGCAAACGGCGTGGCGAGCCCGAGCCCATCACGACGCCCGCGCGATTCAGCGCACACTTCTCTCCTTCGAAGAGCGGGAGCCGGCTGCTCTACGCGGCCATCAATCAGACCGAGTCGCTCAGCCGTGTGGCCTTCGACCCCGTTGCGGGGACGACGGTCGGCGCGCCGCAGCCGGTGATTGGCGGCTCCTTTCTCGTCTTCAGCTCCCAGGTCTCACCGGACGGACGCTTCGTGGCGTTGACCAATCGCGGTGGACAGGAAGATCTGTTCGTCCTGGAGATTGCCACGAGCGAGATTCGCCAGCTCACCAACGACCCCGAGCGGGATCGCGGAGCGACGTGGTCGCCTGATGGCTCGAAGATCTACTTCTATTCGCAGCGGGACGAGAACCGCTACGAGATCTGGAGCATCAACGCGGACGGCAGCGCCTTGTCGCGCGTGACCCGCACTTCGGGACGCAGCGTCTGGTATCCGACGCTCTCGCCCGATGCGAAGACGCTCGCGTTCTACAACGACGAGCACACCTTCCTGCTCGACCTCACGCAGCCGACGCCGACGGTCACCACGCTGCCAGCGGCGATGCAGGGGAGTCGTCCCTCGCTCAACGCCTGGTCTGCCGACAGCAGCATGCTGGCGGGCGAGCTGCGCGGCTCGCCGGGCATCGTCATCTATCTCGTCAAGGAGCGCACGTACCGCCGCATCACCCAGAGCGGGGTACGCCCGATCTGGCTTCCCGGCGGTCACGAGATCCTGTACAGCGACGGTGGGAAGCTGCGCATCGTGAACGCCGACACGAACGCCGTCCGCGAGGTGACGACGCCGCTCTCGGTCACCGCCATGAGCCTCTCCGCGGACGGCCGCTCCCTGGTCTACTCCGAACGCCGCACCGAAGCGGATGTGTGGATGGCCAGCGCCGAGACCTCGAACTGATCGCAGTGGTCGGCAGTGTGGGGTCAGGCCTTCGTTCTCCGCACTTGGGGCGGCCAATCAAAGGCCTGACCCCAACAGTGCCGCGGGGTCAGGCCTTCGTTCTTCGCATTTGGAGCGGCCAATCAAAGGCCTGACCCCCAACGGCGAGGGGCAGGCCTTCGTTCTTCGCATCTTGGCGGCAAACCAAAGGCCTGACCCCAACGGTGCGGGGTCAGACCCCAACGGTGCGGGGTCAGGCCTTCGGTTCTTCGCATCTGGACGGCAAACCAAAGCCCTGAGCGCAACGGCGCCGCGGGGTCAGGCCTTCGTTCTTCGCACTTGGGGCGGCCAATCAAAGGCCTGACCCCCAACGGCGAGGAGGGGCAGGCCTTCGTTTTTCGCATGGGCCGGAAACCAAAGGTCTGACCCTCAAGGGGGCGCGACTACGCTTCCGCGGCCGCGGCCTTCTTGGCCTTCTTGCGATCCACATCGCGCTGCGAGTGATCGAGCGTCTGCTTGCGGATGCGGATCGATTCCGGAGTCACTTCCACGAGCTCGTCATCCTCGATCCACTCGAGTGTCTGCTCGAGCGTGAGCAGACGCGGCGGTGTGAGACGGACGGCCATGTCGGAGCCGGAGGCGCGCATGTTCGTGAGGTGTTTGGCTCGACAGACCTGAACGACCATGTCGGTGTCGCGCGAGTTCTCGCCTACGACTTGGCCGCCGTAGACCTTGCTTCCCGGCCCGAGGAAGAGTGAGGAACGCTCCTGCAGCGGCTCGATGGCGTAGGCCGTCGTTTCGCCGGCCTCCTTGGCGATGAGCGCGCCGCGATTGCGCCCGGAAAGTTCGCCACGATAGGGACCGTACTCGAGGAACGTGTGGTACAGGAGGCCTGTGCCGCGGGTTTCGGTGAGAAACTCGGTGCGGATGCCGAACAGCCCACGCGTGGGGATCTTGAACTCGATGCGCACGCGGCCGGTGCCCGGGTTGACCATGTCGGTCATCTCGCCGCGGCGCTGCTGGAGCTTTTCCATGATGGGACCGGTGTGGCTTTCTTCGATGTCCACCACCAAGGCTTCATAGGGCTCCATGGTCTGCCCGTTGATGTTCTTGAGGATGACCTGAGGCCGCGACAGCGCAAACTCGAACCCTTCGCGGCGCATGTTCTCCGCAAGGATGGAGAGGTGCAGTTCGCCGCGTCCAGCCACTTCGAAGCGGTCGGCCTGGCCCGTTTCGCGAACGCGCAGGGCCACATCCTTGCGCAGCTCGCGCTCCAGGCGGTCCTTGATATTGCGTGAGGTCACGTACTTACCCTCGGTGCCGGCGAATGGGGAGTCGTTGACGAGCCAGAACATCGACACGGTCGGCTCGTCGATGGCGATGGGGGTCAGGGCTTCGGGAGCGTCGGCCGCGGAGAAGGTCTCGCCAATCTCGACGTCGATGAAGCCGGCGATGGCCACAATTTCACCCGCGGAAGCCTCTTCCACTTCCTCGCGCTTGAGACCCTCGAAGACCGTGAGCTTAGTGACGCGGCCCCTTTTGTGGGTGCCGTCGCGAAGGATGAGCACGACGTCGGCGTTCTGGCGGACCCGTCCGCGCTGGACGCGCCCGATGCCGAGGCGGCCGACGTACTCGTTGTAGTCAATGGCGCTGACCAGGAGCTGCAGCGGAGCGTCGGCGTAGCCGGGAGGCGGAGGGATGCGCTTGAGGATAGCGTCGAAGAGAGGACGGCAGTCTTCGGTGATATCGGTCAGCTCGGTGCGGACGATGCCTTTGCGGCCAATGGCATAGAGGATCGGGAAGTCGAGTTGCTCGTCCGAGGCGCCCAGCTCGATCATGAGGTCGAAGACCTCGTTGACCACTTCGGTGGGGCGCGCGTCGGCGCGATCGATCTTATTGATGACCACGATCGGCAGCAGGCCCAGCCCCAACGCCTTGCGGAGCACGAAGCGCGTCTGCGGCATCGGTCCCTCGGCGGCGTCGACGAGCAGGATCACGCCATCCACCATCGACAGCACGCGCTCCACCTCGCCACCGAAGTCGGCGTGGCCAGGAGTGTCGACGATGTTGATCTTCACCTCGCTGGGATGGACGAAGTCGGCAGGGAGGTCGTGCCCGCTGGCCGTGTGCGTAGCTTCGTGGTGCACGGCGTGGCCGAGTGCGTCGGGTTGGTCCACGAGGTAGCGGATCGAGGTGTTCTTTGCCAGGATCGTGATCCCGCGCTCCTTCTCGAGGTCGTTCGAGTCCATGACCCGATCGTCCAGGTGCTGGTAGGAGCGAATGGCTCCCGCCTGCTTCAGGAGGGCGTCGACGAGAGTGGTTTTCCCATGGTCGACGTGGGCGATGATGGCAACGTTGCGGATGTCGTATCTGAATTGCGGCATGCGGCGGACTTAACCGCGAAGGGGTGGTTCGTGTTCCATGCCAGCTCCGGGGCGCTTTTCCGACCACAGGGCCGCGCTGGTCGCGAGCAGGCTGGAGGTTGGGCAGCGCCGTCGCCTGTAGAATGCGCCCGTGATCCGGCGTGTCTGCGTGTTCTGTGGCTCCAGCACGGGGTCTGACCCCATCTATGCCGAGGCGTCGCGCAATCTGGGCCGGCTCCTGGCACGAGAGGGGATTGGGCTCGTTTACGGGGGTGGGAGCGTCGGTCTGATGGGGGAGATCGCGGACGCGGTCCTCTCGTCCGGGGGCGAAGTCACGGGTGTCATCCCTCACGCGCTGTGGGCGCGAGAAGTGGGACATCGCGGCCTGACTGACCTGCGCATCGTGGACACGATGCATGAGCGCAAGGCGCTGATGGCCGATCTCGCCGATGCCTTCATCGCCTTGCCTGGTGGTCTGGGGACCCTCGAGGAGATCTTCGAGATCTGGACGTGGGCCCAACTCGGACTGCACGCCAAACCACTGGGTTTCCTCGACGTGAACGGCTTCTATGCAGCCCTGATGGAGTTTCTCGAGCGCGCAGTCCGCGAGCGCTTCCTCCGCGATCCCCACCGCGCCATTGCCATCGTTGACGCCGACGCGGAAGCCCTCCTCAAGAAGTTCGACACTTGGCAGCCGGCCCGCGTCGAGAAGTGGATCACCCGCGAAGAGACCTGACACCGGGGTCAGGCCTTCGCTTCCTCCGCGCGGAACAAGGGGGTCAGGCCTTCGCTTCCTCCGCACGGAACAAGCACAAACAGGGGGGCAGGCCTTCGCTTCGATCGATTCCGTGCCCTGTGCTCGGTGCGCGAGAAGCGAGGACGTCCCCACGCCCGCGGTCGATTCAGGCTGCTGATCAACCTTCGACTGGGCCAGCGGCTAGTACGTGACTTTGTGGTAGTACTTGAAAGCCTTGCGCTGATTTCCGACGACGATGGGATGGAACCTGGCGCCGCGAAGAGCGCTGACGTTCTGGGAGGCAAGCGCGGCGGAACCGGTGGTGTTGGTGATGAGCCGGACGCTGGTGACCTCGCCATCGGTATTTACGTCAGCCTCGATATAGATTTCGCCCTTGGCTGACGGAGCGGAAACCGGCATGGGCATGATCCGGAACTTTGGCTGAGGGTTCTCCTCGGCCTGCTCTCTGTCCTCGGCTGAGGTGAGGTCCGATTTTTTGGCCCAACCGGTACGATCTCCGCTCCGCACTTCGACCCATTCATCCTTCTCCGCGAGGACAGAAACCGCTTCGCCGTTCTGATACGTGGCCATCACGGGAGCTGTGTCGACGGCCTGCTCTCGCACGGTGAGCTCCGGCGCCCCGACGTAGAGCACCGAGATCGGCTCTCGGGTATCCAACGCGACGGTGTCCTTCACGGCCACTTCACCCTTGCATGCGTACAGCAGGAGAAGGAGGAGGCTACCGAGTCGTTTCATGAATCGACGATAGCCGCAAACTCGAGAAGTCTCAACGCTAAAGGTCGGCCTCCTCCTCCCTTTCTCCCGCTGGAGCGTTAGACGAGGGGTCAGGCCTTCCGCGCGTCAAAAGCATGTGGTGAATCGTAGGGGTCAGGCCTTTGCCTTCAAGCCCGCGAAGTAGGCCTTCACGGTTGATGTCGGGCTGCTTGCCATCGTCGTCCTCGTTGCTGAGGGATCGCCGCGCCGCCTGAGTGAAACAGGGAGGGTCTTCTTCCTTCCACCAGTGGCGAGCGGGTGCCAGCCGCGACTGTTTGCGAACGATCGGTTGGCAATTCACAGGAGGTCGGGATTACACTCCTTGAGTGCTCTCAGAGTTTCGAGGATTTCTGACAAAGACCAACGCGCTGGCGTTGGCTGTGGGCGTGATTATCGGCGGCGCAGTCGGAAACGTCGTGTCCGCGGTCACCTCGGACCTGCTCATGCCAGTCGTCGGGCTCTTTCTTCCCGGCGGAGACTGGCGCGAAGCGAAGCTGGTTCTGAGGACGACCACTGACGCAGCGGGAGAGACCACCGAGAGCGCGATCCTCTACGGCCACTTCGCGGGAACGTTGCTGAACTTTCTGATCATCTCAATGGTGCTGTTTCTTATCGTGAAAGCGATTCTCCGGCCCGCCCCCTCGGCGCCGGAGCCTACGAGACAGTGTCTGGAGTGCCTGGAGACCATTCCCGCGAATGCGCGTCGTTGTCGAGCCTGTACGACCGTCGTGGGTTGAGGCGATCGTGTTCGAGGCGTGGTTCTCCCCCGCGTAGAGCCCGACGCGAAAATCTTCCAATCCGAGGAGGTTTTCGAAGCGATTTCCCTCCTGGCGGGAGAAGTTTTGCTCGCCTGATCCAGCCGAGGGAACCTCGGTGTCATGGCAAGACCACTACGAATCGAGTTCCCCGACGCCATCTACCACGTCACGTCACGCGGCAATGATCGAAAGCCCGTCTTCCGCGATGACATCGATCGCATGATGTTCCTCTGGTACCTGGCCGAGACCGTCAAGCGGTTCGGCTGGAGTCTCACGGCCTGGGTGCTGATGACCAATCACT
>Ga0307505_10001442_pt1 | contig 19203 bp, 13 predicted proteins | sample 23_S_MG_FD_202183 | JGI IMG/M metagenome (GOLD analysis project Ga0307505, IMG submission 202183) | Soil microbial communities from Populus trichocarpa stands in riparian zone in the Pacific Northwest, United States - 23_S | ecosystem: Environmental > Terrestrial > Soil > Riparian zone > Trees...
TTTTCTTTTTTTTTTTCTCCCCGGCCCCCCCCCCCCCCCCCCCCGACCCTGCCCCCTGCCCCCCGACCCCTAACTTCGACGCCTGATCTCGCGCTCGTCCTGTGCGGTTGGTAGGTTCGCGTCCATGGCCACTGCTGCGAGCGGATCACCGGCACCGTATCGGCCCATGCCGGTGTTCACTTCGCTCGGTGATGGTTTCTTCGATCGTGTCGAGGCGGCGCGGTTTCCGCGCCATACGCTTCGGTTTCGCAACCAGCGGTGGGCTGATCGCGTTGGGCTGGGAGAGCTGAGCGACTTGGACTGGGAGCGGCACTTCGGGCGCTTCGAACCGTTGCCGGACAACCTCTCGGGGCCGTTGGCGCTGCGCTACCACGGGCACCAGTTCCGCTCGTACAACCCGGACCTCGGCGACGGTCGCGGGTTTCTTTACGCGCAGCTGTGCGACGGCGACGGGCGGTTGCTCGATCTGGCGACGAAGGGCAGCGGGACTACGCCGTGGTCGCGCGGCGGCGACGGCCGTCTGACTCTCAAGGGCGGGGTTCGCGAGGTGTTGGCCACGGAACAGCTCGAGGCGCTGGGGGTTTACACTTCGAAGAGCTTCAGCCTGTTCGAGACGGGCGAGGAGCTGTACCGCGGCGACGAGCCGTCGCCGACGCGGTCGTCGGTCCTCGTGCGCCTCGGTCACTCGCACGTGCGCTTCGGTAGCTTCCAGCGCCACGCCGCCGCCGGCGACGGCGAGCGGATTCGACGGCTGTTGGATTTTTCCGTCGAGCACTACATGCCGGATCTCGTGGACTGCACGGGTGAAGAGAAAGTCGAGCGATTCCTCACGAGGGTGTGCGCCAACAGCGCGGCGCTTGCGGCAGGCTGGATGGCGGCGGGTTTCGTGCACGGGGTGCTCAACACCGACAACATGAACGTCACCGGCGAGAGCTTTGACTACGGTCCGTACCGCTTCTTGCCCTCGCTCGATCCGGAGTTCACCGCCGCCTACTTCGACCACAGCGGGCTGTACGCGTACGGCCGCCAGCCGGAGACGGTGGCGTGGAACCTGGAGCGGTTGGCCGAAACGCTGACGCTGATCTGTGAAATCGAACCGCTGCGGCGCGCGCTGGGATCCTTCCGAGCGGCGTTTGCCGATGCCTATCGCGACCGTATGCTCGATCGCCTGGGAGTGTTGCCGCGCGAGTCGGAGCTCGATCGCGAGTTGATCGACAACGTCGCGGCGTTCCTGCACAGCAGCCGCGTCGGTTTCGACCAGTTCTTCTTCGATTGGTACGGCGGTCGCGCCAGCGGCGAGCGAGCGGCGCGCAGCCCGCAGGCGGAGCAGTACAGCGGCGACTCGTTCGACCGGATGTTCCGGCTCTTGTCCGGCTATGAGGCGAGTCGCCCGGAGCGCTTGCGGTTGCCGTACTTCGCGGCGGAGCGACCGTGCAGTTTGCTGATCGACGAGATCGAAGCGATCTGGGAACCGATCGCCGAGCGCGACGATTGGTCGGCTTTTCACGCCAAGCTCGCGCAGATCGCGGAGATGCGCGACGCGCTGGCAGCATCCCGAAGGGATGTCAGAGATTAGCCGGTGGTTGAGCGAAGCGGTACCACCGGTTGCGAAAGCCCCCACCCCACCGACCCGCACCCCGAAGGGGTGCCAGCCAGTGATCCTGCCGGACAGATATCTGGCACCCCTATCGGGGTGCGGACAAATGTCTGCCGCCGTGCCCGGTGGTATCGCTTCGCTCAACCACCGGCTAACGGCTGTGAACCCTCCGGGTTCACGGGCGACACTACGTGAGGCAGGTGCGAACGGCGTCGATGACGTCGTCGACGTCGGCGTCGGTGAGCGCGGGCGACATCGGTAGGCTGATGGTGCGGCGGCCGGCCTGCATTGCCGCCGGGAAGTCTTCGGGGCGCCAGCCGAAGCGCTGCTGGTAGAACGGATGCTCGGGGATGCTCAGGTAGTGGACGCCGACGCCGATCTTGCGCGCGGTCATCGCGTCGAGCATGGCGTCGCGTGCCATCGGCGCGGCGTCGTCGATCAGCAGCGCATATAGATGATGAGCGTGCCGGGTGTCGGGTTCCGGCGGCGCCGGTCGCTGTGCGGGGAGATCGGCGAACGCCTCCTGGTAGCGCTCCCAGATGCGCGTGCGCACGAGCCAGTTCTCTTCGACGCGCCGCAGTTGGTGGATGCCGATCGCCGCCTGGATGTCCATCATGTTGTACTTGAAGCCGCACTCGACGACGAAGTAGTGCTTGTGTCCCTCGTCGCTGAAGCGGCGCCAGGCGTCCTTGGTCATGCCGTGCAGAGCGAGAATCTTGGCGCGCGCGATGTGGTCCTCGTCGCGCGCGACGATCATGCCGCCCTCGCCGGTGATGACGTTCTTGGTGACGTAGAACGAGAAGCAGCCGAAATCGCCCATCGTGCCGGCCTTGCGACCGCGGTACTCGGTCTCGATGGCGTGCGCGCAATCCTCGATCACCATCAGGTCGTGGCGCGCCGCGATCGCCAGCAGCGCGTCCATGTCGCAGGGGCGCCCGGCGAAGTGCACGGGCAGGATGGCGCGGGTGCGCGGCGTGACGGCCGCGGCGACGGCGGCGGGATCGATGTTGAGCGAGATCGGATCGATGTCGGCCAGGACCGGAGTCGCGCCGGCGTGCACGATGGCGTTGACGGTGGCGGCGAACGTCAGCGGCGTCGTGATGACTTCGTCGCCGGGGCCGATGCCGGAGGCGACCATGCTGACGTGCAGCGCCGCGGTGCACGAGTTGACGGCGGCGACCTGCTTCTCCGAGACGCGCTGGTAGGTTGCGAAGTCCGCCTCGAAGCGCGCCACCTTGGGGCCCGTACCGAGCCAGCCCGACCGCATGCTGGCGACGACTTCGTCGATCTCGTCCTCGCCGATCAACGGCGCGCCGAACACCAGGAACTTGTCTCTCATCGATGGCCTCGAGGATTAAAAACTTCTCGCGCCAAGACGCCAAGACGCCAAGAGAGACAGCGGTCACTGTAGCTGATCGTTGTACTCGAACGCATCATTGCGGATGGTCAGTGTCAGGGGCGAGAAAATCGTCCACTCTGCGCTACCCTACTTGGCGCCTTGGCGTCTTGGCGCGAGAAAAGTTTTTGTCATTTCCAAGAGGGCGCAATCTACCACGTCTGTCGATGATGGGGAGGGGAAGTTGCGATTCCTCGCGCGGGGCTTTGCTTTTGCGTGGGATGTTGGCTTGGGTGTGTCGCTGGAGGGCTCGAGATCATGAGTGCATGGGTGCGTTGGTCGGTCGTGGTGACTGGTCTGGTTGCTTCATTGGCGGTGAGTGCTTGCGATTCGAACCGCGAGTCTTCCGGCGGGTCGCTGGCGGGCGCGCTGCTCGGTGGTCACGAAGTGGTTGCCGCGGGGCTCAAGTTCGAGGTGCCGGTGACTTGGACCCCGGGCGTGCCGAAGTCGCAGATGCGCGCCGCCCAGGTCGCGATCCCCGGGGACGCCGGACCGGCCGAGTTGGCGGTGTTCCACTTCGGCGAAGGGCAGGGCGGCAAGGTCGAGGACAACCTGGTGCGCTGGCTCAGCCAGATGGAGTTGCCGCAGGGCGCCGACCCGCAACGCGATTTCTTCGAGAGTGGCGAGTTCGGCGTGACCGTGCTCTCGGCTGTCGGGACGCTCAAGCCCGGTAGCATGGGCATGGGTCCGGCCGAGGCGCAGCCGAACTCGATGCTGCTCGGCGCCGTCGTCGAAGGTCCCGGCGGGCCGTGGTTCTTCAAGGCCACTGGACCGGAGAAGACGTTGAGTCCGCAGCGCGACGCGTTCGTCGCCATGCTGAAGAGCGCCCGCCGCGGCGCCTGAGATAGCGGCCCGTTGAGAAGTCTTCGCTCTCGCGCCTGTTTCCCAACGGAGGGGTAGATTGTCGACTCCGTGGGCGCGCGCGGTTCGAGATCGCCGCCGGTTGTGGATCGCCGTCGCGGTCGCGCTGCTGATGGCGAGCGCGGTGGTGTGGATCGCGCCGTCCATCCTGCGGCCGGCGCCGGGCTCGTGGGACGAGTTGCTGGCGCCGTACTCCCGTGGGGCGCCGCTGCTCGACGAGTTCCGCGTCGCCGCGGTGCGCCGCGGGGCCGCCCGTGACGTCATTGTCGAAATCGTCGACGCCGAAGGCCGACTCGCGGCCGAGGTGCACGTCCTGCCTCGCGGTGTGTGGTCCGGTGTGCGCGAATCGGAGAGCTTCGCCATCGCCTACGAGACGCCGCGGTCGCCGTCGGCCCGGCGCGATGACATCACCGAGTTACTCGCCGAGACCGTGCGCGCGCGCGATCGCGGACTGCCGGCGCCTGATCTGATTCCGCTCTCCAGCGGGCTCGACGCGACGCTGCTGCCGCGCTGGCTCGGCGCTGCTTCCGGTTGGCCGGCGGTCGCCGTCGGGGCGTCGATGTTCGCACTCGGTCTGCTCACGTTGGCGCCGACGTCGGTCACGGCCGCCGCCGGCGCTCTTGTCGGCGCCGCGGGCCTCGTACTCGCGGCGGTCGATCCACCCGACGGCGGCCTCGACGCGTTCGGTCCGTGGGCGGTACCGGCGGCATTCGCGCTGCTGTGGATGGGGTCGCGCCGCAGGAGAGTGGTGGCCGCGGAATGGATCTGGGCGGCCGCTGTCACGGCGATCGCGCTGTTGTTGCGACTGCTGCTCGGCGCGTGGGGGCCGATGCACGTCAACGGCTACGGTCCGCGATTCGTCGCCGGCGCCACGGTCGACCCCGCGGCGATCGCGGCGTATGGGCCCGGGTACGCCGAACTGTTCGGGCCGGTCGCGGCCCTCGCGCCCGCGCAGCCGGACTGGGCGATCTTCGCCGCCAACGCCGTGCTTTCCGCGTTCGCTGTGACGCTGGCATTCGCGCTCGGTCGCCGGCTCGGCATGGAGCGGCGCGCCGCGTTTGCGGCGGGACTGTTGTTGGCGGTGGACCCGATAGCGATTCGCACCGCCGCCACGGAGTCGTACGTCCCGCTGGTCGCGTTCCTCTGTGCCGCCGCCGCCATCGCCTTGGTCGAGGCCGGCGAGGCGTTCGCCGCGCGGGCCGGCGCCCGCGCCGTCGGCTGCACTACCGCCGCCGGTTTGTTGTTGATCGCGGCCGCGCGGATCCACCCCGCCGCGTGGTTGCCGGTGGCGGTTGCGCTGCTGTTCGCCGGCGCCGGGCGATCCGATGGGCTGCGCATTCGCGCGACTGCGCTGGCCGCCGCGGCAGTGACGATCGGCGGGCTGGCGCTGGCGACCAGCGGCGACGCTTTGCTCGACGTGTACTCGAACGTTCGCTCGGGCGTGCTGATGCAGCCGCCGCGCCCGCACTCGCTGCAGCCGCTCGTCTGGCCGGCTGGGTTGGTCGTCGCGTGCGCGGCAGCCGGCGGTGCAGGGCGGCGCATCGCTATCGCCGCGGCCGCCGCGCTGGCGGCGATGCTGCTCACCCGCCACCTGTACGGCCAGAGTTGGATCTGGCAGCAGTCGTACGACCGGCTGTTTCTCGCCGTGCCGGTTCTGGCCGTCGTCGGCGGTGTGCTCGCGCCGCTTTGGCGCCGCCCCGCCGTGTTCGCCGCGATCGCCGTGTGCGTCACCGCCGCGTGGTTTCGCTATGCGACGCCGATCGTCGCGGCTCGCACGACCGATCACCTGGAGTACCGCTGGCTGCGCGAGCGGCTGCGCGACATCCCGACCGAGTGCCGGGTCATCCACGTCGCGTCGTCGGGCGACCGTGGCGTCGAGATCCCGACCTACGTGCGCGGCGCGCGTGCGCCGTCGGTCGCGATTCAATCGCGGTCGCCACAGACCTTGGACGCCGCGCTGGCGCCAGTGGAGTGCCTGTACTATGTGCGCACGTCGCTCTGTTCGAGTGCCGAGGCGCGCGACCGCTGCGACACGTTCGAGAAGCAGCTGCGGATGGAGATCGTCGAGCGGACGTCGTTCCCCGCCGCGCCGAGCAGCCCGCTGATTCCGTACGACCGCGACCCGGTCGAAGTGTGGCTCGCGCGCGCGTCGTCAAAGCCGCCGAAGTGAAGGCAACAACCCGTGGGCGCGTTCGCTGGAGAGAAGCGCAACGCGGAACACCAGCGCGAACTTGATGCGCGAAGACTTGCCTCCCTGAACAATTTTCAACGCCAAGCCGCAAAGGCGCCAAGCCGCCAAGGGGTGATCAGGTTCGCACTGAAGTCCGTCCAGCCGCGCTGGTCAAAGAACCCTGCAAATCGAAGGCGACAACAGCCCCGGTGACCCTTGGCGCCTTTGCGGCTTGGCGCCTTGGCGTTAAAAGAAAAGCGCAACGTGCAACGCCAGCGCGAACCCTGTCCCGAAGTCACTGCCTCCAACAACAATCTTTCAAGCCGGATTACGGCGTCCTGTTACTGTGGTGAAGAGCTTTTTCTCAGGCTTCGAAGGTGACCTCGCGGACGGTCGACAGTTCGCCGCCGGCCGGTGGTAGCGAGCCGGCTTCGGCGTCGCGCAGCAGGCGCCAGATGTGGGGGCCGAGAAGGTCGATCTCGGTCGACGCGAACTGCTCGCCGCCGAAGCGCTGTACCGCTTCGCTTTGGGCGCGCAGCACGGCGGCGTCCTGGCGCAGGATGCGCATCGCCAGCGGCGTCACCACCGGTCGCACCAGGGCCGAGGGCAAACGCAGGCGAAAGGCGACGATCGCGTACATGCGCGTCGTGAAGTCGTCGATCGGCGTGCAGAGTGACGTGACCATCAGGTGGTTCTCAGCGCCGAGTCGGTACTCGACCTGGGCGATCGACGGCAACACGAATCGATCCCAGTGTTCGACCACGCCTCCCTGCGGCGCCAAGAAGCGGCCGACGAACCCCTCCGGGCGCGGCTCGCCCACGTACTCGGTTTCGACACGGTCCGAGCCACGGCGCACGATCGCGTGGATCGTGTTGCGCTTGCCGCTGCCGCGGAACAGGCCGCGGTGGAGGAAGGCGGTATGAGGGACGTCGAGCGCGTTCTCGGCAGTGGCGTGCAGGGTTCCCGGGAAGTCGAGCTTTCGAACGATGGTGGCGTAGCCGGCGTCCGCCGGCGGCGTGTAGGAGGGTGGATCGAACGCCGGCTCGACGTCCGGCTCGCCCCACACCCAGACGAAGCCGTCGCGCTCTCGCGCCGCGTGCGCGGCGACCCGGCGGCCGCGCGTATCGCCGTCGCTGTCGCACAGCCCGGGCACGACGCGGCAGCGGCCGGTGTTGTCGAACTGCCAACCGTGGTAGCTGCACTCGAGGTTGCCGCCGTCGGCGACCCGGCCGAGGGACAGCGGTACGTTGCGGTGCGGACATCGATCCAGCAACGCGCCCGGCCTGCCCGCCGCGTCGCGGTATAGCACCAACGGCGTTCCGATCACGACGCTCGGTAGCGGAGCGCGGCGCAGCTCGCCGCTGCGGCAAGCGACGTACCAATACCGCGCGAGGCGTGCCACCGAGAGATGGGCCTTCGCCTGCGGCGGCCCCAGCTTTTCGGCGAGCGGCGTCATGCTCGCGGGTGGCTTTGCTGTATCCCGTGAACTTCCACGCACCTGTTGCGCGCATGGAGGCGGGAAATCGTCAAGGGGCGGTACTCCCGGAAGTTGCGCGATCGAAGCGCCTTCGCTATGCGGCGGGACGTATGCGGATAGCCGTCGGTGCGAATGCGATCTGGGCGTCCGCGTTGTCGGTGTTGCCGCTGTTGTCGTCGGTCGCCGCCGGAGTCGAATGCGCTTACGTTGCGGCACCGGGTCTTCGTTCCGTCGTGATCATCGATCTGGACAAGGGCGAGGTCGTTGACGCGGTCCGGGTGGGTGAGCGCCCGACGGCCGTTCGGGTCGGAACCGGCGGTCGGGAGGTCTACGTGTCCGATTCCGTCGACGGCGATCTCTCGGTGCTCGAGACGGCTACCAATCGAATCGTCACCACTTTCGCGGTGGGCGGTGAGCCGGTGGGCATCGCGGTATCTCCCGACGGCGACCGCGTGTACGTCGCCAACCGGAGTTCCCACGATGTCGCCGTCGTCGACACCGCGGCGCGTCGGGTCGTCGGTCGGATCGGCACCGGTGCCGGGGCGGCGGCGATCGCCGTCGATGCGGCGGGCACGGTCGGATACGCGGCGAACCAGATCGGCGGCTCGGTCACCCGGATCGACCTGACGACAAACCAGGCGAACGGCGTGCTGTCGGTGGGAGGCGGGGTGTTCTTTCTCGACCTGACGCCGGCGGAGGATTTTCTCTGGGTATCGAACGTCGCGACCGGTGAGGTGGTGGTCGTGGATACCGCCACCTTTCGCATCAGCGAAACCCTTCCGCTCGGCGGCTTTCCCAGCGACATCACGGTGCATCCCGACGGCGCGCGGGTGTTCGTGCCGAACGTGCCGGTGGATGGCTCACTCAGCGTCGTCGACGTTGCCACGCGCGAGGTCGTCGAGAGTTTTGTCGTCGAAGAGTTCGGCGCGCTGGGCGGATCCGCTCTCAGCGCCGACGGGACCACGCTCTTCATCTCCGAGTTCGCACTCGGCAACGTGTTCGTGATCGACCTTGCTTCCTACGCCGTGCGCGAGTTCATCTCGGTCGGCGGCGGATCGGGACTGGAGGGCCTCGACGTCGTCGATCTGCCGCAAGGGTGCCGTCGCGCGGGATGTCCGGGCGACTGCGACGCCGACGGCGAGGTCCGCATCGCGGAACTGGTCCTCGCCGTGAACATCGCCTTGCATCGCTCCGACAGTCGCCAGTGCCTGAACGCGGACATCGACGGGGACGGCGCGGTCTCGATCAACGAGCTGGTGCGGATGGTCAACTCCGCCTTGGGAGGCTGCTCTTCAGACCAGGGGCTCGTGTTTCGATCGACGGTCGCACCTGGTTGAACGCCGAGCGGACAGCGGTACTGTCCTAATTCGCCCCGACGCCTGACCTACCGATAATGTCGAGTGCGAGCGGAGCGAGCGTATCGAGACACGCTGCAGGTGGGGCGTGGCCTCTCGATACACCGGCCCTGCGGGCCGGCACTCGAGGCGAACGGTGACCAGACTGAGCAAATCAGGACAGTACCCGGACCGCCTCGTGAGTTGCGCGCGAGAGCGGACCGGCGCAGAATCCGCGCATGGGTAACCCCACGCGGCGACCGGCAACCTATGAGGATCTGCTGGCGGTTCCCGAGCACCGGGTCGCGGAGATCATCGACGGCGATCTGTATTCGTTTCCGCGACCGTCCTCCCTTCATTCGCGCGCTGCGTCTCGATTGGGCAGCCGTCTGGGGCCCCCATTCGACGAGGGCGTCGGCGGGCCGGGAGGATGGATTATCCTGGACGAACCGGAGCTGCATCTAGGGCCCCACGTCGTCGTACCGGACCTCGCGGGCTGGCGGCGCGAGCGACTCACCGAACTACCCGATGTTGCCTACTTCACAATGGCGCCGGACTGGATTTGCGAGGTTCTATCGCCGTCGACCGAACGCATCGACCGCTTGAAGAAGCTGCGCGTGTACGCCGAGTTCGGCGTCCAACACGCATGGCTGGTCAGTCCGGCGATGCGATCACTCGAGGTCTATCGCACGACGGGCAGCCTCTTCGCTCTCACCGCCACTCACGCGGACAGCGAATCCGTGCGCGCGGAGCCTTTTGCCGAAATCGCATTGGAACTCGCGCCGCTGTGGGCGCGCTGACGGCGGGTCCGTCGCGCCGTCACCGCCCGGTGAATCGGGGCTTGCGCTTCTCGACGAAGGCGCGCTGTGCTTCGCGAGCGTCGTCGGTCTTGCGCAGCGCGCGGCCGATCTCCTCCTGACGCCGGTAGGCCTCGTCCAGCGGCATGGCGAGGATCTCGCGCACGCCGCGCCGCGTTTCGCGCACGGCAAGCGGTGCGTTGGCGGCGATCGCGTCCGCCATCGCCAGCGCGCGCGGCATGAGTTGATCGGGCTCGACGATCTCGTTGATCAGACCGATTGCCAGGGCGCGCGCCGCGTCGATCGGCCGAGCGCCGAGCATCAGCTCGTGCGCGTGCACCCAGCCGATCTGCCGCGGCAACAGGACGGTGGCGTTGCCGGTCGGGTAGAGCCCGAGCGCGACCTCTTCGAGGGCGAATGTCGCCGCCGGCACGGCGTAGCGGATCTCCGAGGCGATCATCAGGTCGAAACCGCCGGCGCGAGCGTGGCCGTTGACGGCACAGATGAGCGGCGTGCGGAGGTCGAACCCGGCGAGCAGCGCCGTGGCGACGGAGCGCAATCCCTCGAAGTCCGCGTCGTCGATACGCTCCCCGCGCGCCATCCGCTGTGACACCGGGATGGTCGTCTTCATGTCCATGCCGGAGCAGAACACCCGCTCGCCACCGCCGGTGAGTATGGCGCAGCGAATGTCGTCGTCCGCGGCGATGCGCCGCCACGCATTCGCCAGGTCGCGCAACATCGGCGGATCGAGCGAGTTGGCCCGCTCCGGCCGATCGATGGTGACGACCGCGACGTGCGAATGGTCAGCGGGTTGGTGGATGGAAATCATGAATCAGGAATAAGGATCTAGGATCTGGGATCTGGGGCGCCGGGGGTCCGGGACGGGTTGCGAAGGAACGCCGGCCGAACGTGTGGGGTGAGGGTCATTGGTACGGTCGTAGAGAAATATTGGGAGGGCTGGCAACAGTTGAGACGGCCAATGGTCGATTTTTCAGTGAATCTGCCGTAGACCCCTGCCATGAGTCCCGATTCCCCCCTCCCCCGAATCCCCAGATCCCAGATCCTGAATCCAGATCCTGAATCTAGATCCTAGATCCTGAATCCTAGATCCCTCGTCGCCCAATCCTCAAAGGTTCAATTCAGCAAGCCAGACGCCGATAGGCCCCCCGACCCCTGCCATTATGAGCGACTTCATTCGCACCGTCATCGAAGAGGACCTGCGGACCGGTAAACACGGTGGGCGCGTGGTGACGCGCTTTCCGCCGGAGCCGAACGGCTATCTCCACATTGGCCACGCCAAGTCGATTTGCCTCAACTTCGGCGTCGCGCGGGAGTACGGGGGCGTCTGCCACCTGCGCTTCGACGACACCAACCCGACCAAGGAAGATGTCGAGTACGTCGACTCGATCAAGGATGACGTGCGCTGGCTCGGCTTCGATTGGGGGGCCAACGAGTTCTACGCGTCGGACTACTTCGAGCGCCTATACGATTACGCTGTTCGACTGATCCGCGCCGGCCTCGCCTACGTCGACAGTCTCGACGCCGACCAGATCCGCGAATACCGCGGGACGTTTACCGAGGCAGGCAAGAACAGCCCGCACCGCGATCGGTCGGTCGAGGAGAATCTCGACTTGTTCGCACGGATGCGGGCGGGGGAATTCGCCGACGGCGAGCACGTGCTGCGCGCGAAGATCGACATGGCGTCGGGCAACATCAACATGCGCGACCCGACCATCTACCGCATTCGCAAGACCTCGCATCACCGCACCGGCGACACGTGGTGCATCTACCCGATGTACGACTACACGCACTGCCTCTCCGACGCGGAGGAGAAGATCACGCACTCGCTGTGCACGTTGGAGTTCGAGGACCACCGCCCGCTCTACGACTGGGTGCTCGACCAGCTCGAAACTCCGTGTCATCCGCAGCAGATCGAGTTCGCCCGCCTCAACCTGACGTACACGGTGCTCAGCAAGCGCAAACTTCTGCGACTCGTCGAGGAGAAGCACGTCAGCGGATGGAACGACCCGCGCATGCCGACGCTGGCGGGTCTGCGCCGCCGCGGCTACCCGCCGGAGGCGATTCGCAACTTCTGCGACCGGATCGGCTTGGCAAAGCGCGACAGCCTGGTCGACGTCGCCATGCTGGAGCACGCTGTACGCGAGCACCTCAACGCCGTCGCGCCGCGCTACATGGCGGTACTCGATCCGCTGAAGGTCGTGATCGAGAACTACCCGGAGGGCCAGACCGAGGAGATGGACGCGGTCAACAACCCCGAGGACGCTTCGGCCGGCACGCGCAAGATCCCCTTCTCGCGCGTCCTCTACCTCGAGCGCGACGATTTCATGGAAGAGGCGCCGCGCAAGTTCTTCCGTCTGGCGCCGGGACGCGAGGTCCGCCTGCGCTACGGTTACTTCATTACCTGCACGGGCGTCACCAAGAACGACGCCGGCGAGATCACCGAGCTGCGCTGCACGTATGACCCGGCGACGCGCGGCGGAGACTCACCGGACGGGCGCAAGGTGAAGAGCACGTTGCATTGGGTCTCGGCGGAGCACGCCGTCGCGGCCGAGGTGCGTCTGTACGATCGGCTGTTCCGCGTCGAGGATCCGAGCTCGGTCGGCAAGGACACCGACTTCCTCGAGACCTTGAACCCCGACTCCCTGCGCGTCATCACCGCGTTGATCGAGCCGGCCCTGGCCGGCGTAGCGGCCGGCGAGACCGTGCAGTTCGAACGCCAGGGCTACTTCTGCGCCGACCAGATCGACTCGACGCCGCAGCGCCCGGTCTTCAACCGCACCGTCGCCCTACGCGACGCCTGGGCCCGTATGACTTCACCACAGAGTCACGGAGGACACAGAGATCCCCCAGCTTGACCTCCACCTTCGGAAATCTCACTCGGAACCTTTTCTCGATAGTTTTTCTTGAAAGAGATTGCGGCGCGAGCAATTCGCTCGTTTGTCCTCTCGCCGAGATCTCTGTGCGCTCCGTGTCTCCGTGGTGAAGATCTATTGGACGTCGGTGTAGTCGATCGCGACCGGGAAGGCGTGGGCGATGCCGGCGCCGAGGCCGATGGGCTCCGCGTCGATGCCGAACGCGTCGCGCAGGTGGGCGACGGTGAAGTGCTGGAAGATCGCCCACGAGTCCTCGGCGTGGAACTCCAGATCGGTGCAGCCGTCGTCACCGAGTCGCACCAGATCCTCTGGGATCGGCAGCGGTAGGCTGGCGAGGCCGCCGAGTTCGCGGATGCCGGGGCACTGGTCGGTGAACGAGTTGTGTCCGGTCTCGGCGACGATGACGAGCCGCTTTGGCGACGCCAGCGCGGCGAAGGTCTCCCGAGCACGCTCGGTGGTGACAGCGATGTCGCCGGCGGCGCCGATCAACATGACCGGCTTGTTCGGCGGGTCCGACGGGTTGCCCGCGGCGGCGAAGCCAACGACGGCGTCGATGCGCGGATCGTCGAGAATGCCCAGCGAGGCGCCGCCTCCCGCGGAATGTCCGGTCGCGGCGACCAGCTCGGCGTCGACGATGCCGGCGAACGGATCCGAGGACGTCGCGCTCAGCGACTCCAGCAGGTCGATCATCGCGATCATGTCTTCCTCGTCGCGGTCGGGTCCTGGGTTCGATCCCGGAATCGTCACGGCGGCGAGACCGCGTTCGAGGTGATCCGTCGAGGCGACGATGAATCCCCACGAGGCGATGCCGGCGGCGAGCAGCGAGTTGGCTTGGCGGAACCCGCCGAAGCCGTGGCTGAACAGCACGATCGGGAACGGCCCGTCCTGGCTGGCGGGCAGGTCGCGATACGCCGTCATCTCGATCACCGAGTTGAGCTCGGGGAACGCTTCGCGAATCGGCGCGACGAGATCCGGCGGCAGCGCCTCGAGGCTCTCGTAGCTGGCGCGCTCGATGCCCTCTTCGCTCCCCGGCACGGCCGGGTACCAGATCTCGACATTGCGATCCGGCTCGACGCCGAGCAGCAGCGTGCGCACACCGACGGGGTAGGGGCCGGGTCCCTGGTATGCCGCGATCGCGCCCTGGTCGGCCGGCGCGGGTTCATAGCGCACCCGGGTCTCGGCGGCGGCGGCGACCTGTTCGCGCGAGAACGGCACTTCGAACGTCTCGCCGTTGATGTACTTCGATGTCAGGTCGCCGTAGTGCAGATCGGGGTTGATACGGTTGTACACCTCGGTGGTCAGCTCACCCGGATTGCCGAAGTTGCCGCCCGGCAGCGAGTTCACCGCGCGGATGCCGTCGGGGTCGAGCTCGACCACCAGCCGCATCGACGGGCCGCTGGTGAAGTTGAAGGTGTTCGAGTTGAGGCTGTAGGACGCCGGGTTGACGGTGAAGCGGCCGCCGGGAGCGGGGAAGTTGCCGAGGTCGTAACTGGGTACGCCCGCCTGGCCGAAGAAGTGCTGGAAGCGCGCGCCGTGGATCGCGCCCCACAGCCAGTCGCTCGGATCGTCGGAGCCGAAGGCGCCGTCGAGGAAGGTGAGACCGTCGCGCAGCGCGCCGAGCAGGATCTCGTCGCGCGTCTCGACGGGCGCCGTCGTCACGTCGTCCCACAGCGTGCTCTCGCCATTGGCGCCCTTGGTGCGCACGGCGAATTCCTCGTCGGTGCGGTCGATGTTCTCGAGGATGTGCAGCAGGCCCTTGGTGGCGTCGCTGCCGCCCGGCGCGCCGATGCCGGTGCCGGCGAAATCGTCGGCGAAGACCGCGCTCGGCAGGCGCGTCGACCAACCGACGAAGATCGACGACGCGACCGCGTCGGCGCGTTCCTCGTCGGATACCGGCGTCGCGCGCGGCGGCAGGTCGTCGCGGAAGTCGGCCGGGTCGACACCCGAGGCCATGTCCCAACCGGGCGAGCCGTCCTTGTTCTGGCCCCACTCGCGCAGGCGCTCGATGGCGTCGCTCATCTCGTCGCTCAGCAGATCCGGGCGATTGGCGGCGGCGTCGAGCAGAAACGGCACCAGCCGCGCGGCTTCGAGGCTGACGTGGTCGTATTGGTATGCCGCCAGATCGGCCGCCGTCATCTTCGCGCCGTCCGGTCGCGCGCCGGCGTCGTTCGAGAGCAGATCGAGGATGCGCTCCTGCCGGAAGCCGACCGCGTTCGTATACGTGAGGTACACGTCGTCGTTCAGCGGATCGTTGTCGAGCGTGTTGCCGTTGTGATCGTTGTTTGCCGATGCGAGGTAACCCTCCGGCGGATTGACGGACTGAGGGATCTGGTCTTCCGGCACCCAAAGAGTGTTGCCGTCGCCGTCCGTGAGCCATTCGGCTTCGCCCGTGCCGGGCATGGGGAGGTACGGCACGGCGCCCGCGGGGCGCTGTGGCAGCAACACGTACGGGAAGTAGGCGACGTCGCCGTGGATGTCGGCCCAGATCCAGTTCTGCCCGCCGGTGGCGAAGTAGCGCACCGCCTCTTTGAACTCATCGACGTTGCGCGCGCGCAGCAGGGTGTTGAGGAAGATCGCGTCGAGCGTCACCTCGTGGCCCGTCCAGCGCACCGTCATGTTGGTCGCCGCGAGGCCCTCGACGTCGTCGTTCAGATCGGGATCGGCGATCATCGGCCCGTGATGGGGGACGACCTCGACGACCAACGGAAAAACGTCGAAGCTGCCGTCGGCCTGGCGCAGCTTGATGCGCTCGACGACGCGCTGCACGGGCACCTGCTCGCCATTGAACAACACGGTGCGCGGTGAGGTGGGGTAGTCGTCCGGCGTGGTCACCGTCTCGACATAGACGTCGGTGACGTCGAAGTTCGACGTCGTGGCGCCCCACGCGCCGTATTGGTTGTGTCCGAGGATGACGCCGGCGAGGCCGGGAAAGTTGACGCCGCTGGCGGCAAGGCCGTCGTTGGTCTCCAGGTGCACCATGTGCCAGATCGGCGGATTGAAATGGGCCAGGTGCGGATCGTTGGCCATCAGAGCGTGGCCGCTCGCGGACTGTTCGGGCGCGACGATCCAGTTGTTGCTGCCGACGAACTCGCTGCCTCCAGTGACCGGATTGGCGGCGGCGACGGCGTCGAGCGCTTTGCGCACGCTGGCCAGCACTTCGAGCGGCGGCAGTTCGGAGAGGATCGGTTTGACCGCGCGCGCCGTTGCGCCGGGGGCGCCGACGGGGAGGATCGTCGCGTTGGAAGAAGGGGCGCTGCGGAAGATGTCGCGCCACACGGCTTCCGGCAGTGCCTGGCGGATCTCGGCGCGGCCGATTTCTTCACCGGAGCTGTCGGAGAGGTTGAAGGCCTGCAGGCGGCCGACCGCGAGCGTGTCTTCGGGACGCCAGTTGGCGAGGTCGTCGGCGGTGAAATTGCTGATGACGGCAAACGTGTACTCGGCCGGCAGGGTCGCGCCGTTGCGCCCGGCGCGCACGTCGGCGATCCAGGCGTTGACGCCGGCGGTGTACTGGATGATCAGGTTGGCGGTAGGCGGCGACTCCGCCTGTAGCCTCTCCCACAGCGCGTCCTCGATGCGGCGTCCGTCGCGCGTGGTGAAGAAGGTGCGCATCTCGGCGTCGCTGCCGAGGGTGAGCGATCCGAAGATCTCGCTCAAGCGTCCGGTGGCGACGCGGCGAAACGCGTCCATCTCCCAGAAGCGGGCGCGCGCCGTCTCGTAGCCCTGCTGGAACGTCACCGCCGACTCGTCTTCACCGTAGATATGGGCGATGCCCATCTCGTCGACGACGACGTCGACGGGTGAGGGGAGGCCGGGGACCGCGACGGTCGACGCGATCGGCAACTGCGCGATCGGATCCGGCGCGTCGTCGTCGTCGCTGGAGCAGGCGAAGAGTGTAAGGCAAAGCGCCAGCGCTAGAGCGCAACCAGGTCGTACACGGTGCAACATGACGGACTCCTCTCGTGACCAACCGCGGTGCGCGGCTCCTCCCCGGAACCAACGTGTTTAGGCAGGAGGCCGAATCGATTCAAGGGAAAGCGCCGTCCCGCTCGGACGGCGCTTGCGGTCAGCGGTCAGCTATCAGTGGTGGCACCGGCGGGGCGCCCGGATCATGCACATTGAAACTACTCCATCCCCACCGTCATGCCGGCGAAAGCCGGAATCCAGCCGGGCTAACAGGTGGACCCCGGCTTTCGCCGGGGTGACGTGGGAGTAGGCAGGGTCACGGCGGGTCGCAGCGTCAGATGGTTGGCTTTCGGCATGGCGCGCGCGGCGTGCCCAACGTGCCCTGACGAGCGACCCTCATCTCCACGCCGCGGAGAAGGCGCGCAGCGAGTTGTCGTAGCGGTGAGCGGTGTTGCGGTGGCCGCCTTCGAACTCTTCGTAGGTGTGGGGCACCTCGAGTTCGCGCAGCCTGCGGCAGTAGATGCGGGCGCCGAGTTGCAGGTGGTGCTCATCCCAACGGCCGCAGTCGATCCAATACGTTCGCAGGGACGACAGCGCCTCGGCGTGGCGGTCGGCCAGCGTCACCGGATCGTGCTCCAACCATCGCTGCCAGACGGCGTCGATCATCTCACCCGTGTCGAGGGCGAAGGGCAGGTCGAAGCCGATCTCGGAATTTGCGTTGGGGGAGTAGCACGACGCCATCGCCAGCATGTTGACGATGGTGAACCAACCGCGCCCGCGCTGCTCGGGCGGGTGCGGGAAGTCGCGCAGAAACGCCGCCGGCGAGTTGCCGTGGTTGCCGAGCGCGGCGACGACGTGCGGGATGTCGGCGCGGTAACAGAAGTCGAAATACTTGTCTCCCGAGTGATCGGCCGCGTGGGCGAACACATCCGGGTGGCGCATCGCCAGCACGGTGGCGCCGTAGCCGCCGGAACTCTTGCCCATGACGGCGCGGTGCTCGCGGTCGGCGCGGGTACGGTACGCGGCGTCGATGAAAGGAACGACATCATTGAGCAGGTGATCCTCGTAGCGGCCGGTCGCCGCCGAGTTGATGTACTGGCTGCCGCCGAATCGGGTGATGCAGTCGGGGATGACGAAGATCATCGGTGCGATCTCGCCCGCCAGCATCAGGCGCTCGACGCGCTGAGGTACGTTCTCCGACCACAGCGATTCGCCGAGGGTGTAGACACCGCCGCCACTGAATCCGGCGAGGAAATAGACCACGGGATACGTGCGCCCGCCGTTCGGATCGTACCCCGGCGGAGTGATCACCGGGACCCGCCGCTCCACCGGATCGCCCAAAGCGTTCCCGCGCAGCGCCTCCCCCGTAATCGAAACAACCTCGATCAACCGTCCCTCCCGAACACCCTGACCCTAGATCCTAGATCCTGAACCCTAGATCCCCCGCCGATTCATTTCATCGACCCCGATTCCGATACCGACCCCGACCCCGATTTTGGTCCCTGACCCCTGGCCCCTGACCCCCGGCTCCTGCTTCTGACTCATCCGCCGCGCGTGTGCATCTCCAGATGCGGGTCGCCGCGCAGCTGTTCGGCCGACAGCAGGGCATCGCGATCGCGCTCGGCGAGTCGTTGCTCGGCGCCGCGATCGCGCCTGCCGCCCCACACGCGGCTCAACTGCGCGGTGATCTCCTCGCGGCTGGCGCCGCCGCGCAGCAGGCCGCGCAGGTCGGTGCCGATCCTGGCGTAGAGGCACAGATACCACATGCCGTCGGCCGTCAAGCGGGCGCGGTCGCAGGCGGAGCAGAATGGCTGCGTCGTCGACGAGATGATGCCGAAGACCGTGCCGTCGGGCAGGGTGAAGCGGTCGGCCGGCGCGGCGGGATCCTTGCTCGCGTCCGACGCGGCGCCGTAGCGCGCGCTCAGCGCTTCGAGGATCTCGCGGCGCGAGACGACGCGGTTGCGCGACCACTGAGTTGCGCCGCCGACGTCCATGTACTCGATGAAGCGCACCTCGGCGTCGTAGCGGCGGCCGTACTCGATCAGATCGCAGAGCTCGTCGTCGTTGCAACCGCGCATGACCACCGTGTCGATCTTGAGCGGCCGAAAGCCTGCGCGGTCGGCGGCCGCGATTCCTTCCAGAACCGCGGGCAACGTGTCGCGGCGGGTGATCTCGCGAAAACGGTCCTCGCGCAACGTGTCGAGGCTGACCGTGAGCCGATGCAAGCCGGCGGCGGCGAGGGCGGCTGCTTGTTCGCCGAGCAGCACACCGTTGGTCGTCAGAGCCAGGTCGCGGATCGCCGGTTTCGCCGCGAGCATTGCGACCAGCTTGGGTAGATCGTGGCGCAGCAGCGGTTCGCCGCCGGTCAAGCGTACCTTGTCGACGCCGAGATCGGTGAAGCAGTCGACCAGCCGTGAAATCTCTTCGAAGTCGAGAATGTCGCTGCGCGGCAGCCAGACGTAGTTCTCTTCCGGCATGCAGTACCCGCAGCGCAGGTTGCACCGGTCGGTGACCGAGATGCGCAGGTTGCGCAGCGGCCGGCCGTGGGCGTCGACTGTCGGCATTCGGCGGAGAAGTATGCCGCCCCGGGTGGTTGGAGTCTACAACGCATGGCGGAGCCCAGCGGCGGTGAGCGGTCATCTGTAGTCGCAGGTCTTTAGCCTGCGCCCCGGCGGCCGGCCACGCAGGCTAAAGTCCTGCGCCTACCGGCGGCCGGGTCGGCGGCCGGCCACGCAGGCTAAAGTCCTGCGCCTACCGGCGGCCGGGGCGGCGGC
>Ga0307505_10001443_pt1 | contig 19202 bp, 14 predicted proteins | sample 23_S_MG_FD_202183 | JGI IMG/M metagenome (GOLD analysis project Ga0307505, IMG submission 202183) | Soil microbial communities from Populus trichocarpa stands in riparian zone in the Pacific Northwest, United States - 23_S | ecosystem: Environmental > Terrestrial > Soil > Riparian zone > Trees...
GGGCGCGGTAGACAACGCCCATGCCGCCCTGCCCGAGGACGTCGAGCACGTCGTACTTGCCAATCCGGTGCGGGCTGCCGACTCGGTCCATGGGCGCGCAGCGCCTGGCGGGGTTCCGGTAGTGAAGACCCCCTTGCAGGCCGCCAAGCTAAGGTCCCGGGCACCCATGTCCCGCGGCAGCGGGACATGGGACCTGTAGCTTCGGGCCCCAGCCGGCGCTACAGGTCCGGCGATTAGCTTCCGAGGCTCGCGCGCGCCGGCGCGGGCGCCGCCGCCCGCCTCACGTACGATGCCGCTCACGCTTACCGTCAGCACCCCCGGCGATCCGCCGGCGGAGAGCGACCACAGCTTCGACGTCGACCGCGTGACGATCGGGCGCGGTGGCGAAAGCACGCTCGTGTTGCCGGACACCAAGCGCGTCGTCAGCAAGGAGCACGCGGCGGTGATTCGCTCAGGGCCCGGCTACGACCTGCTCGACCTCGGCAGCAAGAACCTCACGTTCCTCAATGGCGAGGCCCTCGAGGCCGGCCGAGCCTACCCGCTGGCGAGCGGCGACACGTTCACTATCGGCGACTTCAGCCTCCGGTGCGTGGTCCGCGCGGACCCTGAGGTGGAGCGGACGATGTTCGATGGCGGTTTCATCAACCCCTTCCTCGACGACGCGGCGGTGCTCGGCGCCACGCTGCGGAGCATGGCCAAAACGTACGACCTGCAGCCAACCGCCCGGCGCGACGACGCGATCGTGGAGGCCATCGAAGCCGCGATCGCCCAGGCCGACGAGGGGCCCGGGAGCCCGGTGCTGCGCCTTGTTGCCAACACGTTTTCCGGCGGTGCCCCGTCGCCGGCGGCCGCGCCGGCAGCGCCGGCCGCACGCTCCGTCGCCGGCGGGGAGCGGGTTCGCGAGCCAATGCTGGAGGCCATGCTGCGGGCGCTCGCCCGCGCCTTGGCGATCCCGCAGCGCTTCCGCCACGAGTTCATCGGCCAGACGATCATCCAGGGCCCGGAGGCGTCGCCGATGTTCAGCGGCGACGCGCAAGCGCTGCGGCGCCACCTCGCCGACGACGAGATTGACGACCAGGAGGCTGGCCGGCGCGCCGAACGCCTCCAGGAAGCCGCCGACACACTTGCTCTGCACCACGTGGCTCTGCTCGAGGGCTACCGCGCCTCCGTGAGAGAAGGCTCGTCGAACCTCCTGCAGTCGCTCGACCCGTCCGTCCCGCCGGAGGGCCAGCCGGGGTTCCTCGAGAAGGTGCTTCCATTCCTGCGCAAGCTGCGCGCCGCCGACGACGCCGGCCGGCGCTGGCGCGAGCAGCGCGACGAGGATTGGGCCGTTGCCGAGCGGCGCATCTTCAGGCCGGCGTTCATCAAGGCCTATCTCCAGCGTGCCGAGCCCGACGAGCGCCGCGCCGGCGACACCGGCTCCGCCGTGCGCCGCCTTTCCCGACGCCGCGACGACGACGACTGACGCCCCCGACGCGCCTCCCCGATTCCACCACGCGAGACGATGCGTTACCTGCTCATCCCACTGATACTCCTGGGCGGCTGCTCGCGGGGCGCCGTGAACCCGCAGACCCCGCTGCCCCCCCGGCCGGTGACGTTCGCGATCGCCGGAACGGCCGACATGAATCGGGGCAACGCCGTCGTAGTGCGCCTGTACGCGCTGCGGAGCGTGGCGGCCGTTGAGCGGGCGACCCTCGAGGAGGTGTGGGCCGACGACGCCGCCGTTCTCGGCCCCGACCTCGTGGAGCAGACCGAGGTTCGCCTGTTTCCCGGCGAGTCCGCGCGCGTGGAGCTCGACGCCGCTGGGGCCACGCACGTGGCCCTGGTCGCGAACCTGCGAGAGCCGGCGCGCGACGGGTGGCGCCAGGTGTTCGAGGTTCCCGGCTTGCGCGGCCGGGTGGCGTCCGTTAGCATCGGATCTGACCGCGTGACCATCGGCGGGCGCTAGCGCGCCGCCCCGCACCGCCGCTATGACGCCGAGCCGTCGCCGGGTGATCTGGTCGGAGGGCATGGCCCTCGACCCGCAGCATCTGCAGCAGTGGGACCGCCACGTCGGCGGCCTCGTGGCGGCGCGTGCGCGGGCTCTCTCTCGCTACGACTGGGGCCTTAGCCGGCTCGAGCTCGACCGCGACCGCCTGGCTAACGGGGAGCTCGCCGTCGTGAGCGTCGCTGGCGTGCTGCCCGACGGGCTGGTGGTGGACGTTCCCGAGCAGGACGCCGCGCCGGCCGCGCGGGCGGTCAACGAGGCCTTCCCGCCGGGCAGCGACAGGCTGGCGGTTTACCTCGCCGTCCCGGCCGAGCGCGCCGGCGAGCCGGTGGTGGTCCGCGATACAACGAACGGCGAGGCGCGCCGGCGCGAGGCGCGCTTCGTTTCGACGGTGGTCGCCGCTGCAGACGACAACACCGGGTCCGACGCTCGCGAAATCGAGGTAGCCGCTCCGAACCTGCAGCTGCGCCTGGGCAGCGAGGCGCTGGACGGATTTACCTCCGTCCGCATCGCGGAGGTCGTGCGCACGCCGGCCGGTTCATTCGCGTTCGACGACCGCTTCATCCCGACCAGTGTGCGCCTGGCGGCCGCGCCCCCGCTGCAGGCGGCGGGCAGGCGGCTCCTTGAGCTACTCGTGGCGCAGCGGGCGGTACTGGCCGAGCGGCGGCAGGCCATCCTTCGCAAGCCGGCGGTGGGGCCCGCCGACGTCGTCGCACTGCACCTCTACGAAGTCGTTTGCAGCGCCATCCCCCAGGTGACGCACCTCATCGATGGCGACGGAGGGTCGCCGGAGGCTCTGTTCCTCACGATGGCGGAGCTCACGGCGCGCCTCGCTTCGTGGGTGCCGGCCGCGCGCGTGCCAGACTTGCCGCAGTACGAGCACGCCGACCTGACGCGCTGCTTCGGAAGCCTCACCGCCATCCTGTGGGAATTGCTCGGCGAGGCCGCGCCTGAGGCCGACTACGTCGATATCCCGCTCCACGCGCTCCGCTCCAACGTCTTCGCCGGCCAGGCCGACGCCGACCTCCTCGGCCGCGCCGACCTCTACCTGCTCGCCGGCGCGACGGACGCGGTCGACGAGGGAGCATTGGTGGACCTCCCGGCCCGCCTCCGCGTCGCCTCCCCGCAGACCATCGAGTCGGTGCTGCGCAGCGCCACCCGCGCTTTGCCCCTGGAAGTGGTCGACAAGCCCCCGCCCGGCGTGCCCGTCCGTCCGGGAGTCCGCGTCCTCGAGTTGCAGAAGCGGGGGCCGTTCTGGGAGGCCATCCTGCAAGGAACTGGCGTCGCCATTTACGTCCCGGCCGAGGTCGGGAAGCTGGATTTGAAGCTCATCGCCGTCCTCAAGCGCTAACCGCGCATGCTGTCGTATCCGCCCCGCTCCGCCGCCCCCGGCGCTCGCAGCGACGCTCGCGAGGGCGCCGGCGGTGGACCGCGCCTGGCCGAGCACTTCTCTCGATGCTTCGTCTTCGCGATGCAGCTCCGAGAGGCCCCGTTCCTCGGCGACCCCGACGAGCTGCGCCGACGCGCCGTCGACCTGATCGACCGGTGCGCGCGCGCGGCTCGCCGCGCCGGTGCCGTACTCGAGGACGTGCGGGACGTCGAGTTCGCTATCGTGGCGCTCATCGACGAAGCTGTGCTGTCGTCGAAATGGGAGGGCAAGGAGCGCTGGGCGGCGGCGCCGCTGCAGCTCGAGCGCTACGAACGCTTCGACGCCGGCGAGGTCTTCTTCGACCGTCTGGAGGAGCTGCGACGGCGCCGCGACGCGTCGGAGGTCGTTGAGGTCTATTACCTCTGTCTGGCCCTGGGCTTCCGGGGCCGCTACCAGTTCGTCCCGCAGGAGGAACTGCGCAAGCTTATCGAAGACGTGCAATCCGAGCTGCTGGGCCACCGCAATCGCGACGGCGTGCCGCTGTCGCCCCGCGGGAGGCCGAGGGCGTTCGCACAGGGCTCAGCGGTTCGTGCGCGAAGCACGTGGCCGCTAGCGCTCGGCGCCGTGTTGCTGGCCATCGCACTCTACGCGTTCGCCCGATTTTCCGTGGGCAGCGCCGCCAGCGACGCCGCGACGCGCATCGAACAGGTAGCTCCGGCCGGCGCCGGTCTATAGCGCCATGAGGAGGTTCAGCCCCAACATCCTGGCCGCCGCCGGCCTCGGGTCGCTGTTCGTGATGCTGATGGTGCTGGCGCGCTATCTGCACCTGTCGACCACCGTCCGCTTCGCGATGCTGGCGGTGGTCCTGCTTATCGCGATCGTCTTTCTGATGGTCAAGCTGGTGCGCGCGAATCGCAACGCGAAGGGGATTGAGAAGGCCATGTTCGCGCAGTCGAGCAAGCAGCAGGCGACGGCGCGGCCCGACCGGCAGGGCGAGATCCGGCAGCTCCAGGAGCAGTTCGACCGGGCGCTCAAGACACTTAAGGAGTCGAAGCTCACGCGGGGGGGCAGGGGGTCGTCAGCGCTCTATGCGCTCCCCTGGTACCTGTTCGTGGGTCCGCCCGCCGCAGGCAAGACAACTGCGATCCAGCACTCGGGGCTCCGCTTCCCGCTGGGCACGAACAAAATCCGGGGAGTCGGAGGCACTCGCAATTGCGACTGGTTCTTCGCCGACTCGGCCATCATCCTCGACACCGCCGGGCGGTACATGGTCGAGGAGGAGGACGCCGAGGAATGGGCGTCCTTCCTGACCACGCTCCGCAAGCACCGCAAGCACCAGCCGATCAACGGCGTGCTGGTGGGGATGAGCGTCGCGGACCTGATGCAGATGTCCGCAGCCGACGTCGACGGGCACGCGGAGGCCTTCCGGCAGCGGCTCGACGAGTTGGTGCGCCACCTCGGCGTGCACTTCCCGGTCTACCTGGTGCTGACGAAGCTGGACCTGCTCGCCGGCTTCGTCGAGTTCTTCGGAGACCTGACCCGCGCCGAGCGGGACCAGGTATGGGGCGCCACCTTTGAGCTCGACGAGCGCCGGCAGCCGGCGGAGGCGTTCGCCGCCGAGTTCGATGCCCTGATAGCCGGGCTGGCCGACGAGCGAATCGCGAAGCTGGGACGCGCGATGAAGCGCCAGGAGCGGCAGGCCGTGTTCGCGTTCCCGCTGGAAGTCGCCGCCCTGCGCGAGCGTCTCACCCAGTTCGTCGACCAGCTCTTCCTGCCCAACCCGTACCAGGACAGCCCGCTATTCCGCGGTTTCTACCTCACCAGCGGCACACAGGAGGGCGCGCCGATCGACCGTGTGATCTCCGCCATGGCCGAGGAGCTCGGGCTGCCCTCGGAGGCGCCGGGCGCGCCGCAGTTCGACATCGAGACGAAGGCCTACTTCCTCAAGGATCTGTTCACCGACATCGTGGTGCCCGATCAGCACCTGGTGCGCAGCACGAACACCGGCCGTTCGTTCCCCGTCGTTCCGGTCGTCGTCGGCCTGTGCCTCCTGCTGTTCGCGGGATGGACGTTCCTCGCCGGCCGCGCCGGCCGCGCGGACATCCACGGCGCGCAACGCGCGGCCACGACGCTCGACGGTGCCGGCCCCCGCGCGGTCGTCCGGCTGGATTCCCTGCGAGCTGCGGTGGAGGACGTGCGTGATGGTCCGGGCTGGCTCTACAATCGCGACCGCATCGTCGAGCCGGCGGACCGGCTCTTCCTCAGCCGCACGCGCGATTACGTCGACGTCCATGCGAAACGCGCGCTCGAGCGCCGGCTGGAAACCTGGCTGGTGACTGCGCCGGCCGGCGTCACGGGGGCGGCTTGGCAGGGACTGTACGAAGACCTGCAGGCGTACCTGCTCCTTACCACGGAGGCGACACGCCTCTCCGGCGACAGCGCGCGCGCGAACCGCGACATGGTGCGCCGGCACATGGAAGCACTTGCGCTGGGCGAAGATGTCCCCGCCGACGCTCATCCAGCCCTCTCGCGGGTCTACGGAGCTTTCCTGGCAGCGCTCGCCCAGCGACGCGTGCAGCCATTCACCTCCGACCCGTCGCTCGTCCGGCGAGCGCAAGCCGCACTGGCCCGCGCGCCGGCGGCGGAGCTGACCTATCGACGGCTCCTGAGAGAGGGCGAAGCCCGCTTCGAACCCCTGACGCCCCGGGCCATCGCAGGCGACGGGGCGTCGGTTTTCGTAGGCAACCCCACCGTGCCCGGCATCTTCACCAAGGGCGCGTGGGACAGCTACGTGCAGGGGGCAATCGGCGCGATGAGCGGCCGGCCGACGGGGTCGGACTGGGTGGTGGGCCAGGTACGCGGACTGCAGCTTGTCACCGACACGCCCGAGGACGTCGCGGCCCGCCTGAGGGCGCGCTACTTCGCCGACTACACGGAGGTGTGGGAGGCCTTCATGCAGAGTCTCCGCTACGGGCCCACGCGGAGCGTCGCCGCCGCCGCCGCCCGGCTGTCGCTGCTAGGCGACCCGGGCGCATCGCCGCTGATGCTCGTCCTCGGCCGCGCGGCCTCCGAGACCGACTTCACGGTGGCGCCCGCGGCCCCGGCCGCCGGTGCCGACCCGACCGCGCCACCGCCGGCGCCGACCGTCGAGGCCGGGGCGGAGACGCTGATGCGCCGCTTCGCGTGGCTGCACGCGCTGGCGCCTCAGCACGCCCCGTCGGGCGGCGCCGCGCCCGAGCTGACGACCGTCTTCCAGGCCATGGCGGACCTCGGCGCCGAGCTCGAGAGCGGCGGGCCCGGCGCCGGCGTGCCCGGCTACGAAGCGGCGGTGCGCCGGCTGCGCATGGACACGGCCATCCGCGACCGCCTGTTCGAGATGCCGGGCAGCCGCGGCGGCCAGGTCGCGGCCGCGGCGGCCGCGGGCGCAGCCGCAGCGGCTGCCGCCGCTGACCTCGACGGGCGCTGGGCCGAGGCCTACCGCTTCTTCCGCGACAACCTTGCCGGCCGCTACCCCTTCAACCGCACGAGTGCGGAGGACGCGCGGCTCGACGACGTCGAAGCCTTTTTCCATCCGCAGTCGGGTCTCATCGCTCCCTTCCTGGAGGGCGCCGCGGCCGGCGCATTCAACGGGCCCGCCAACGGCGCCGTGGCGCGCGCCGGCGCAATCGGGTCCGCGTTGTTCGCCGCCGGCCCGCTGGGGATGACGTTCGCGTTCGAGCCGGACCAGCCCACAAACACGGGCGGACCGCCCGTGTCGGAGTACAGCCTCACGATCCTCGGCCAGCGCAGCGTATACGACATGGGCGCGCTGCGCCCAACCCTCACGGTCAACTGGCCGGGCCGCTCGGGCGCCGAGCTGGTGGTGCTGACGCGCAGCGACGAGCTCCGGGTCGCTGTCGAGGGGGACTGGGCGCTCATGCGCATGCTCGACCGCGCCACCGTGCGACCGGTGCTCAACGCGTCGCGGGAGTACGACGTCTCCTGGCCGCTCCAGGGCGCCGGCTACGTGGTTCGGGCCGAATACCTGCTCACTACCACCGCTTCGGCCGACCTCGTACGCGCACCAGGCTCGTTCTTCGCGCTGCGACTGCCGCCGCGACTAAGCCGGTAGTCGTGACCGGCGCCCCATTCATCTTCGGCAAGGTGCCGGCGCGCGGCGACTTCGTACGCGCCGGCCGGATCGGCCCGCTGGTCGACGATCTGGACGGATGGCTGCAGCGCGCCCTGCTCGCCCTGCGCGCGCCGGCGCCTGCAGGGGGCCCGATCGCTTTCGTTTTTGGACGGCCCGGGGGCACTCTGGCCGGCGCCTTTGTGCCGAGTCACGACCGCTCCGGCCGGGCCTTCCCGCTCGTCGCCGGCGCGGCGGCTGAGGGCGCGCCCGCGCTCGACGGTGCCGCGGTATCCGCCGCCGGCCCGCTCGTGCTCGCTGCCGCCGATGCAGCCATGGCCATCGTCGCCGGGCTGCCACTCGACGAGGCGCTCGAATCTCTCCGCCTCGCGCCCGCCGCAGGAGTGGCCGCGGGTGCGGGTCAGGCCGGTCACTCGGACGCGATCGCGGCAAGGCTGGCCGATGCTCTCGGTCCATTTCGACAGTCGCAGGCGCCCCGCTACGGGCTGGCGCTCGCCGTCCCGGCCGAGCCCGGCGCGCGCGCGGCCGGGGCCGGCTACTGGCTCGACCGCACCCTCGCCGGCACGCCCCGTCGGTCGTCGATGTCGGTCATCTGGGGCGCCGGCGCCGCGCCGGCGCGCGCCGCCATCTTCGCCGGCCCGCCGACCGCCGACGCACTCTCGTACTTCCTCACCGGCGCGGCGGTCGACGGCGTGTACGACGTCGACGCTGGCCTCGAAGCGCAGCACGCGCCCGACACCGACTGACCCCGAATCCCGTGGCCGATACCGATGACGCCCTCGCCGTCTACCGAGCGCCGGTGTCCCCCGACGCGCCCGCCGGCGAGGACCTGACGTACGACGAAGCGTACCTCCGGGTGAGGGAGGAGGTGGACCGCATGGGGACCGTGAGCGTGCACGTCGACCACGAGCACGGCGTCGGAGGAGGCGGGGGCGAGGTGGACTTCAGCGAGATCGCCAGGGAGGCCCGCACGCTGCTGACAGGGCGGACGCGCGACCTCCTGCTGGCGGCCTACATGACGATCGCCCTGTCGCGCTCCCGGGGCGCCGACGGGCTCGCGGAAGGGATAGAGACCACGTTGGTGCTCGCGCAGGCCTTCGGCGAGGCAGTGCATCCGGTGAAGCCCTTGCGCCGGCGCAACGCGCTGCAGTTCCTTTCGGACCGCTTGAAGGACTGGCTCGCCGACCAGCCGTTCGACGCCGGAGACACGGTGGGCCTCGAGCGCGCGGCCGCGGCGTCGGAGGCGCTGCAAGCGTGGGCGACCGAGACGATGGGCGAGGACGCGCCGGCGCTGAGCGGCCTGCGCCAGTCGATCGACGAGGCGCTCAGACGAGCCACGCGCGCCGCCAGGGCCGCAGAGGCGCCCGCGCCCGTTGGTTCGCCGACAGCGGCCGGCGCACCACCAGGCGCACCTGGCGACGGGTCGCTCGTCCTGGCGTCCGCTAGCGACGCGCGCAAGGCCGTCTTCCGCATATGCGCCTTCCTGCGGGAGGAGGACCCCGCGAGCGGCGTCCCCTACCGCGTCGCGAGGTCGATGGCCTGGGGGGGGCTGTCGGTGGAGCCTCCCAATGAAGGCGGCAAGACCCACATCGAAGGGCCCGACGCGAGCACGCGGTCGCAGCTGCAGGCAGTGGTGGGCGGTGGCAACTCGGTGGTGGTGCTCAGCGCCGCCGAGCAAGCATTCGTTTCGCGCCCTTTCTGGCTCGACTTGCAGAGGGTCGCGGCCCAGGGCGCCGCACAAGCCGGCCACGAGGGCATCGTGCGCGCGATCAACTGGGCAACCGCCGAGCTGCTGGACCGCGTGCCCGGACTGTCCGCGCTCGCGTTCAGCAACGGGTCGCCTTTCGCGGACGACGCCACGCGAGGGTGGCTGCAAGGGCTCGTAACGGTGACGCCGGATACCGCCCTGGCACCGAGCGGAGAGGACCCACTGGCCGAAGTCCTCGACGAGGCCCGTGCGCTAGCCGCGAAGGGCGAACTCGACGCGGCGGTGCGAGCACTGCAGAACGCGCCCGAGGGTAATGCAGGTGGCCGCGCGCGGCTGCGCCGGGGTCTACATGTCGCGCGGCTGTGCGTGCAAGGCGGGCGCCCGGCGGTCGCGGCCGCGGTGCTCGACGGGCTGGCGGCGGAGGCCGACGCGAGGTCTATGGACGAATGGGAGCCCGACCTGGCGCTCGAGATGTGGCGCACGGTGCACGCCGCCTGGACGGCCGTGGTCGGCGCGGCCGTCGGCCCGGCCAAGGACGACGCAGGGAGGCGGGCGGGCGCAGCGTACGAGAGGGTCTGTCGCCTCGATGCGGCTGCCGGTTTGTCGCTGACCGGCGCGGCCGACAAAAAAGGGGGCAAGGGTTGAAGTAACCGGCCGACGGTTTACTTTCGACCGCAAGCCTTGATCTACGCGGTGCCGGGATGGCGGCGCCGCGCGTTCCTCGCCGCGCCCCGGGCGCCGCGCAACCACGACCTCCATGGCCCAGAGTTTTCAGAAGGAGAAGCCGCCCGCCCGCGTGAACCTCTTCCTGGAAGTCCAGGACGGGGGCGCGGCCAAGAAGAAGGAGCTGCCGCTTCGTACCCTCGTGCTGGGTGACTACACCGGTAAGGAGGACACGACGCCCCTGGAGCAGCGCAAGCCCATCAACGTCGACAAGGACAACTTTGAGCAGGTCCTCAAGTCGATGGAGGTGGCGGCCGAGTTCGACGTAGCCGACAAGCTCCGCGGCGGCGACGATCAGGTGAAGGTGGAGCTGAAGTTCGACTCGATGAAGTCGTTCAAGCCGGAGGAGGTGGCCAAGCAGGTGCCGGCGCTGAGCCGCCTGCTTGCCATGCGCAACCTCCTACAGGATCTCCGGAACCGCGTCGTCAGCACGGCCGACTTCCGGAAGGAGCTCGAGAAGATCGTAAAGGACCCGGAGGCGCTCGCCCAGCTGACCGCCGACATCGACCGCCTCGTTCCGCCCGACGTCGACTCGTCGGACGCCCCCGCCGCCTGACCGCACGCAACCGCCCCATGGCCGAACCGCAAGCCCAGACCGCCGCCGCCGGCGGGACCGCAGAGAGCACCAGCGTGCTGGACAGCATCTTCGCGAAGATCGACATCGCCCCTCCGACGGAGGCGACGACCGTCCGTGAGTTCAACGACGCGACGGCCAACGCGGAGAAGCCGCAGGGGGCCATGATGGCCGCCGCGCTGCGGGTGTTCGTCGACGCGGTGTCCGCGCTCGACCGGCCCGTGGAGCGCGTCGACAAGGTCCTGATCGACGGCCTGGTCGCCCAGCTCGACGCCAAGATCAGCGACCAGCTCGACGAGATCCTCCATCACGAGGCCTTCCAGAAGCTCGAGTCTGCCTGGACGAGTCTGAAGTTCCTGGTCGACCGTACGGACTTCCGCAAGAACGCCAGGATCGAGGTCCTCAACGTCTCGAAGGACTCGCTGCTCGAGTCGTTCGAAGACGCGCCGGAGCTCATCCAGTCGCCTCTGTACCGGCACATCTACACGAATGCGTACGATCAGCCGGGCGCCGACCCCTACAGCACCATGGTCTCGAACTACGAGTTCGAGAACCGGGCCGGCGACATCGCGCTGCTGGGGCACGTGTCGAAGGTCGCGGCGGCTGCACTATGTCCGTTCCTGGGTGCGGTTGGCCCTGGCTTCTTCAAGAAGAAGTCCATGGAAGAGTGGAAGCGGGTTCCGGACCTGTCGGCCCACCTGAGCACGGTCGACTACACGAAGTGGAACTCGTTCCGCGACTCGCCCGACGCACGCTTCGTGGGGCTGACGTTCCCGCGGTACATGCTGCGGCTTCCGTACGGACCGGACACCGTGCCCGTGAAGGCGTTCAACTACAAGGAAAGCGTCTCCGGCGACGACCACGAGAAGTACCTCTGGGGCAACGCTGCGTTCGCGATGGCCGCCAACATGGCGTCCGCGTTCGCGCGCGACGGTTGGGCCGTTCAGATCCGCGGCCCCCAGTCGGGCGGCAAGCTGGACGGGCTGCCGGTTCACCTCTATGATGTCGGCCGCGGCCGCCAGATGAAGATCCCGACCGAGGTTCCGATCTCGGAGACGCTCGAGTTCGAGTGCGCGAACCTCGGGTTTATGCCCCTGTCGATCTACGAGGGGACAGATTTCGCATGCTTCTTCTCGGCCAACTCGACCCAGCGGCCGCAGCTCTATGATGATCCCGACGCGACCGCCAACAGTCGCGTCAACAGCCGGCTGCCGTACATCATGCTCGGGTCTCGCATCTCGCACTACCTGAAGGTGCTGCAACGCGAGAATATCGGCTCCACCAAAGACGCCGTGCGCATCCAGCAGGAGCTCAACACGTGGCTGAACACGCTGGTGACCAAGATGCCGAACCCGTCGGAATCCGTCATCGCGAAACACCCGCTCCGCGCCGGCGAGGTCACCGTCCACGACCTGCCCGACAACCCCGGGTTCTTCCGCGTAGATCTCAACATCATTCCTCACTTCCAGATCGAGGGGATGGACATCAACCTCTCGATGGTTAGCAAGATGCCTAAGGCCAAGTAACGCCGTCCCGTCTTCCGCGGTCGTCTCACATCACATCTCAAGACCCCTATCACAATGGCTCAGGACTGTGCTCTCGTCTACACAGATGCCAATGGCATCAAGGGGGAGAGCTTCGTCGCTACCCTAGGAAACGAGGACGTAGCGGACGCATCGGAGGTCATGGAGGTTCATCACGCCATCGCGAGTCCGCGGGACCGTGCGAGCGGCCAGGCTACGGGCCGGCGATTTCACGAGCCATTGAAGGTGCTCAAGCGCATCGACAAGGCCACGCCTCTCCTGTTTCAGGCGCTGGTGGAGAACCAGATTCACCCGAAGATCGAACTCAAGTGGTTCCGGCCGAGCCCGGCAGATGGTTCGACCGAGTACTACTTCGTGATCATGCTGGAAAATGCCAGCGTGATCAACATCGCGCCCGAACTTCGATTCACGCGTGACCCCGAGTCGGCCAACTATCCGCCCCTCGAGTGGGTAGAGTTCGTCTACCAGAAGGTCACGTACGAGTGGAAGGACGGTGGCATCATTTACACCGACGACTGGAACACCGCGGTCTGATGGAGGCCGGCCTCTTCGACGTCCTCGTCGGACACTACTCCGACGAGACGTCGGTAGAGGCGGCCGCGCCGGCAGAGCGCCGGGTCCGTAGCATTGTCAGCCACCTCGGATACCTCTTCAATACCCGGCGTGGCTCGCTACCTCACCTCCCCTCCTACGGCCTTCCGGACGTCGCGGAGGTATACCGCGACATGCCGGACTCGGTCGAGCCGCTGCGCTCTGCCGTCAAGGAGGTCATCGAGCGCTACGAGCCGCGCCTCCGTCGCGTGCGGATAGAATCCGGCAAGAGCGACCCGCACGCGATGCGCCTCGTGTTCATCGTCTCCGGCCAGACCGCTACCGGCGACGACGTCCGCCTGCAGACCACCTTCTCATCGACCGACCCGGCCGAGATCACGCCCGCCGCCGCCGACTGAAGCGTCGACGGCGGGCGTGCCGGCCGGTGGCCCGCTAACGACCGTCCATGCTGCGGCGCTACTTCGAGGATGAGATGCGGGCGCTCCAGGAGGCCGGCCGCGAGTTTGCCAGCCACTTTCCGGAACAGGCCCGCCAGCTCCACCCGGAGAGCCAGACAGACCGCGACCCTCACGTGGAGCGCCTCTTCGAGGGCTTCGCGTTCCTGGTAGGGCGTGTACGCCAGCGGCTCGACGACGAGCTGCCCGAGTACACCGAGGGCCTCTTCCGGCTGCTCTATCCGCACTACCTGCGGCCTGTCCCGGCGCTCACCGTCGTAGAGTTCACGCCGCGCCCGGGGCTTCTGCAGCAGACCGAGGTGGTGGCGCCGGGCTTCGAGGTGCGGTCCGGCCCGACCGGTGACGAGCGGACGGTGTGCCGCTTCCGAACGACTTCGCCCGTCAGGCTGCAGCCGTTCAAGCTTGTCGACGTCGGCGTCGCCTGGCCAACGCCGTCGACGGCGACCATGACACTTCGGCTCGAGATCGAACGAAGCGCCAAGTGGTCGGCGCTGGAACTCGATCCGCTGCGCGTCTACTTCGGCCACGACCCCGCCGTGGCGACGCCCCTTCGCCTCGCGCTCGCCCGCCACCTCACGGGCGTTACCGTCCGCGCCGGCGCGGCCCAGACGCTCCCCGCCAGCGCGGTGACCCTTGCCGGCAACCGCGACGAAGGCGTGCTGCCGCGCGCCAACTCGACGTTCCCCGGGTTCACCCTGCTCCAGGAGTACTTCAGCTTCCGGCAGCGATTCGCGTTCGCTGAGATACGCGGCCTCGACGCGCTCGACCTCGCCGGTGCCGACCAGGCGCTGGAAATAGACCTTCGCTTCTCGCGCGCGCTGCCGCATGAGGTGCCAATGACGACGTCGGAGCTACGGCTGTTCTGTACGCCGGCCATCAACCTTTTCGAGGACAACGCCGAGCCGGTTAGCGCCGAATTTCTGCAGTCGGACTACGCCGTGCGCGCCGACGCGCAGCGGCCGAGGAGCGTCGAGGTGTACGATGTGAAGTCGGTAGACAGCATCGACGACCGTGGGGCCCGCCATTCCCTCGCGCCGTATCACTCGTTCAGCTGGCCAGGTGGCCGGTTCTACGAGGAGATCTCCCGCGCCGGTCCCGATGGGCGGCGGCAGATCTCCGTGGCCCTGGGCGGCGAGACGGATGGCCCGACAAGCCTGTCCCTCGGGATCAACTGTACCAACGGCGACCTCCCACACGACGCGTTGACAGAAGGCGCCCTGTCGAAGACTCCTCCCGGCGTGAAGGCGGTGGCCGCGTTCCGAAACCTCGGTCGGCCGACTCGCTCGCTTCGCCCGCCGCTAGACAGCGGACAGGGGTTCCTGTGGCGCCTCGTGGCCTACCTGGCCGTCAACCGCGCGTCGATCGCCACGCCGGAGGCGCTCGGCGCGCTGCTCTCGCTGCACGACTGGACAGGAGATCCTGCGAATGCCCGGCGCGTGCAGAGCCTGAGGAGCGTCGCGTGGCGACCGGTCGAGGCACTCCATCGTGGTGGCATCGTGCGCGGGGCAGAGTGCGTTGTCGAAGTCGAGGACGGCGCCTGGGTGGACGAGGGCGACCTTCACCTGTTCGGTGCCGTCCTGAGCGCAGTGCTCGCGGACTACGCCACGATCAACTCTTTCGTCCACCTCGACCTGACAGCGCGGCCCTCCGGTCGCCACTTCCGATGGACTCCGAGGACGGGAACGCAGCCGCTGCTCTAGACGCACCGTCGTCGGAGCAGACGGGGGACGCTCGTGGAAAGGGGGCGGACCTGCTGGCCTACGTTCGCGCGGAGGCGCGCCGGCTCGAGTTCGACCAGGCCCTCCTGTTGCTCGAGCAGGCACTCGGCCCCGACGCCCTGCGCTCCGGACGGATCCGAGTCCGGCCTCGCACGAGCCCCGTCTTCCCGGCGTCCGACATCGAGCGCGTCGATGTCGAACCGGGTGGCCGAGCGACACTGGAGGTGACGTTCATGGGCCTTTACGGACCGGCCCCGGCACTCCCACGGTACTTCACGGAGCCGGTCGACATCGCCGGCGCGGCGGGACTGCGCGCGTTCCTGGATATGTTCGGCGCCCGCATCTACCGACTCTATCACGAGGCCTGGCGGAAGTACCGCTCCCGGGCCCGCTTTCGCGCGGGCGAGGGCGGCGTCGCCGGCGCGCCCGCCGGCGACGAGCGCCCGCTGGTATCGCTCGCCGGCGTGCCCCATGAGAGCGTCGCGGGCCTGCCGGCGCCGGCGATGCGCCTGGCCGCGCTCGCCGGTCGGCTCGGCACGCGGGTGCGCAATGCCGCCGGACTACGCGATCTGCTCGCCCACTTCCTCGGCGTCCCGGTCAGCGTAGAGGAGAACCAGCCGCGCTGGGTGACGGCCCCCTCGCGCGGCCGCCTCGGGGCGGCCGGGAGCGCCGGCGTGAGCCTCGGCGAAGGCGCCCTCCTGGGGCCGCGCATCCACGACGTTTCGGGCAAGGCCCGCGTCGTCTTCGGCCCCCTCGACGAAGTGGACTTCCGTAGCCTGCTCCCCGGAGGCTCGCGCGCCGCGCTCGCGGCAGGGCTCACCCGCTTCTACCTCCCGGACGGACTTGACTTCGACGTCGAGGTCAAGCTTCGCGAGCGCCAGGCCCGCGCGCTGACGCTCGGCGACCGCGTGAGCCTCCTCGGCCGCAATGCGTGGGTCGGATCGACGGGGGAGGGTGTTATCTCGGAGATAGTGTCCTACACTTAGGCCCACCGACAAAACTCATGACGACGCGCGACCCCAAGAAGCTCATCGAGAAGCTGGGCGACCACCTGGCACGTGGCCTCGAGGCGGGCGCCGGCTTCTGCGTCTCCCGCGGTCACTACGAGGTGACGCTCGAACACCTGCTGCTCAAGCTGATCGAGGAGGGCTCCGGCGACATCCCGCGCGTCTTCTCGAACGCCGGCGTCGACGACGGCCCGCTCTGGGGCAAGCTCCTGGAGCGCCTCGAAGGCTTCCGCGCCGGGAACACGGGCCGGCCCAGCTTCTCTCCGCAATTGCTCGACCGGTTCGAGGCCGCGTGGGTCGTGGCCTCGGTGCACCACGGCGCGGACCGCGCCCGCTCGGGCCACCTCCTGGAGGCGCTCCTCGCCGACGAGGCGCTCGCGCTCGGAGGATGGGACGACGCCTTCGGCACTCTCACCGCGGACGACGTTCGCGCCAACTTCGCGGCGTGGACGGCCGGTTCCTCCGAGACCGGCTCCGCCGGCGCGCGCCGCTCGACCGCCGCCGCAGCAGATGGCGCCGGCCGGGCCGGTACGGCCCTCGAGAAGTACGCCCAGAACGTGACAGACGACGCACGCGAGGGCCGCATCGACATGATCCTCGGGCGCGACAACGAGATCAGGCAGGCCATCGACATTCTCTCGCGCCGGCGCAAGAACAACCCGATCCTCGTCGGCGAGGCCGGCGTGGGCAAGACGGCCGTAGTCGAGGGGCTCGCGCTGCGCATCGCCCAGGGGGACGTGCCGGACAGCCTGCGCGACGTCGAGCTCGTCTCTCTCGACCTCGGTGCGCTGCAAGCCGGCGCCGGTATGAAGGGCGAGTTCGAGGAGCGCCTCAAGGGAGTCATCCGCGACATCACCGAGGCCCCGCGCCCGACCATCCTCTTTATCGATGAGGCACACACCCTCATCGGCGCCGGCGGCTCGGCGGGCACCGGCGACGCGGCGAACCTGCTCAAGCCGGCGCTCGCGCGAGGAGAGCTCCGCACTATCGCCGCCACCACCTGGTCCGAGTACAAGAAGCACATCGAGAAGGACCCCGCCCTTGCCCGGCGTTTCCAGCTGATCAAGATCGAGGAGCCGACGGAGGACGTCGCCGCAGGCATGCTCCGCGGCATCAAGGGCAAGTACGAGGAGCACCACCGCGTGCGGATCACCGACGACGCCGTCGCCGCGACGGCCCGGCTATCGCACCGCTACATCTCCGGGCGGCAACTGCCCGACAAGGCCGTGGACCTCCTCGACACGGCGGCCGCGCGGGTCAAGATGACGCAGTCCTCCAAGCCGGCGGCGCTGGAGGACGTGGAGCGCCGGCTCGCGGCCGTGGACCGCCGCTCGGAGGCGCTACGCAGAGATGCGGCCGCTGGACTGAGGGCGCCCGGCGAGGAGGAGGCGGCGCTTGCGGCCGAGCGTGGCGAGGTAGAGTCGCGGCGGGTGGAGCTCGTGGCGCGCTGGGGGCGTGAGCGCGACGTCGCGGCATCGGTAGAGGCCGCCCGTGCCGCGCTGGCCGACGGGGCCGCCCCGCGAGGCGACGGAGCCGCTCCCGACGCCGCCGCGATGGACGCCCGGCGCGCCGAGCTCAACGCCCTCCGAGCCGAACTGACCGAGCTACAGGGCGAGACGCCGCTCGTGCACGCCGAGGTCAACGAGTCCGTCGTGGCGCAGGTAGTGTCGGACTGGACCGGCATTCCGATCGGTGACATGGTCAAGGACGAGGCGGCGCTGCTCCTCGCCATGGAGCAGCGACTGGGCGCTCGTGTCGAGGGGCAGCCGGAGGCGATCGGCGAGATCTCGGATTCCCTCCGCGCGGCAAAGGCCGGGATGGGCAACCCCGAGGCGCCACTGGGGGTCTTCCTCCTGGTCGGCCCGTCCGGCGTAGGCAAGACCGAGACGGCGCGTGCGCTGGCCGAGCTGTTGTTCGGCGGCGAACGCTTCCTCATCTCGATCAACATGAGCGAGTACCAGGAGGCCCACACGGTGAGCCAGCTGAAGGGCTCGCCGCCCGGCTACGTCGGCTACGGAGAGGGCGGGGTGCTCACCGAGGCCGTGCGGCAGCGGCCGTACGCCGTGGTTCTGCTCGACGAGGTCGAGAAGGCGCACGGCGATGTGATGGAGCTCTTCTTCCAGGTCTTCGACCGCGGAATCCTCCGCGACGGCGAGGGCCGAGAGATCACCTTCGCCAACACGGTCATCCTCGCGACGAGCAACGTCGGCACCGAACTCATCGCCGGCGCGAGCCGGCTGCCGGAGCGGCCGTCGATGGACGACGTACGCGAGGCCGTCCATGAGGACCTGATCCAGCATTTCGCGCCGGCCCTGCTGGGGCGGATGAAGGTCGTGCCCTTCTTCTCGCTGTCGGCCGACGCCATGGCGCGGATCACGCGGCTGAAGCTCGACAAGATCGACCGGCGCCTTCGCGCAGCCCACGGCGTGCGCTTTGTCTACCCGGACGCGGTGGTGGACCGCATCGCTGAGCGCTGCACGCAGGTGGACGCCGGTGCGCGCAACATCGACTTCATCATAGACCGCTCCGTGCTTCCCGACGCGTCGCGCGCGCTGCTGCAGAAGATGGCGGAGGGGGCTGCGTTGCCGGCTGCGCTGGTTCTGGGCGTCGACGACGCCGGCGTCTTCACGTACACGTTCACGGACGATCCGGACGCCGCCGTGGCCCCGCGGGCCGCGCCGGCGAAGAAGCGCGCCGCGAAGGCCGGCGCCGCCACGACGTCCAACGAACCCGGAGACGAGCCGCCGGCCGCCGACGGTGCGCCGGCCGCTGATCTGGCGCCCGTCGCAGGCACGGAGCCGGCGCCTTCAGCCCCCGCGTGAGATGGCGATCACACTCGTAGAACCCGTTAGCCGGGGCGGACTGAACGCGAACGAGTCCGAACTCTACTTCAAGTCCACGGGACTGCGGGAGGACGCGTTCATTGTTCGGGCCTTCGAAGGCGAGGAGCTGGTGTCGCAGCCGTTCTGGTTTCGCATCACGCTCGATTCGCGGGAGCCGGATATCGCCGCCGCGGATGTCCTCGGCAAGCGCGCGACGTTCTTCATCCGCGACCGCGCCATCCACGGCGTCGTCACCGAGTTCGAGTACCTGGGCTTCACGGCGGACAAGCATGCCTATCGCGCCGTCCTTCGGCCACAACTCTGGACTCGCTCGCTGCGCCGGGACAGCGAGATCTTCCTCGGCGTAACGGCGAAGGACGTCATTGAGGCAGCGCTCGGCGGACTCGACTTCTCGATGAACGTCGACGGAACCTTCCCGTCCAAGGAATACGTCGCGCAGTACAACGAGACCGACCTGGACTTCCTTTCGCGCATCGCCGAGCACTGGGGGATCGCCTACTACATCGATCAGGACCCGAACGGTGCCGACAAGGTGGCCTTCTTCACCGACTCGACCGCCGCGCCGCCAGCGGCGGATGTGCCAGTCCGATTCG
>Ga0307505_10001444_pt1 | contig 19200 bp, 12 predicted proteins | sample 23_S_MG_FD_202183 | JGI IMG/M metagenome (GOLD analysis project Ga0307505, IMG submission 202183) | Soil microbial communities from Populus trichocarpa stands in riparian zone in the Pacific Northwest, United States - 23_S | ecosystem: Environmental > Terrestrial > Soil > Riparian zone > Trees...
TTGCGCACCTCGCCGCGAAAGCGTTTGAGCAATTCTTCGTTTTTTGAAAGTTCTTCCGGAAGGAACTTCAGCGCGACGGTCTGGTCGAGTTCGAGGTCCTCGGCCTTATAGACCTCGCCCATTCCGCCTTTGCCAATGAGGCCGACGATACGATAACGGCCTGCGAGGACCGTACCCGAAACAAATCGTGCCCCGCCCCCGGTCGTCGCGTGTATTCGGTTTCGATCGGATGGATTCGAAAGTTTTGTGGGAGTGTTGGCGTGCGGGTCGTCCGGCAACACCGCCGTCTCGTCAGTCGCGTTCTTAATGCTCAAACCGCAAGCAGTGCATTCCGTGGCCGAATCACCTAATTCGGCCGAGCATCGTTGGCATTTTTTCATTTAGGGCCTGGCCACCGGGGAGAACTTGTATCCTTCCTCTTACCGCGAAATGCTGGAATCATTTCACAATTCTGGAAGAATACATATCCCCGAGCCAAGAACCTAGGTCGGACCCTTGATAAGTCTATTGCGGCTGCAGGCCATATCCGGTGATCTTGCCTTGTTTATCGATCGCTACGACGAGCGAAAGCGACATCGCATCCCAGTCAACCTTGTATCGGTACCGAGTGCCCTGTTGCCCCTCCGCCCTATCGACAAACGCGAATTGCTTGATCGGGCCGTAACCTTTTATCTCCGCCGTTAGACGCTCCTGAGCTTTTATAGCCGCACCGATAGTTTCGGTGAATCGGTTGGGATCGGCGGTGCCATCCAACACCTGCTCGAACAGCTTCTTCATCGCCGCCGTGTGCGCGGGGTCGGGATCGGCCATAGGCGCGGGTTTGAGTGAGGGGTCGATGATCGCCGCTATTCCGTGGGCGATCACGCCCGGATTGCCTTGAGCAAGATTCGCGAAAACGATGACTGTGAGTTTCTTATCAGGAAAACGAGCTATGTGAGATTTGAACCCTTGCCATGCTCCGCCGTGCTCGATGATGCGGATTCCGTTAACATTTGCGAACATCCAGCCGAATCCGTACGGATGCGTCGTGCCGTTGTTCAGCTTGACCGGAGCCCACATCGCGTCATACCCGGCCTTCGACAAGAGCTTTCCGGCTGCGTGTCCGGCTTCCCATTTGACCATATCGTGCGCGGTGAAATAGAGTGCTCCGTCGGCTGTAGTATTGAGTGTTGGAGCCACCCAGACCTGATTCTTGAGTTCGCCCTTTACGAGCATATACCCGCCCGAGCGGTTCGCAACGATGTCGTGCTCACTTATCACGCGGGCGGTAGTCATGCCGAGCGGTTTGAAGACGCGTTCCTGCAAATAGTCGCCGTAAAACTTACCGCTGAGCTTTCTGATCAGTACGCCAAGGGTCACGTAGCCGACGTTGCTATAAGCCCATCGCTCGCCAGGGGCAGCGGCAGGCTTCACCGCCTGAAGTTTCTTGAAGATCTCATCCTCCGTCGCGTCCTTCTGGAGGTCGAAATCCTGCGGATAATCGCCGAGTCCGGCGGTATGCGTCAGCAAATGCCGGATCGTGATGCCGCCCCATTCGGCGGGAACATCAGGCAAATGGACATTGATCTTGTCGTCAAGCGTCGCCTTGCCTTCCTCGATCAACAGCATCACCGCCATCGCGGTGAACTGCTTCCCGACGGAGCCGGACTGGAAGATCGTGTCGGCAGTCGCGGCGACCGAATGTTCGACGTTCGCCATTCCATAGCCTTTCACCAGCGCCGGCTTGCCATCACTAACAATGGCGATAGAAACGCCGGGGATCTTCTGCCGAGATAGTTCGGCTTTAACGAAGGCATCGACCGAAGTATCGTAGGCATTCTGTGACGCCACCGTCAGCACCAGTAGCAAAACGGTGATCGATGCCTTGACCAGGAATTTCATAGACGTCTATTTCTTTACCCGTTCGAAATACATATCCCGCATCCGCGAACCGCCGACGTGCATTCTGTCGATCCTTCCTGACGAGTCACGGGTCACCCAGACCACGAAAGCCTGCGCCCCGAAATGGTCCTTGTACAGCGGTTGCATCGGCAGTTTCAAAGATGGACGCTGAGTGATGAACGCCTTGTCCCCTTCGACCTTTATCGTGACGGTTGCCTGAGCTTCCTCACTGTACCAATCGCCGGCGATCTCGGCGAGTTCAGTTGCACCTGGCTTCCATTCGGACACCATTGTCAACCTCGTCACCGACCCGTCGGGATTCGCGATCGTAGCAGTAACCGGCGAGCCTTCCTTGAACCGCACCTTTCTGTCACCGAGCATGAACGAACCGTCTGCGACCGGCTTCAACGGGCCGCCGTTGATCTTTAGCTCCCCTTTGTCCAGAGCGATCATGTTGGCATTCCGCGTCACATCGTTACGCCAGATGCCGGCAAACTTTTTCAACTGGTCTTCCCCGACCGCGACCGGATCCACCTTCGCAGGTGCGGGGAACGGCCCGAAGATCTCATCGGTCACGCTGGCCGCCAAGCCGCCCGCATTCGGCGATGTACCATTACAAAGAACCGCAACCGAAACTTTCGGTTCGGGATAGCGGGCAAGAAACGTCTGATATCCAGCGGTAGAGCCACCGTGCGAAACGTCTCTGAGGCCCTGATACTTATCGACGACCACCCCAAGGGCATAGCTGATCTTGCGCCCGTCATTCAGTACCGCCTGGGTTTCGAGAGCATCGACCAGCGGAGTACCCATCGACTTCGAATCGAGCATCGCATTCCACTTCAGCCAATCGCCAACCGTCGTCAGCATGCCGCCGTTCCCGATCACATTCATAAACGGCATATTTAGTTGCCATGGAGCATTCGAACCTTGTCGCGAATACCCTTGTGCACGGCCCGGTACAATCTTCTGATAATCGGCACGCCATGAGGTGTTGTTCATGCCGAGGGGTTTGAAGAGACGCTCCTGAGTAAACTCTCCGAACTTCTTCCCGGACACGCGCTCGACAATGATGGCCGCGAGTTGGTACCCGCTGTTCGAATATGAATACTCGGCACCTGGCGTGAAATCGAGATGCTTCTGACGAACGATCACATCCAGCGCAAGTTCCTGCGTTATAACGCGGTCACCGCGCCCCGCACCGGTCAACTGCATCACTGATCCCCAGTCACGCAGGCCCGCGGTGTGCGTCAAAATGTGTCGGATCGTGATCGGCTTGTCGTACTGCGGCAACTCGGGAATGTACTTGCGGACATCGTCGTCGATCTTCAGCTTGCCGTCCTGCTCGAGCAGCACGAGTGCGGCTGCGGTGAACTGCTTCGCTACTGAGCCTGATTCGAAGATGGTCTGCGCTGTGTTCGCGATGTTGTGCTCCATCTCTGCAAGCCCGAATGCCTTATCGAACACCGTCTCGCCATTCAACGACACACCGACAGCACATCCCGGAGCCGGCATCACGACGGTCTTCGAAACTTTCTCGAACGCACGCTCAGCGCCCGCTATAACGTTCTCCTTTGTGGGAACCTGAGCAAAAACACCGCCGACTAAAAGAAATGCGATCAGACCGATCGCCACGGATCTTTTGTATTCCATATAAAATTGCCTCAACTATTATCGAACTGGTACAAACGGCATATCACGCATGCGGCCGGAGCCGACATGCATCACGGTCGCCTTACCCGACGCGTCCCGGTCGAACCAAATGATCAGCCCCTGCTCGTCGGTAAAATGATCCTTGTACAAAGGCTTCAGCGCTATCCGCGGCGAATTCCGGCTCACGAGAAACGCGGAAGCACCCTCCGCAACGAGTTTCACTTTCGCCTCGGCATCATCGCTGTACCAATCGCCCGCGAGCGACGCTAGATCCGCCGCAGTTGGGATCCATTCAGACTGCGCCGTAAACCGAACCGGGTCACCGGCCATATCCAGTTCGAACGATTCGGGTTTGCCCGATCCGTCAAACTTGAAGCTCATCTTGGAAGAGCCAAACATCAGCGAACCATCACCCATCGCCCGGATCGGAGTGTTGCCGAACCGAAGCTCGTTATTTGTCACAGCCAGCCGGACCGGAGTTTTGGTCCTTTCGTTCTTCCAAAGGCCGACGTATTTCTCCTGCTGCTCTATCGGGATCTTACCGATATCCGGTGTCGGTGGCGGCGTCGGGAACGGGCCGAAGATCTCGTCGGCGATCGCGTACGCAACCGCGCTCGACTCCGGAGCGGTGCCGTTGCACAACACACCGATCGAAACCTTCCTCTCCGGGAAACGGACTAAGACAGTCCGGTAACCCGCAGTGGCGCCGGTGTGAGATATGTGCCGGACACCTTTATACGCACCGTGTTGTAGGCCAAGTGCATAGCTGATCTTCCGGCCCGTGTTGAGAATCCCGTGCGTTTCGAGCGCATCGACCAGCCCGGCGTTCCAGGTCCGTGCGTCGAGCGTCGCGTTCCACTTAAGCCAGTCACCGATCGTCGTCAGCATTCCGCCGCCGCCGTGAGCGGTCATCATCGGCATGTTCAACCGCCAGGGCCCGTCGCCGCTTTTTGAATACGCCTGAGCACGGCGCGGAACCACACGCTGAAAATCGTCGCGATACGAGCTGTTTGTCATCCCCAGCGGTTTAAAGATCCGCTCGCTCACGAAATCCGGCAGCTTCTGCTTCGAGACGCGCTCGACTATCATCGCGGCGAGTTGATAGCCGCTGTTCGAATAGGAATACTCGGCACCCGGTGTGAAATCGAGTCCCTTCTGTCGGACGATCGTGTCGAAGATCATCTGCTGAGTGACAATGTGCTCGCCCGCACCTTCGCCGCTCAACGCCCGCACGGAAAACCAGTCTCGCAGACCCGACGTATGGTTCAGCATGTGCCTGATCGTCAGGGGAGTGCCGTAATCCGGCAGTTCGGGGATATACTTCCGCACCGGATCGTCGATGCTCAGCTTCCCTTCCTGCTGAAGCAGCACCAGCGCCGCCGCCGTAAACTGCTTCGCCACCGAACCCGATTCGAAAACCGTCTGCGGCGTGTTCGAAGTGCTATGTTCCAACTCCGCCAATCCGAAAGCCTTCTCAAAAACCGGCTCGCCATTCAACGAAACCCCCGCCGCACACCCCGGCGCAGGCAAGTTCACCGACTTCAAGACCTTTTCAAAGGCTCTCTCGGCACCCGCGGCGACCTGTTCCCTGTCCCGGACTTGCGCATTTAAGGCCGTAGCTAGAAGCGAAATGCCGGCAATCATGATGAAAGTTTTTTTAAAAAGGTTCATAATGCCAATCGTCCACTTGCTCAGTCCTCGCGCACATGAGTGTGAATGCTGAATCGAATGCTTTCTCCCCTCTCGAAATACTCAGAGCATAGCTTTCTATCCTCCGCGGTGGGTTGGTATCGAATTTCCTCAACTACATCATTAAAGGTGAGGATGCTATATCCACTTGTCTCGTTGATATAAGCTTTGTAGCCGATACCAGGCGGGAAGGCGGGATCATAATTTTGAAACTTGCTCTCCTCAAGCAAAAGTTCCTTTACCAACATTTTTTTCGTCGGACGATAAGAAACCCAAAGAACGGCGTCAGGGGAAACGCCCTTTGCGCATTTGGTAAATCGAGCATACAGAATCCATATCTGACCCTCTTCGGTGAAATAGATTGACCTCTGATTGTTAAGATCATAAACGTGCATACCGTTGGCCGGCGGAGGGCCTGGTTTGCCCAAAAGTTTCTCTACGTCTGTCCGAGTTGACTTGAGCGGGATGATTCCACGCCAAGGCTCCGGTAAACTGCTTGCTCCAAGAACCAGGCCGAAAGCGAGCAGTGCATAGCTGATTAAGCAAAGCTTCATAATGGAGGCCCCAACTAACAAGCTGCCAACCCCGCATCTAACGCCTCGACCAACCGATCAACCGTATCGATCGTTGAATTCAGCATAAGGCCCGTACGGATCACATTGCCGTACAGACCGCCTTTCCCGATGAGGACTCCCTTCCGCTTTGTCTCTTCGAATACGCGCAAGACCGCCTCGGGGTTCGGTTCTTTTGTTTTCGGGTCTTTAACGAGTTCGATGGCCTGCATGATGCCCATGCCGCGCACGTCGCCGATGATCGGATACTTCTGCTGAAGTTCGAGAAGCTTGTCGTGGAAATAATCACCGACGACACGACAGTTGGTGCGAAGGTCGTCTTCCTCGATCACGTTGATGACCGCCAGCCCGACGGCACAGGACACCGGATTCCCACCGAAGGTCGAGAACGTCAATCCCGGAAAGGCGTCGGCAACCTCGGGCGTCGCGATCGTCCAGCCGATCGGTACGCCGTTGCCCATTCCCTTCGCCGAGGTGATGATGTCCGGCTCGACTCCGTAGTGCTCGATGCCGAACCATTTATCGCCGGTGCGTCCCCAAGCGGTTTGCACCTCATCGGAAATAAAGAGTCCGCCGTGGTTCTTGGTGATCTCGTGAACGCGTTTGAAGTAATCTTTCGGCGGCACGATGAATCCGCCGACACCCAGGATCGTCTCGCTCATGAACGCCGCGATTTCCCCCGTCGTTGTCGTTTGTATCAGCTCCTCGACATCGTTCGCGCAGGCGAGTCCGCAATTGTCCGGTGTCGCGTTAAATGGACAGCGATAACAATACGGAGCGTGCGCGTGGACAAAGCCCGGCACTTGCGAAGCGACCGGCCTCCAACTCGCATGACCGATCGACGACAGCGCCGTCGCCGATCGTCCCGCATACGAATGCCGCAGCACGACGATCTCATTGCGTCCGGTCGCCAGCTTTGCCGCAAGCACCGCCGTATCGTCCGCTTCGGTGCCGCTGCTCGTGAAGAACGACTTCTTCAAGTTTCCTGGCGAGATCTCGGCAAGCTTTTCGGCCAGATCGCCCTGCGGTTTATTCGCGTAGAGCGTCGAAGTATGGGCGACCGTGTTGACCTGATCGATCCAGGCTTTGTTCACCCGCGGCTCGGCATGCCCCACGCTAACCGTCAACACGCCGCCGAAGCAATCAAGATATTTGTTGCCCTGATCGTCCCAAACGTATTCGCCCTCACCGCGCTCGATCGCTATCGGCTCCGCGTAATAATTCGCGACTGCGGGAAAAAGAAATTCCTTATGCTTACGCACAGAATCCGAAACCGTCGATCTTTGTTCTTGTGGATTCATATTGTTTGGACCTAGGCGCGAGAGAGCGCCGAAAACAGTAAGATACTCTACCCCATTTCGACGCCGTGAGGGTAGATAGCACCTAAATTGGGGAGTGCCTCAGGTTCTTTGTGATCTCTGTGTCTTCACCTCTGCGCCTTTGTGTTAAGGATCTTTACACGAAAGACACAAAGGTTCGACACTAAGGTCACAATGAAGTCTTCAAACTGGTTCCTGACCCAGATTTCCGATGAAAGTGCCGGGGAAAAACTAAACGGGTCACAGATCGTTCACGGTAAGCGTGATATCCGCATACTTCCAGGCCTTGCGAAATTCTTTGCGCACGTCCGAAGCATCGTTCTTCTTCCCCTGAGATTCAAGAGCCATCATCAATCCGAACATCGAACGGCCGCTGCCCGGATTGCGGCGAAGGTCTTGGCGGAATACTTTCTCGGCCTCGGCGTTCTGCCCGTCGCGAAGGAGTGCCCCGCCGAGATTCTCCCGCACCGGTGAGATCGAAAGCGGCGGTTCGGAGTAGTCGAGCGTGTCCTCGGCAGCGACCGCTTTCACCAAAGCTTCGATCTCCGCCTTCTTGTCCCCGCGATGCCGAGCGATCGCCGCATCTATCCTGGAATCGTCGATCGTTCGCAAGGCCGAACTGTCAGCCGCAAGCTTCGCCCGTTCAGCCTCCGCTTTAGTGATGTCGCCCGTCGCGGCATATGCCATCGCTCTCGCCCAGGTCCACGCGGCCAAAGTTTGCGGCCTGCTGTCTGCCGGAGGTTCGGGAGCCTTCAGAATGTCATCCCAACGCCTGAACCGCACCCAATACCGCGGTCGCTGATCGGAGTATCGCGGAGCGTAGTAGCCGAACTTTCGATCAAGCGTATTCGAGACCATTTTCGAGTTTCCCTGCATCGCGTACGAGAACAGCAGGAAGTTGAGCACGTGGTTGTAATGCCACAGCCGAAATTCTTCCGTCAGCGTATCCGTTGGCATCGTCGCCGTTTGTTCGTTAGACTCAATAGACCGCTGAAAATTTCCGGTTCGGACGTAGATATGCGCGGGCATGTGCACGAGGTGGCCGAACGAAGGAGTGAAGATCTTCATTCCGCGCAGAGCATCTGCCGCAGCGAGTGCACGTTCAGGCTGGCGCGACTCTTCCACAGCGTGGATGTACATATGCGTCAGCCCGAGATGCTTCGGATGAAGCTTCAGCCCCGCCTCGAGCACATCGATCATCTCCTGCCACCTGCCCATAGGCTGACCTTCCTTCGTCCAGTTCGAGTATCCGGCGGAATAAAAGATCGCAAGTGCATAAAGCGCGGCGGCATCAGCGTCCTTCGGAGACGCCGCAAAGATCGGCTTCATCGCCTCCCGATACGCGTCCTCCGCGATAGATCCTTCTGGAAAAAGCTTCGACAGAGCTTCGATATAACTCCGGTCCGATGGTGGCGCCGGCATTGACATCGCGGTCGCTATCGCATTCCGTGCCTCTTTAAGACGCTTCTCGTCACCCGAATTCCCGCCACCGGTTCCACGCGGATAGGCGGCGAGCGCAATGCCCCAATGCGCCATCGCGAGTTGTGGATCCAATTCCGCCGCCCGCCGGAACGACCTGACGGCATCCCCATCATTGAACGCGTAGTATAGCGTCAGCCCCTGATCAAAATACGCCTGCGCCTGCTTGTTCGACGTCGCGACCTTCCGATGCACGATCGCGTCGGTTGTCACGAGTGCGATCGGCTTCGCCGCAGCCGATGTCTCCGGAGCCTTATGGTCCGTATGCTGCGCGTTCGCGATCGCGTCGAGTACGATCATCAACAAAACTGCAAGGGAAATTCGTCGCATATTCTTCGATCAATTCGGATAACGAACCGGACAATGAAGGGGTTTTCAACACTTAGTTCTGTTCCAAAACCGTCAAAGTTCGCTGACATTCTACTCCATTTGTTACATCAGCGACGAACTCAGTGGAAAAGCGCTTGACTCAGAACCGATACGTAAAATAGGATTCTCCAAAACTCCTTATCCTTTCGCAGTACCTGAATCATGAAACACTTTAGATCCCCCATCGTGAATTGGTGTCCCCTGGCTTTGATCGTTCTTCTCGCAGCAACGCAGGCCTCGGGACAAGGTCCGGCTCGGCTGCTGTATAACGGGATCGTGGAATTCCGCCTAACGAAGTCCGTTCAGGTTACCGACAAAACTATCCAGCGAGATCGCGCAAAGATCACTCTGACCGGAACCCTTTACTTTCCCGATCCTGTTGAGGGCAGGCATATGGGAGCGGTATTCGTTGGCAAGGGAAAGTTCGTGGCGGCGGTGCCCGAGAGTTCGTTTGAGAAGGAGCACGTAAAGCGACTCCTCAAGACGGATATCATCGAAAGCGATTTCTCGAACGCCGTTTTTCGGGTCAGCGACAACGTCCTCGACGAACTCGCGGGAACCGCTCAGCCCGCGAGTGTCCCTGCCAACGTCCAAAAGGCCGCGACCGACCACGACCCGCAGGCTAGAAAGGAAACGGGCACAAATGTCGCGGCAAGGCTTGCCGTCGCCTTGATCAATAAAGAAAAGGAAGGCGTCTTTTACGCATCGTTCTCCGGCGGAAAGATGAATGATTTCTCATTCGTGTTCGACCCACAGACGCGGATCCCGACCGCCAACTTCGACCTCAACGGCGGCGAGAAAGGTCTCCTTTACACATACAGGCGGAACATCTATTCCAGCGAGGTCCTGACAGCCTTTTATGGCGAATCCGATTATCAACGAGGCGTGGTCGCATACTCGGATATGAACGACCTCGTCGATATCCTTTCCTATGACATGGAGATGGACCTTCGCTCGCCCAAGAAGAGCGTCGGCCTGCGTGCGGGACTCAAGATGGTCGCTTTTGCGGACGGAGTTTCAGCGATCCCGTTTCTACTTGGAGAATCGCTTAGTAATTACGAGGACGAGAGACAGAAGAAACAGCTGCGGGTCAGTTCCGTCCGTTTTGACGGTCGCGAGGTCGATTTTGCACAGGAAGAATGGGAGGGCGGATTTACAGTATTTCTTCCGGTATCGGTAAAACGCGGCGACCCGATCGCGTTAGAGGTAACGATGTCGGGCGACTTCATGGAGCAGCCTGACTCGGCAGGCGGATTCTCGTATCCGAGGTCAACGACATCCTGGTATCCGCGTCACGGATACTTGGACCGGTCTGAGTACAGATTCAGGTTCACCCACTCGAAAAAGCTGAAGATCGCATGCGTCGGGAACCGGCTTTCCGAGATCGAATCTCCCGAGGACAAAGGTCTGATGATCACGCAGTATCACATGGACCACCCGATCTCGCTTGCGACGTTCGCTCTCGGCCCGTACGAGCGAAACAACGAGATCGCCAAGTGGGATGGAACGAACGACACGCTTCCGCTCGAGTTCAACTCGATCACGACGATGCCGCTCAAAGAGAGCTTCATAATGGCCGAGTTGAGCAACTCCGTCCGATACTTCCACAAACTCTTCGGCATGTATCCATATAAAACCTACTCGGCGTCGTTTCATCCGTACGGCTTCGGCCAGGGCTTTCCGTCGATGCTGATGATCCCGGGCACCGATCGAGCAAATAAGTACACGTACGCATTCATCGCTCACGAAACCGCGCATCAATGGTGGGGAAACATTGTCGCCTGGCGTTCTTATCGTGACCAATGGCTGAGCGAAGGCTTTGCCGAATACTCCGGCGTCCTCTATACCGGCCTCCGCGACAGTCCAAAGGCCTCGATAAACCTGATCAACGAAATGCGTGAGAGTTTGAAGCGGCCTCCGGAAACTCTTACCGGAATCGGAAAAGGTAAACTCAACGATGTAGGCCCGCTCATTCTCGGACACCGGCTTAGCTCATCAAAGACCTTTGGAGGGTATCAGACCCTTGTCTACAACAAGGGAGCACTGGTGCTCCGAATGCTGCATTTCCTGTTTACCGATCCCAACTCAGGCAGCGGTGAGCCGTTCTTTGACATGATGCGGGACTTCGTCGGGAAATATCGAAACAGCACCGCTTCGACGGATGATTTCCGCGCTGTTGCAAACGCACATTTCGCGAATACCCCGATCGCCAAACGCTATGGTTTGAAGAATCTCGACTGGTTCTTCAAACAATGGGTTTATGAAACCCATTTCCCTTCGTACACGATGGAATATTCGCTCGAAGCTCAGCCGGATGGAAGCACGATTGTTTCCGGGACCGTGTTCCAAAAGAATGTTCCGGACGACTTCTTTATGGCACTTCCGGTTGTGATCGATGTCGGCGGTGGACGAGGAGCGAACGGCACGGTAGCCGCACTCGGCGCTCAAACTCCTTTCAAGATCAAGCTGCCGATGAAGCCGGCAAAGGTTCAACTCGACCCATCCCGGTGGATCCTATCGGAAGACACGTCCACGAAGTGAGAGGCTTCCGAGTGAAGGCAATGATATCCCTTTCTTGCTATCGCTCGAGCTGTGCCGCTCTTAGTTCGTCTGCCTGGGCGAGTGCCGCGTTGCCCTTTACCTTGTAATAAATGGCTCGGGCCCGATATAGGTTAGGCATCCGCGGATCGAGACTGATCCCCTTTTCGAAATCGGCGAGTGCCGCCTCATAATCCTTAAGGTTCAAGTGAGCGATGCCTCGATTAAGATATGCGGCTACGAACGTGGGGCGAAGGGCGATCACCGAGTCGAGATCTTTCTTTGCCTTCTTGAAATCACCCGTGTGCAGGTACGCCGAACCGCGATTATAGAAAAATGCGGGCTCGTTCGGGTTTAGCGCGATCCCCTTCTCGAAGTCCTTGATCGCGGACTTCTGATCTTTAAGTTCGTTGAGATACAAGGCCCCGCGGCTGAGGTAGTAAGTCGAATCGTCCGGATTCAGCTTGATCAGCTCGCCATAATAATCGATCGCAAGCTGGAACTTTCGCTCCTTCTCTGCCTGCTTGGCGGCAGCGGTGATCTCGTTCGTCGTTACCGGCGTCGTGTCGTTTTCGGCTCGGGCCTTTTGGACCACCTGCTCTCTGGTTGTGTTGTCGACCGGCTGCGATGCGACTTTATTCCCCGCTACGCCGCGGATAGACCGCATCTTTTCAGCCAGGATATCCGCGTACAGCTCAAGGGTTCTCCTCGCGGCCAATAGGAAGAGTTCCCGCTTGGCCGAAATGACGACAGGCGTAAACGTGAACTTCGGCTCGCCAAAAAGCGCCTTGGTCTTCAGCGCGGCCTTTCCGGGATCCGAATAGGGCTTCTCGGAAAAACTTCCGCGTTCGGCGACCGGAAGCTTGCTCGCGTATTGGTCGAATTTGAGTTTCCGGTCAACCATCAGGATGTACGACTGCGGAACGTTCATGATCGCCGCCACATCCATATTGGCACCGTACCGCACATATTTACCGCCATCTTGCCAAACCGTACCCTTCTCGGTCGCTAGCACTATAGATGTGAAATCGAGCACGACATCGACAGTAGCTATTTCCGCTTCCAGCGATTCGGACATTCTCGCAACCTTCTTCAATTTGCCGAATGCCAGAAGCTCGTTCCCGAACGACTTTGTCTGATCGACGCTATATCGATAGATCAATGGCCCATGATTCGCCGTAAATGACACCCAGGCCTGGCCGTTGCTTCCGTCCGAGTACACATTGGATCTCTCCGCCGTGGCCAGTTCCCGGTCGGAAAAGTATTCTGTCGCCGATATAGCCTGCCAATCCGCAAATCCGATCCCCATCGTCGAAAGCTTTCGCTGCAGTATCGAATAGAACTCGTTGGTCAGCTTCTGCAGGTCGTCGTTGGTCATATCTCCGTCCAGGTAGACCGTGACCCGTGCTCCGTTGTCGCGCGTTGAAGCGGCGCTCGTGCTCGCGATCTTGTAGTGAACGCGAACCTGCGCGAGCGCAAGCTTGGACGTCTTCTTGGCGACATCCGGCTTGCCGAAAGTACCGGCCTTGAGATATCCGATCGTATTGTCGGCGATCTGTGTAAGGTCCTGCGCTGAGACCGAAGCGCTCAAGATACATGCCAAAACAAGAATTGCGGGCTTTCTTAAGTTCATATTTTCGATCCTTTGTACGGTGAACTGAATCCTGACGACTTTCCATTCCAAATCGCAGGAAATCGGTCTTTATCGGGTCAACAAATGTTTGTGAATCCCCGAAATCATGTAAAATCAAGGTTCCAGTGTCATCCCGTTCCGACGTAACAAAGCTGCTGAAGAAGGCCCAGGCAGGTGACCGAGATTCGCTCGACAGCATCTTGCCGATGGTCTATGACGAACTCCGTGCCGTGGCTCGGCGGCAGCTTGCGCTCGAACGCTCGGATCATACACTCCAGCCGACTGCTCTCGTCCACGAAGCGTACATCCGCCTACTCGAGCAAACCCAGGTCGATTGGCAAAACCGGCTTCACTTTTTCTCGATCGCCTCACAGATGATGCGGCGGATCCTCGTCAACTACGCCGTCGAGCGAAACGCCAAGAAGCGCGGCGACGGAGCAACCAAGGTCCAACTCGACGACGCGGCCAGCTTCGGCAAGCCCGACGAGACTCTCGACATAGTCCTGCTCGATCAGGTGCTCGAAAGCCTGACCAAGCTCGACGAACGCCAGGCCCGGATCGTCGAACTCCGCTTCTTCGGCGGCATGACGATCGAAGAAACCGCGAACGTACTTGAGATCTCTCCCGCGACCGTGAAACGCGAATGGCAAATGGCGAAAGCCTGGCTGCAGGTCCAGATGCAAGGATAGATGTCCGTCACACCCGAGGAATATCAGAAGTTAAAGGACGTCTTCAACGAGGCCGTCGAGATGGATCCATCTGCTCGCGAGGGCTTCTTGCGATCAGCCGCGGATACCGCAATGCGTCATGAGGTCGAGAAGATGCTGGCAGCAGTCGATTCCGACGCTCTTGAGACCACCGCCTTCGAGCATCTCGAGATCGACAAAACTCCCGACCAGATCGGGTCGTTCAAGATCGAACGCGAGATCGGCCGCGGCGGCATGGGCTCGGTCTACGAAGGCACCCGCAGCACAGAAAATTTCACCCAGCGGGCCGCAGTCAAGGTCATCCGCAACGGGATGAACAACGCGACGATCCTTCGCCGGTTCCGTTCCGAGCAAAAGATACTAGCCTCACTCGAACATCCGAACATCGCCCGCTTCCTCGACGGCGGAACGACCCCGGACAACCTCCCGTTTTACGCGATGGAGTTCGTGGATGGCAAACCGATCGTCGACCACTGCCGTGAGAACCATCTCTCCGAGCGCGAGATCGTCGAACTTTTTCGCCAGGTTTGCGCCGCCGTCAGCTACGCCCACTCGCAGCTCGTCGTACACCGCGACCTGAAACCGTCGAACATCATCGTCGACAGGTCCGGAGCTCCAAAACTGCTTGACTTCGGCATCGCCAAGGTCCTTGAAACGGAAGACACAGGTGACGGGACCGCGACGCAACTCGGCATGATGACGCCCCAATACGCGTCGCCCGAACAGATCCGCGGCGAGAAAGTTTCTACCGCGAGCGACGTTTATTCGCTCGGGATGATCCTGCACGAACTCTTGTACGACAGCCCGCCGTATGTGACGGACAAGAAGACCTACGCAGAGATAATAGACCTCGTTTCTGCAGATAAGCCAGTCAAAACCCCGACCACGCAGCCGCGGAGAAATGACGATCTAAACCGCATCGTATCAAAAGCGCTCCACCGCGATCTCGACCGCAGATACACTTCCGTCGAAAGCCTGAGCGACGATCTCCGCCGATGGCTGCACGGCCTGCCCGTTACCGCCCGGCCCGAGAGTGTCTCCTATCGATTCACCCGATTTATTCAGCGAAACCGAGTCGCAGCGATCGCCTCTGCGTTAGTTTTTCTCTCGCTGATAACCGGTATCGTCATCGCCGCGTGGCAGGCACAGCGAGCCGAAGAACAGCGAGCACTCGCCGAACGCCGCTTCGGCGAGGTAAGGAATCTTGCGAACAACGTCGTCTTCAAATATCACGACGAGATCGCAAAGCTCGACGGCTCGACCGGTGTCCGCGAGATGCTCGTCGCCGACGCTCTCACCTATCTCGACGCTCTCTCCGGTGACGCCGCTGGCGACGCCGGTCTCCAACGCGAACTTGCCCTCGCCTATCTCAAACTAGGCGATGTGCAAGGCCGCTTGTATTCCGCAAACACCGGCAACACTGAAGGCTCTATCGCGAGCTACCAAAAAGCCGTCGGCCTGCTCGAAAGTGCTCTCACGATCCAAAACAATGACGCCGCGATCATGGGCGATCTCGTCAACGCTTACGACTCGCTCTTGTTCGGTTTCAACCGCGTGAACGTTTCCGCCGAAACCAAGGAATCCCTGCTCAGGCGGTCTGCGGAACTGCTAGAAAACCTGATCGCCGCCGAGCCCGGAAACGCTCAATTGATGATCAAGCTCGCCGGCCACTACATCCGTGCGGGAGACATCTACGGCAACCACGAAGATATCAAAGGGCTCCAGCGGAAACTCGCCGAGCATCTCAAGGGCCTTCCGGCTGTACAAAAGTTGGAGAATTTCCTCGATGACGATCGGGTCCGGCTACAGACGATCGCGCGCATGTATCAGCGCCTCGGGACCGACCATATGTGGCTTGGTGAAGATGCGAGATCGAACGGAGACGAAGCGGCCGCGAAACATCTATTTCAACAAGGCGTTCCTTTCCACGAGAAAATGGTCGCGTACGCCGAACGTGTAGCGGCGGCCGAAACCAACGCGACAGAATCTCGTCGCATCCGGATCGCCGCGTATAGCTCTTTCGCGGAATTGTTGGCCGGCACCGATCGCAAGGCCGAAGCACTGGAGTTCGCGGAGCGAGCGATGAGACTCGCACGAGAAGGAAAGGCCGCTGACCCGGGCAATCGCGAGGCTGACATGGATATCGCGAACATCCACGACATCCTCGGAAAAGTCAGACATCGGAGCGGCGACGACCCCGGAGCGATACGCGAACACGATTCCGCCGCCAACCTTTTTCGCCGCGTGATCGAACAGGACGCCAACAATGCCGAAGCTCACACCCGACTCTTACAGACGCTGCGCAAGCTTGCCCGGCTCTCTTTTGATGAAGGCGACCCGCGACAAGCCACCGCGTATCAGCAAGAGATCGAGGCTCGACGCAGCCGCTAGTACAAATTCCCTTCCCGCTTCCGGCCCGTGTAATCGACGTACACGACCTTTAACTCCGTGTAGAAATCCAGCGATGTCGAACCCTGCTCGCGGGCGCCGAGTCCGGTGTGTTTCACACCTCCGAAAGGTATGTGAGCCTCTCCGCCCGTCGTGGGTGAATTGATGTGCGTCATGCCGGTCTCGATCTCGTCAACGAATCGATAGACCATGTTCGTATCGTTCGTAAACACCGACGACGACAGACCGTAATCGCTGTCATTCGCGACCGCCATCGCCTCGTCAAAATCCTTAACACGAAGCACCGACAGCACCGGCCCGAAGACTTCCTCGCGAGCGATCCGCATATCCGGCGTCACGCGATCGAACACCGTCGGCTCGACAAACCAGCCATTCGCCAAGCCGTCGCCCTCGGCACGCTTCCCGCCGCACAGCATTTCCGCCCCGTCTTCACGTCCGATATCGATGTACTTCAGCACGGTGTTGAATTGCCCTTCATCCACCGACGGCCCGATGTCCGTATTAGCGTCCTCACCCGGGCCCAGCCGAAAACTCTTCGCCCGCTCGACGATCTTCGCGACGAATTCATCCGCGACCTTATCGATCACGACCGCCCGCGACGTCGCCGTACATCGCTGCCCGGTCGAACCGAACGCGCCCTGCGCGGTAGATTCAACAGCCAACGCCATATCGCAATCCTCAAGCACGACAACCGGATTCTTCCCGCCCATCTCCGCCTGCACCTTCACTCCGCGAGGAGCGACCTGCGCGTACAGCTTCAACCCGGTCTCGGTCGATCCCGTAAACGATATGGCCTTTATCGCCGGATGATTCACGATCTCATCGCCAGCCTCACTTCCCGACCCGAGCACAAGATTCAGTACGCCCGCCGGCACTCCCGCGGCAATGAAGATCTCCGTCATCAGGACTGCCGTTAACGGAGTCAGCGTAGCCGGTTTGAACACGACCGTATTTCCCGCTACCAATGCCGGTGCAAGTTTCCACGCCGGAATCGCGACAGGAAAGTTCCACGGGGTGATGCACGCGACAACGCCGTGCGGTTCTTTGATCGTGTACGCGAAGTTCGCCGGCAGTTCCGACGGGATCGTCTCGCCGACCATCCGCCGCGATTCGCCCGCACAAAATTCGACCACGTTGATCGCCCGCGTCACCTCACCCCGAGCCTCGGCAAGCGTCTTTCCCTCTTCCCTCGTGATCGCCGCCGCCAGCTCTTCCTTTCGCTCTTCCATCAGCCTTGCGGCCTTCGCGACGATCTTCCCGCGGGCCGGAGCCGGCGTCCGCTTCCACTCTCGAAACGCATCGAAAGCCGCCTCGACCGCCGACCGCGCATCATCCCGGCTTGCCAATTCGATCGTCCCGATCACGTCGCTCGTATTCGCCGGGTTAATGTTCTCGGCAGTTTTACCCGATCGCGAATCGATCCACTGCCCGTTCACGTAGCTCTTATATATCGTCATACTTCGCAATCTTATGCGTAAAAAGGCAATGCCCGCAAATGTCGCCTGACTGGAGGACAGACTTCATTTGCGGACACTAGTTTAGAGTTCAAGCTTTAGCTTGTCTCTTCATTACATACACGCTAAGGCGTGAGTGGGAAATGAAACTTACTTCTGACCTTCGCTAGGGTCCATCTTGTCGCCTTTCGGAAACGTCAGCAGCCAATTGCCGTTTACTTTTTCGAAATCCATCGTCTTCCAACCGCCTTTCTCGTCCAGGTATTCGACCGTCGCGGTGTCGCCCTTGATCTTCTCGTTCCTTACGTCCGCACGATCGGCCTGCGGCTTTTCGCACATTTCCTTGATCATGTCGTCGAGCGATTTCTTCTCGGCCTCGCCCATCATAGTCAAAAATTCTTTGATGTCGTCGGACATGATCTGCTTTAGGCCCGCAACGTCCTTGTTCTTTCTAAGCTCATAAGCGGTCTTATAAGTGTCAGTCGGCGTCGCGAGTGATCCAATGTCCTTCGCCGCCGGCTCGGTCGGCTTTGGCTCAGCCGGCTTTGGCTCGTCCTTCTTGGCTGTGTTTGTTGGCTGAGCCGCATTGCCCGCGTTAGCGGAACTTGCGGCGCTCTGGCAACCGGACGAAAGGGCCCCGATGATGAAAAGAATAATGAGAATGATAAAAGTCGGCATTCTAAACAGTTTCTCCTGTATTAACTCATGCGGCTCGCCGCGAATGGTTCTAAGATAACCGTCTCCCGCGTCGTTTGACACACCCGTTTGGGTAGGCACGTTACTAGTTTTTCTCGTGAATCGGCTATCCTTTCCACGATGAAGTTCACGAGCCTGCGACATCTGCTCGAAACGCGTGCCGCCGAGACGCCGGATAAACCGTTCCTCTTTTCCGAGGCCGACGGCCGCAAGTGGACATACGCCGAGTTCGACGCCGCGGTCAACCGAACCGCCAACATGCTTGATGCAAACGGGGTCGGCAAGGGCGATGTGGTCAGCCTCCTGATGCCCAACTCAGCCGAATACATCGCGGCCTACTTCGCCTGCTGGAAGATCGGCGCCCTCGCCGGCCCGGTTAATTCACTCCTGAAACCGGAAGAAGTCGAATGGATCGTGACCAACTCCGAATCCAAGTTGATGCTCGTCGGCACCGACTGGAGCGGTGAGCGTCTCGCTCACCAGCTTGTCCTGCCGCCCACAATCATTTTCGACAACCTCGAAGCCGCCACCGCCGATTTCCCCGACACGATAGGCGGAAACCCGACCGGGAGGGAGGGTGTTAAAGACGTCGGTCTCCTCACCGACGACGAAGCGATCATCATCTACACCTCCGGCACGACCGGCAAACCGAAAGGCTGCCTGCTCACACACGGAAATCTTCTCGCGAACGCCGAACAGATCACCAACTGGATGGGCTTCGGCCCTGACGATCGGCTGCTCACGATAATGCCGCTCTTCCATATGAACGCCGTCACCGTCACGACCATCACCGCCTTGTACTGC